>Ga0209211_10003215_pt1 | contig 26979 bp, 24 predicted proteins | sample RifGroA2_FD_183992 | JGI IMG/M metagenome (GOLD analysis project Ga0209211, IMG submission 183992) | Groundwater microbial communities from Rifle, Colorado, USA - Groundwater A2 (SPAdes) (version 2) | ecosystem: Environmental > Aquatic > Deep subsurface > Groundwater | place: Rifle, Colorado...
CATACCTCCCTGGGCTGAAAAGCCCGGTTAATGGTTCATTGTGTTTAACAACCATTAATGGTATGCCATTTTTATTGGTTTTCAAAGAACTTTGAAGCTAAAAGCGTACAATTTATTTTACATTATCCAAACAACTTTACATTTTAACATTGTTAATTTGTAAAGTTGCTGGATTAGTGGGCAATAATTTCCGTAAGTTTGAATATGGGCAGGAACATGGCAACAACTATGCCGCCTATCACTATACCGAGAAAAGCTATTATCAAAGGCTCTATAAGGCTGGTAAGGCCGCTTACAGCAGCGTCCACCTGGTCTTCGTAAAAATCAGCTATTTTAGTGAGCATTTTTTCAAGCTCGCCCGTCTGCTCCCCCACCTTGATCATCCTGACAACCATTGGAGGAAAAGCGCCGCTTTTGGCAAGAGGGTCAGCTATATTTTCGCCTTCCTTTATGCCATTACGCACAGCTTCCACTGCCTTTTCTATCACAGTATTGCCCGCGGTTTTACCTACTATTTCCAAAGAGACAAGGATAGGCACTCCGCTTTTAACAAGCGTTGCAAACGTCCTTGTAAATTTTGCAACAGCCACTTTTCTAAAAAGAGATCCAAGGACAGGCATGACAAGAAGCATTCTGTCAAAATTTTCTTTTCCCTGCGGAGTCTTCATATACTTTCTTAAAGCAAATACCACAACAGTAATCCCGGCTGCTACGTATAAAAACATTTGTCTTATAGTATCGCTTATAAAAATCAGGATCCTTGTCGGCAAAGGCAATTCCCCTCCCAGCATTGTAAATATGCCTTTAAAAGTAGGTATGACTTTTAAAAGCATAACAAGCGTTATAAGCATTGCCATTGTCATTACGACAACAGGATACACAAGGCTGGATTTTACTTTTCTCTGCAATGTGTTTGATTTTTCAAGATACGAGGCAAGCCTGTCAAGGATATCGTCCAGCGCGCCGCTTGATTCGCCTGCCCTCACCATATTTATATAAAGAGTTGAAAATACTGCTGGGTGCCTTGCAAGCGCATCAGACAGACTTGAACCTGTTTCTATGTCGCCCTTTATCTTTGCCAGGATATTTTTAAAAACAGGTTTTTCTATCTGTTCGCATAAAATATCCAGAGACTGAACCAGAGGTATGCCGCTATCCACCATGGTGGCAAGCTGTCTGGAAAATATAACTATTTCTTCCAGCTTTACACTGCCTTTTGAAGACATAGGCCTTCTTTTTGAGGTTTCTTCTACAGAAATTATTATAAGGTCTTTTTTGCGAAGCGCATCTATCAGAAGGGCCTTGTCTGAATATTCCAATATCCCGTTCACTGTTTTTCCAGTAATCTCTTTTGCGGTATATTTAAATGTAGGCATAAATTATTCTTCCGTCGTCACTCGCGCAACCTCTTCCATGCTGGTCACGCCATTCTTGTATTTCTCCATACCGTCATCACGCAAAGTCTTCATGCCTTTTGAAACAGCATAATTTCTTATAGCGTCTATAGATTCGTTTTCTATTATCATTTCTCGGATATTATCGTCCACTGCCAATGCCTCAAGTATAGCGATCCTTCCAAAATAACCTGTTGAATTGCATTTCTTGCAAGCCCCTTTACCTTTGCAGGCTTTGCATATAACCCTGCACAGCCTCTGCGCAGCCACAAGCACAATAGACGATGCTATCAGAAAAGGCTCTATGCCCATATCCTTAAGCCTGGAAATAGCGGTGGGCGCGTCATTTGTATGAAGTGTGCTTAATACCAATTGACCTGTAAGAGACGCTTTTATTGCAATATCCGCTGTCTCAGAATCCCGTATCTCGCCTATCATTATTATATCAGGGCTCTGTCTTAATAATGAGCGTAAGCCGTTCGCAAAAGTCAGCCCTATTTCAGCATTTGCCTGTATTTGCGTTATGCCCTCCACCTGATATTCAACAGGGTCTTCAATGGTTATAATATTTTTATCGGGCGTATTCATCTGATTTATCACTGAATAAAGAGTCGTAGATTTTCCGCTCCCAGTAGGGCCTGTCACAAGTATCATGCCAAAAGGTTTTGCTATTGCCTCTTTGAACCTCATAAGCGTGTCAGCGGAAAAACCAAGCGTATCAAGGCCTATTGAAAGATTGGCTTTATCAAGCGCCCTCAGGACCACCTTGCCTCCAAAAGCTGTCGGCAGCATAGACACTCTAAAATCCACTTCTTTTTTTTGCATCCTTATTTTAAATCTTCCGTCCTGCGGCACCCTTGATTCTGTAATATTCATGCCTGACATAATCTTTAATCTTGCAAGCACCGCATTTTGATTCTTCTTTGGTATCCTCAAAACGTCGTGCAGATTCCCGTCAATCCTGTATCTTACGCGAAGATAATCTTCTTCAGACTCAATATGAATATCAGAAGCCCTTTTTTTTAAAGCCTCCAATATTATCAAATTCACCATCTTGACAATAGGCGGGGTTCCGCCTTCTAGCGCAGCCTCGCCAATGTCAAATTCCTCTTTCGCCATATCTATAACTTCAAGGTTAGGACCTTCTGTATTTTTAATAGCATCTGACATGAGCCTGTCGTCCGAATCATACAATCTGTCTATTGCATCCAGTATATCAGTCTCAGTGCTCAGTACAGGTTCTACATTAAATTTTGTAAACACCTTCAGATCATCAATTACAAATATATTCAATGGATCTGCCATAGCAACTATCAATGTATTGGAAAACCTGCATATAGCAATAACCCTGTGCTGCCTTGCCATTGCTTCTGGTATGAGTTTGACACAATCTTTATCCGATTTATACTTTGAAAGATTAATAGCGGGCATGTTAAGTTCTTTGCTCATCACAGACATCATGTCTTTTTCGCTTACCATGCCTTCTTTAATAAGTATCCTGCCAATGCTTCCGCCGTCTTTAGCCTGAAGATCTTTGGCGCACTCAAGATTTTTCTGCGTAACGAGTTTATTATCAACTAGCGCCTGTATTAATCTGTCCTTTAGCGATTTAGCCATAATGTTTTATTCGTCCTGCACTGTTACGCGCAAAACTTCTTCCAGGCTGGTAAGGCCTGCTAAAACTTTCGCAATACCATCTTCTCGCAATGTCCTCATGCCTTCTGCGCGGGCGATTTGTTTTACCTCATTTTCCCTGGCGCGTTTTAAAACAAGGTCTCTTATAGCAGGTGTAATTGCAAGCACCTCGCATATACCCACCCTGCCTGAATATCCTGTATTTAAACATGCCGCGCATCCTTTTGCTTTATAAAATAAAATATCCTTTGTCTTTTTAATATCAATTCCAAGCTTTGCGCATAAAACTTCTCCGGGTTTATAAGAGCCTCTGCATTTAGGGCATAATTTTCGTATAAGCCTTTGAGCGACTATTGCAATAAGCGACGCGCTTATTAAAAAAGGTTCGCAGCCCATATTTATAAGGCGCACCACTGAACCAGGGGCAGTAGTTGTATGGAGCGTGCTCAATACAAGATGGCCTGTGAGAGCAGATTTTATTGCTATATCCACTGTATCAAAATCTCTTATTTCTCCTATCATTATCACATCCGGGTCCTGCCTGAGGATAGACCTGAGGGCGCTGGCAAATGTAAGGCCTGTCTCTTGTCTGGCTGTAACCTGGTTAATGCCTTCTATCTGATATTCAATCGGGTCTTCAACTGTTATGAGATTTTTCTCAGGCGTATGGACATATCTCATCAAAGAATAAAGCGTTGTGGTCTTGCCGCTCCCTGTTGGGCCGCAAACAAGTATCATGCCATGAGGCCTGGACGCGCATTTTTTCAATTTATCCATGGCGTCATCGCTGAATCCTAGTCTAGCGATATCGAGCATTGCCTGAGATTTATCCAAAACTCTCAACGCCGCTTTTTCGCCCTTACTCGAAGGAAGGATACTAACCCTGAAATCTATATTGTTATTATTTATCTGTAATCTAAACCTGCCGTCCTGCGGAAGGCGGCGCTCAGCGATATTAAGTTCAGACATGACCTTTATCCTGGAAATAATAGATTCGTGCGTATTTTTCGGAAGCGCTTCTACATCCTTTAACACCCCATCCACTCTATACCTGATGCGCACTGAGTTTTCCATAGGCTCTATCAAAATATCGCTGGACCTGGCCTTTACCCCATTTTCAAGGATCATGTTTGTCAATTTTACAACAGGCGCTTCTTCCACCAGTTTAAAGAGCCTTTCAGAATCTACTTTTTCTTCAACCTCTCCTATTTGAATAATCTCCATTTCCTGCGTCTTTAAATCTTCCATCAATTCTTCTATAGCTTCATGAGTGTCTTCTACGTAATACTGGTCTATTGCATCCTGAACCTCTTTATGAGAAGCAATAATAGTTCCTATGTTAAGGCTGGTGATGGATTTCAGGTCATCTATTGCAAATATATTCAATGGATCTGACATCGCAATAGTAAGCATATTGCCGACCTTTGAAACAGGCATTATCTGATATTTATTTGCCACATCGCGAGGAATGAGCTTTAAAAGTTCCGGGTCTATTTTAAAACGCGCCAGGGATATAGGCGGAATACCAAGGCCCTGGCTCAAGACAGCCATCAGGTCTTTTTCTGTTATAAAACCTGATTGAACAAGGATGGTTTTAAGAGAGCCGCCTTTTTCCTTCTGAATTTTCAACGCATTATCCAGCTGGGATCTTGAGATAACTTTGTTGTTTATCAATAATTCCATCAGCCGTTCTTTGAGTGAATACATAGTTATTTATAATATTTTTCTATCGCTTTTTTGATATCAGCTGCTGTGCTGACAAAAAGCTGTATATATAACCCAGACAAAAGCGCAATATCTTCCACCGCCTGATTATTCAAAGGATTTGCCATTGCTATTGTGAGATTACTGCCTATCTTATCCACGGGAATCAGACAATATTGTATCGCGACATTTTTAGGGACTATCTTAACGATTTCAGAGTCTATTTCGTAATTTTCAAGCGGCAAATATGGAAAACCATATTGAGCTGTAATAGCCTGAGCAATCGCTTCTTCGCTTACATAACCCAAATCAACCAGGATCTGGCCTATTAAGCCTCCCTTATCTTTCTGTACCTCTAATGCATGCTTAAGCTGGTCCCTGGTTATAAGGCCCAGATCAACTAAAAGCTCCCCTAATTGTTTTAAATTTATCCTATTTGCCACGCAGCATCCTCTCTAAATCCTGCACCTCTGTAGTGTTTGCCAGCGCCTCTTCTTCTGAGATATGCCCAGTTTTGCAGAGCTCAAAAAGCGCCTGATTCATAGTCTGCATATTGTCCTTCTGGCCTGTCTGAATTACAGAATACACCTGATGGATTTTTGATTCTCTTACCATGCTCTTTACAGCGTGATTTGCAACAAGGACCTCTACTGCAAGTACCCTGCCTTTTCCGCTTTTGCGCGGCAAAAGCTGCTGAGACAGGACTCCTGTTAGTACAAAAGAAATCTGCGTCCTCACCTGCGCCTGCTGCCTTGAAGGGAAAACATCTATAATACGGTTTATTGTCTGCGCGCTGTCTGAAGTATGAAGCGTTGCAAAAACAAGATGCCCTGTCTCTGCGATCAAAAGCGCGGCTTCTATTGTCTCCAGATCTCTCATCTCTCCTATCAGAATAACATCAGGGTCTTCTCTTAATATATGCTTGAGCCCCTGTGAAAACGAATGGGTGTCAACGCCAACCTCTCTCTGGTCTATTATAGACTTTTTATTCGAATGCACATACTCTATGGGATCCTCTATGGTTATTATATGACAATCCCTGTTTATATTTATATAGTCTATCATTGAGGCAAGGCTTGTGGATTTCCCGCTTCCCGTGGCTCCTGTCACAAGCACAAAACCTTTTTGGCGCTTACAGAAATCCTGGACTACGCTTACAGGAAGGCCGCATTCTTCAAAACTCATTATCTTAAAAGGAAGAGCCCTGATAGCAGCGCCTATACATCCTCTTTGAAAAAATACATTCACCCTGAACCTGCTCAAGCCTTCTATGGTGAAAGCAAAATCCAATTCTTTATCCCTCTCAAACTTACCTTTCTGTTCATCTGTAAGAATAGAGTAAACCAGGCTCTTAGCCGAAGCCCCATCCAACACAGCGCTATCTGCAGACATAAGGCTCCCGTCCAGCCTCATATGCGGCGTAGTTCCTGCGCCTAAATGTAAGTCAGAAGCTCCTTTTTGAACAGCGTCTTTTAATAATTGACTCAGATCTTTCGCCATTTTAACTCCTTTGTGCTGCTAGTTTACAAAACGAGTCATACTCGTTTTGTAACATTAGACAATCACTCTATTTTTACCAAGGGACTTGGCGTTACGCGCAAGCCTCTCTGCCTTTTCCATAAGCTCATCTGCTGTGGAGCCGTCTATAGGATTTTCGCTCACGCCTATACTTACAGTAAATTTTTTATCAGGACTGATTGACTTTCCAAGCCTATCCTCTATTTTTTTTCTTATCTCCTCAGCAACGTTGGCAGACTGCCTTTTATTTCTCTCCGGCAATATCACTGCGAATCTATCATCTGACAAACGGCCTACCTTATCAATTTCTGTCACAGAACTCTTCAAAATAACGCCTGTCTCTTTTAAAAGCGCATCCCGCCTTGCTTCACTGCCAGTTGTATAAAAATTCTTAAAATCATCTATATCTATAAGAAGGTATCCGCATGGCCTTTGGTACACAATAGCTCTTCTTATCTCTTCGCCAAGCCTGGTTTTCATATAATTATAGTTATGAAGGCCTGTTACCTCATCAGTTATAGAAAGCTCTTTCGATCTTTTGATAAGAGTATCGTTTTCAACCGCTATTGAAATCTGTTTGGCAAATAATTTCAGTAGTTCTTTCTCATCATCTGCAAAAATAAAATCTTTCTCGTTATTCCCTACTATAAGCATCCCGTATGATTTTCCTGCAAATGTTACAGGCATGCCCACAATATTTTTTAATCCTATTTTTTTTGCTAAAATATCAGGAGACAATTCATACTGTTTTAATTTCAATCCAGATGCTTTGATTTCTTCGAGATTACAACTGGATACCACAGTGTATTCTTTTGATTCCTCATCCATAAGCATCAATAATGTTGTTGAGTTATTTTCTATGTCCGAAACCTTCTGTATTATAAAACTCAGGGTATTATTCAGTTCTTTTGAAGAAGAGATAAGATTTCCTATATGTAAAAGCCCTGAGAGCGCGAGGACTTTTTTATTTATCTCCAGGTTTATCAGCTTTGTTTTTTCCCCATAGGCCCTTAATTCCTCCATATTTTCTTTTATCTTCCGGGTCATAATGTTCAGGGATTTACTCAAGGACCCAACTTCGTCTTCCCGGTTTATGTCTATACATTTTGTTATATCGCCTGTCGCTGCTTTTTTTGCCTCTTCCGCCATCTTTATAACAGGGTCTATCATCTCTTTCGTGACGTAAAGGCCTAGGATAGATATTACTATAGATATAAACAATATAAAGCTTATATTACCTAAACTAAGGCCAAAAAATAAATTTATATTGGGAAAGATATATGTTATAACAAGCCATGCGCATACCAATATCGGAATAAGCGACATCAAAGAAAATGCTATCATGGTTTTATATCTCAGGCCTTTTGGAAACATTGACATATCCTTTAATAAATTTATCATATACGCCTCCGTGTCATTAATTCAAAGTATACAATACAATCCGCCCAACTTCAAGGGCTAACCTTTATAAACTCCCACGGCAAAACTTCGCCCTCGTCTTTTTTCTTCAAATAAATTTCCGGGTCGACGCCTGTTTCCTGAAAAGCCTGATCCCACAGATTATAATTAAAATGTTCTGTCCACGCCTGAAGCCTCAGGCCTTTTTCCCACGCCTTCAATATAACTTTTCCAACGCTTCTATCGCCTCTGGCCAGCACTGCTTCGATTCTGCTTGTTTCAGGACTATGAAAATCAATTTTTATATTTTTTCTTGCCTCTTGCCTCTTGCCTCCTGCCTCTAAATATCTTTTTTTCTCTTTTAATATCCCCAGCTCCTCCATCCCCTCCCTTTCAAAATCAGAATGCGGTTTTGGTATAAAAGGGCTCACGCTTAAATTTACATTTCTTATTTTCCCTGCCAAATCTATTATTGCATCCAGATCTTCGTAGGTTTCGCCGGGAAGGCCTGCCATGAAATAAAGTTTTACCTTCCTCCATCCTGAATTTAACGCTAGTCCGGACTTCTCTATAATTTCAGCGTCTGTTATTTTTTTATTCAAAGTGTGCCTCAGTCGTTCACTGCCTGCTTCAGGGGCAAATGTAAGCCCTGCTCTTTTCAATGTGTCCATATCGTTACGCTCGTCAAAAGTGCCTACCCTTAAAGACGGAAGCGATATTTTTACGCCAAGCGGTTTAAATTTTTCTTGCAATTTTCTGGCAAGCTCTTCAATATACGGATAATCTCCTGACGAAAGGGATAGCAAAGATATCTCCTCATATCCTGTGCTCTTTACGGATTCCTCTGCTATTTCCATAATCCTTTTTACAGACCTGATCCTTAAGGGGTGAAAAATTTTACATGCCTGGCAGAATTTGCATCCATGCGGGCAACCGCGCATTATCTCTATCCCAATTCTGTCGTGCACAATCTGTATATATGGGACGACTATATCTGTTGGAAAAAATGAACTGTCCAGATCTTTCACAATACGTTTTTTTATTGCGCTGCAATATCCCGGAACATAAACTCCTTCTATTTTCGCCAGCTCTTTTAATATAGCTCCCTTTGCTCTATGCCCTCTGCCCTTTGCTCCTTGAATTATTTTCACAATATCCAGGATCGCTTCTTCCGCTTCTCCAATCACAAACACATCTATAAAATCTGCCAGCGGCTCAGGATTGAACGCGCATGGGCCTCCGGCTATTACAATAGGATCGTTATCGCCCCTATCTTTCGAACATAAAGGCACTCCTCCCATATCCAGCATATTCAAGATATCCGGATAATTCATCTCGTATTGAAGGGAAAAACCGACGATATCAAATTCTTTTAAAGCATGAGACGACTCGAGCGACGGGAGTCTTTCCTTTCTATCTCTTAATCTTTTTTCCATATCAAGCCACGGAGCAAAAACCCTTTCGCAAATCACATCCTGCTCTCTGTTTAATATGCCATACAAAATCCTCATGCCCAGATGGCTCATGCCTATTTCATAAACATCCGGAAACGAAAGCGCTATTTTCAAAGCGCCTTCATTCCAGTCTTTATGAACCGCGTTCCATTCGCTATTTATATATCTAGCCGGCTTTAATATTTCCAACATACCGCGTTCCTCTCACATCCCAAACAACTTTACAAATCGACAATGTCAATTTGTAAAGTTGTTGATTTTATCTATGGATTGCGATGCTCTCCAGCAATCCCAATGCTATCATGGTAACTAAAAGCGATGAACCGCCGTAACTCACAAGCAATAGAGGCAACCCCACGACTGGCATGAACCCCATTGTCATACTGATATTCACTATCACTTGAATTCCTATTATTGTAGCCATTCCGCATGCCGCAAGAACGCCGCAGGGGTCGTCTGTTTTTCTGGCTATCTCAAAAGCCCTTCTGACCAGGATATAATACAGGCCTATTAAAATTATACCGCCTGCAAAACCCCATTCTTCTCCCGCCACTGAAAATATAAAATCCGTATGCCTCTCTGTTAAAAAATTCAACTGATTCTGAGTGCCGCTGAGCCAGCCTTTTCCGAATGCCCCGCCTGATCCGATTGCTATCCTGGATTGTATAACAGTATATCCTGCGCCAAGAGGATCTATATCAGGGTTCATGAACACCATAAGCCGCTCTTTCTGATAATCCTTTAATAAAAACCAGCCAAGAGGAGACGCGGCCAAACCCCCTCCTATTATAAAAAATAAATGCTTAAGCCTGATTCCCCAGATATATAAAAGCGTAAAAAATACAGGCACAAGCATAAGAGCGGTGCCCAGATCAGGCTGCGCAAGTATCAGGACAAAGGGCGCCAGCATAATAAAAAAAGCCGTTACGATATTTTTAATCCCTTTTTCACTCTTTTGCGCTGTGAGATATTGGATCAAAGCAAGCGTGATAAATAATTTGGCGAATTCAGAAGGCTGGAGATTAAAATAACCTAATTCAAGCCACCTCTGCGCGCCGAGCCTTTTAGACCCGAAGAAAAATACAATCAACAATAAAATAAGAGAAAAGAAATAAAATATATACCCAAGGCTTATAATTTTTCTGTAGTTTATGTTTATTATAACCATAAAAAATAGCGCCCCTATTAAAAACCATGCTATCTGCCTTATTATAAAATCTATATTTTTTGAATAAGTGGCGCTAAAAAGAAATAAAAGCCCTATTATAAAAATGGCCGCGGCCACGCCTAATAAGATCCAGTCAAATTCTTTATATTTTTTTATCATTTTTATGCTCTCTAAACCAATACTCCAGCGCCAGTTTTGCAATCTCAGCAGGCGCGTCTCCGCCTGACCCTGCATTCTCCAGAAAAACTACAAAACATATCTTTGGATTTTCCGAAGGCGCAAATCCTACAAACCAACCGTGAGGCATGATCCCGGGACCCACCTGAACAGTTCCTGTTTTCGCAGAAATAGAAACTATCCCGCTCGCTGCCCTGTTTCCTGTGCCATCAGGATCTTCTATGACTTTCCGCATCCCGCGTCTTACCACATCTATATTTTCTTTTGCAACTTTAAGGGTTTCTATTTTAACATCAGCTGCATCGGCATATCCGACACGCTTTAAAACATGAGGCTTAATGAGCGCGCCTCCATTCGCAATACTAGAGACCATGCGAGCTATCTGTAAAGGCGTTACCAATAAATCGCCCTGGCCTATTGAAAAATTTGCCGTATCGCCAGGATACCAGATTTCTTTTTTTTCCGCTCTCTTCCATTCTTTTGAAGGCACAAACCCATTAGATTCCCCAAAAAGTTCTATGCCTGTTTTTCTGCCTAATCCGAACAGGATTGCATACTTGCTGATTTTATCTGCGCCGGTTAAAAGAGCTGTATGATAAAAATAAACATTACAGGACCATGCAATCGCCTTTTCGAGGTCCACATAACCGTGGCCGTCTTTATTCCAGCAGTCGAACTGGTCTTTACCAATATTAAATTTACCAACGCATACAAAACCAGTGTCAGGCCTTATACTTTTTGACTCAAGCGCTGCAATACTTGTGACAAGTTTGAATATAGAACCGGGAGGATAAACTCCCATTATGGCTCTGTTTAAAAGCGGCGAGTCTTCTGAACGCATGGCTTTTAATAATGGCTCATTAGGGTCATATGAAGGACTGCTTATAAGGCTTAATATTTCTCCATTATGCGGGTCCATAAAAATAGCCGCGCCTCTCTGGCCATTGAAAAGATTATAGACTACCTTTTGCAAGCCTGCGTCTAGAGTAAGATAAACGTCTCTTCCGCTTTTTGGCCTTCTGTAACTCATAACCTTCACTTGTCTGCCCCTATTGTCAACCTGTATCTGCATGCCTCCATTCTTCCCTCGTAATATCCTGTCGCAGAATCTTTCTACGCCGTCCTTGCCTATTAAATCTTTTATGTTATAGCCGTAAGGTTTTAGAAGCTCTAGCTCAAGCTGGTCTATTTCTCCGATATATCCAACCACGTGGCTGAAAGAGGCATTGTAATAATAATTTCTAAAAGGTATCTCTTTTACAAGAACGCCTGGCATTTCAAGTCTGGATTCTTCTATTAAAATCGCTGTTTTCTTTGAAACGCCTCTTATAAGTTCGCACGGGGCAAACGAAGCGGTCCTATTGCGCTTATAATTTCTTTCTAGACCGCTCTTTGAAACCCCTAAAATCCCGGCTAGTTTTTCCATTTCAGCGTCAATATCATCTACCTCCTGTGGAATTATAAAAACTCCGAAGGAAAGTGTGTTTCCAGCCACAAGTTTTCCAAATCTATCGTATATATTGCCGCGCGGAGCAGCTATATTTAAAAGCCGGATGCTGTTTCTGGAACTAAGATTGTTATAAAAGGGGCCTTTTATAATCTGGAGATGATAAAGCCACGCTCCTACCAGAACAAAAAGTGTCGTAAAGAAAATCTGCAGTATTTTTATTCTCATAATAGATTATTCGATAAGCCTGAATAGTAAAGGCGAGATAAGGCTTGAGAAAATTATTGTGAACAATACGCCTGCCTGGGCTGTCCTTGTGAATGCAAAATACGCGAGATAAAAAAATAGCATCCCGAAAAATGAAAAAAGAAATTCCATTGCAATACCTTCTTTATAATATATATTCTGCTTGATTATCCCTGCGGCCAGCCCGATTCCGCTATAAAGCATGAGGTTCAAACCAGAAGTTTGAGATGACAATATCTCTGTGAAAGCGCCTATAAATATTCCGATACATAATCCCCATAAAGGCCCTTTTTTAAGCCCTGCAAAAATAGCAAAAAGCGCGAGAAAATTGATATTTAGCGGCGCTGCGCTCTGCAAAAGACCCAATATTATTATCCAAATAAATAATAACATAGAAAGAGAATTACCTTATCACCAGAACTTCTTCCAGCTTTCTGATATCAACTTCAGGTTTTATAGCTGCATTCATATAAAGGCCAGTGGAATCAGGCTCTACAGAAACCACCTCGCCTATTAATATGCCTTTTTCAAAAACGCCGTATAGCCCGGACGTGATAACCTTGTCGCCTTTTTTCACATCACATCCTATATCCAGATATTTCATAACAAGGCCTGTCCTCATATTGCCTGAGACTCCGCCTTCATCCCTTGTCCTCTCCACAACCCCGCTAAAAGTAGAATCATAATCTGTGATAAGAAGGACTCTGGATATCCTCCACCCTGTCTCAATAACCCTTCCTGCAAGGCCATTGCCGCTTATGACAACCATGCCCTTTTCAATCCTGTCTTTCTTGCCCCTGTCAATTATAACAGTATCATTCAGGCCTGAAGGGTCTCTCGCTATAACAAGCGCTGGCGCAAATTTACGCCTCTCTGATTCTTTGAAATCAAGGAGCTTCCTGAGCCTTTCATTCTCCAGAGTTGTTTCTTTTAAATTCAACAGCTCTTTTTCAAGATTAGTTATATTTTCTCTGAGAAGTTTATTTTCCATCTGACTTTCTCTGAATCCAGCCACATCCCGCAGCAGATACAGAGAGCCCGAAATTATCCTTAAAGGGATTCGAAAAATATCCAGGGTTTTTATTCGAAATTCAGAAGAGAAGATTTGGGAGAACAATACTATGCTAGCTATAAAAATAAAGACTGCTATTACAGGAAGGTTTTTCTCTGGTTTTATCACGCAATTTTAAAATTCCATCCTGGAACGCACTGTAACTTTTCTGAGGTATTTTATTTCGCTAAGGACTTTGCCTGTGCCAAGAGCCACTGCTGTAGTAGGATCCTCTGCGACATGAACAGGCAGCCCTGTTTCTTCGCTTATCAGCTTGTCAATGCCTCTTAGCTGGGCGCCTCCGCCTGCCAGCACTATGCCTCTTTCGATTAAATCTGCGGAAAGTTCCGGCGGAGTTCTTTCAAGCGTCATCCTGGTTGCCTCAAGTATTGCTGAAACAGGCCCGGCAATTGCTTCTCTTATTTCCTCTGAAGATACGGTAATGGTCTTCGGAAGGCCTGCGACCAAATCTCTCCCCCGAACTTCCATTGTCAATTCCTGCTCCAACGGATACGCAGAGCCTATCTTTATTTTAATATCCTCTGCAGTGCGCTCTCCTACCATAAGATTGTATGTCTTTTTAAGATGTTCTATGATCGCTTCGTCTAATTCATCTCCGCCTATCCTGATAGAGCGCGAAAACACAATACCTGCAAGAGATATGACTGCTATTTCTGTTGTTCCGCCGCCTATATCAATAATCATATTGCCGGCTGGTTCTTCTATTGGAAGCCCAACGCCTATGGCAGCTGCTATAGGTTCTTCTATTAAGTATACCTCTCGAGCGCCTGCGTGTTCAGCAGAATCCTTTACAGCGCGTTTTTCAACCTCTGTTATGCCGGACGGTATAGCAATGACCATTCTGGGCCTTACAAAAACTTTTCTATTGTGGATCTTTTTTATGAAATATCTGAGCATATCTTCTGTTATTTCAAAATCCGAAATAACACCGTCCTTCATCGGCCTTATTGCAACTATATTGCCCGGGGTGCGGCCGAGCATCCTTTTGGCTTCTTCCCCGACCGCAAGGACACTGCGGGTATTCTTTTGAATAGCCACGACAGACGGTTCGCACAGGACAATGCCCTGGCCTTTTACATAAACAAGCGTTGTGGCTGTTCCGAGGTCAATACCCATGTCATTAGAAAATAGGCCTAAAATATTATCGAAACATTTTTTTAGCAGCTTAAAAAATTTAATCATTCCGCACCTCAGGTTTTTAGGTTAATCTATAAATTTAATTCTAGCAAAGCTGGTTTTCTTTGTCAATTCAATTTGTAACAACTTGACATTTTAACATTGTTAAAGTGTCAAGTTGTTTGACAAAATCTGGGAATGATTTATTTATGCAGCCTAGGCTTGTTACAATAACTTTGCCTTTTGTCAAAAGCCCTGCCACCAGCATGCTCATTGCAGTCCTGTGATCTCCAAAGCTGGACACCCTTGCGCCATGTAGCAGCTTGCCGCCATTTATAACAATGCATTCGCCCTCGACCTGGGCGACTTCTACCTTAATGTCCGCGCCAATTTTGCGCAAATTCGTAACCATAGATTTAATTCTATCTGTCTCTTTCACGCGCAATTCTTCTATGCCTCTTATAATAGTCCTGCCTTTTGCAAAACACGCAGCGACCATTATTACAGGTATCTCATCTATTGCCCGGACAACTTCTTTTGGAGATATAGTAATGCCTTTCAGCTTGCTTGATTTAATCACAATATGTCCGCTAGGTTCGCAATCTGGCAAATCTAACCTGGTTAGAATTGCCAGATTAGCGCCCATCTTTTTTAATATATCTAAAATTCCTGTTCTGGTAGGGTTTATCCCTACATTCTTAATAGTTACCTTTATATCGGGTAAAATACACCCTGCCGCAATAAAAAATGCTGCGCTGGAAATATCTCCCGGGATTTCAATTGCGCATGGAGATTTCAATTTCACCGGCCCTTTAAAACTAATTTTACACCCTTCACCTTTCACTTTACATCCAAATTGTTTCAACATTCTTTCCGTATGATCTCTCGACTTCTCAGGCTCGCTGACACTCGTAACCCCATCTGCATAAAGCCCTGCGAGCAGGATGCACGATTTTACCTGGGCACTTGTAATCTTTGATTTATATTTAATCGCCTTAAGCTTCCCACCTTTAATCTTGAGCGGCGGATAAATATCTTCTTTATCTTTCAATTTCTTACCCTCAACAACTTGACAAATCAACATTGTTGATTTGTCAAGTTGTTTGGCAGATATTTGTCCTTTTATCTTTGCTCCCATTTCTTTGAGTGGCTTCACAATTCTCTGCATTGGCCTGCCAGAAAGCGACTTATCGCCTGTCAAAACCACCTCAAAATCCTGTCCCGCCAAAATGCCAGGCAATATCCTCATGGTTGTGCCAGAATTGCCCAAATATATTTGTCTCGCTGGTTTTTTTAATCCGGCCATACCAACACCACGCACTATAACTTCTTCACCCTTGCCTCTTATTTCCACCCCCATAGCGCGAAACGCCTCTATGGTACATTTAATATCCTCTGCCATTAATAGATTTTTTATGCAGGTCGTGCCTTCTGATATAGATGCGAGCATTACAGCGCGGTGAGATATTGATTTGTCAGGGGGAATTACTATACTAACGGCTTTCAACAATCACATTGCCTTTCTTCATATCATTTATCTTGCCGCCAGAAAGAATTGCAGCAGAAGACATTGTATCATAAACTTTATCTATTTCTGCCCGTCCCAGAAACTTAGACCCATCCATCACGTCAAATTTCATGCCTTTCTGGATATTTTTATCCTGGCCTATATCAGTAACAATAAAACTGTATTCCTTGTTAACTACTAAGACTTTTCCCTGCATAACTGGTTTTACGGCCTGGCCGGTGTTATCTCTTTCATCCGAATTCACAACTATCTTATCCAGATTAACAGACTGTTTTTCCTGCAGTTCTGTTATCCTTTTCTCAAGATCTATCTTTTCATTGGTAAGCTTTGATGCCTCCCTATTTACCTTGTCATAATCAGACTGAAGGCTCTCAAGCTTCTTTGAGATATTTAATTTTTCCTTTTTCTCATTATCCAGGTCTGCTTTAATTTTTGCAAGCTCTGCCTTCTTTGCTTCCAGATCTACGCTTGCAGATTCACTATTTTGTTTTGCTTCTTCAAGCTGGGAAGAAAACTCTTTTATTTTTTCCTCAAACTTGGCAATTTTAGTTTCCATCTGCTCTTTGGCAGTTTTAACTGTCTCCAGATCCTTTTCAAGGCCTCTTTTCTCTTTTAAAGTAAGCGCAAGCTTATCTTCTAAAACAACCCTTTTCATATATTCTCTTTCTTTGCCCATAAATCCTATAACTGCAAATACTGCGGAAATAATACTCGCAACTACTAATAATCCTAGCACTATCTTAAAGGTTTTAGACATAACACCCCACTCCTTTTTTACAAAGTATATCCTTAAAAAACCGCATTGTCAAGAGAGAACAATCGGGCTGAGAAACAATAGACTATATTAAAAAAGCAAGGTTAATCTTTTTTGGACGCAAGATCTAATTTTAGAATCAGGTATTTTCTTTGCCCACTCTTTTGCTTTTCCTAAACTAAAAGATGATGGAAAATGCAGTTCTGGAAAATAACTAAATTGCTTTTTCTTACGCGCGGAAAGATACAAGCTGTCAATCAGGGCCTTTTCCGGTTCTGCTATTAAAAAACTATGAGGCCCTTTATACCAATCGAATCCATCAAAAAATTCAGGCGCTATCTTATGGACTGAAAACACGCCTATCTCTGTCCGAATTGTTTTCGTATGCACTGTCGATGCCAAAGTAACCACCTGGGGAATCTGCTCGATGATTCCATAAGGAATTTCCTATTACATTTAATTATGTAATATAATTGAGCTATAATTCAACTAAACTACATAACAACTATTATCATTATTAACCATTTGTCAAGGCCGCATCCAACAGCCATATTCAACCGTGTAGGTTGCTGTACGGCAACCTACACGGTTATTTTTGGTCCTACTTCTCCTCTTCGTATGCCTGCAGCACCACTTCATTCAGAGATTCTCTGAATTCTTTGGTTAAAGGGTGGGCTGTGTTATACCACTTGCCATCTTTGCCTTTCTCGCTAGGCATGCTTACAAACAACCCATTTTTACCTTCCACCACCTTAATACCTTTAACTATAAAAACACCTGCAAACGACACATCGCAAAAGGCCTTAAGGTTTGATTCTCCGCTGAGTCTATGCAACCTCAGCACCTCCACTCCGTTATTCTGGTTTACCATATCTATCACCTCCTGCTACATTAGACACATCTGGAGGCGATTTTCTTTCAAATTTTTTTTCTTTTTCCTGAATTCCTTTAAAAATCATTATAACCCTTTTGGCCGCTTCACCTTCCATCACCCACTTAAATCCTAAAATAACTGCAATTGCAAGAAATTGTAAAAAATAATGCCTGAAAATAAAAGATAGCGCAAAGAAAACGAGGCATGTAAAAAGCCATTTCAACTCAGGCCTTTTCTTTGGTTGCTTTAAGCCGAGCCTATTTTTTATCCTATCCTTTAATATAGGCGGACATTTTTTATTGCGGCCATGGCTTTCATATGCCACCAAAAGCATATCAAGGCAAGTGTTGCAATCCGCAATATGCTCCTCTATCCTTTTCCGCTCCATACTAGAGAGCCTTTCATCCAGATATGACGAAAGCGTCTTTTCATCCAAACACCTAATATCAATATCCATACTCACCTCCAAACAACTTTACAAATCAACATTGTTAATTTGTAAAGTTGTTTAATGTTTTTCTTAAAAGTTCTTTTCTCCTTGCAATTATTGTAGAAACTGTGTTAATAGACATATTCATAAAACCTGCTATTTCCTTATGCGTTTTGCCATGGATTATATTTAATTTCAATATGATCTTTTCTCTTGGAGAGAAATTTTCAATGGCCTTTTCCAGCTCCTCCACTAATTCTATCCTATATTCCTCCCCTTTATCAGAAACTATATTTTCAACTTTAAATAACTCCTCCTCGCCTAAAAGCCTTTCTCTTTTCTTCCGCATAAAATTCAAAGCCCTTGTCTGGCCTACTATGCTCAGCCACGCCTTTATCTTATGCCTTTCCCTGACTTCAGATAAACTTGATTTCTCCCATATATCTATAAATACATTCTGGACAATGTCCTGGATATCCTGTTCGCCGAAACTAAAGCCGTTTCTCCTGAGCCTCTCTCTGGCAGAATAATACACAAGCCCTGAAAATCTGTCAATAAACTCTGACCACGCCCTTTCTTCGCGCTTTATGCAACGCTCTATCAGATCATGGATATCATCAAACATATTTTTGATGATAACATATCAATAATACGCAGGCTACTTTGTTTCAGACACAATATAATGACCAATAATAAGACACATAAAAACGCGATTTTCTTTCAAAAAATAAAAAAGAGCCGATGCTATTTTAAATAACATCGGCTCTCAATACTGTTTAAATATCCCTATCTACTTATTTTCTGCTGGCGCTGGCTGCTGAGGAACATCGCCTACTTCTCTTATCTCCATACCATCCCTATTTAAATCATACATCTTGCTAGAATCCATCTTAAAATTGAATTTCTTATCCATCTGCCTATCTATTTCCTGCAGATTATTCTGCTCAAGCGAAAAATATGCCTGCAATACACTCATCCTGCCAAATGTTGCCTGTTTTGCAACATAAAGCTGTTCAAATTCTGCCATCTGATCTTTGTCTTTAAACTTGCATACCACTTTCCCCTCAGGAGCTGCTGCTACTGGTGTTGGAGCTACAGGCGTTATTGGCGCTGCCACTGCCGCCTTTGGCTTATCCTTTGCAGCTGCAATAGCTGTATCGCTGCAAACAAACATAATGCCGGCTGCAAATGCTACAAGCGCTGCTAAAACTATTATCTTCTTCACTGCCACACCTCCTTGTTTTGTAACATTACCTAGAAAATAAGCCTTTTTTCTTTGCCGGCTTTGTTGCTTTCTCAGCAGGCGCTGCTTTTGCTGGCTGCGCCTGAGGAGAAACCGCTACTACTGCTGGAATAGATACTGCTTCTTTTGCCTTTACCTCTAGATCTTTAACCTTACGTTCCGCTTCTTTCTTCGTCCAAGCATCTGCAGCCTTAGCAATTATATTATTCAATTCCTTTTTTGCATCTTCAATTTTCCCATGGTTAACCAATAAATCCGCTATACGCATAGTATACCGTAAACTATTGGTATCTAAAGACTGCGCTTTTCTGTACTGTTGTATAGCCCCATTAGTATCGCCCCATTCATTTAATCTATCGCCAAACCTTGAAAACGTTCCCGCGTCATTTGGCGCCTTTTCCAAAAGCTGCTGCCATGTTTTTTTTGCCTCATCTACCTTTTTAGCCTTGACAAATATATTTGCCAGCCGTTCATAAAGGTAAAAATCCTGCGGGTTACTAGCTATAATCCTTTTAATCTGCGCTTCTGCTTTATCGAATTTCTCAGAGTTTTCACACAAATCTAAAAACCTCATATTGATATCCTTATCATCCGAACCCAGGCCAACAGCTTTTTCATAGACTTCAATTGCTTTATCACGCTCATTATTCCTCTGATATAACTCCGCCAGCTTCCTGTATCCGCTTAGTTCTTTAGGGGCCTGCGCCAAATCTTTTTCGAATCTCACGGCCAGCTCTGGCAATTTATTCTGCTTTTGATAAATATTAATAAGTTCTGAATTTGCCCAGTCTTTCACCCATGCATCCTTTGAACCTGTCAAAATCTTATTACAAATAGCTTCCGCATCACTAAACTTTTCCAGCTTTACATAATAAGACTCCAATGCTTGTTGATAAGCTGTATTATCAGGCTTCAACTCTATTGCTTTTTTAACTGCTAAAACTGCCTTATCAGTATTATTCTGGTTTTAAAAAAATTTTGCCGCTTGCATAAAAATATCAGGGTTATTAGACTTTTTCATCAAATCTTCCCAAAGAGCTGCTGCTTTATCATCAAGCTTTGCGCTCTTATAAGTATCGGAAAGAACATTGTAATACCAGATATTTTCCGGCTTCAATTCTATCATTTTCTTATAAATATCCGCTGATTTCAAATAATCTTTTTTCCTGTTGTATAAATTGGCAAGCCGGCCTAAAAGATCTTCACTGCTAGGTAATATTTTCAATGCCTTTTCATAAAGCGCTATTGCTTCATCAATCTTATTAGCGCGCGCATATTCATCAGCTATTGAGAAAATTATAGGACGTATTGTATTAGGGGCCTTGTCAATAAAAGCGCTTATCTCTTGCAATATAGCATCTTTATCTTGTTTTTCAACTGCAAAAGCCGGAAACGGCAGCATTAGAATTGCGGCTATTATAAAAACAACAAAAACTGTATATTCTCGCTTAAACATATCGCTATTCAGGAGCCTCCTGTTTCGGGATATCACCTACTTCTAGCATCTCCAGTTTTTGCCTGTCTAACTTATACATCTTACCTTCCTTCATTTTGAATTCGAATTTTTCTTCTATCTGCTTATCAATTTCATCTACATTCTTCTGTTCCTGTAAACCATATTTATTTAACCCTGCCATTATGATGAATGAAACCTGTTTTTCACTAAAGAGCTTATCGAATTCCTGCGCATCTTCTATTGATTTGAACTTGAGCACTACCTTAGGTTCTTCTCTTTCCACAGCCGCCGGCTCAGCAGCTTTTGCTTCCGCCTTCTTCTCAACAGCTTTTGGCGCATCCTTGGCATACACAGCCTGACTCGCGAAACACCCAAGACTGGCCGCAAAAGTAAAAACGATAAAAACAGCAAACCACTTCTTCACATCCACCTCCTTGTTATTTTTTAATACAAATATCTCCCGCGTTTACATTCCCTTCTCTTTCGTAGTATCCTGTTTTGGCGGCACTGGCAGTGAAATAGGAACCGCTGTCTGCTGAACAGACGGCGTTATTGGCGTAGATACTGCTCCACCCTCTGCTGGAGCAGTCAGCATATTCTTTAATGTTAATGTATCTATCTGTTCCAGCCTTCTCTCTGCGTCTTCTTTTCCCCAGCTGTCCTTTGCCTCGCTTATCAGCTTGGTCAGGATAGCTTTTGCTTCATTCTGCCTATTGTTCATAGCAAGAATCTCAGCCATTCTAAAGGTATAAAACGTGTTGGCTGGGTCAAGCTGCTGCGCCTTTTTAAGCTGCGCTATTGCGCCATTCGCATCCCCTGTTCTATTTAAAAACTCAGCGTACCGGCCATATAATCCAGGGTCAATCGTGACTTTTACCAAAAGCGCTCCCCATACCTTTTTAGCATCCTCTATTTTTCCGGCTTTCTCATATTCACCGACAAGCTTTTCCTTCAAAAGAACATCAGCATACGCTGCCGCAGCTTGATCCGCAATCATCCCAGGCGTCATTTCTTCATCCTGCGCCGCATTGGCTGAAGACGCGCAAATAAAAAACATTCCTAAAAGAATAGCAATTAATAGCTTTTTCATACACACCTCCCAAGTTATTTTTATTCCAACGCGCTATCTATCCTATCTTCCCTTCTTTTTTATAGTATCCTGTTTTGGCGGCACTGGCAGTGAAACAGGAACCGCTGTCTGCTGAACAGGCTGCGTCATTGGCGTAGATACTGCTCCGCCCCATGGAGCAGAAGGCATATTCTTTAATGTATCTATCTGTTCCAGCCTTCTCTTCGCGTCTTCTTTTACCCAACTGTCCTTTGCCTCGTTTATCAGCTTGGTCAGAATAGCTTTTGCTTCATCCTGCTGATTATTTGCGGCAAGAATCTCAGTCATTCTCAGGGTATAAAACATGCTGTTCGAGTCAAGCTGCTGCGCCTTTTTAAGCTGCACTATTGCGCCGCTTGAATCACCCATTCTATTTAAAGCGTCAGCGTATCTTCCGTAGAGCCCGGCATCATTGGTACCTTTTGCCAGAAGCGCTTCCCACACCTTTTTAGCATCCTCTTTTTTGTCAGCTCTCTCATAAATACTGGAAAGCCTATCCGTCAAAAAAGTCTCGCTGGGATTTGCCTGTATAAGTTTCTGGATTTGCGCCACAGCCTGGTCCAGCTTGCCGTTAGATTCATATGCATCAACCAGGCGGTTAGCTATCTCCCTGTCATTAGGATCTGCCTTTACCGCTCTTTCGTACACATCCAAAACCTTAGCGTTATCACCTTTACGCATATATAATTCAGCCAGTATCTTATATTGCGCGATATCATTCGGATTTTTCTGGAGCGCCGCCTCATAGGATTTGGCAGCATCATCTAATTTATTCTGTTTCTGATAGATATTCAAAAGTTCCCTGCCTGCGGATTCCTTCTGCCATGGGTCTTTTGCTGTTTCAATAATCTTATTATACACCGCCTCTGCCTTATCGATCTTATCCGCGCTGGAATAATACATGGCTAACGCCTGCAGATATCCGGCATTTGAAGGTTCAAGCTTTGCCAATTTCTCTGCCAATAAAATAGCATTATCCATGTCATTAATACTGCTGTAAAAATTAGCCGCCTGCGAAAGTATTCCCGCGTCATCGGGTTTCTTGGCAAGAATATCTTTCCACACGCCTGCCGCCTTTTCTTTATCTCCGCCGTTTCTATACGCATCAGAAAGCATATTAAAATAAAATGCATTTTCAGGCTTTAACTCTGTTAACTTTTTGTAAATATCCGCAGAACTTTTATAGTCTTGTTTCTGACTATACATGTTTGCAAGCCTAGTCATTAAATCTTCATTGTCAGGCAAAGCCTTTAACGCCTTTTCATAAAGCGCGATGGCCTCATCCACTTTATTTTGCCGCATATACTCATCGCCAGTTTGGAATACCGCGTTACGCAGTACATCAGGGTTTTTATCCATGGAAGCTCTTAACTCTTGTAAAAGAGCATCCTTGTCAGCTTTTTCAACTGAAAAAGCCATTGCAGGCAATGCCAGAACCATTGCCGCCAAAATAACTAAAACCGCATATTTTCGTTTAAACATGCCCCCTCCTATATGTTTTAATGATAAATATATATCAAAAAAGCTTATCTGTCAATTTAAATCCTAAAATTTTTATCGCTTGGCCTTCTCCTTTTAACAACTATGCGCGGTAAATTAAAAAGGTCAATTAATATTAATGCGCCGAGAACCATAAAAACTATTTTTATCTGCCCAGTCTTTATCAGCGGGATTGACATTTTAACTTTCAGAGCTTTAGATGCGTCTTTCAAAATATACGCGCTAAAATCAAACTCTTCATTCACCTTTTCCAGAAAATTATAGTCAGATGAAGGCGGATTAAATCTTTCGACTATCAGTTTTATATTCATGGGACGATCTTCCTGGGTTTTTGGAATAAAACTAGACCTGTAGCTATTAGCTGCGACATAATGATTAAAATCGTAGCTGCCATGTATATAGAAAGACTCGTCAGGCGCAACATGTTCTTTTACAAGCTCTATAATCCTTTCCTTCTCTTTCATAGAATAAACCTTTGGGTAATACCAGGCATCCGGCTTGTTCAAGAATACAAATGTTGGAATTTTTAACTGCAGAGCTATATTCGGCAGGCGATAAAATAGAATTCCCGATATAACCAAGACTGATATAAAAAATCCCACTCCTATAATTTTACCAAACTTTATTTTCTCCAAACCCTCGTGAACCGTACCTAAAAAAACTCCGCCCAAGAGAGAAAATATAGTTATTGCAGGTATGCCCCAGAATCTTATATTCTGCTGGGTCAATGCTATAGGGAGTAAGGCAAGAAAATAACTCGGTAGTATTAAAAACTTGCCTCTTTTAACATAACATATAACCAGACCAGCAAAAGCCAGCCACCCCAGAAATACATGGTTCTGATTTTTTATGCTAAACATGGCTTTAAAAAACTCTTTAGCCGAGTATATAAAGTTTCCATGCATAAACCCTATAGCAGATAGCTCATTAAATTTTATGCGCTGGATTATAAGCCAGAATAACGGCAAACCGAGAAACAGCATAATGCTTAATAAAATCAAGCTGCTTCTGCGCCGAGCTTTACTATGTATAGCGTATAGTAAAAGGCACGGCAAAATAGCCATACCTATAGTATGGGTCATCATGCAGCATAAAATAAGAATAAAAGTAACTATATATCTTTTAGCGAGAAGGGCTAAAAATATTAGCGGTATAAGTATAAATACAAGCGACTGTGGAGGATTCATCCATTGGTATTCCGACCAGATAGGAGACAAAGATAAAAGCCCAATCGCATAGGCGGTAATTCTAGCGCCATAAAGCGAATACATAAACACAAGCATTGTTAAAAAAGCCAGCGGTAAAAAAATCCAGGTAAGCCAGTAGGATAAAAAATAAATACTTGCACCTTTAGACAACATTAAAAGTTCGACAAGCTGAAAAAATGGGAAATAAGTGTTAGGCATGTTTTCTGCAAACGAAGGGCCCCAGTAATTGGTCAACGTAAACCCGCCGCAACGCATAAACCCCACGGCGCTCGAGATATGAAATGGGATTTTAGAAAACTCCATAAATCCAGGGTATCGGCTTTCCCAATACGGTAGGCTGGAGAAGCATATCACTGCTATTATCGCTATGGCAAAAAATAGATATAAATATTTCATTGGGCCTAGCTCAGTAGCCGTAGGCTTTAGCCTGCATCACATGAACGCTAACTAAAGTTCGCTACTCCTTCTCTCCAATGCGGCAGGTTTTTTAACCCCATAATTCTCGAATCAGATCAGACTTGTCTCGTTTTAGATGTTGAGCGATTTCACTCAAAATAGCACTTAGTGTTCCTACGCGAAGTGAAGAATGGGCAGGTATGGTGAGATGATGTTCGCCTCCGACTTGAGTAGTCAAACGGATATGACTACCTGTCTGTCGGGTAACAGAATATCCATACCGTGAGAGTAAATCAGCTAACTCTGCTCCACTAATGTCTCGAGGGAGTTTCATGAGGCCAATACTTCATCTTTAACCATATGTAATCTAATAATACGCGGCCTTTGTTTTTCCTCGGTAAAATGGCACCGCACAGCATCCAGAACTTGGGAACGCAATGCCTCCAAGTCATCTGCTTCGGTAATAATGCTTACGCCTAAGGATCTGGCTATATAACCGCCATCGTCTGCTTCTTCAACAACGAATACCAACTCTTCTATTGGCTTTTCCATGAAATTCACCTCCGCTTAAAAGTTTAGCATAGCTTAAAAAGCAAATCAAGGCAAATCGCCTCATCTCAATTATATTGTAGCCGCAGGCTTTAGCCTGCATCACATGAACGCTAACTAAAGTTCGCTACTCCTTCTCTCCATAGCACTCTGGAGCTAAATATTCTCCTTTTTTCGGCAGGTGGCCATCCTTTGAGCCTTTCTCTTCTTCCACTTTTATACGATTCTTCTCAGCATAAGCGTCGTGACGAGTGCCTGTAACCTGCCAGCTTACTTTCACGCCAGGGTCTCCGGCAATAGTAAATTTATTATCTTTTATCTCCTCTTTGACATAAGGCATACCAGGCTTGCCGATTGTCGTAAGCTGATAGCGGAAGTCTTTATTCAGCGCACCAAACCAATCCGGCAGCTGTATAGTACTTTCTCCTTTATCATTCAATATAACCACGCCATCGTAAAGATTTTTCATATCAGGAGATTCTACAAAACTATGCACCAGCACTTTATTTGCCGGGTCAAGAGGATGGTCAATCTGGAATCCTCCGCCGTTTTTATAGAGATATCCGCTTACCACAAGATTGCCCGGCACATAAGTAGTATTATTTGAACCATATCCATAAACAATCCATCTCCCATATGCCTCATTATATAAACCAATCAAATCATCTTGCATCATCAATACAGTTCTTCCATTGTAGTTAATGCCTCCATAACCATTTCTTGTTCCATTTATTCTCCAAGCCCCGTATGTAGCGTTGTTTGGATAGAAGTAAGCTGCATTAGTTGGAGAGTACATGCCATTATATCCGCTAGGTCTTAACCATCCTGCAAAAGCGATTTCATTGAAGTTTGATGTACTCGCTGGATCCACGTAGTAGCCGCTATTATTGGTGTCATAGAAAATAGTCGCATATTCAGCCCCGTTTGTGCCAAAATAGTGATTATTTATCCATGTATTCCACGGAAAGCCGTACGAACCGATATTACCTGTTGTAATCATTTCTACCCAGCCTGATGTACCATTTCCCCACTTACCTCTTAACCAGTATCTGTTTTCAGTGGCATTGGTAGCCCCAACCATCATCCAGCCATAGCCAGTATTACCTCCATTGTAGTGAAGGCCGGAAATAATTCCTTGCGCGTGAATATACCCGCCACCTTGAGGATGATCTGTACCGGTTCCCCATATATCTACTCCACCAAATCCATATTTCCAGGCATTAGCCCATGTCCTTTCTGTACCCCAGCCATTCGTTCCTGTCCAATAGTCTTGATCACTCGTAATATTTCTACGATTCGTATAAGTATTAGACAGATTAAATGCTCCTGCTCTTGTATAGTTGGTAACAGCGTAAAGGTTAGAAGTGCTTGCAGGATCCACGTAGTAGCCGCTGTTATTGCTGTCATAATAAATAGTCGCATACTCAGCGCCGTCAGTGCCGCTATAGTGACTACTTTGCCAATTACCAATTGTACGCATTTCTACCCAGCCAGATGTACTATTCCCCCACTTACCTCTTAACCAGTATCTGTTTTCAGTGGCATTGGTAGCCCCAACCATCATCCAGCCATAGCCAGTATTACCTCCATTGTAGTGAAGGCCG
>Ga0209211_10003216_pt1 | contig 26979 bp, 27 predicted proteins | sample RifGroA2_FD_183992 | JGI IMG/M metagenome (GOLD analysis project Ga0209211, IMG submission 183992) | Groundwater microbial communities from Rifle, Colorado, USA - Groundwater A2 (SPAdes) (version 2) | ecosystem: Environmental > Aquatic > Deep subsurface > Groundwater | place: Rifle, Colorado...
CCAGAGTTACCGGATTCGTCGGCGCAGGAACGACCCCCGTTCCGCTGGACAAAAAAGAGGTAGATACACTTTTTGAAAGAATGGGCGTGGCCGAGCCGAAATACAAGATGGACGTGAAGGCGGGCGACGTGGTCAGGATAAATGACGGACCGTTCAAAGATTTTGAAGGGGCGATAAACGCCATAGACGAAGAGAAGGGCAAGATTAAGATTTTGATATCAATGTTTGGACGAGAAACCCCGGTAGAAATAGATTATTTGCAAGTGAAAAAAATATAGATTTTAGATTTTAGATTTTATTTTTTAGATTTTAAATTGAAACATATGGCAAAGAAAATAAAAACAGTGGTAAAATTGCAGATTCCGGCCGGCAAAGCCAATCCGGCTCCTCCGATCGGCCCGGCGCTCGGCCAGCACGGAGTCAATATCGGCGATTTCGTCAGCAAGTTCAACGAAGCCACCAGAGAAAAAGGAACGGACGTTATTCCGGTGGAAATAAGCATCTATGAAGACCGGACTTTTTCGTTCAAAATGAAAACGCCGCCCGCTTCCGACTTATTGAGGAAAGCCGCCGGCGTGGAAAAAGGTTCCGGAAAAACTCCGGTAAGCAAAGCGGGGAAGATAACGAGAGCCAAACTTAAAGAAATCGCCGAAAGAAAAATGGAAGACCTCAACGCCAACGATGTGGATGCCGCTATGAAGATAATAGAAGGCACGGCCAGAAGCATGGGGATAACGATAGAATAAGAGCAATATAGAAGCCCCTCGACATCCGATGTCGAGGGGCTTCTTGCTTTTTGGCGCGGATTTTTATATTATTATTTATGAAAACAGCTGTTTTAAAATTATTTTATAAACCTTTAACCTAATCTAAGGAGGGGATTATGGAAAGAGAAATTATTTATGGTACTGGAAGGCCACACTTTGAAAGTAATGCCGTTTTGCTTTTAAATAGTTTTTTTCGGTTGTTAGTTTTAATTGTAAAATTTTTTCTTTTTGTATGCAGGTTGCCATTTACTGGTGGGGGGATTGATAACAAAAAAATAATCAAAGAAGAATAGCCATATTGCCCTCCGGCAGAAAGGAGGTGTAAAAAAATAAAAAAGGTTGAGGTGTAGCATTGGGGTTGTCTTCGGACAACCCCAATTTTTATTGAGCGGCTTTCTTAATTGCAAATAGGGGTATTTGATGTTAAGGTGATTTAAATTGGCAGGTTTATAAGGAATGTCCTTTTACATAAAAATTTTAAAGCAAGGAGGGAGGTGTTTGAATCACGGTTTTTTTATTGTGTTTATTCAACCAAATCTTTGAGCTACGCATACTTTTTTAAAACAAAGTAGTGGCTCAGCAAAGGAGGTAGTATGAATAATGTTAGTTTGGTTATACGAGAAGCGCAAAAAGATGATTTTGAATGGGTTGAAAGTGTTATGCAAAATACTCTTGAGCCATACTATGGCGGTGATCATCGCCTACACGCAAAACGCATATTTAACGCACACATTGCTGGCGGTGTTGATAGTCTCGGTTTCTTTTCTTTTGAACAGCGCATGTTTATAGCAGAGATAAGGGGTAAAAAAGCAGGAATTATTCACTTGGTTGGCAAACGTCAAGCAACATATAAAATCAGCCCTCTTATTGTTGTTCCAGAATTTCAGGGGCGTTTCGGAATAGGAAGCCAACTCCTTGATCATGCTGAAAGTTATGCGCGCAGACATCAAGCGCGCCAAATCTATTGCACAGTAGCGGAAAAAAACATTGCGGTGTTACAGTTCTTTTTCCGTAAGGGATTTATTAAAGCGGGAAGTTCCGATAGTCACTACAAAACTGGTGTTACAGAAGCAATGCTTTATAAGCCATTGTACGGAGCGAGTAAAGTCGCTTCATTAGACCAGCATCATGTTTCCGTGTTGCCGTTAGATGAAACTAATACCGAGATGAAAGAACAAGTTGGCAGACTGTTGCTTGATAACTTGCAAAATTCATTTGAAGGTATTAATGATGATTGGGTGCATGCGCTTTTCAATGGTTATAGCCGAAGGGATACTTTTGATGTTAATGCCAAGTATAAACTTATTTATGTTGCCATAGACAGTGCTAGTAGAGTTATCGGTGTGGCTGGTGCGACACCTAAAAAGGGGAATCCAATCAAACTAATGCCGTTTATTGCGGCCAATATAGTCGCATTCGAGGCGTTGTTGATAGATATTCCACATCAACTTGTGTCATTTGGTCACAAACTCTATATTCACATTAACCCAACAGCAGATGAGGTGATATCGCTATCAATAGCATTAAAGTTGGTGAACATATTCGTCTTATGACCAGCACGGAAAGTTCCGAGGTAAAGGTCAAAAACATTAGACGATACGGAATTTTTTTTATTAAATCAATTCTATTTTTATCCCAACAACACCATATTTTTTTTGTTCTTTTTTTGAGTAAAATGTTTCAATTTCTTTAATTAATTCATCTTTTGAATTGCTACCGAAATATTCTAGAGGAAAATCAGAAAATAAGTCTTTAAATGATTCATATCTGTAAAGCGCTTTTACTTTTGTAATAACCTTTTCCCCCGGTTTGTCGTTGCAAGAAAATTCTATTTGGTCGTCAATATTAATATGTTTGCGTTTTTCATCGTATAATCTTGATTCAATAATTTTTTTGCCATTTGTTATTTTTTCAAACGGTAGTCCGGATAATTTCATTGTGTGAGTCGTCATATTTTTTGGTCAAGATAATAATGGTTAATCTTATACGCTCACTTTCTTAGCCGCTTCTTTGATTTTTGTTTCCAATTCTTTGGTCACTTTGGGATTTTCCACCAGAAATGTTTTAGCGGCGTCGTAGCCGCGGCCGAGACTCGTTCCGTCGTAGGAGTAAGAAGCGCCGGATTTTTTTATAATTCCGTATTTTTCGCCCAAATTCAAAATGTCGCCGGTGTAAGAAATGCCTTCATTGAAAATAATGTCAAATTCGGCCGTCCGAAACGGCGCCGCCACTTTATTTTTGACTATTTTTACTTTCACTCTGTTGCCGATGACTTCCTCGCCTTTTTTTATCTGGGCCGCTTTTCTGACTTCTATCCTGACAGAAGAGTAAAATTTCAAAGCTTTGCCGCCTGTGGTCGTTTCCGGATTGCCGAAGAAAACGCCGATTTGCATTCGGATTTGATTGATGAAGATGACGATGGTTTTGGACTTGGCGGTGATGGCGGTCAGTTTTCTCAAGGCTTGAGACATCAGTCGGGCTTGAAGGCCCATATGAGAAGCCCCCATTTCGCCTTCAATTTCGGCTTTGGGCGTGAGAGCGGCCACCGAGTCAATGACAATGACATCAATTCCGCCTGAGCGCACCAGGCTCTCCGTTATTTCCAGCGCCTGTTCGCCCGTGTCCGGTTGGGAGATGAGCAAATCGTCAATTTTTACGCCCAGTTTTTTGGCGTATTCCGGATCAAGGGCATGCTCGGCGTCAATGAAGGCGCAAACGCCGCCTTTTTTCTGGGCTTGAGAAATGATGTTTAAAGCCAAGGTTGTTTTGCCGGAAGACTCCGGGCCGTAAATTTCTATTATTCTTCCGCGAGGCACTCCGCCGACGCCCAAGGCGATATCCAGACTTAAAGAGCCGGACGGCACCACATCCACATCCACCCTCGGCGCTTCGCCCAGCTTCATTATGGAGCCGTCGCCGAATTTGGCTTTAATATCTCTTAAGGCGTTTTCTACGCCGACATTTTCTTCTTTTTCTTTTGGTTTTTCTTTTTTATACATAAGTTTCAATCTAAAATCTAAAAAATAAAATCTAAAATCTGTTAAAAACCAGTTCCAGTTTTTCCTTGGTCGCCCGGCCGAATTTATCCGCGCCGGACACTTCTATTATATTGTAGCCTTCGGCTAACAGCAAATCGCCCTTAAACCCACCGTCTTTGTCGGTGAAAATTTGCCGGCCGTTTAAAAACAAACTGGAAATATTTGAGGTTTTTCCGATTATTTCGGTGAAAGATTCTCCCAAACTTTGGCCGTTTAGAGGAGATTCTATGGTGATGCGCGGGCCTTCCAGATATGCTTTGGCTTTATACAGGCCGTAAACGCCAAAAGACAGCAAAAGCAGGATCACGATTCCGACACCGGTTAATATTTTTGTTTTTCTAAGAATAACCATACTTTATTTTTTAATTTCTTCCCCGGCGCTTTCCAGCATTTTGTCGGCTTCCGCTTCTAAAGCGTTTTCCGGCAGATGGCTTTCATTGACTATCAGCACTTGTCTAGCTTTGGCCCCTTCTCCTTGCCCGACCACGCCTCTTTCTTCCAGCATATCCACTAGGCGAGCCGCCCGGGCGTATCCGATTTTCAACTTTCTTTGGAGGTAGGAAGTGGAGGCTTTGCCGGCTTCAATGACCGTTTGTCGGGCTTCTTCATAAAGCTCATCGTCCAGTTCGTCTTCAACTTCGTCAAAATTTATTTCAAGAGCGCCTTGCGTTTTAGCATTTCCCCCGCTTTGTTCCAGCGCCGGTCCCATATCTTCAAAATCAACATTTTTGTATTGGTCGGCGATATAATCGACCACCTTTTTGACTTCTTGTTCCGAGATGTAAGGCCCCTGGATTCTTCTGGGCTTGCCGGTATCTCCAGCCAAGTAGAGCATATCGCCGTGGCCGAGAAGTTTTTCCGCGCCGGCCATATCAATGATTGTCCGCGAGTCAATTTGGCTTGCTACTTGCAAAGCGATGCGGCTAGTAATGTTGGCCTTGATCAGTCCGGTGATGACTTCCACCGACGGCCTTTGGGTAGACAAGATTAAATGAATGCCGACAGCTCTGGACATCTGCGCCAGTCTGACGATAGAAGCCTCCACTTCTCGGGGATAAGTGGACATAAGGTCGGCCAATTCGTCTATGATGACGATTAAATATGGCATCGGCGGATTGCTTTCTTTCTTTTCTTTGTGATAGGAAAGAATGTCTCTCACGCCGGCAGAAAGCAGAATCTCATATCTTCTTTCCATTTCTTTGGCCAGCCACTTCAGGGTAATGATGGCCTTTTTCGTTTCTATGATGGTCGGGGTAAGCATATGGGGGATGCTGTTATACACCGTCAGCTCCACTCTTTTCGGGTCTATCATTATAAATCTCAAGGCTTCCGGCGGGTTGCGATAGAGAAGACTGGTTATAAGAGAATGGATGTAAATAGACTTGCCGCTGCCCGTCGCTCCGGCGACAAGCAAGTGGGGCATTTTGGCCACATTGGCGAAAAGGGCTTTTCCGGCGACATCTCGGCCCAAGGAAACAAGAAGCGGCAACTCCGATTTGGCGTAACCATCTTCTTTGAAAAGACTGGCTAGGCCCAAAGTCGTTTTCGTGCTGTTGGGCATCTCAATGCCGACCAAAGACCTGCCCGGAATCGGGGCTTCTATTCTTAAAGGATGAGCCGCCAAAGCCAGAGAGAGATCGTTTTGCAGGCCGATAATTCGGGACAGCTTTACACCCTCGGCCGGCTTGAGGGTGTATTGAGTCACGGACGGGCCGATATTTATCTCGCCCATCTCCACGTCTATGCCGAAATTTTGCAGGGTTCTTTTTATGATATTGGCGTTGGCCTTGATGTCGCCGCTGGAAGGTTTGCCCCGGTCGCCTTCAAGCAGGCTGAGCGGGGGAGGGACGAAATCCGAGCGGCTCTTTTTCAGGTCTGTTTTTATGTCCAAAAATTCTTCGTCAGTGTCTTTATCTTTGTTTTTTTTGTCCGCTGGTTGGCGGGTTGTTTTTTTGTCCGCCAACTGGCGGATTACTTTTTCTTTCTCTTCTTCTTTAACGCTCGTGTCGTCATCAACAGAACTCATTTTGTTGATATGGACTTCTATGTCTTCATCATCTTCGTTTTTTTTCCACAAAGATTTTAACGCCAAGGGCATATTGAGCATTATAAGAATGGAAACTATCGCTACGCCGACAAGAGCGATAAGGCTGACCGAAAAATCAAAAAATTTCAAGAGAGGCAGAGAAACGAAATAGCCGATATAGCCTCCGGCGTAGTTGCCCCAAATCGCGGAGAACGCCCCAAGACTGCTTAGAAGAAAGATCAATGTTCCGATTATTGTGTGGCTGACGATGTTCGGCCTGATGGAGTAAAACAAGGAAAACGAGGCAAAAAACAAAACCAAAGGAAGAAGGAAAAAACCGTTGCCGAAAAGGGAGCCGAATATTTTATTTATCAGCGCTCCCGCGACGCCGGCTTTGTCAAAATAGGACAAGATGAATATCAAACCGAGGACGAAAGCGCCGATGGCGAAGATGGAATGTTTGGTTTCGCGCTTCAATTCTCCCAGTAATTTTTTCTTGGGAGAATTTTCGCCGTTTTCATGAGGATCTTTTTTCTTTTCTTTTTTATTTTTCTTGACCATTTTCAATAATTATACAGCCGTCAAGCTTAAAACTCAAAAAATAATAGTCCCGCTCTGGAGCGGGGTTGATTTTTAATTTGTGTCCGTTATTATGTTTATAACAGACATTAAAGAGAAACTTTTTGTAAAGGACAAAATAAAACAATCTTATGGACAACATAAAAGACATATACGGGTATTTAATGGACAGAATACAAAAGCTGACCGCCGCCTTGTATAGGGTTACTGATTTGCTGTCCGACAAAGAACCTATCAAATGGACACTAAGGGACAAGGCTCTAAATCTTTACGATGATTTGGTGTCCATTAAGAGCACGAAAGATAAAGACAGTCTATTGGACAACTCGTTAAAAAATTTCGCGCAAATCATTAAATCTTTAGAACTTGTTTCTGCCGGTGTTTGTGTTTCCAATTTGAATTTTGAAATTTTAAAAAGAGAATATTTGTTTTTGAAGAATTTTGTTGAGGGGAAGAAGACAGACATAACCTATGATTCAAAAATGCTTTTGGAGCTGTCTTCTTTGGGGAAAATCCTCCCCTCGACATCCGATATCGAGGGGAGAAAACAGAGAATTTTACCTGAAAAAAGCCAAGTAAATCAAGCCTATAGCGGAAAAAGCCCCTCTTACATAGAAACAAGCGCCCCGGAAATCAGCCCGCAAAGCCGAAAAGGCAAGGTGCTTGATTTTCTCAAAAACGGGCCGGCTAAAAGCGTCAATGAAATCGCCGTTATTTTCAACGGAGAAACCAGCGAGAAATCAATCCAGAGAGATTTGCTTGAGCTGGTAAAAATGGGAAAAATCTCGGCTATTGGCGACAAAAGATGGCGGAAATACGGGATAATGCAATAAAAAGCGAAGAAAATAAATTTTGAAAATCGTAGGCGGGGGCGGCCGCCCGAGTCCGCGAGGGTGGGGTTAAGCGATTTTCCAAAATTTGATTTTCGGAGCTTTTTATTGACTTGCAAGGTCAAATAAGCTAATATTGAAACCTGATGGATTTAGCCATTTTTTCTGCGATAAACAAGCGTTAAATCCCATATTTAACATATAAATTCCGGAATAACTCCGGAGTTATCCACATATGCGTTTGCGTTGTGGTATCGGTGGGATATAATGGTTGGAAGCAGGTAAAATTTAGCGGAGATTTTTATTGTTGAATGGCCGCGCGGACCGGACTTTGAAAATAAAATAATTGCGAAAGACAAGAATGATTAGGGAAAATATTTACGGATTTTCCGAAAGAAAAATTTACATTGCAAATTGACAGAGAAAAGATTAATAAGATTATTAGATATTTGCGCGAGGTGTTTGGTTTTGTCGAAATCAAATTTTTTCGCGCAAGAAGTAAATTAAAAGATTAAAAACATTATGAATAGATTTAAGACAAAAATAGTTGGCTTGACTATTGCCGCTTTGATGTCAGCGGGATCATTGATTCCGATGGTGTCATCAGCCGTCACTATAGACGAGTTGTTGGCTCAGATAGCCGCATTGCAAGCTCAACTTCTGACACTGCAAGGTTCGTCCGCAACAGTATCTGCGGACAAGTGTTCGTTCACCCGTTCATTGACCGTCGGGTCAAGAGGCGATGATGTCACTTGCCTTCAGAATTATTTGAAAACCGGCGGGCATCTTTCGGTCAACGCGACCGGATACTTCGGTTCGCTCACCAAAGCCGCGGCGGCTTCATGGCAAGCGGCCAACGGAGTTGCTCCGGCCGTCGGATACTTCGGCTCAATATCGCGAGCCAAGTATGACAGCTTGACGACGACAGCCGCCGCTTCGTCAGCTTCCTCCGTCGCTTCATCAGCCGCCTCATCGGCGAGCTCGGTGGTTGCGACAGGCGAAGGCTTGACGATAACATCAGCCACGCAGCCGGCCGCCACTTTGGCAGTTGGAAGCGCAGCCAGACTTCCTTTTACCAAAGTTACTTTGACAGCCGGAGCTCAAGATGTGACTGTCACGGGTATCACGGTGGAAAGAACAGGTTTGGCGGTTGATACAAATTTCGCTGGCGTTGTTCTTTTGGATGACACGGGAACACAGCTTGGCATTTCCAAGACTTTGAATTCCGACCACAAAGCGACAGTCGGCGACACAGTTACGATCAAAGCCGGACAATCTAAGACTTTCACAATTGCCGGCAACATGGCCGCAAGCGGAAGCCTTAGCGCCGGACAGGTTGCTTACCTTTCCGTGACCGGAGTTACGACTTCAGCCACGGTCAGTGGTTTGCTTCCGATCTCGGGAGCCGGACACACCATCAACACTTCTTTGTCGATCGGTGGCGTAACCAATGCGGTTGGTTCAACCGATCCGCAAACCAGCCCAACAAAACCGGTTGGCACGACAGGCTACACATTTAGCTCTGTTAAGTTTACCGCCACTTCAGCCGAGAAAATAAAGGTTTCTTCTATAAGATGGAATCAATCAGGTTCAGTCGGAACGGCAGATTTGGCTAATATCAAAACATACATTGACGGCACTGCTTACGACACGGTAGTTTCATCCGACGGCAAATATTACACCTCAACTTTTGGCACCAGTGGAATAATTGTTGACAAAGGAGGTTTCGTTGAAATGTCCGTCAAAGGAGATATTGTCGGCGGTTCAGGCCGAACAATAGATTTTGATGTTTACAAGAATACTGACTTGAATATCACCGGTGAAACTTACGGATACGGCGTTACGCCTCCGCTTGGTTCATCGGATCCGACAGACGACACATCAGCTTTCTCCAGCACCAATCCTTGGTATGACGCTTCGCAAGTTACAGTATCGGCTGGAACTATCACTGTGACGAAAGCCACTTCAGTAGCTTCGCAGAATGTTGCGGTCAATGTGGCTAATCAGCCCTTAGGCGGTTTCGTTGTTGAAACAAAAGGAGAACCTATCTCCGCCAACAATTTAATCTTCCGATTCCAATTAACCGGTACTGGCGGACAAGCTAACGACATAACCAACATCTCGCTTTATGACGAGAATGGTGCGGTTGTTGCCGGTCCTGCCGATGGCGCCACTGCCGCCGCTTACGGAACAGTCACTTTCAGCGACACGATTACCTTCCCGATCGGAACCAAGTCTTATACCTTGAAGGGTAAACTTGGCACTGACTTTACCAACAACCAGACAATAGTGGCTTCCACCACTCCTTCAGCCGATTGGTCAAATGTTATAGGTCAAACAACCGGTAATTCAATCAGCGGAACCTCAATAACTTCAGCGGTTGTCTCAGGCAATACGATGACGGTTAAGAGCGCCGCTTTGACAATTAGCGTTTCCACAAGCCCAGTTGCTCAAACAGTCGTTTCCGGAGCCCAAGGATTCACTTTTGCCAATTATCTTTTAGACGCTTCGGCTTCAGGTGAAGATCTTAAGATGAGTACAGTCCCGTTGGCTTACGAAACTTACGGCGGAACAGCGACAAACGTGAATAATTGTATCCTGTACGATGATTCAACTGCCTTGAACTCTGGTTCAAATGTGGTTAATCCGTCAACCACCGGTTCTTCCACTTCAGTCACGCTTGACACCGCTTTGACGATCACTAAAGGCACGGTTAAAACCTTGACAATGAAGTGCAATATCGTCGCCAGCGCTACGGGTAATTACGCTTGGGGTTACGACAGCGGAGCCACTCCGACAATCACGGGAGTTACTTCCGGACAGTCTGTTACTCCGACCGAGAACGATTCAACTGGCCAGAGAATGACTTTATCCACAGGGGGCACGCTTACAGTAGCTTCTGATTCAGCTTCTACTCCGAGCTATACTGTTGTAGCCGCCGGAGGCACAGCCACATTGGGAGTTATCAAGTTCACTGCCGCCAATGAAGCCATCAGCTTAAGCAAACTTGGTCTTAAGATTACCAACACGGCTTCAAGCTCTGTTTCTGATTTGACGGAAGTCACTTTGTGGAGTGGTTCTACACAAGTTGGCTCGTTGACTTTAACAGGCAACACCGGGACTTCAACTATTGGCAGTTGCTCCGGTTGCGGAAGCTTCGTCATCGACAAAGACGGCGACAAGTTAATGACAGTTAAAGGCACTTTGGCCGCCGTTGGCACCAGCCAAGCCGGAACTCAAGGCGCCTTGATAGCTGTTGATTACATAGGAGCTGGCAATGCCGAAGGCACAGGTTCATCCAGCGGTTCAACGATTTCGTCTTCTTCCGGCGCGACAGCTTTTGCCGGAGTGAGAATGTTCAAATCTTACCCGACACTGGCCAAGCTTACGGCCGGTTCAACGAAAGTTGCTTCTGGAAACCTTTCGCTCTACAGATTTAAGGTTACGGCGAGCTCGGGCGGAAGCATCGGCATTTACAAGTTCACCGTGCAGATTGCTACTTCATCCGCCACAGCCGGATTCAAAGTTGATAATATCAACATTCTCGGCTTTTCGGACAGCGGATTCTCAACGGCAATCAACGGTGTAGGAACAGATGGACGATTGCTTAACACCGCCATTGACACAGATGCCGCTGGAAAATGGACTGCAGCCTCAACTGATTTGGAGATCTATCCTCAATCAACCGGTTCTACCGCCTCTACCACCATTCAGATTGGTGCCGGAGAGTCTAGATACTTTGATGTTAAGGCCGATGTTACAACTGTCGGCACTACCTACTCAATATCTACTCAGGTTCAAGGTGATGCCGCTTATGGGGCGTTAGGAAGTTTGATGGATAAGACCATCAATATTGAGACTGAGGGCGGTAGCAATAACGACTTCATCTGGTCGCCGAATGCTACGACCACATCCTTGATTTCTCATCAAGATTGGACCAACGGTTATGGTGTTTCTGGCTTGCCTAGCAGCAACATGACTGCCGAAATCTTGACCCAGTAATAACCGCCTTGTGTCCCATAATCGGCTGAAAAGCTGATTGCGGGAGGTTAGCAAAAGCCCCGTTCCTCGAAAGAGGGCGGGGTTTTTGTATTTTCTGCCACCCCAACTACCAAGACCATCAAGGCGACGCCTTGATGGTCTTGCTTTCGATTTTCTTTTTGTTAAAATATCAAACATGAAAAAAACATTTTTTATAATTTTTGTTTTATTGGTTTGCGGAGGACTGGGCTTTTATTTTTATAAAAAATTGTCTTTAGTAACGCAAAACGGCGTTACCTCTGGCCAATCCAATTCTTCCAGCAGTCAAGCGCCCGGCAATACCGTAAATATCGGCGGGGTTACTATCCAAGGCGAAGGCGATATGAAAGGCGTTAAGATAGAACCTGTTGAGATTGCAAAAGGGAAGCTGGTGGTCAATGTTCCTTTACCTGATTTAAACAAAGAAATAAAAATAACAGCTGATATGAACGAAGATGCTAAAAGAATCGCCACAGCTAAAATCCAAGATTTATCAAGCCAGCTAAAAAAAGACAGCGATAATCTGGAAAATTGGCTGGTGTTGGGCGTGTATCGCAAAATGATAGGGGATTACGAAGGAGCCAGAGAAGACTGGGAATACGCCAGCGCTATTCGACCACAAAACTCAACATCTTTTAATAATCTCGGCGAGCTTTACGCTTATTATCTCAAAGACAACGCCAAAGCGGAAAAAAATTATAAAAAAGCCATAGTAAATGACCCGTCGGCCATTTACATCTATCGCAACTTCTTTGATTTTTATCGCTATATTGCCAAAGACACAGCCAAAGCCCGCGCCATTCTGGAACAAGGCATCGCCGCCAACCCCACCACCTCCTCCGACCTCAAAAATCTCCTAGAAACCCTCAAATAACAACTAATAACCTACCATCAAGGTTTCGCCTTGATGGTTATGTAAAACATATGGCTAGAAAGTTATCTTTTTCTGTCAGTGAATGCTACCACATTTACAATCGTGGTACGGAGAAAAGAGATATTTTCTTAGATAAAGCCGATTATTTAAGGTTTATTGTCTCACTTTACATTTCCAACAATACTGATGTTATGCACATCAGTAATCTAATAAATCAAGGCGAAACCTTGATGAAGATATTAAATATGGACAAGAAAGGCTCTCTTGTAGATATCGGAGCGTATTGTCTGATGCCTAATCATTTTCATCTTCTCGTTAAAGAAAAAACAGAAAACGGAATAAGTAAGTTTATGAGCAAGTTAACCACTGGTTATTCAATGTATTTTAATAAAAGATATGACAGATCAGGTAATTTGTTTCAGGGAGTTTTTAAGTCAACTCATGTGGATAGCGATGAATACTTGAAATATCTTTTTGCCTATATTCATTTAAATCCGGTTAAACTGACAGAGCCAGAATGGAAAGAAAACGGCATTAAAGATAAAAATATGGTCAGTTCTTTTTTGGAAGGGTATTCTTATTCAAGTTATTTTGATTACAGTAAAGATAACAGCAGGTCAGAGAAAAAGATTATTAACAAGGAGTCTTTTCCTGAATATTTCTCAAATCACAAAGATTTTGATGATTTTATAAATGATTGGCTTTCGTACAAACCCACCATCAAGGCGAAACCTTGATGGTGGGTGGAAAAAAGTTATACACAGGCTTGGTTTTGTTGGTATGGTTGGCGTGATAAAATCCAGGTAACAATAAAATAAAGATTAAAATTATTTACAAAACCTATGCTTAAATTTGTTCAATTGAAACTTTCCAAAATAAAATATAACGGTGATTCTGTTGGTCGTGATATTCGTATTGAGATTGATGTGTTCGGCAAGTTTTTACGTATTGATAAAAGAATTAAAACCGGAACGGTGGCGGAAATGAATCAAGAAGTGGGTAGATTTGAAACCGATCGAGAATTATTTCAAACTAATATTTTGATTTCTGTGATTGAAAAAGACTTATTATTTAATAATACCGGCAGTATTACAGACAGCATAAAAGTTAACACTACAGACAACCAACCGCAACACTTTACTTTTGAAATACAAGTACGAGAAAGCCGTTCCTTATTGAGTAGATTGTTCTGGGGAAAACGGACGGCGATTTTTGAAGTGACGTTGGAGGCTCTGGTGGGAGAGATTGAATTATACACGCCGGACATAAAAGATGGTTGGCTTGTGACGCGCGACAAACAAGACGAATTTGTATCACTACCCGCATACATCATGGTGCACCCAACACATATTAAGAACGGACGCGAATATTTTATTCCAGTAGAAGGAGTAAATCGCGGCGAGTTATTATCGGCTCCATTAGAAAACGGCAACTCTTCGTATCTAATACATAATGTTAAGCACGAACCAGCGATTAGTGCTCAATATTCAATTTCTGAAAAAGTTTTTATTCTCAATGGGAAGAAATATAAGGCAGACGATGACTCTAAAAATCCTTGGCAGAAAGGATTTTACGATATTGAAATCCCTGATTATCCTCATGGGGGTGGATTAATATATCCAGAGGCCGTAAAGGGGACGGTATGGTTTAAGATTGGATATAGTGGTGAGAGATATTTACATCCCGGAAGAGTTTCCGCGGGTTGTATTTCTATTACTGAAACGACGCGCTGGATGGAAATATACAATGCTTTCATTAAAGCGCGCAAAGGCGACTTTATGAGCGTAGGAATACTTGAGGTAATTGACTAACAAATATGAATAAAAAAGTTTTTATTATAGTAATAGCAACAATAACTATTTTTGGTTGTTTGTTTTATTGGTTTTGGTCATATGATAATAAAGTTGTGAGTAATGGTGATGTATATGTTCCCATTCAGCCGGTTATAAAATGGCAAGAAATAACTGTTACGGAACCCGAATCAAAAATTGCTATACATATAAATATACCCAGAGTAATTATTCATAATAGTGATGTCAATAATGAAATTAATTTAGGTATTAAAAGACATATAGAATATATCAAGGACTATTTTATACGCGATGTAATAATGGCCGCTATAGATAACGGCGAAACAAATATTTTGAATATTGAAACAGAAGTATTGCTCTCTACCCCGAGATTAATTTCTATCGCATTTACGTCAACAGAAAACTTTACCGGCATTGTTAATGATAATTCTAAACGAACATTTATGGTTTTTGACATCATAAATAATGAGTCATTAAAAGAAGGCAATGAATTATTTCGCGATGATGTGGCGTGGGCAAGAGCGGTAACAATAATGAAAAAAACTATTCTTGCCGATTACCAAGGAGAACCGAATTGCGACTTATTTTTCACGCCGAAACAAAACGGAGTGGCTGTCTCTTGCATCGGCGTTGATTATAGTTTGGGAGGAAAACATATTTCTCTTACAAAAGATATGCCAATATCCGTTATCAAAGGGTTTTTGGACCCGGCGGTATTGGCTGATATTCAGTAAGATGTAAGACCATCAAGGACCGTCCTTGATGGTGGGGTGAAAGTTATACACAGGCAAATGTTTTGTTGGCGTTGGCTGGTGTGGTAAAATATGGCTATGAAAAAGAGATATAAGATACCGCTGATTGTTTTTGGAACATTGGCGGTTTTTTATTTTGTCTTAGTGATTATCCGGATGTTTCATTTCTATAATTTGGACAAAACCAATGAACAAGTGGCGAAAATTCATAACACCAAACTGACGATGGATGATGTGATAGGGAAGAATTTGCCGCCGGATCCGGGCGCCGAAGCGGACAAAACGGTTCAAGGGATAGACTTCAATAAAAACGGCATCCGCGACGATGTGGAGTTGGCAATTTTTAAAGAATACCCCGATTCGGCAAAGACAAGGGCGGTGTTGCTTCAATACGCGCTGGCATTGCAGATGGAGGCGACGCAGGAGGTAATAAATACTGATGTGGTGGTTGCCGCAATACAAGAAGAGGATAGGGCTGATATATGTGTTGCTGATACTCTTGTGCCAAGAAAAACCCCTGAATCTTCAAGAGAGTATTCTGATATAGAAAAAATTGATACATATATTGACTTTGTAGAAAATAAACAAATCAATACGGAGCAAAGAAAAAAAGCAAGAACAGATTTTTATGAAAAAATCGGAAGCTATAATTCACTGCCAAATAAATGCGATATTGATTATTCGTTATTGCCCAACTAGAAATGAAATATCTAAAAATTATTCTAATTCTAGTTATTGTAATATTTTTTCCAGTTAATCTTTTTGCCCAAAAAGATAAAATTTGTTCCCCTGTTGGGTATTCAGTTTTTACTATAAATGGTATTTTTACAAATAAAAAAGAAGCAGGCGATAATAAAACAGCACTTGAAAAACTATTGCCACCCAATTTCAACAATCAACCCATTACCGTTGACTTTCTCCACAACCCTTCTCATATCGCCGGTCTGGGCGATCTTGCGATGGCGGCTTATCAAAAGATTTTTGATTATGAGGCGGTGAATGATTACGACCTGGTGGAGATGCTCAAAGACGCCAGCGAAAAAGTCAAAACTCAAAAGCTCCTCCTCGTTGCCCACTCCCAGGGCAATTTTTATGCCAACAGCTTTTACGACACCGTGGCCGGAAAAGACGGGGGCGTTCCCCAAGAATCAATCGGCGTTTATGCCGTCGCCACTCCCGCCGGAAGAGTTGCCGGAGAAGGGAAGTGGCTCACTTCCGACACCGACAAAGTCATTGTTGACCTCGTGGGACTTTTTCCTTTCAAAAAAATAATGGCGCCGAACACCAGCATTGCTTTAGATAAAGGCGATGATTCCAGGGGGCATAATTTTTCCGGCGTATATCTCAAATACAGAGGCAAGGAGATCATTTCCGGCATCAGAGAAACACTCGGCCGATTAACGGAAAATAATCCGCCAACCGGCGGACAAAATCAAGAAAGCCCTTGTCTGTCTCCGCCAAAACTTACACTTGTTCATAAAATTCAAGGAGAGATATTGTCCGCTGTTGATCCGGCGGCAAATATGGCAAAAGATGGAATCATTATCGTGGCTGTTGGAGCGTATCAGGTCGGCAAAGCTTTAGTTAATGGCGCATCTTCGTTGGCCGGTTTGTTTGCCGGCGCTTACGCTTCTTTGTTGCCGGAGGACGGCAAATCGCCTGCCAAAATTTATTCCTTATGGGTTGGCCCAGAAGAAAATATTGAAATTGTTCCAATTATTCCACCATCAAGGCAACCCCTTGATATTGCTGAAGAATCTCTCAATATTTTGCAAAACCAAATTTTGGCTTTGAAAGACGAAACGACGGAAAGTTCTTCTTCTGGCACCGAATCTGGCGCCACTTCTTTTCCCCCCTCTTCGGCGGGCGAGTCCGTGTCTTCTTCCGGCGGCGTTGTTGTTAGTGTTAACTTGGAGCCGAAATTTTCTCTTTCAGCCGGAACATATTCCGGTTTCGGAGGGGGAGGAGAGTCGCCTGCCTCTTCTTCGGAAAGTTCTTCCAGTTCTGTGAGCGAATCGTCCTCAGCATCTTCCTTTTCCTCCGCTCCCGCTCCGGATACTACTCCGCCTGAATTAAGTTTAAGCATTTCCGAGTGCCAGAATTCTTTGTCTTCCGACGGTTGTCTTGTCGCTACCACCACCTTAAATATCACTTGGAGTTCTCCATCATCCGACTTGGATTATTTTGTCATCAACAATAATGGCTCCGTCAGCGCCACCACATCTACTTCAACTGTTGTTGTAGTTTCAGATAACGCCATTTTTTCTTTCGCCGTTTCGGCTAAAGATTTGGCCGGCAACTTTTCCGCCACTTCCACTCAAACGGCCGAAATTTCCACCATACCAGTTGTCATCAACGAAGTAGCTTGGGCAGGCAATGGCTCCGCTTACTCCGCCGACGAGTGGATTGAACTTTACAACCGAACCAACAAATCGGTAAATTTAAGCGATTGGATTTTGCATTCCGCCACCGACCTAAGTCCTTATGTCGCTTTAACAGGCACAATTTCCGCCAAAGGTTATTATCTTTTGGAGAGAACGAGTAACGATACCGTCTCCGATATCACCGCCGATAAAATTTATACCGGCGCTCTTAATAATTCCGGCGAGAATTTGATTTTGTCTCATTCTTCTTCCACCATAGACGAGGTACCTTATGATTACAACTGGTACGCCGGATCGGATTTTAATTATTCTTCAATGGAGCGATACGACGCGTCTTCTGCCGGAACAAGCTCTTCCAATTGGCTGGCAAACAACACCGTGATAATAAACGGTAAAAACGCCGGCGGAGGAAACATTAACGGCACACCTAAAGCGCGAAACAGCGCCAACTATCTTATCAACAGGGGCGTTTCCGTCTCTTCCGATATGACTTTGCACGCTTCCAGCAGTCCGTATTTAGTCAACAACGCCCTTCAAACTTTCAGCGCCAGTTCAACCCTGACCATAGAGTCTGGCGTGGTGATAAAATTCTATAACGACGCCGGGTTTCAATTCATATCCGGCGCGAAAATTTTGGCGCAAGGCTCGGTATCCAGCCCGATAATTTTCACCAGTTTCTACGATGACGTTTATGCCGGCGATACAAATGGCGACGGTTCTTCCGCTTCGCCCACTTACGGCAATTGGTTTGGCGTAAGAATTGATTCGCCCGGAACGGAATCAATCATCAGTAATTCGGTCTTTCGTTATGGCGGAAAATATTATTCCGGCGGAGGCTGGACGGACAGCAAGGCTAATCTTTATGTCACTAATTCTTCAGCCAACATCAGCGATTCCGTTTTTGAGTACGGCAAGGTTTATGGCGTCAGATTAAGTTCAGCCAGCGCGACTTTTTCCGGCAGCGCTTTCCGGTACAATAACAACAGCGAGGAGGGTGATTCAACCGGCCTGTATTCATCGGTCGGAACATTGACTTTAAATTCCAACACTTTTTCCAACAACAAAAGAGGGCTGTATATTTTAGGCGCCGATTCAGCCAGTATCAGCTCCAATATATTTACCTCCAACACCGGCGAAGCGGTTTATTCTTCTGGCGCGCTGGGAAATTTTTCCGGCAATTCCGGATCAAACAATTCCGTCAATGGTATTGTCGTAAGCGGCAATCTCACAACGGCCAATTCCACCACGACACTCGGTCTTAATTCTTTGCCGTATGTCATAAAAACTTACGATGCTTCCGTTGTGGCGAATTCCGCGCTAGTTATCCCATCCGGCGCGGTGTTAAAGGCGGACAAAAGACTTAATGTAAACGGCAATTTGAGCATAACCGGATCCAGCCCGGGCGATGTCATTCTCACCTCTCTTTACGATGACACTGCCGGCGGAGACGCCACCAACAATGGCTCAACGACGCCGAGCGCCGGAGGCGGAGGGTGGATAGCCGTCTCCAATGCCGGCAACTTCGCCGGTTCCGGGTTTACCGCGCGATACGGCGGAAGTTACGCCCATAACGGCAACAATTCTGCGTGGCTTTCTTTTGACAGCTCAGGCGGTTCTATTTCCAATGCTCTCTTTGACAATAATTATCCTTACGGAATATACGCCGCAAATTCTCCCGGATTGACCATTTTCAACACTTCTTTTTCCAATCATTCTTTCAATGGAGATTGGGGGACAAAGTCCGCCCTGTCCACCATTGCTTCCACTATTACGCTTTCTGCGGTTTCGTTTACAAACAACGCTCTTGGCGTTTTAAGCAGTATCTCAACTTTCATCGCCGACAATGTAACTTTCACCAACAACACCGCCACCACCAGTCCCGGCGGATTGTGGTAGGATTAGTCTGCGGTTTCTATTTCATTTAGAAAGTCTTCAAGATTTTGTCTTTCTTGGCCGTCTTCCTCCTCGTCGCAAGAAGATCCTATCCTAACTGTGTCATCCGGGCAGATTGCGTATTTTCCCAAAACGCCTCCGACGATGTAGTAAACATTTTTTCTCCAGAAACTGTTGGTAAGAAACAAAAGAACTTGTTCGCCTTTTTCAAGAGACGGTTCGTCTTCAACCCATACTCCAACATCGCCAACTTCGCCGCCTTCATACTCAACGGTTATATTTTTTTTGATATTTTTTCCTTTAATGACATCATTGACCATAACCAAAGCCCTAGTATAAATGACACCATTTATACCCTTGTAATATCTGACGTTTTTGACTTCTCCTTGAACTATTACTTTGGCGTCTTGGGCCAGCCTCGCCGAGTCTAGGCGGGCCAATTCTTCCGCGCTCCTTTCAATCATTAAGGCAAACGAACTGACGGGTAAGAAAAAAGTCAGAGCTAAAAACAAAGAAGCTATAGCTATAATATTTTTGTTCACCCCGTTAGAAATTTGTTTATTCATAGTGTTTTTTGGTAACCATCCCGCTAATTTCTAACGGGGTGCATAAATTGTATAAATAAGGCTTAAAATAAGGATAATTTCGCTAATAATCATCTAACACTCTCAACTGCCATATAATAGCACATTTTTCAACTTAACACCAGCTTTTTGATGTTGACATGGTATGCACAAGGTATACACTTGAATCAATTATGAACACAAGCGTTATAAACATAAAAACCAACCCGGAAGTTAAAGCCAGCGCCCAAAGAGTCGCGAATGATCTTGGCTTCAGTCTAAGCTCCCTTATAAACGGATATCTGAAACAGCTTGTAAAAACCAAGACCGCGCATTTCAGTTTAAACGAAAATTCTCCGAGCGAATATATGATTAAGGCGTTAAAAGAATCAGAAAGAGATGTTAAAATGGGCAGGCGCAGGAAGTTCGCCAATTCAAAATCCGCCGTTTCTTTTTTGGATAAACTTATAAATGAAGGCGATAAAAATTAGCTATTCAAACCGGAGAGCCGTATTTTCCGAAAACGGCAAAGACGAAGAAATTATCTTTCATTTGATTGGAACGCACAGCAAACTTTATAAAAAATAAAATTCCATTGTCTACATTTGTGCCGATCGGCTCGTTTATGGACAATGCGAACGAATAATTTAATTTGTTAGTCTTGTTAGACATTCAATGTTTAACATTGTTATTGCGGGAATTTTTATGGAGGTATATGATGTTGATATAGTTGAACAATATGAAAAATAAAATCTTTCTATCCATAGCCATTTTTGCAATTTCCTTGCTTATTATTCCGCAGATGACTTTTGCTTCTTGGTGGAAACCGAACACTTGGAAGATTTTTAACAGAAAATCCGAAGTAAAAACAGAACAAAAAATAATCGCGACATCAACACCAAATAAAGTTATTTCGCAGACAGAAAAAGCGACAACGACCGAAAAAATTGAGCAAAAAAGCGAAGAAGCCAAAAAGAATAATCAATCCAAAGAGATTGAGAAATTAAAGAAAGAAGTGGAAGTCTTAAAACAAAAACAACCTCAAATTAAAATTATTGAAAAAATAACGGAAAAGCCGATAATCGCCGAGAAAAAAGAAAGCTCAAGCAGTCAAACAAAACAAAATGAAAATATAGTCACCTTGCCCAGCGGCGCAGTGGTGGAAATGGACGCAAATGGAAATGTTGTAAAAATAATAAAAGAAGCAACAGAAACAACAAACATAGAAACAAAAGTAAATAACGGGGAAATAGAAGTTTCAAAGAGACCTTTTGTCGGGGATTTGATTCTGAAAGAAAAAACAAATATTAATGGAATTTTAAATTTTAGGATTTATGCAAAAGATAATGATGTTAATATTGAAGGAGTAAAAATTAAAGTCGGAGGGAGCACTTCTTTGTCAGTTATAAATAGTGTTTTTGTTACTAATAGTGGAGGAGTATATGTCACCAACCAAAATTCACAACTTGATGAAAACGGAGAGGCAATTTTAAATTTTAAATTAGGTATTAAAACCGGCTCGTATTATGATTTGATGATAGGTGCATACATAAATCAAAATGAAGATGAAAATAAAAATATTTATATGTCCGTTATTGGTTTAGTTACTTCGTCTGAAATAAGCGGATTGCCGATTAATGGCGATGTTTATACAATCAAAAATCAAAGATTGCCAAAAGTTACCATAAGCCCAGGGCAGGTTGACATAAGATATCTTTTTTCTGCGATAAAAATTACTAGCGACAAAAAAGTATTTTTAAATTCAATAAAATGGTATCAATCTGGGAGTGGGGGAGCCGAAAACATAAAAACATATATTGGCAACACTTCTTACGAAGCAGTTTCTTCTGATTATGGTAAGTATTTCACATCAAATTTTGGCGGAATGGTTATCAATCCCAACGAGACAAAAGAAATCTATGTTAAAGGAGATAATATTAGTCCGCAATGGTTAAGTTTTGATATTTATAAAGCGTCAGATATTAATATAACTGATGAAAATGGTAACGTGATTATCCCGCAAGCAGAACAGTTATGGAATTACGAAAATAGCGGAGGGTTCCGAACAGGCAATCCTTGGTATGATGGCCTAAAAATAGAAATTAAAAATTAAATTAAAAATTATGGGAGTACAATTTAATGGAACAGTAACAATAAACGGCAGTGTTGAGATATATAACAATGGCAGTATGAAAATTGCTACCAATCAGCTTGAGGTTAATATCAACGCATTATCAGAATTCATAGCAGAAAATTTAAAATACTCGCCTAATAAAAATGAATATTTAGAAGCCGTCAAAATTTTAAAGAATCCAAACAAAACAGATATTATCAAAAAAGCCGTAACAAAATTAAGTGAGATGGGAAAAGAATTAGGTAAAAACATTGTATTGACGGGTTTATCACAAGCAATCATTGATATGATAAAAATGGCGATTGTGTAATTTTTGGTAAAATCCCCACTTGGACATTGAATGTCCAAGTGGGGATTTTTTAACTATCACCTAAATTTGCGATAGGAATTATGTGTGATACTTGTCTTTTGAAAGGGGAAGATATGTGTGACATTGAATGTTTAACATTTATGTTGCGGTGGTTGACAAAAAAGGGCGATAGTTTATACTTGAAACAATCAAATAGTCGCAGAAATTAGGCGTTCGCGAGATATAAGTCCTAACGAGACACCAAGTTTATTTTTTCTGCGGCTTTAAGGCCGTATTTTTAATGAAAATTAAAAAGCGGAGCGATTATAATTTTCTTAACCTCGCCGATGAGGCGGGTCACAATTAAAATTAATTAAACAAATGATTACAAAACAGCAAAAATCGGAAATAATAGACAACATCAAAAAGGATGTTAAAAAATCAAGCATTGTGATGTTTGCCAACTTTCACGGCTTGAACGTAAAATTAACCAGCGAGTTGAGAAAATTGTTGAGACAAATTGGGGCAAAATATTTCGTAACCAGAAAAACTTTGGTTAAAAAAGCTTTGGAAGCATCTTCGTTTGAAGGCGAGATGCCCGGGATGGAAGGCGAGACGGCGATGGTGTATACGGAAGGAGACCCGCTTTCTTCCGCCGGCGCGCTGAACAATTTTGCCAAGAAAAACAAATTTTTGAAAATTTTGGGCGGTATTTTTGAAAGCCGATACATCGGAGCGGACAGGGTGATAGCGCTGGCCAGCATACCGTCAAGAGAAGTCCTGTTAAGCCAGATATTGAATATTATAAGTTCGCCGAAAAGGGGATTGGTCGTGGCCTTGGCGGAAATAGCGAAGAAAAAGCAAAATTAAAAATTAAAAATAAACATATGGAAATACCAGCAAAATTCAAAGACATTATAGAAAAAGTAGAAGCCATGAGCGTTTTGGAATTATCCGACCTTGTGAAAGTTTTGGAAGAAAAATTCGGGGTATCGGCCCAAGCGCAAGCCGTAGCGGCCGCTCCGGCAGCCGGAGGCGCGGCGGTTGAGGAAAAAAGCTCGTTTAACATTGAGCTTAAAGAAGCCGGGGCCCAGAAAATCCAAGTCATCAAAGTTTTAAGAGAAGCGCTCGGCTTGGGACTTAAAGATGCCAAAGATATGACGGACAAAGCGCCGATAATGGTCAAAGAAGGCGCGGACAAGAAAACCGCCGACGAATTGAAGGCTAAACTTGAAGCCGCCGGAGCTGTTGTAACGCTCAAATAGGAGTGATAATATGGGAATATGAACACCGCTTTGGAAAAACTTTTTGGCTCGTCGGCCAGGGTTAAGATGATCCGATTGTTTCTGTCCAATCCGGAAAATGTATTCTCGCTGGAAGATATCTCCCGCCGCGCCAAGGTGCCGACGCCTGCCGCCAAGCGGGAGGTTTCTCTTTTCAAAGGAATAGGCTTGATAAAGCAAAAAGATGAGACAATAGACGAACCCTGTTTGTCGCGGGGCGAGCCGGTAAAACTCAAAGACGGAACGATTAAAACAAAAAAGAAAAAATTCAACGGATATTTTTTAAACGCCCTATTTCCTTTCGTTCATGCTTTGCGGAACTTGGTTCTTAAAGCCGCTCCGGTGGACAAAGAGGCGATGATAAAAGAAATCAACACCATCGGCCGGATAAAGCTTGTTGTGTTTTCCGGCATATTCACCAATCATGAAAATTCGCGGGTGGACTTGCTTCTGGTCGGGGACTCTATGAAAGAAACAAAATTGGACAAAGTACTCAAAAACATAGAAGCCGATATCGGCAAAGAGATAGTCTACGCCGTGTTCAAAACGGACGATTTTATGTATCGGCTGGGAATGTATGACCGATTCATCCGCGACATTTTGGAATACCCCCACGAAAAAGCGGTCAATAAATTAAATATCTAACTTGCCCCGCTCGGCGGGGCGGGTGCGTTGACACTACTTTTTAAAAGTCTAATATAAAAGCAAAGCGTATGGTTAAAAAATCTCTAAAAATTCTTTTATATCCGGTAGTCATTGAGTCTTGCGAAGAAGGCGGTTATTTTGCCGATTGTTCGGTTTTGCAAGGATGTCATGCCGAAGGAGAAACTTACACCGAAGTGATTGAAAACATTGAAGAGGTCATCAAGGCTCATATTGAAATTAAAAAGAAGCGCAAAGAATTTGTTCCAAGCGAGATTGTTGAAAACGGAAAGAGTATCAACATTAATTTGCCGATATTGGTCAGGACTTAATTTATGGGCAAAAGATTCCCCGTTGCCAATTATCGCCAAGTCGTGAAAATAGCAATCAAACTTGGCTTTTGTTTTTGTCGGCAGGCCAAAGGAAGCCATGAAATTTGGAGAAGAAAATATGACGGCTGGCTGACGACTATTCCCAATCACGGCCACAAACCGCTTAAAAGAAAAACATTGAAATCAATTTTGAAAGATTTTGAAATCACTCCCGATGAATTTTCAAAATTAAAGTGACGGATTAAAAATCTGAAATAAGGGTGGTTAGCTCAGTGGCAGAGCGTTCCCTTCACACGGGAAAGGCCATAGGTTCAATCCCTATACCGCCCACCAGAATTTTTCTCATTGAAACTGTTTTTAAAAGAGCTATAATGCAATTGGTCATCACGGCAAACTTTCTAGATTAAAATTTATTCTAGGGAGTCCGATATTTTGCCAGGCCTTGGTCTGGCAGTGAGGACACCCACCTGGCTTACGCCTGGTAAGTTTGCCGCCGATGGCCAGCCTCGCCGCCCGCTTCGCTATGAGGCAAGAGTCTAGGCGGGCCATTCTTTTTTTAAAGGACAATATGATTTTCGGGAAAAATTTCAATAAAATACTGGCGGCTTTTTTGTTTTTTCTTTTTATCGCGCAAATAATCGGGATAGTTTTTTCTTTGTACTGGAAGTTTCCGTGGCTGGACAATATTATGCATTTTTGGGGCGGCGGAGCCGCCGCCATGGGCATGATTTGGTGGACGTTTTATTCCGCCAAAGTTTCGGCCTCCACCAAAAATCTTCCTAAATTTTATGCGGTTATAATAATCCTTGGTTTTACGGCGCTAGTTGGAGTTTTTTGGGAATTTTACGAATTGATAGTGGACAAGTTTATCACAAAAAATAATTATATATCGCTTTTCCAACAAGGCGGTTTGCTGGACACATTGAAAGATATTTTTGTGGACTTGTTGGGCGGAGCGGCGGCAGTCTGGCGCTTTTTTTATGAAAGAAAAAAACAATAACAAGAAAATAAAAATATCGTTTTTTGGCGGAACGGAAGAGGTGACCGGTTCCAATTATCTTTTGGAAATAGACGGCGATGCTCTTTCCGGTCGAGGCAAAACCAGAATTTTGATTGATTGCGGATTATTCCAAGGCTCAAGGGTGGCTGAAGAAAAAAACAGCGAACCCTTTCCTTACAAGCCGTCTTCCATTGACGCCTTGCTGGTTACCCACGCCCATTTGGACCACGTGGGGAGAATTCCCAAGCTGGTCAAAGAAGGATTCAAGGGGAAAATTTATTCCACTTATCCGACCAAAGATTTTGCCAAGCTTATGCTCGTTGACAGCTTGGGCGTTTTGGAAAAAGAAGCGAAAAGGCACGGCGACGCGCGCCCCATTTATCAGGAAGAAGACGTGGAAAAGGCGATGAGCCTTTGGGAGGCCAAAAATTACGGGGAAAGTTTTGAGATAGGGGGAGTAAATATTTTGTTCAAAGACGCCGGTCATATATTGGGTTCGGCGATAATAGAAATTACCGATTCCAAAAGCGAAGAAAGCGGGGCGAAAAAAAAGAAGCTGTTTTTTTCCGGCGACTTGGGCAATTCTCCGGAACCGCTTATCAAACCGACGGAAGCCGTAAATGACGCCAGCTTTATGGTCATAGAAAGCACCTACGGAGACAGATTGCACGAGGATTATTCGCAAGCCGATTTAAAATTGGAAAGAGCCATAGAAAATATCGTCAAGAAAAAAGGGACGCTGATGATACCGGCTTTTTCTTTGGAAAGGACCCAGAGGATTTTGTACCAGATAAACGACTTGGTGGAAAACGGAAGGATTCCAAAGATAAAAATTTTTCTGGACAGCCCTCTTTCCATCAAGGCCACCGAAGTTTATAAAAATTACGCCAATTTATATAACGCCGAAGCCAAAAAGTCCCTTTTGAAAGGGGACGACCTCTTTGATTTCCCCGGACTTGTCGTCACCATGGAATCGGAAGAGTCCAAAAAAATACACGAAGCCGCTCCGCCGAAAATAATCATCGCCGGATCGGGAATGTGCAACGGCGGAAGGATTGTCCATCACCTGAAGAATTATTTGCCCGGCAAAAACAACACCCTGCTTTTCGTCAGCTACTTGGCGGTCGGGTCGCTCGGCCGATTATTGCACGACGGAGAAAAACTGGTCTCCATTATGGGAGAAAAAATTCCGGTGGAGGCCGAAATAGAAAAGATAGGCGGTTATTCGTCCCACGCCGACCTCAACGGCTTGCTCGGCTTTGCCGCCAAATCGGCCGACACATTGGAAAAAGTTTTCGTAACGCACGGAGAATTGAAATCCAGCTCGTTTTTGGCACAAAGATTGAGAGATTATCTTGGAGTTGACGCTGTCGCTCCGGCCTATGGAGAAACGTTGGAAATTGAGTTATAATATGTAGTATGAAATGTTACGCTTAATTTGACTAATGTATATCTAATGTATATACTTTAATTATGACAACAAAGTTGCAAAAATGGGGAAATAGTTACGCCGTGCGCATTCCAAAGAATCTTATTCAAGATATCAAATTAACGCAAGGGTCGGAGATTGAAATTAAATACCATAAACGGTCGCTGGTTATAAAACCAAAAATACAAAAAGAATATACGCTCAAGGAGCTTCTTAAGGGAATTACGCCGGAGAATAGGCATCAACTTATATTTGACGGTCCGGATGTCGGCAAAGAAAAAACAATATGGTAAATAAAACTCCGGACCAAGGCGATGTTGTGTGGCTTTCTTT
>Ga0209211_10003218_pt1 | contig 26970 bp, 29 predicted proteins | sample RifGroA2_FD_183992 | JGI IMG/M metagenome (GOLD analysis project Ga0209211, IMG submission 183992) | Groundwater microbial communities from Rifle, Colorado, USA - Groundwater A2 (SPAdes) (version 2) | ecosystem: Environmental > Aquatic > Deep subsurface > Groundwater | place: Rifle, Colorado...
AAAAACCTCTAAAATTGTTGCCATAGTCATAGAAGACTACGGTAACCTATTTATTATCTATTCGGTAGGTCTTCGGTAACATTATTTATTATCTATATCGTAAACTTGACGAAAAAGTATAAATAAGATATCATAGGCACAGTAATTTAAGACATTTTATTTAACGTATATGACAATTGCGATTATCAAAACAGGTGGTAAACAATATAAGGTTTCAGAAGGAACCAGCTTAAAGGTAGAAAAATTAGCTGGGGAAGTCGGAGAAACTTTAAAGTTTGAAGAAGTTTTATTGGTGACTGATGAACAAGGTGATAAGATCGAACTTGGTCAACCGTTTGTTAAAGGCGCTGTAGTTGAGGGTAAGATTTTGGAACAGGGTCGCGCTGACAAGGTTGATGTTATCAAGTACAGACCAAAAACTCGTTACCGTCGTAAAGCTGGTCACCGTCAAATGTTTACTAAAGTAGAAATTACAAAGGTCTAAATTTACACACATAAAAAATTCCCAAGCAATTGGGAGTTTTTGTTTGTTTCAATCTTTTTTTTCCTCTTGTTACTTTTTGGGTTAATGGAAATTACATAAGACCACTGACATTTGATTCCACGGGGTCTGGGGCGGAGTTCACCGTTGCGAGAACACTAGATATAAATAGCACCACGTGAATTCGGAGCCCCAGCGGTTTTTGGTTACTTTTTGCCGCCAAAAAGTAACAAAGGAGAAAAGATTATAAAAAAATCTCCCCAAGACAATGGAGTCAAGGGAAGCATACTAATTACGGCTTGGCGCCGAAGATGCCGTTTTCGAGCTGGCGCTTGTTGGCATTGACGGCGTCTTTCACGCGTCGCATGAACCACGCGAGGAGGAACTGAGCGACTTCGGCTTGGTTTTCGCCCCACTGGGGTTTGACGCCAAGAACGAGACCGTTGTTGCCGATACTGCCGCAGTTGGGCAGAATTTTACAGGCCATAGCCCGAGAGGTGGGCATGCTTTCACTCTGATGTTTCACCAGGTTGAATTCTCTATCCGGTTTGTCATTGCTATCCCAAACGAGCTTGTTGAGAAAGCTTTGATCGGCCGGACCTTCGTGTTGAAGTTCCGAGACATGCCATAGCTTCTGCGTCCATGTGAAGGTATATGCAGCCGCGAGGAGTAGCAGAACTTCGTCGAAGAGTCCTGCCTTCGTGTTGAAGGGACTTTTTTCGTGGAAGTAGAATCTCGCGTTGGGATCAGCTCCTACCTCTCGAGCCAAATCCCAATTTTCATAGTTTACGTTTACATGTGTTCCGTCAGAAGATTTTGTTTCCCACGGCTTGAGTACCAATCCACTCGTGGAGGAACGAACCAGGCCACTCAGGGCCATTCCGCTGCTACTCAGACAGGTTCGAATGAAGAATAGATCGTAAGACGCTGCAAATGAACCGCGAAAAAACTCGAGTAGACGCAGTTGTCCGTGTTGAACGAGAAGTTTCTCGTCCAAATTCACGACCCAGAGATCAACGGGCATAGCAACCTCCTGCCTCATTCGCCCTAGCCGCAGCTAGCGAATCAGAAGCGAGAAAGTTATTCCCAACCGCAGAGCCTGTCCCTGCGGAGGGATTAGGACTGATTCGATCTTAGTTTGCGGAAAACAAAAAGTCAATTTTTTGAAATCGTTTTTTATTTTTTATATTATTTTTTCTCTTGTTACTTTTTGGTTAATAAGAATTAAAAAAGACCACTAACATTTTACTTTACGGGGTCTGGGGCGGAGTTCACCCCGGCGCGAACCACGGATACAAATAGCACCACGTGAATTCGGAGCCCCAGCGGTTTTTGGTTACTTTTTGCCGCCAAAAAGTAACAAAGGGAAATATATTTATAAAAAATCTCCCCAAGGCTTTGCCGCCAAGGAGAGTTTTTTTTCTTACGAAGTTATCTTATTATAAATTACCAACTAACGTTACATCTAAAGCCTCCAACCCAACCTTATTATAAAACTTTATCGCTTGTGCATTTTTAAAAGAAACATTCACTTTGATTAATTTCAGTCCTTTGCTTTTTGCCCAAGCTTTAAAGTTATTAACTAATTGTTCTCCAATCCCTTGTCCTCTATAACTCTCATCAATAAGCATATGTTCCAATTCAGCGAATTTTGATTCGGCTCTACCGGTTTCTTCTTCTACAATTCGGCCAATTAAATAACCAATTGTTGTATCACCATCTTTGGCGATAAAGCCACAACTTTCTGGGGAAGAAACTCTGGCGCTGATTTCTTTTTTGCCTTCTTCACTCAAACTCCAGTTTGCATCAATGTTGGCATCAAAACCAGAAGCAATTTCATGCTCAAAAAGTTTTTTGTTTAGTTGTTGGATGTCGGGTACGTCGGTGAGGGTAGCGGGGTGGATTTGGTAAGTCATATTTAATTTTTTAATCGTTTTTTATTTGGCAAATAATTTTTTCCAGTTATAACCGACGTGCCTGTTTTTTCTTCAAGCGCCCTTCTGGCGTCTTTGGCAATTCGCCCTCCTTTTATAGCAGGAATTTTGTTTTCTTCCAAACCATGTGTTTTATCCGTTTCAGCAATCCTTCTCGTAGAAAGTTCTGCAAGCGCTGTAAAAATTAATTCCTCCTCGCTCATATGATCGCGAAGATTTTGCGTTTTTAGTCCCTTAAGATTCTTGTGTGCCTTTGTCGATAGATCACTCCATTCTTGGTGAATAATATTTGTTAGAATAGCAAATTCTTCTCCTCTTTTTACGCCACTTTCGGCCCAATAGTCGGTGAGTTTATTCCTAGTCTCTTGTCCCATCATCCGTTGTTGTATCCATTTTTGACTTCTTCCTTGGTTTTGCCAATATTCACGAGAACGGTTTAATGCTTTTTCAGGATCAGCCATTTCCTGCATTCGTTCATATCCGATTTTCGCTAGCCACAATTTAATAGGTTCGGCTTTTTTACTTGGAACCGATTGAACTAGGCGCAGAATAGTTTCCACATCTGCGACATCTGTTTCTCGCATTTTGCCGTCTTGAGCCATCATTTTCAACCGGTCACATTTTGTGACCACTTCACTTTTCTCATTTTTAAAACGATTTTTAAGTGTTGTCCAGTATGATTTAGCACGTTTGTAATCTAACTGTTCTGTTAAAGCCGCCACAATATCAATTACCGAAAAATACCAAGTTTCTGTTTTTTCATCAAAATACCGGCGAATTTTGTGTGTTTCAAAAATGGCGAGCGAGGTGTTGTTTTTCATATCTACTCTAAAATATTAATTTATATGTTATCCCTTTGTCCCATTGCGGATTTTCCCATTTTACAAAACCAAGTTTCTCACACAATTTTTGCATAGGGAAGTTGTCGAAGGCTGTTTCGGTGACGACTCCAAGTGCTTTTTTGTTTTTTGCATGTTCAATGCATTGGCTCATTAATTCTTTTCCTATGCCTATCTTCAGAAAATTAGGATCGACTAGTATCTCACGAAGGAAAAAGAAATTATTTTCCCACCAACCTCGATCGATAGAGCAAAATCCCACAAACTCGTCCTTATTTTTTTCTAAAAGGTATAAACTGTCTTTTAATTTAAAATGTTCTTTGAGCGAAACCCTGGTTGCTTTGTCGTAGGTATAATTAAAAGATTGTTTGTCTTTTAAAAAAGTAATTTCATTTTCGTCGGTTATGGCTGAGATTGTGATGTTGTTGTTCATAAAACTTTTTTCATTGGTTGTACCTTTAACCCATGTAGATTGCGAATACCCGTTGTCTTTTTATAGCCAATTTTTTGATAAAAAGGCACTGCATACATAGAACCATTAAGTTTATTTTTTTTTGATCCAATTGAAGCTGCTTTTTTCTCGTACGCTTCCATGAGCTTTTTACCAATTCCTTTCCCGTGCAGCTCGCCTTTAACAAAAAGATTAACTAACTTGATTTCATTCCCACGAGCCACTCCAACTATTGTGCCATTATTTTCAGCGACAAGGAATATACTACTTTTTGAAAATTTCTCTTTTATCTTCTTTAAATTCTTTTTGGGATTATAAAGTTCCGCATACTTTTTTACAGCATCTTTTGTACCTTCTTTATAATTAAACGTTTTGTGGGTGTTGCTTATTAAAAAAGCAACGGGGATGGTGTCGGTGGGTTTAAAGTTTCGGATTTTCATATTTTGTGTTTGGGCGAAGGACAGGGGGGGGCCGTAGACTAAAACACCCTATGGTAACTCTTCAATTCTTTTTCTTAAGATTTGTTATTATTTACCTTCCAAAATAGAGACTAGCTTGTCTAGTTCGGATACTTTTAATCTTTGAGTATCTAATAATTTCTTCGGAAATAATTTAGTATACTCAGCAGGCTCGCCTCTTTTTTTCTTATCTATATATTTTGACTCAAATTCATCTTTGCATAAAGCAGAATTAGTTTCGTTTGGTTTTTTATCAAGAATTGAAATTAAAACAGACTCTAGGCAAGGAGTATTCTCAATTAATTCAATGCCTCTGGTTATGGCTTCTTGTCTAGCCTTAGTCATTTCGGCTTTTGGTTTATCGTTATCTAATACAACAATTTTTCGATCAAAAGAACCCAATGTTTTGCTTGCGTCTATAATAACTCTGTCCGCAGTCCCACCTTTACCTCTTTTTACTGTTATCGCAACATTTGTGTTGAATGAGTACAAACTTCGCAAATGTTTTAAAAACATTTCTTCCCCAAAACCCTCACCAAAAACCAACAGGGTTTTCTTTGCTTGACGTCTTTTTTGTTTGAATGGATTAGTTCGAGACATGTATACTAATTATAATTTAGGAACAGCTCCATATGCCCCGGCAATATATTTGGTATAGTAATTGTCATCAGCACGAACACCAGCCATTTCGTCTAGGCGCCATGATTCACTTGCCCCCTTTTCATTCTTTTCAATAAGAATAATTTGATATTTATCTAATTTGCTTAAAACCAAATGGCTATGAGTGCTAAATAATAATTGTGCATTATTTGGATTGGTTTCGGGTTGGACAAATAGTGAGAATAAAGATAAAACCATTTCGGGGTGTAAATTGACATCAAATTCATCTAATATTGCCACACCACCTTTATCCAAAACCAATAGAATGGTTTTAAGCAATACAAATAGTTGTTTTGTGCCAGATGATTCATATTGTATGGGTAAATGACCAGTGTGATCACCAAATGAATGTGCAACGCTCACATTTATTGATAAGCTATTTTCCTTCTTTTCTTTTTTAATATCAAAAGAATCTAAGCCAAGATCAAATCGAGATAATAATTTTTCAGCCTCCTTTTTTAAGGTTTCATTTTTACTCTCACTGTAGAAATCTAAAGCTTCAAATAATTGTTGGCCGGCATTTGGTAAAAGATGATCGCCAACCCAACCTGCCTCGGTTACATTGGTTTCAACTTTTTGCCAAAAGTTCAAAAGGACTTGACTTTCTTTGTGATTAAATCGAACTGCCGTGCTAACGACGCTAGCATTAGTTCGAAGCAAATTTTCAAAATCTTTTGGAAGATTAAAGCTCTTGTCATCAAGTTCATATTTTTTAATTTCTTCATTCCATTGGCGAGAAAATACTTTTTTCCTTGTAATTTTTAGATTTGTTTTGTTCTTAACCTTTAACTCTTCTGATAATATTTTTGTATCATCAAGACTAAAACTATAAGTGTAAACATTACCTTCAATTTCAAAATCGGCTGAGAGTTCTGTCGGCTTGTTTTTTTGTTCGCCAAACATGAAGGGTTTTACTGGCAAAGGGGCAGCTGGTGTGACAACAAAAGAATCAGCAATAAGCCATTTCAAAAATGGCATAATTTTTAACAGATTTGTCTTTCCTGAGGCGTTCGGGCCTATAACTGTTTCAATTTTGGAGAGTCGATTACCTGATGGAGCTGTAAAATAGCCATTATTAACAGGGGCTTTTTCGTTAACTCTAAAATTAACAGTCGTAAGATCGCAGAAAGAATAAAAGTTTTTGCATGAAAATGAATGAATCATATGTTTGTTGGTTATGCTTACATGATACCAAAACTGTGTCTACATGTCAATAACCAACAATATTTTGTATGATATGGCACAAAATGTGTTATTTTAGAGTGTTTTTAGTTTTTTCTTGATTTTCTATAGAAAATTATCCACAGCCTGTTTTTTCTGCACAGTTTGATTTGCGTTTGGAATCGGAAAAGTCGCAAACTCTTTGGCCTTAGATTGCGAAGTGTTTTAGGCTGGGATTTAGCAAAGGTATTTACAACCCACTGTAATATTATGTTTTTATTAATTAGATTAAAGTTTTTCATCCCATGTGTACGGAAGAAGTTCTTTTAGTTTTACAACTTTATCTTTATTGATTATTACATCAGTCTCTAGGTTATCACCATTTATTTGATACATAAATTCTCGGCATCTTCCACAAGGTGGCACAACCATCCCATCGTCTAAAACTGCAACAATTTTTTTTATTTTATATTCGCCGGCTGTAATCATGGCGGCAATAGCGCTATGTTCGGCGCAAAAGCCCATGCTGGAGCAAGTATCAATGCTGACACCACGATAGATATTCCCCTTGTCTGTAACTAGAGCACAACCGCAATCAGAAGTAATGAAGTCGTGTTTTACTTTGTGGGGTTTGATGATGGAGAGGGCTTTGTTGATTAAGGCTTCGTTGGTTATTGTAGGCATAAAGCGAAATTATTTGCGTTTAATTTTTTTTAAGTTAATAATTTTATCTTCCAATAGTTGTATGCTTTGGAGCCCTATTGTTGTCATCGCCGTTGCGTCTTTTGGTTTTGTTTTGTTTAGGTGGCCATAAGTATTCCGGTCCCACTTAACTGCTTTCATTTTTGCCCATTGTGATTTTGAAACAAATTTATTGATTTTGTTGTGCAAAGAGTCAATTTTGTTTTCAAATTTGCAATCATCTGATTTTATATATTCCTGCTTCAGACTAATGGTTTTATGATAAGACAATAAAAGTAGGTATTCGGTGATAATGTTTTCTAGAAGTCGACCGGTCATAAAAACTGCTTCTCCAAAGCATCCGATTGAGAAGACTGCTTTAATTTTGTTAATTTCTTTGTCTGTGTTTTTTCGTATTTTTTTTGTATTTATTTTATTGAAAGGGGCGACGAATTGATCAAGACTTTTAAGAAAATACTGTATGGAAGTGCGGGTGGCGGCAAATTCGTTATCTATCATTAGCGCTGTGTGTTTACGTGCTAAAACTGAAGGTGAATCTCCTTGTCCTAGAGTATCATCGATAATTTTTGATAAACCGCCAGTCGCTCGTTGATAGTCTCCTTTGTGCGAATAAATAATTTTTTTTATATTTACTACTTTAACCTTATGTAGCAGAGCTATTTCATCACTTAAGTGTTTTATAATAAAATTAAATGTTTGGATTTCCTTGTTGATTCGTTTTATCGCAGTGCTTAAAGTGTTATAATATTCTTTTTTAATCTTTTCGCCCTCTTTTTGTGTTTTGTATTTCAACTTGTTGATAAGCAGCATTAAGTATGTTTCTCGAATATTCTTCAGTTCAGAAGCTATTCCCTCAATAGTAATACCCGTAACAAGAACGGTTTTGAAGTCAAACATATATATTATATAGCCTTATATCGTCTAAATTAGATATCATCGTGACTTGTTTGGATTTAACTCCTGCTGCTTATTCAACGCATTCCTCAGCGTCACTTTTCTTGTAAACAAGTGTGTTAGCTCGGTCTATGAAAGTCTGTATCCCTGCAACATCATTAATTTGTTTTATGCCTTCTATCTTAGAGTTGAATTCATCTATGAGTTGGTCAAAATGTGCTACTGAGATAGGGTCACTCAATCGCATGACGTAATCAATTTCTGCTTGTGGATAGCGAGATTCTCCTCCGCTTGATTTTGCTTCCGCCATGTATTGTCGGTAGTGAGGAAGTGGTTGAAGAGTTTGAATTTTTTCTGGGTAGGTAAACATTCTAAGGCGGGACCAAACATTAAACAGGTCACCATACAACTTTCTGCCACCAGAAAACCCACTGTCGACTTTCTCTTTAATGTGTTGGCTTACAAGGGGCTTGTCGTTGGTTTGTTCTATTCCCATATTATAATTAAGTTAGTAAAAAACTACTTCAACTCCTGCCCCCCTCCTGAGGGTATTACTTAAAGTCACCTCATCAGTATATCTGGACAGAAGTCGATGGTTGTATTTTTTTTTCGTGTGTGCTATTTAGTCATTATATAAATTTTTTTTGTTATCATAAATTGTATGTCATCGCCATTGTCTTTGAAATCTAGAGGTTGTTTCAGCTCTTTGGGAAATCTTTTTCTTATAAATTCATTTAACAGATTTAATTTTTTTTTGTCGTTGTGAAGTTCTGATTCTAATCTTTTTCTTGAAGAAAACTTATAGTTAATTGTGTGGAATTCCGTTATTTTAGAAAAGGTTGCTTCCCTCATTGTTTTTAAAAATTCATCTTCTTTGAAAAAGTATCTTTCTTTTGTGAGCATGTCAAATTCTGAAAGTTCATCCTTTTTCCTAATAATATCTTGAAATAGCGATTGTGTTTTGTTGTTGAGCATAATGTCCCAAACAATGAACTTGCCTTTGGGCTTTAAAATGCGCGATACTTCTTTGGCAATGTTTACTTGCTCTTTTTTAGGGACTTCATGCAAACCCATTTTAATAACAATTTTATCAAAGAATTCTTTTTTAAAATTAGATTTTGGTAGGGAAGAAATAGTAAAATTCTTTTTAGGGACTTCAGGTAAGTTTGCTTCTGCTCTTTTCATTTGTACTTTACTTTCATCAAGAAGAAAAAGTTTTGCACTGTTTTCTTTCTCCAAAATTCTTTTTCCAACAGCACCATAACCACACATTCCATCAAGAATTATTTCGTTGGGTTGGGGATTGATGGCTTTTAGCAATTTATTCCAGTCTTTTTTGTGTATGCTGTGTATGTGCTCGTAAGAAACGATTCTTATGTCAAACCCATGTTTCATAATATTTTTTTATTAGAAGTGCCAATTTTATTCGCAATAAAATAAAAAATCATTTTAGCTCCTGCCTCCCCCTCAGCGCATTCCCCAGCGTCACCTCATCCGTATACTCAATATCCGAACCCATAGGCAGTCCGCGGGCAAGAAGAGTGATTTTGATATTAGAATCCTGAAAAAGTTTTCGTAAGTAAATAATTGTTGCTTCGCCTTGGATGTCGGGACTGATGGCGAGGATGATTTCAGCCACAGTTTCTTTTTGAGTTCTATCCTTGAGTTTACTGACGGTCAAATCTTCTGCAAAAACGTTTTCAATTGGATCAAGCTTGCCACCGAGTACATGATACAAACCATGAAAGATGCCAGTGTTTTCAATCGACAGCAAATCTTGAATATCTTCCACCACGCAAATGGTTGAACGATCTCTCGTCGAGTTAGAACAAATAGCGCAAGGCCCTTCATTTTCCGAAAAATTATAACAATCAGGACAAAAAAAATGATGATCATGCAGTTCAGTTAAATCTTTCGCAAAATTTATTAAAGAGACTTTGGGTTGTTTTAATAAAAAATAAACAAAACGTTCTGCTGTTTTCCTGCCAATTCCTGGAAGGGAACAAAACGAGTTGATTAAGTTTTCGATTTTTTCCGGATAACGAGGCATTTAATTTAGAGCCCAAACATACTGCCCATATCACCCCGCATTTTTTCGGCCATGGTTACTTGGGAGTTGTGTGTGGCATTATTGAAGGCATCTTTTAAAGCTGATTCAAGTTTATACTTATCTTGTAATAATTCGTCATTATCAAGAGTTAGCGCGGTCACAACTTGTTTGCCGTTCATGGTGATCTTAATGCCCTTAAATTCAGTGGAAGTAGATTCACCCTCTAATTTTTTTTGTAAATCGTGCGCTTGCTTTAACATTTTTAATTGGTCGAACATATTTAGTTTTCAGTTATATTTTGTTCAATATTTCTAAAACTGGCTTTTGTTTCATCGAAGAATAATTTTACGAGGCCGGTTGGGCCATTACGGTGTTTGGCGATGTGGATTTCAGCGATGTGTCTTTCTTGAGCTGTTAATTCTTCAATGCGATAATTACGATCAGCAGACTTGCGGTAAATAAATAAGACAACGTCAGCATCTTGTTCAATAGAACCAGATTCACGTAAGTGGGAAAGTTTTGGAATGGCTGGTTTGCTCATTTCCACCGCACGAGACAATTGAGATAAAGCTAAAATTGGAACATCAAGTTCACGGGCAATACTTTTTAGCGAACGCGAAATTTCGGCCACAGCTTGAACACGATTTTCTGCGCCTTGGCGAGATTCCATCAGTTGTAAATAATCGATCACAATTAAACCCAAATTATGTTCAGCTTTTAAACGGCGCGCCTTGGTTCTAATTTCCATGATATTTAACGAAGCTGAATCATCAATAAAAATTGGTGCTTCGGAAAGCAAACCCATGGCATGACCAATGCGTGGGAAGTCGTCAGCTTCTTCGCGATCAGAAAGTCGGCCAGTGCGTAATTTCCAAAGATCAACATTGGCTTCGGCGCAAAGTAAACGATCGACTAATTGTTCTTTTGACATTTCTAAACTGAATAGACCAACAGGTATGCGTGCTTTGACCGCAACTTGGCGTACTATATCCAAAGCTAAAGAAGTTTTTCCGCAAGACGGACGCGCAGCGAGAATTATTAAATCTGATTTTTGTAAACCAGCGAGTAAGTTGTCTAATTGAGTGAAACCTGTTGGCACGCCGCGCAATTTGCCAGCGCTCTTGTGCAACTCATCGATTCTGTCAAAAGTTTCTCCGAGCACTGAACTGATGGGAATAAAACTTTGTTTTAAAAAGTTTTGTGAAACTGAAAAAAGTTTTTGTTCAGCGCTATCTAATATTTTATCAATATCTTTATCTTCTTCGGACGCCAAACCCATAATTTCTGCAGCGGTTGTTTGCAAACGTCGGAGAGTGGCTTTCTTTTTGATAATATTCGCGTACTGAATAATATGACTGGAAGTCGGAACTAAATTTGCCAGGTTGGCAATGTAGCTGCGTCCACCGACTTTATCCAAAATATTTTTTTCTTCCAACGCATTTGTGACAGTTAAAAGATCAATCGGTTCTTGTTTTGAATAAAGATTGCGCATTGTTTCGAAAATGTAGCGATGCGCATCTTTATAAAAATCTTCAGGATTAACAATGTCCGCGATTTTATCAAAAGAATTCTTATCAATTAAAAGTGCGCCGAGGAGTGATTGCTCGGCTTCTAAATTTTGCGGTGGAATTCGGCCTAAATCATTGTTCGACATAGTGAAGCTATCTTATTATATCTGGTGTGTATTAACAAGTTGACAAAGTCGGGATAAACAGTGCTAAAGTCTATCTTTATAGTTATTGAAGAAGATGTGAAGCTGCGAGTGTAATTTTTCTGGTAAGTTGTCAATTCTAAACCATGCTATATCGTCAAATTTTTCTGGTTCATTTATTTTAACTTCGGCTCGGTCAACCAAAACTTTATAATCCAGCGCTATCCAATGTGATTTTTGTCCATCAATAATACGCAGAACATCGCGGTAGCCTAGGAATTCGAAATCTTGAATTGCGCAACCATATTCTTCTAGGATTTCTTTGCGAAGATTGTTTTCAACCGTATCTTCAAATTCCACACCGCCGCCACCTATATCCCAATTGCCTTGTTCATCGCGTGCGTTTTGACTGCGCTTGGCCATGACAAAATTGCCTTGTCCATCATGACAAAAGAAAACAACAGCTACGCCAATAAAATCAACTCCCTTTTTCATCTTGTAATTTGATTAGATTTTGAAGAAGCATGGCAATGGTCATGGGCCCAACTCCGCCTGGAACAGGGGAGATATATTTAACAGTATCAACAACATCATCAAGATTAACGTCGCCCACAATGGCACCATCATGTAATTTGTTAATACCAACGTCGATGATGATTGAATCTTTTTTAATCATGTCTTTGGAGATAAAGAAAGCGATTCCCAGAGACACAATTAAAACATCCGCATCTTTAACAAGTTCTTTCCAGCTCGTATCTTCGGTTGTGACAACTTGAACATCATTATTCTCGCCCCAAAAACATTTGAACGGAGCGCCAAATAATTTATGATTGCAAAGCACTACAATTTTTTTATCGATAATTTTTTCACCAGTGGCCTTAATCAATTCGAGGATGCCAAGTGGTAATGGTGGCGCAATCTTGTAAACACATTTTTCCATGTTGGCTTGATTGTGCGGATGGAAACCATCAATGTCTTTGCGATAATCCATGGCGTTCAATATGTTTTCTGTATTTAGATGATCGGGGAGTGGTAATTGAATTAAAATTCCAGCTGTTTCTTCATCTTTATTTAAGAACTCAAGGCATTCAACAATGTCTTTTTCAGAAGATTTCTCATCGAAATTATATTGATGAAAAGGAATCCCGCAATCTTGGCAAGCTCTTCTTTTTAGTCTGACATAAAGAGTAGAACCAGGATCCTCGCCCACGAGGACAACAGCTAAACCTTTAAGGTCGTTTCGGGTTAACAAAGAATCCCTGATGCCACGGATAATTTTTTCTGATAAGGCTTTGCCGTCAATAATTTTATTTTCAATTAAAATCATAAATTGTTTAATTCTGGGTAAAGTGGATATTTGGCAGTTAAAGTTAAAGCTCTTTTTTTAACTTCCTCTAAACCAGCCGGATTATCCTTATTATCAATCGCAGCAGCAATAAGTTCTCCCACTTCAGCAAAATCAGCTTCTTTGAATCCGCGCGTGGTCATGGCTGGCGTGCCGACACGAATGCCTGACGGATCCATTGGTTTGCGTGGATCGTTAGGGATCATGTTTTTATTGCAAGTAATATTAACAGTGTCCAATAAATTTTGTGCTTCCTTACCTGTGATATTTTTCGGTGTGACGTCGATCAAAAGCAAATGATTATCGCTTTGACCAAAACAAATTTTAAAACCATGATTTTTTAGAGTTGCCTCGAGCGCTTTGGTGTTTTTAAGAATCTGCGCTGTATATTCCTTGAACTCTGGTTTTAAAGCTTCACCAAAAGCGACAGCTTTAGCCGCAATGTTATGCTCGTGTGGGCCACCTTGAAAACCAGGGAACACAGATTTGTCGATGAGCGTGGCGTGTTTGGCTTTACACATAATCATGCCGCCGCGCGGGCCACGTAATGTTTTATGAGTTGTTGTTGTGACCACGTCGAAAAGACGCACTGGATTTTTCATGACACCAGCTGCAATGAGTCCGGCAATATGCGCAATGTCCGCCATAGTTAAAGCACCAACTTCATCGGCAATATTTTTTATTTTTTCATAATCAATTTCACGCGAATAGGCAGAATAGCCCACTAAAATTAATTTAGGTTTATGTTCCAAGGCCATCTGACGCAAATTTTCGTAATCGATAAGACCAGTGTCCAATTCTGTTTTATAGCGGATAAAATTAAAAATCTTGGCCATGTGTGTCACTGGATGACCATGTGTTAAATGACCGCCATGTGATAAATCCATGCCGAGGATAGTGTCGCCAGGATTCAAAAGAGCTAAGTAAACCGCAATATTTGCTGGCGCGCCAGAAAGTGGTTGCACATTTACATGCTCAGATCCGAAAAGTTGTTTGGCGCGTTCAATAGCGAGGTTTTCGACCACATCAACATTTTCTGTACCACCGTAATAACGATTACCAGGATAACCTTCTGAATATTTGTTTGTTAAAACGCTACCCAGCGCCTCCAAAACAGCTAGAGAAACAAAATTTTCCGAAGGAATTAATTCAATCACATTTTGTTGACGTTTTAATTCATGACGAATAGCTTCAGCGATTTGAGGGTCTTGTTTGTCTAAATATTGTAGTTGCATATAATTTACTAATTACGAATATTATTACTAATTACTAATACTATTACAAATTTACTAATGGTTACTAATTATTAGTTACGATTCGTAGATTCGTAGCTGATTCGTAATTAGTAACTAATTGTTGCCGAAAATTCATTGCTATATCGGCCACATTTGTTATTTAAATTTTCACACACACGAAAGTAATATGTTTGTCCGGACAGGAGATTGCCCCAAGTGTAGCTGGTGCCGGAGGCGAGGGCTATTTTTTCTTTTCCAGGAAAGAGCACATTGGAATTGTTACTCATGATGACGAAGACACCTTGCGTGGCTGTAAAATCACTGATCAACCAATTTAGCGTCGCGCTATTGCCTTCATCTGCACCTGAAAGAAGAATATAGCCCTGCGTAGAGGCGGAAGAATCCGCTGGCGGCTTTTCTGTCTCGACTGGAGTTGGCGTTTCTTCTTTTTTTACTCCAACTGTTAATGTAATTTGGTTACTATATAGTTTACAAGCTTCTTTTTCTACGTAAGCGCAGAGGCGGAAGGAATATTGTCCATCTTCTAATTTACTCCAAAGGTCTTTGAGGGTGTCAGTCTTTAATGAATGTTCTTGCTCCGCTGGATAGGTGATTGTGCCTGCTTTTTTGTTCATTAAAACTTTTAGTGAAGTAATGTCTTTCAATTCTGTCGTAGTCCAATTGAGATTAATACTGTTGTCTTTGACTGAGCCGTCAAGTTTTAATTCGTCAGGCACTTTGGTGGAAGTAATTTTTAGAACTTTTTTGTTAATGTTTTTATCTTTCTTAACAGTAATAGTTATTTCATTAACTTTTGCACCCAACTTATAATTTAATTCGAAATTGCCGTTGTTGTTGTCTAGTTCTTTGCCGTCAATAAAAATTTCAGCTGCTGGGTCAGTCACACCTTTGATTAAAACAGCTTCTTTGTCCGTAGAAAATTCACTCTTCTCCGGTTCAGTGATAACTAATTTTGTTGCTTTGGCAAAAAGACCGAGATAAAAATTTTTAGCAGTATCTTGCTCTAAATTCCAATTGTACCAAGCAGAACCCATGAGATCTCCTGCATTAACAGATTTAGAGTCAATCATTTTGTCGACGGCCAAACTTGGATTGATTGTGGCTTCTGTGCCTTCGTCGATCGTGCGCATGTTTAAAATGTTTTCATCTTGATAAACCTTGGCTTTAACTTTGTTTTCAGTCACTGTTAAATAAACGAGGCCACTCATGATATTAACATTAAAGGCCGTACCAAGCGCAGTTAATTCCACATTATTATTTTTGACGCGATAAATAGCTGGGGATTGATCATTAACACGGTGAAAAACTTCGCCGCGTTTTTGATTAATAATAATGTCGGCTAAACCAATTTGGGTTAATTCTATTTCTGAATTTTCATTTAAGCGCAGTAAACTTTGGTCTGGCAATTCAATAATTACTTTAGCGCCTGCATCAGTGCGCACACTTTCTCCGGCCTTTACTTGATAATTTTCGGCCAGTTCAATCCAGTCAGAATTAGCACTTAAAATTTCAACCTTGCCAGAAAGTGTGGCGACTTTTGCTGAGAGGATCGGGGTATTAGTTTCGTCAGAATATTTTTGATTAATATCCTCTGGGCTTTTGTCTGTTCTTTTTATGGACCAAATCACAAAGACTGCAATTAACATGATTATTAATAGGAGTATATAAAAACCTTTTGTCTTATAAAAAGGTTTTTTGTAATAGTTAAAGTTTTTGCCGCTGGCGTAGCGGGTGCCCGAGTATGTCTTCATATATGACTATATTAAGAATTTATCTTGTTGAACTAATAAGATTTTATCGAAAAACAGGGGTTTTGGCAAAACTACAACATAGATTAAAGGCTTTTGGTCATATAAGTGCCGGAAAGTCGATAGCCGAGACGTCGGTAAAAGCCACGTACACCGACGCCGGAAATAACAGCTATCTTTTTCCAGCCGTTTTTTAAAGCGATTTTTTCTGCTTCAAGAGATAATTGTGTGCCCAAACCTTGGTTTTGAATTCCAGTACCGGCTTTTTTGATTGGAACTAAGCGGCCATAAGTATGTACTTCGCGTACTAGAGCGCAATTATTTATTTCTTTGATGAAATTTGTTTCCGTTTTAGCTGGTAAACGCAATCTTAAAAAAGCATAGAGTTTGCGTTTGTTCGGTGAAGCAAATTGTAAAAAATATTCAGTGGCATCTGATGCTTGATATTTTTCGATAAAAAGTTTGGCTTGACTAAGTTTGGTAATATCTTCGCGCGCTTCGCGACAACGGATACAGTGACAATAGGCGTCAGTTTTTTTTAATTCTGACTGTAATGACTCGCGCAGGTTGGTGATTTTGTTGCCAGCTAAAATACTTTCGTTGGGAATATCCCGAATTAAACGAATGATGCGTACATAATCTGGAATGATTTTTTTTATGTCCACTAATAATTTAAATAAAGCTTTGACTGAATATGGTTTATATTTGTGGGCGCGCCAAGCTTTTTCTAACCCAGTTCCTTTTGTGACAACTGTTGGATAAATCTTAAGCATATCTGGTTGAAAGTCTGGGTTGGAAAATAATTCTTTGAAGAAAGTAAAATCTTTTTTGGGAGTGGCACCTTGAAGCCCTGGCATCATATGATACGCAACTTTGAAGCCAGCTTGTTTGAAAAGTTTTGTGGCCTCGGTAACTTCTTTGACTCCATGACCGCGTTTATTCAACATTAAAATTTTGTCGTCTAGTGCTTGAACACCCAATTCAACTTTGGTGGCTCCGAGAGTTCTCCAAAACTTTACTTCTTCTTCAGTCACATAATCTGGTCTAGTTTCTAATGTTAAAGCGACGATTCGATGTTTAGCAGTTTCATTGTAGGTTTGTGCTTCGGCCAAAGTTTTACTAACTTTTCCATTGCAAGCATCAAAACAACGCTTTACGAAATTACGTTGATAAGCTTTTGGGAAATAGGACCAAGTTCCACCCATGATAATTAATTCTATTTTATCGGTGTTGTGTCCGTTTTCGCCGAGAGCTCGCAGTCGGACTAAAACTTGTCGGTGTGGATCAAACTTCGATAAGGCCGCACGCATCACCGCTGGTTCGTTCGAAAGATAAGATTTTGGCATGTTCTTTTCATTGGGACAATAGGAACATTTGCCAGGGCAGGGGTAGGGTTTAGTTAAAACTGCAATTGGTGCCACACCAGAGAGAGTGCGGATTTTTCTTTTTTGTAATAATTTTTCGAGTTCAGTATTTTGTGGAATAGTTTTCTTTTTTAACATCTCTCGATATAAAGACAAAAGTTCGGCATTGGATATCATGCCGACTTTATGTTTATTGGCGAAATCACGTTTGATCTTATTTAAGCGGTTGGCATTTTTGATCTTGAGATTGGCCAATTTAACGATGAGTTGTTGATGGACGTTCATCATTAGTAAACCGGTTTAAAGCTGCTTAAGATTTTATTAAATAATTGCTCGTAATTTTTTATGTCGATTTCATTTAGAATTGAATATTCAAGTCCTATAACTTTCTTGGGTGAAATCATAATGTGGACAAAAATTCTTTTGCCTTTATTAAATTTAATGTCTTTAAATTGAGCGATAGTGTCGTACTTTAATGTTTGTTTTCGTGCTGGTTTGATGCCAATTTCAAAAGTTTCTACAAATTTATCAGGGTCATAACTTTTACTGGTGACATCAAAATCATTTAAGGCGAGAATAGCGCCAGTAGTTTGATAAACAAAAACATCTAGTTGAGCGGCAGCCATTTGGTCTACAAAATGTGCTTTGTGTATCATGTTGCCTTGAGGTGGATCAACTTTTTCGCTTGTCACAGTCCAATTACCAGGATAATCCATTTTGTAATGATCAGCCACTTCAAATTTTGTTCCAACAAAAGTTTCAGCAATTTGCGCCAGGTTTTCGTTGGTGATCCCAGTGCCGAGTGAGCGCATGATAGCAAAAGCATCGTTGGGTCGACCAAGGTAATAACGTTTGTGGTCATTGGGATTTAAATACCAAGCTTCGCCGTGTTTTTCTACTTGTAATAATATGCGACCCTCGAGTTGATAAATTAAATTCATGTTTTTCTTCAGTGATCCTGGTCCGAGGGGATTATGCCAGCTTTCTATTTCAGCTTTATCAGAATAATCGTCGTTATCAGTATCAGCATTATCAATACTGGTGCCGAGGGCAATTTCTAAACTATCAGGCAATCCATCTTTGTCAAAATCAGAACCGCCGTAATTTAAAATACCGACTGGGATTTGGTCTAGTGTTGAATTCGACGCGCCCAAACCTAGGCTGCGCATAACATTAAAAGCATCGGCTGGTCGGCCTAAATAGTAGCGGTAATTGTTAACTGGGGAAATGTACCAAGCTTCGCCATTTTTTTCGACTTGCAAATAAATTTTTCCGCTAGTGCCGGTCGCGGCTTTAGAATTATTGATTGGTAATAAAAAACCAGAAAGAATAAGTAAAACAATTTCGAGTTTGATAATTTTATTCATATAATATAATGTGTAATTTAACAGTTGTATTGTCTCGTGTTTTGAGTCTAAAGTCAACCATGAGGAGGCGAACATGGCAGCGCCCAGTCCAGAGTTGCTGGCACAGGCAACAGAAGCCGCGGAACGTATCGCTGTTATGGGTTGAGATCTCTTCTGCGGCATTTGGCTGACGGATTGGCGTAAATTGCGGTTTGTGTATGACACGACCGCTGCACAGCAGTGCGACAATAATTGCAGCAAATGTCGCATGTACAAGCTGCGGAACAAGCTCTGGCATCTATAGCGCGAGTTAGAACTGCCGTTCAGCACATCTCTGCGCGAGTGGACCAACAAGATCGACAGGGATCGTTACGGTCCCGAACGTTTTCTTTCGTGCAAGACATCGGGCCGACAGGCGCAGTGCTTCAGCGCCTGCATGCTCTGTGATCCGCTTTACGCAAATCCAGATAAGCTTCGAGAAGAGATGGAGTTGGTGCGCGATCTTCGCGTCGTGTACGAAACCGGATCTTCGGCGAGCTTGCAACTCGTTCAGCGACACATCGTCAAAACCGTTTCCGCTGGCGCAGATTGGGCGCGGCGTCAGCATCTGCCAGCAATCTTGAAAGATCTTGGTTGGAACGACGAGATCTTTGAGTGACACGAATCTTCCTTCTTGGTCGAGCCAGGGAGGAAGTTTTTCCAATGATATAAAAAAGGTAGGGGCTCAAAATCTTGAGCCCCTACCTTTTTTTTATGGATGGTCATGAATTTGTTTTAAATTTGCATTTTTCTCGGTAATAGCGCTATGATAATTACATGAATGATATCAATGAAAAAAATCGTCACAGTTATAATCAGGTCGCGAAATTGTTTTCGGCGACCCGATCGTATTTATGGCACGATTTAACTCCGTTTATAGATTATATCCAAACAGGAGACAAGATTTTAGATGTTGGCTGTGGTAATGGTCGTCAATTGGATTTATTAAAAGAAGTTAAAGTTGATTATTTGGGAGTTGATTTTAGTGAAAATTTAATTGAAGCCGCTCGCGAAAAATATCCGGAAGCCAAATTCCAAGTTTTAGATTTATTTGAATTAGAAAAATTAAATGAGCGTTTTGATGCAGTTCTCTGTATCTCAGTCTTAAATCATTTTCCTTATGAAGATCAAGCTAAAATAATAAAAAATATTTCTTCTGTTTTAAGACCGGGTGGATATTTGTTAATGGTTAATTGGAATCTTTGGAATCTTGAAAGTAAAAAATCTGCTTGGTGGCCACTTTTGAAAAACCCATTTAAGTTTTTATTTCGTCAGACCCGAGGGATTTGGACAAAGTGGAAAGGTGGACAAGAAGCTGTTGATTTGTATTATTATGCTTTTAATAAAAAACGTTTGCGAAAATTATTAAGCAAAGCCGGTTTCATGGTTTTAGAAAATTATTATTCACGCAAAGGGCATCGTGTTAGTTGGTTATTTGGGAATAATATCGTGACGGTGGCAAAGTTTTGCAGTTCAGAATTGGAACGTCGAAAAAGTAAAATTCATGGTTATGGGATTTTCGCTAAAAGGAAACTTATAAAAGACGAAATTTTTTATTATATTCCGCTCAATAAATTGTCATATAGAAATTATAAACGTTACGCCTACATCGGTAATGGCCAATATGTAAACGATCATGGTGTGCTTAATTGGGTGAATCATTCTTGTAATGCCAATACGCGGATAGATATCAATCGTCCAGATCCAGTGCTTATTGCCTGCAGAGATATAGCGCCTGGCGAAGAAATTACTTGTGATTATGATGACACAGAAGAATTGGGGGTTTATAGAAAATGTTTGTGTAAGGAAGGTGCGTGTAAAGGACATTTTGGTGAGGATAAGAGTTTGAAGGTAAAGATGTTTGATTAATCCCCATTGTCATCCTGAATTTAGTTCAGGATCTGCAATAATCGTTTGCAATGGAGTTTCCGGATACTGAAACAAGTTCAGCATGACATGATAATAGAAAATAGAAACGCCGCCCCGAAGAGTACGGGGCGGCGTTTGCTTGCAGTTTACGCGGGCTTGACGATGATGTACTGCTTCACTCCCGAGGGCGCGAAGCTCATCGGTTTGACGTCGTCTCGCCACTTCTTCAGGATGACGATGTGGTCGTCGATGATTTGGACGCTCCAGGCCGTATCGACGAGGATGCAGACCTTGGTGTCGTCGTCGAGATCCAGCCAGAGACGCAGCTTGTCGTCCACGTTGTTGCGGACGATCGTTTTGACGTTTTCATGCCACCCACCGTTCCCGTTAAGGATGGTCCATCCGGACAGATCCATCTTGAAGAGGACGTGGAACGATTCCGGGCCGTTGATGTCCTTGTGCGGTACCATGGTGTTCTCCTTCATTTCAGATTCATCTTCGCAACTTGAGGAATCTTCCCCACAGGGGCTGACTCCATTAGAACAAACAATTATAGCATAGAATTATGTAAAAGTCAACTATTGTTGATTATTTTGTCTAAATTTAACAAATTAATACGCCGTACGAACGTGGTTCGTACGGTGCAGTTCTTGATTACACAATCCAGGGCTTGTTCGGCTTTTTCTCCCCAGACAAGGTTTGGAGCAACGCTTCACGGGCAGATCTGATGGTATGTGCGTTGATGCGAATCAGCTTACGCTTTTCGTCGTTCTTGGCGGGGTCGTTGCTGATGATTACTCCGACGGTATGGTCATTGTTATGCCACATGCCACACTGGAGTTTTTCATTTCCCGCTTCAGGGTTAACTGTTACCCAACAGTGGATTTCTACCGAGCTTGTTTCATAGTGAATATAAGGGCCTTCGATTGTCAACTGCTCGAAGCAAGGTTCCAATTCCAGAACTTCACGGACAATGAGGAGCCGGCAATCTTTCGAGTAGGTGATGTAGCCGTCACTTCCAAAATTGTTTGCAGGGGTAAAGCGTGCCAACTGTGGGCATTTTGCGATAATTGAACGGAAATGATCAAGCTTGGTTCCTTCTGTCTCTTGGCGTAATGCGTCCATCTCTTTTGGGTCTATTCGAAACACTAAAGGAGAGAACTTAAGATACACGCTTCCGTACATAGGGCACCTCCTACACGTAGTGGCTCCAGCTAGGCTGGACTGACGTGTGTAGCATCATGCGCTTTATGCGCATGAGCATTGGTAATTTAGCAAAATAGGTCTTTTGTGTCAATTTAGATTCAATGAATTGAATAACGAATGACGAATAATGAATAAAGAATAAAGCAAAACAAAATACAAATAGAAACGCCGCCCCGAAGAGTACGGGGCGGCGTTTGCGTAGTTGTCTACGCGGTGCGGATGAAGGTGTACATGTCGGCCTCGTTCGGCGGGGCGTAGATCGCGGGCTTCATGGTCGAGTTCTTCCTGGTCAGGAAGACGATTCGGTCGTCCACGATCTCCACGGCCCACGCTTCTCCCACGTAGAAGCTTATGGGCGGTTCTGCGATCTTTTGCTCCGAGGTATTCCAGTGTACCTGAAACACCGGAGGGTGGGAGTGGTCGAAGTTGTTACGTTCGATTACCCCAACCACGTTGTCAGCGCCGACGAGGTGTTCGATCAGGGTCCAGCCCGTCAGGTCCAGCTTGCTCAGTCGACCGATCGCTGTATATCTTGTGATTCGAGCCATGATGTTCTCCTTCGTTACAGCGTTGTTCGTCTAACGTTGCGTGAACTCGAAGTGAAGTTCCATCGGGTCGCCGTCGAAGAAGCCGACGACGGGGGTGGTTTTGACAAGCACCCAGGCACCGCTTGGTAGGCGTGCTACGAGCCAGAGCTCACGATTGAAGAAGATGGGCGGTCTCAACTTCGAATCGGTATTGAACACGATCCCTTGCAGATAATCGTTGATCAGGATTTCTTCGATGGTTTCTTCCCATTTTACCGAATTGTCCGGATTGAACGCCCTGATCTTCCATCCAACTTTCACAGCTTGTAGGAATTCCCAGGTCGTTGTTCCGAGTTTGCTAAGCCGCATGAACATTGCAAACCTCAAAGCAGTTGTTTTCGTTGCTCATGTAGCAACAAAAGACATTATCATGTTGGGTTGCTTTTGTCAATGATTGAGGTTTTTTTGTCTAAATTTAGATTAATAAATTATGGGGATAAAAAATCCGGCCCAGCTGCGAGTGTGCAGCGGGCCGGTTGTTGCTAGTCGCTTGGCGGAGTGAAGATGTACTGATCTACTAAATCATGTCCAGGATAGAGTTTGTTATTCTGACTATTCCGAGTCAGCATCCAGTTGTGCCATGTTTCGGTCTTGCCCACGTCCCAGAGCTCTCGATCGAAGACAAGGGGTCTGGCTTCGCCAACGAGTTGGACTCTGAATTCTTTGGAGTCAAGATCAGTGTGCTCGACGAGGCTGGTGGCGAAAGGGAGATTGAGGCTGCTGTCTACAGGAGTGAGTGTGAATCCACGTAATCTTACAGCGAAGAAGTAATAGGCCTCAGGATGGTTTAAGGGGAATCCCATGGTTTTGCCTGAAATGGTTAGACACGTTGCAACGGCGCAACAATAAAAAATATCATAACAGATTATTTTTGTCAATCAATGATTGTAAATTCAGTGATTTTTTGTTAAAATTAAGGTATGAATCTCAGCGACATTAAGAAAGTATATATTTCTGGAATTGGCGGCATTGGCGTCTCGGCCTTGGCGCGTTATTTTTTTAATAAAAACATTGAGGTTGTTGGTTCGGATCTGGTTCGTTCAGAAATTACTGAAAAATTAGAAAAACTGGGCATCACCATCTATTATGAACAAAAAGCTGAAAATTTAACTTATGCTTTTGATTTACTTGTTTATTCCGCCGCTGTACCAGCAGAAAATACTGAACGTCAAAAAGCCAAAGAATTAAATATTCTACAGAAAAGTTATTTTGAAATGATCGGCGAACTTAGTCGCTTATATAAAACAGTGGCTGTGTCTGGAACTAATGGTAAGTCGACGACCACGGCTATGATCGCTGGAATTTTACTTGATGCACAAATCGATCCCACCGTCATCGTTGGTTCACAATACGAAAAGTTAGATTCTAATTTCCATTTTGGTAAATCAGATATTTTTGTTGTTGAAGCCTGCGAATACCGGGCGCACATGCTGCTTTTAAAACCGCAATGTATTATTTTGACAAACATCGAAGAAGACCATTTGGATTTTTATAAAGATATCAATCACATTGTCCAAACTTTTCAGCAATATGTAAATTCTTTAAAACAAGTAGACGATCTTTTGATAATAAATAATGATGACATCAACACGCGCAATTTAGTTCTGCCAAAATGCCGTCTCGTCCGCTATGGTTTAATTCCTGGTGCCGATGTTGTCGCTGGCAGAGTTCGTAAAGAACCTGGTAAACAAGTTTTTGAAGTTATTTATTATGGTCATAGTTTGGGCGATTTTGAATTGCAAGTTCCAGGTAACTTTAATATTTATAATGCTTTAGCGGCGATTAGTTATGCTTTGTCATTGGATGTGCCGGTCGGGGTGGTTCGTGAAAGTTTAAAAAATTATCGTGGCATTTGGCGTCGCTTCGAAGTAATTAAAAATGATGAGTTCACTGTTATTTCGGATTATGCGCATCATCCAACCGCAGTTAGTTCGACCATCGAAGCTGCCAAAGAATTTTTTCCTGGTCGACGTGTCATTGCTGTTTTCCAGCCGCATCAAAGAGATCGCACCCAAAAATTATTTAGTGATTTTACGAAAAGTTTTAATAAGGCGGATTTATTAATATTATCCGAGATTTATGATGTTACTGGTCGCGAAGAGAAAAATGTCGAAGTAAGTTCTCGTGACTTAGTTTTTGCTATACTCGAAGACGATCCTGTCAAAGAAGTCCATTATGGGGCTGATTTGGTCGAAACATTAAGCAAAGTTAATTCGTTGGTCCGTCCAGATGATGTAGTCCTAATCATGGGGGCCGGGGATATTTATCAAATCGCGAGTAAGATTCATATCGATTCTCAAGATGCTGAGGGATAATCAAGAAAGCAACCCAGTACTATAAAGTGTGCCCTTTAAGTGCTGGGCAGGAAAAGCAACAAAGCAAAATGTTTGATATCCGTCATAGAACATAGATCATGGATCATGTAAATAAGGAATCAAGGGGAAACAGTAATTCGTAACTTCAAAATAGAATGTGCTATTCGTAATTATATGGAAGAAGAAAAACTACTACGCAAAAAAAATCGTTTAGCTACTCAAGCAAAACGCCAAGTTTCAAAAACTAGCGGTACCTTAGCGGCGCAACAGAAGATTGCAAACGTCAATAAACGTTATAAGAACAGCACCAAGATAAAAGTGACAGTTAATTTATAATTCGCCAGTAGTTTGCTATAATTAAGATATGAAAGAAGAATTAGAACAATTAATTGGCTTAGAAGTTGTTGAGAATGAGCCACTCAAAAATCACACAACTTTTCGCGTAGGCGGGCCAGCAAGATATTTTGTAAAAGTTGAGAGTAAAGCACAACTTTTAGCTGCGCTTAGAGCCGCACACACGAAAAAGCTGGCTTTTTTTATTCTGGGTGGTGGCAGTAATGTTCTCGTGGCTGATAAAGGTTTTGATGGTTTAGTCATTAAAACATTACCGGGAGATTTTGTAATCAAGGAGGATTTAGTTACGGCCTTTTCTGGATCTATACTTTTGAAGATGATTCGTGAAGCCACAAAAAACAATTTGGGTGGTTTAGAATTTGCTGGTAATATTCCTGGCACAGTTGGTGGTGGCGTCCGCGGGAATTGCGGAGCTTATGGCAAGGGCGTGGGCGATTTTGTGAAACAAGTTGAAGCTATTTGTTTAGATGAAACGGGGATAGGCTTGAAGGTTTTTCAGAAAGATGAATGTGAGTTTGCATATCGGGAAAGTATTTTCAAACAAAATCCAGACTGGGTTATTGCTGAAGTTGTTTTTGAACTAAGTCCAGCAGATTTTGCCGAAGAATCATTGCATAAAATGGACGAAGAATGGCAACAACGTTGTGCCAAGCAACCACTTGATACTCCTAGCGCCGGCTGTACTTTTAAAAATATTAATTTTGATGCTAAGGAACATGAAAAATATACTGGCTGGCAAACAAATGGTAAATTAGCAGCCGGTAAGTTTATTGAAGAAGCAGATTTAAAGGGCATGAAAATCGGTGGCGCCATGATTTCCGATAAGCACGCCAATTTTATTATCAACTTCGATAACGCCACCGCCGATGATATTGTGCAACTAATAAGTTTAGTCAAAACGCGAGTGCGTAATCAATTCGGTGTTCAATTCGAAGAAGAAATTCAATATATAGGTTTTTAAAATAAATATTACTAATTACGAATTTTATTACAAATTTACTAATGTTTACGAATTATTAGTTACGATTCGTAGATTAGTAGCAGATTCGTAATTAGTAATCACAAAAATATGAAAATCAACATCAAGGCAACTAGAGTTACATTGCTTCCAGAGTTAAAAAAACTCGTCGAAGAAAAATTTTCAGGTTTAGACAAATACTATGATCGCATTCTTTCTATCGAAATTGAATTGGGAGTTGAAGTCGCTGGCCAACGCAAGGGTGATATTTACTTCTGCGAAGCCAATATTAGCGTCCCAGGAAAATTATTACGCTATCGTAAATCGTATAGTGATTTAACGAAAGCTGTTAATGGTGTTCATAAAGGCATCCAACAGGAATTAAGTAAAGAAAAAGATAAAAATAAAAAATAAAGATACTACCAATTACTAATCAACTACAAATCTACGAATCGCAATTAATAATTCGTAATCATTAGTAGTTTGTAACTATTAGTAAATTAGTATCAGATTCGTAATTCGTAATTTTATGTTTCATCGAGGCGTCATGCGTGGGCTCATGAATTATCACGTCAACCTGGTTATAAAAATTTTAATTGCTTCTGATTTTATTATTTGGTCATCAGCCAATTTGGTCGGGCCGGTTTTTGCTATTTTTATTGCAGACAGACTTCCAGGAGGAAGTATTGCTGCTGTTGGTATGGCCTCTATGATTTTCTTCATAACTAAATCAATTGTAGAAATACCGGTTGGTACTTATATCGACAAAAGTAAATCAGAACGTGATGATCTTTATTCTGCCTTACTCGGAACAATTCTAAACGCAGTTTCTTTTTTCTTGTACCCGCTTATTGATTCTGTCTGGCAGTTATATCTCATACAAATTGTTTCCGGTGCAGCGGCGGCGATTGCTTATCCGGGTTGGTATTCAATTTTCACTCGTCATATTGATAAGTCCAAAGAAGCTTTTGAGTGGAGTTTATATGATGTTCTTTTAGGACTTGGTATGGCAGTGACAGCAGGGCTTGGTGCATTAATGGTCGATAAGTTTGGTTTCAACGTAGTTTTTAATGTCATTGGTTTTATGATGTTAGTAGGCGCAGCATTACTCTTTATTATTCAAGGTAAGGTTTTTCAAGGAGGAACTGCTAAAAAATAGAAAAGAAGAATGTCGAAACATCCCAGTCTCCTGTAAGAGGCGGGGCGCAATAGATAATAAATAAGTGTTACCGAAATCAACAAGCTCAGTCAGTTAAAAGGTTACCGTTAAGTCGTTGTAATTTAAATATACGTGATCGTAGT
>Ga0209211_10003219_pt1 | contig 26964 bp, 26 predicted proteins | sample RifGroA2_FD_183992 | JGI IMG/M metagenome (GOLD analysis project Ga0209211, IMG submission 183992) | Groundwater microbial communities from Rifle, Colorado, USA - Groundwater A2 (SPAdes) (version 2) | ecosystem: Environmental > Aquatic > Deep subsurface > Groundwater | place: Rifle, Colorado...
TGATTTACATTTGGGACAGGTAATCATTCTTAAATGTAGCAAAAAACGAAGAAAACCGACCGTTTCAGAAGAAAAAGAGTACTTTAGATTACTAGGACCGCTTAAAGTGAAGATTTATCAACTGTTTGGACTACCAGTGCCCATTTTTTTTAGATTGGGCGGAACAGCAATGCCCTCCAGTCATGCAGTTAGAGGCAAGAAGTGGTAAACCGTCAGCAGTTTCCATTGAATTATTGGTAGCCGAAATCAGAAAAAATAATCTACCTGACAATAAAAAAGGGCCGTTTTTTACAAAGCTAATCCAAAATTATTGTGCAATTTTTTGTGTTGCTAGTTTTGATAGGTTGCAAGAAAACCCTCGTTTTAAAAAGATAGAGAATGAGCCCGTGATTCAATTTTTTCGACACATAAGAAATGGGTGTTCTCATGGAAATAAATTTTTCTTTAAAACATATATAGATAAAAAGACAGGGAAGAAAACACAAGAGCCAACTAAGTTAGCGCAGTTTCGAGGGCTGGCGATTGACAGAAAGCTGATGGGTGGAAAAGTTTTCTTTGATTTTCTTTCTGCGGGAGATATACCTTATCTAATTGAAGACGTATCAAAGGAGTTAGAAAAACTCCAAAAATAATTTATTAAACTATGTTAACTCAAGAAACAAAACGAAAAATTGATTCAGCCAGAGATATCTTGGTTGGTAAAGTTCCCGATCCTAAAGCTCAAGTTGAACAGATCACGACAGCTATGATCTATAAATTCATGGATGACATGGATAAAGATGCTGTGGAACTTGGTGGTAAAGCTCGCTTTTTTACCAATGGATTTGAAAAGTATGCATGGAGCAAAATCTTGGATTCTAAACTTGGCGGACATGAACGATTAGATCTCTACGCAGAGGCCATCGTACAAATGTCTAGTAATCCTCATATTCCCCAATTATTTAGAGATATTTTTAAAGATGCCTTTCTGCCATATCGTAATCCAGAAACATTAAGTTTATTTCTCAAAGAGATCAATAGTTTTACATACGATCACAGTGAGGATTTAGGTGACGCCTTTGAATACTTACTTTCCATCATGGGTTCGCAAGGCGATGCTGGACAGTTTCGTACCCCACGTCACATCATCGATTTTATAGTGGCTGTAGTTGATCCCAAAAAAGACGATTCGATTCTAGATCCAGCTTGTGGGACAGCAGGATTCTTGATTTCGGCATACAAGCATATTCTTAAACAACACGACGGTAAAGATGACCCAAAACAGAATGAGAAGCCACTAACTCCAGACGACAAGAAGAGACTAATGAATAATCTTTTTGGCTACGACATCAGTCCTGATATGGTTAAGCTTTCTAAGGTAAATATGTATCTGCATGGTTTTGCTGAACCCAAAATTTTTGAATACGACACTCTCTCTAGCGATGAAAAATGGGACGAGACATATGACGTAATTATGGCTAATCCGCCGTTTATGACTCCAAAGGGCGGCATACGGCCTCACAAACGGTTCAGTGTACAAGCAAATCGTGCCGAGGTACTGTTTGTTGATTATATTAAGGAACACCTACGACCAAACGGTCGAGCAGGTATTATTGTGCCAGAAGGAATTATTTTCCAATCAGGTACTGCCTACAAACAACTCCGTAAGCTGTTGGTTGAAGATGGGCTATTTGCAGTTGTCTCATTACCCAATGGAGTGTTCAATCCATATTCAGGAGTAAAAACTAGTATTCTATTCTTTGATAATTCATTAGCTAAAAGAACAAAAGACATTTTATTTATAAAAATTGATAGTGACGGTTTTGATTTAGGAGCTCAAAGAAGGAAAATTGAGAATAACGATCTTACTGACGCATTGATAATCCTGAGGAAATTTATAAAAGATCCTGAAGATGCCTTGTTAGTTGAAGAAAAAAGTTTATTTTCTCTAGTTTCAAAAACTAAAATTTCAGAAGACGGAAGTTATAACTTAAGTAGCGACCAATACAAACAGATAGATGTAAAAAGTAATCAAAAATGGCCAATGGTTACATTGGGAGAAGTGTGCGTACTGCAGAGAGGATTGACTTATTCATCTGACAAAATCGGAGATGAGAAACATGGAGTGCCTTTTTATAACTTAAAGTCCATTAAGAGGAACGGTAGTGAGCAAAGAAATGATTTCAAGTATTTTACTGGGGAAATAAAGGAGAAACACATGGTCACTAAGGGTGATCTTCTTATTGCGTTAACAGATCTCACTCCTACCTCTGAACTTATTGGTTCACCAAAATTAATAACAGACGACACTATTGCCGCATATTCAGCCGATTTAGCAAAGATAAGTCCGTTGGATAATAAGATTGAAATTTCTTATCTTTATAGTTTGTTACGTACTAAAAATTATCGAAAATATATTGTTTCTTTTTCGCATGGAGCGAATGTAAAACATTTACAAGTTGATGGGTTTTATAAATTTCAAATTCCACTGCCCCCCGTTAATATACAAAAGGAGTTGGTAACCCAAATTGGAGATTGCCAAAAGATAATTGATGGAGTCAGGCAAGTAGTAGAAAATTGGAAACCAAATATTGAAATTGATCCCACTTGGAAATCAATTGCAATTAAAGATATTTGTACATTAGTTCGTGGCAGTTCTCCTCGACCTCAGGGTGATAAACGATATTACTGTGGAAAGATTCCTCGGCTAATGGTATCAGATGTAACTAGAGACGGAATGTATACAACTCCTAAAATCGACACACTCACTGAGGAGGGAGCTAAACTTAGTCGCCCAATGAAAAAAGGCGAAGTTGTCATGGCGGTAAGCGGTAATCCCGGATTACCGACAATTCTTTCAATTGATGCTTGTATTCATGACGGCTTTGTTGGGTTCAGGGATTTATCTGACAAAATAATTCCAGAATATTTATATTTCGTTTTGTTACATCAAAAAGAGAGCAATAATTCGCAATCAGTTGGGGCAGTTTTTAAGAATCTCACAACGGATCAAATTAAGAAATTTCAAATTCCTGTTCCCCCAATAAATATTCAATTCGAACTGGTTACGGGAATAGAACGAGAACGCCAGATAATCATAGCTAACAGAGAAATATCTAGAGAATATGAAGACAAGATCCAACAGATTGTTGACGGAGTTTATGGAGGAAAAACTCCTATTGCTAAACAAGGTAGCCAAGAAGAATTAATTAACGCTCTCAAAGAAGAATTTGAGTCAATTGAGTCAGAGGTAATTAGAATGATGGGCAACAAGGAGGTGTTTCAAGAAATTGTTGAGATTTCTAAAAAGAATAGCCAGATAAATAAGGGTAACTCCCTTTGGGACTTCTTAAAGGAAAGCTATGTCGCACTAATGGTGACTGCGGTTTGTAGGCAAATTGATACTGACGAACGTTCGTCGAGTTTGGTAAATCTTTTAAAAACAATTCTTTTCAATCCGACAGTTATTCAGAGCTTAAACAAGGATTGGTATAGCGAACAATATCATCGCGATGATGACATTTTTCCAGGTTTCATGGAAGGAATTGGCAAGGGTGACTTTGAGGAACATTTTGGTTCAAAAGAATACGTAGACCCAGCTATCGTTTACATGGATCTAAAGAAGTTAGAGGAAGATACAAAAGAAATTAAGAAATACCGCAATAAAAGAATCGCCCATTTCGACAAAAATGAGTCGCTTTTCAAGGCAAACTACGATGATCTGCATAAAGCAGTAGAAACGGTACGATCAATCGCAAGTAAATATTACTTACTCCTTAAGCAGGGTGGAAACGACTTAATTCCTGTTGATCAAACTGATTGGCAAGAGATTTTGACTGTTCCTTGGATTAATGATAAATCGAAATGATATATGTTGAAACGTATACAACGAATTCAAAATATTGGAAAGTTTGCTGACTGCAATACTGCTGGGTGTGAATTTGCAGACAATACGATTATTTTTGGTTACAACACTCATGGCAAAAGTACCTTAACTGCGATACTAAGGTCACTCCAAACCGGCAATAATAACATCCTTATCGGTAGAAAAACCTTTGGAGCTACTGGCTCAAAGAAAGTTGAAATTGATTTTGATGAAAACACAGTAAATGAGAAGCATATTTTTCAGAATAAAGTATGGAACAAGGCAAACCCAAATATTCTTATTTTTGACTCTAAGTTTATAACCGAAAATGTTTTTGAAGGAGAAGGTATCACCTTCGACCAACAAAAAAATATGAACACGATCATTATTGGTAAGTATGGTAGTGATCTTAATGAGGAAGTTGGTAAACTCCAGAAACAATGCGACGATTACGAAAATAGTAAGCGGAGTAAATCACTTGAATTTTCGCGGCATTTCCCCAATGTCGATTTGGATAAGTTTAATGCAATAAAACAAGATGTTGATATTGATAAAAAACTTAAGGAAAAAGACAAAGAAATTAAATTCGAAAAAGACAAAGAAGAAATAAAGACACTTGTTAAGTCCCACATACAAACTATTACTTCGATAGATTTTTCCACAAAAAGCACGTTACAGAAATCCTTAGATGTAAAACAACAAGAAATTGAGGATCATATTAAATCTCATTTTGAGAATGAGGAAAATGCTCAAAACTTTTTAAATGATGGTTTATCGTTCCTAAAAGCTAAGCAAATAGACGGCAAGAATCGCTCATGTGTTTTCTGTGGTCAAGAATTAGGAGTAAATGCCGAGAAACTTATTGATATATATTCTGATTTCTTTAAAGGGGGTTATAAAGAATTACAGGGCGAAATAAGTGTGGCTATCGACTCTTTTAAACGCGTTAACATTGAAGCACTTGTGACAAAAATCGCTTCTGATCTAAAGACACGAGATCTTGACATTGGCCTAACCGATGAAAAAGTAAGCGAAATCAAAGAATTAAAAATTAGTTTTGAAAGCGAACTAGATAAGAAAAGAGATTTAAACTATTCAGTTATTTTTACAGATTTTGATAAATTAAAGATAGAGATAGACAGGATCAAAGGAGAACTTGAAGAAATTGAGAGAGAGCGGTTGAACATAGTTTCACCAAAATCACTGCTCGATCTAGAAAAAGAAAAACAAGTACTCGAAGTTAACCAAAAACGCTTTAATCAAGCTTGGGTTACATTCTGTAGTGATGTTGCTGATATTGAAACCAAAGCAAAAGCTACAAGAAAACTCAGAGATGATAAAAGAAAAGAGTTAGAAGTTTATTCCACTTCAATTTTTGATACCCATAAAAAGACCATTAATGAATTTTGTGGCACTATGTGTGCAGATTTTGAGATCGAAGACTTTAAACCTCTTAAAAAAATAGTTGGTCAAGACGAACGAATATTTGCTATTAAGTTCTTTGGTTCACACAAGATATCCATTAACGAAAATAATGACAATACCCCAAGTTTCAGAAACACGATGAGTGAAAGCGACAAACGATTGCTTGCTTTTGCATTCTTCTTGTCAATGCTAGCAAATGATAAGGAGTTAGACAAAAAAATAATCGTATTAGATGATCCAATGTCGAGTTTTGATAGTGAAAGAAGACGTAAAACCATACAACTTATTACGGATGTATCATGTAAATATAAAGATTCTAACGGTCTAGAGAAGATCGTTTGTCCAATACAAAAGATTATTCTTACTCATGACGACAGGTTTGCAAAAGAACTCCTTCGCCTAATGACCTCCGCTAGTACACTAAAAATTGAAGAGTATGTGGATGCAGGAAATAAACGAAGCAGAATAGTACATTCTGATTTTTTGAAAGATTTCCCCGATGATGAAATCATCGATAAAATCGAAAAATTAAAGCAGATCCTTGATAAGAGGCAATTCACCGTATCTTTCGAAACTGATTGCAGGGTCGTTCTAGAAAACATTTTTAAGAGGAAATATTATTTTGACCTCAAAGATTTGATTGTGGATCGAAAAAGTATTCGATCTTTTGTTACAAAACTAAAAGAATTATCAATTAATGATTTTAATACAGATCCCAAGTTTAATAAGTTTATTAGACTTTGTGATGATCTTAATATTGAACTTCATGATAATGGATCTTCAACCACTAATGGCAACAAAGAATCTATTCTTAAGGATTTTTTTGAGGACATTAAAATTATTTAATTATGACTAATTTACCTAAATATACACGAGAGAAAATGAAGGGAAATATTGGAGAGGCATTAGTTCAATATATGCTTTCCCATTTTTGTTTAGTCCACAAGATAGATGGGAGTAGTGATATCGGTAACGATTTTATATGTGAACTGATAAAAGAAAATTACCCTACAAATTTATTGTTTTATGTCCAAGTTAAATTTTGTAAAACTGCTCCTACACCGTCTCCAACAACTATAGAATATTGGAAAGGATCACCAATACCTGTTTACTTGTTTTGGATCAAGGGCGATCCGCCAACATCATTTTTAAACGGTGATTTGTTGGATTTTAATAGTAATGAAAAGTTCTATAAAAGAATGACTCCAAAACTTCACCTTCCTAACAAACATAAAGGTGAAAAGTTCAAGCAGTTTAACGAGCAGAGCTTTAAAAGGGACTTGATTATTGACTACGCCCGAACACAATATCAACGTGGCTTTTTACCGATTATCGAACCGAGAGATTTCCTGAATCTGGATGAAAAACAAGTTTTAGGTCTTCCGCAGTATCAACTGTTAGTAAAAGATGTTATTCCAGAGTATAAGGATCAGATTTTAAAGCGCAGTTGGGTTCAACCATTCGTAACAGCAAATTTAATATCGAGATTTGACCAAGGTTTAGAATTACTGCGTATTGCGATGGATTTAATTAATGTAGCCCAAAAACTATTTATGAAATCTGAGGACAGAGAAAAATCAGGTTATATGTGGATGATTGAAGCAGAAAAAGTAGCAATTCAAAAAAAGTTAGCAACTTTTGAATAATATGTCCAAATACTATAATCCAAACCGTAAACGCAATTTGTATGACTCTCAGTCTTTGGAAACTTTTCGCATAAGTCGAAGCAAGATTTATCTATTTTTGAATTGTCCACGATGTTTTTATCTAGATCGTAGGTTGGGAGTTGCCCAGCCACCTGGCCTATCCATTTTCCCTAAACTCTGCTGTAGACAAACTCCTTAAGAAGGAATTTGATACTCATAGAGCCAAAGGAACAACTCATCCATTGATGAAAACATATGGAATCGATGCCGTACCTTTGGCTCATGAAAAGATAGACGAATGGCGTGACTCTTTAAGAGCAGGTATTACTTTTAAAATCGATTCCGAGAATGTTGTGATTACAGGAGGTGTTGATGACGTTTGGGTAAAGCCAGATGGTGAATTTATTATTGTTGACTATAAAGCTACTTCTAAAGAAGAAGAGGTAACTTTAGATGCTGATTGGCAAATTGGATATAAGCGTCAAATGGAAATCTACCAATGGCTTTTCCGTAAGAATGGATTCCAAGTTTCTTCAACTGGTTACTTTGTTTATTGTAATGGGGACACCGATAAGGAAGCTTTTGACGGAAAGTTGGAGTTTGTTATTAAGATAATTCCCTACGTTGGCGATGATTCTTGGGTTGAAAAAACAGTACAAGATGTAATTGAGTGTTTAAAATCAGACAACCTTCCAGAACCAGGAGAGGATTGTGATTTTTGCAAATACCGCCACGCTGTAAAGCAATTCGAAAAATAGTTCATTTTGAGCCTAGACTTCCTCACCCCTTCCCGGTACCTTGACCACTGAATGAGTACAACCTACAACCAAAATACGACGATAGCACCGCCAAAAATCGAATACTGCCTCTATGCCCGAAAGTCCTCTGAATCTGATGAACGCCAGGCCATGTCAATTGATTCTCAAATCGACGAAATGTTGACGTTAGCCAAGCGAGACAATCTAAAAATTAAGGAGATTAAGAAAGAAAGCCACTCGGCTAAGATGTCTGGCTCCAGGCCAGTGTTCACACAGCTCCTTCAGGAACTCCGTCAAAAGAAATTTAATGGAATACTCACCTGGGCTCCTGATAGGCTAAGTCGAAATGCAGGAGACCTCGGATCAGTAGTTGATCTCATGGATCAAGGAAAATTAATAAAAATTCAAACTTACTCACAGAGCTTCTCGAATAGCCCAAATGAAAAGTTCTTGCTCATGATCCTTTGCTCTCAAGCAAAACTTGAAAACGATAATAAAGGGTTAAATGTTCAGCGAGGACTGCGAACCAAGTGTGCGATGGGCTGGAGAGCCCCCGCAGGATACCTTAATCAGGATGGTGATGGTCATAAGGATGAACTAATCATTCTTGATCCTGAACGATCATCCTTTATTGCTCAAATGTTTGAGAGAGTTGCCAACCAAGGTCATAGTGGCAGGGCTATCAAAAACTGGTTGGATCGTATAGGATTCACAACACGTTTAGGAAATAAGATGCCATTGAGCAAAGTCTATTCAACTCTCAACAACCCATTTTATTATGGCGAATTTGAATTTCCAGTCGGGAGCGGAACTTGGTATCAGGGAAAACATAAGCCTTTAGTTACAAAAGAGCTATTCGACAAAGTTCAAGAAGTTCTCATGGTTCCACCAAAAAGTTATCACAATAAAATCTTTCCGTTCAAAAGTATCTTCAAATGTGGTGGTTGCGGAGGTGGGGTAACTGCGGAAGAGAAAATCAGAAAGTTAAAACACGGTGGATATGCCAAGCACACTTATTATCATTGTGGCAGGTCTCTTAATTACGAATGTGACGAACCGTACATTACGGAGGATGATCTAGTAAAACAACTAATTGCCAATATCGACAAAATTAAATTTAATCACACCGGAGTAACGCGCAAAATCCAGGAAGATATTGAACGGTACCACCGACTTAAAACTCAAGTGCTCCATCAGGAATTCATAGATGGACACTTAGATGAATTCAACAGAATTCCTCAAACTTCAGCAGACAAAAATGAAATGACTAAAAACTACCTCTTACACATCTTACAGATCGGAACTGCCGAAGAGAGGCAAGAAGCTCTCTCATTCATCAAAACGAAGTTTATTCTGTCAAAAAGAGCGATAACAATACAAAAATAGCCTTAACACCAATACTGGTGTTCTTCTCGTGGCTTGAAAGTCCATTAAACTCTAGAGGCAAACTTCTACATTACAGGATCTAAAACAACATTTCGAACAATTCGATCAAAGATTGGCAAGCAGTATCGGGCTTTTCAGCGCAGGCCAACGGGTCGCGCTGAACCTTGCGATATATGTGACCCCACCGAGATTCGAACTCGGGTTAATAGGCTGAAAACCTACTGTCCTAGGCCTCTAGACGATGGGGCCAAGCTATCCTTCAGCATTATTTTTAAAGTTCTTTTTCCCTTAATTGCTTTAAAATATTTTTCTCTTCTTCTTGCATCTATTTCGCTTTTAAAAGACTCGTAAAATACTAACTCAACTTTTCCAATTCTTGCTGTTGTATGGACACTTTTGCTAATATGGTCTTTTATTCTCTCTTCTAAATTCGAATTAAAGCCAACATACAATTTGTTGTTTTCTACGCTTTTCAACACATATGTATAAAACATATTGTTTTATTTGGCCGCACCCTAAACCAGATTCAACTTCGTTGAAACGGTTCAGGGCCCTATACCGTGCGGCAGCTCTGGTATAGGGGACGAACGCTCCGAAAAAAAGATCAAAGATTAAATATCAAAGATCAAAAATCTATAAGACTATTATAACAATTTTCTTTGATAATTTCCTGCACGTTATTCGAGTATAATAGCCATATGTTTGTTGATGAAGCATTAATTACTGTTAAAGGAGGTCGTGGAGGAGCCGGTAAAGTGGCTTTTTTTGCCAATAAAAGTGGCCCTTCAGGAGGCAATGGTGGTAATGGCGGCGATGTATATGCGATCGCAACGTCTAATCTTACCCACCTTAAATCATTTTTGTCTGTACCTAAGTATTCCGCAGAAAGCGGATCGGCCGGAGGATCTAATAAAAGATGGGGAGAGCATGGCCATGATCTTGAAATAAAAGTTCCACTTGGCACTACATTCATTGATCTTAAAACAAAGGAAGAGGTAACGGTTGATAAAAATAACCCTCAAATATTGCTTTGTAAAGGAGGAAGAGGTGGAAGAGGTAATTTAGAGTTTAAGTCTTCAACAAATCGAACCCCTAGAAATTGTGAGCCAGGCAATGAAGGTGAAGCCAGAAACTTTAAATTAATATTGAAACTCATTGCCAATTTTGGCCTCATCGGCCTCCCTAACGCCGGTAAAAGTAGTTTACTCAATGCCTTAACAGCCGCTAATGTAAGAACTGCCAATTATCCTTTTACAACGCTTGAGCCAAATTTAGGAGTTTATGAAGGAAAAGTCCTTGCCGATGTCCCAGGCTTAATCGAAGGCGCATCATCGGGCAAAGGTTTAGGAATAAAATTTTTAAAACATATTGAAAAAGTTGATCTTATTTTTCATTGCATCTCCGTCGAATCTGAAAACTCAGAGGCCGAATATCAGACAGTAATAAAAGAACTCAGTCAATTCAATAAAAAATTATTAGATAAAAAGTCTTTAATATTACTAACTAAAATTGATCTTGTAGATGAAAATGTAGTCGATAAGAAGATTGAGGTTTTAAAAAAACTGAATTCTAAAATTCTCCCTATATCTATTTATAAACCTGAATCACTTAAAAAATTAAAGACCATTATTTCCATGTGAAGCTCCGTTGTCTTCTTTCGAACTCTGTGATAGATAGGTTTATGATAAATAAAAGGCAGTTTATCGGTATTTTTAAGGGAACCGAGATCATAAATTTGGTATAATATATTTATGTCCCCACTTACTCCTCAATCAGTAAAAGCTGTTTTATGGTCATATGATTTGAATACCATTGAAGTACAAAAAGATAAAAAAATTCTAATCTCACAGGTTCTTAATTTTGGATCAGAAGAGGCTATTAAATGGCTGTTTAAGCAGTACAGTTTTGAAGTTGTAGAGCAAATAGCCAATACTATTCCTCTTTTTCAATGGAATAAAAAATCATTATCTTTGTGGAAGATTATACTTTCCATTAACCCAAAAAATCGAATCACATAAAGATGAACAATCTCAAGCTTTCTATATTATCCGAGGAACGAAAGAAAATTATTCCTCACTTTGTTGCCTGGAAAGATAAATTTTATCTAGCAGGAGGAACCGCCCTGGCTCTTCAAATAGGACATCGGGAAAGCGTTGATTTTGATTTTTTTTCTCGCCATTCATTTGATACTGAGGTAATGATTAAACAATTATCAACACTTTTTGGTGAAAAATTATTTACAGTGACACAAGTTGAAAAGAATACATTATCAATCGTATTACATCAAGAAATAAAAATAAGTTTTATGACGTATGAATACAACTCATAAATCATCTTATTGCTACAGATTATATGAATATCGCCTCTGTTCCAGATATTGCCTGCATGAAGCTGTCTGCAATAATGCAACGCTCTGCTCTCAAAGATTATGTGGATCTTTATGAAATTATGAAAATATATCCTCTTGAACAATTGCTTTTATTCACAAAAAGGAAATATCCCACAATCGACTCTACAGTTATACTAAAAAGCCTTTCATATCTTGAAGATATTATTGATGAACCACTCATTTACCCGACAGGACAAAGAAAGCCACAACTGGATATATTAAAACTTTTTTTTCAAGAAGAAGTAAAAAAATACATACGTACTATTATATAAATATGAAAGTCAACTTCATAATTAGAAAATATCAAGAAAAAGATAAAAGACAAATTAAACAAATTTCTTGGCAAATCCAAGAATGGGAAAAAAATTCTATTCTGATAGAGTTTTATCAAAGGAAATCATTAGTAAACATGTGGATAGGTTAATCAAACCTACTAACAGTGGGTTAGGAGCAATACTGATTGCCGAAATTAATAAAAAATGTATTGGTTATGTTGCCGGATCAGTCCACAATAATTTTCTTAACATTACACCAATTTTTTACATTAATGATCTAGGTATCGACGAAAATTATCTTAACAAAGGAATAGGAACATCATTACTACAAGAAATTGAAAAACTTGCAAGAGAAGAATATAAATTGACTAAATCAATGATTGGAGTAATTAGCGGAAATGATAGAATGGAAAACTTATATAAACGATTAGGTTATTCTCCATACGAACTAGAATTAGTAAAGACACTTTAAAAAAGTGAGGCCAGACAGAATCGAACTGTCATCAGATCTTTAGAAGAGATCTATTCTATCCATTGAACTATGGCCTCTGCTTAAAATACCAACTTACTTATCTTCTATTTTTTGATTTTTTTAGCTTTTTTTCTTAGCTTCTGAACATCTTGATATCTTTAATCACTTTAAATCCAATCAACTTCCAAACACCTCTCATTTTACCAGTAAAGTGAACGTTTTTCTTATTGTGTTCTTCCAATCTTATTTATAACTTCGGTTAATTCAATGAGCTTTTGATAATATAGAGCCTGCTGTCAGATTTGAACTGACGACCTGCTGTTTACAAAACAGCTGCTCTACCGCTGAGCTAAGCAGGCAAACGATTTCAATTAATATATAATTATTTTAAACGTATTTTATCTTGCTGTTTATCCCACTTTGCCCTCCGGGCTTCGTGGGACAAGCAAAAACAGCTGCTCCTTGTCCGTCGAAGCTTCAGCGAAGACGTATACCGCTGAGCTATCCAGGTAAAAATCATAAGCCCTCCATATCTTACTTTGAGACTAATGATCTCCGATCGCTATCCGCTCAGCGTCTCAAAGAGCGATTACCGGAGGGCATAGAATCTGTAAACTCATAAATTCGTTAACAGATTATAATGTGCCGCGGGAGCGAGTCGAACGCTCACGACCGTGAGGTCACAGGATTTTAAGTCCTGCGTGTATGCCATTCCACCACCGCGGCTTGTTTATTTCAAATACACCTTTATGTTAAATTGCCTTCTTTTACGCTCCCGCCAACGGCGGGATTAACTGGGAGTAATTGCTCCCCTTCGACTTGCTTAAGATCGCAAACTCCCAGTTTAACATTCCTTCACCGCGGCTAGTGTTCTCAGCTTATAATCGATAATTTTACCACAACAATACGGTTTCTATATAACCTTTATACCTTCCCAAAGAACTACGCTTACTTAAGTTTCTTTTTTAATTCTTCCAATAGTTCCTGAGCGGTATCCCTGCCTCCAAGTCCGAAAGCTAGACCACCAGCTAGAGATAACATGGCGACTATTCCTGTAAAAAGAATTCTTACTAAATCTTGAGCTACCCCAAGTTGGTTAAGTACGACCAAAACTGTGAAAAAATTGATCGCCCATTTAGTAAATACGGCTAATCCATTAGCTGAGGATGATCTCACCGTTCTTATGCTATGTCTTACTAAGTCTGCGGCTAAATTAGCGGCTAATAATCCAACAAATGCGATTACTACAGCTACTATCACGTTTGGTAGGTAAAAAAGGAATTGATTCAAAACTTGAGTAGCTTGTCTCAAACCCCAAACTTCAAGAGCTGGGATTAAAAAGACGATTATCAAAGCCCATTTAAGTATTTCAACTAATACTTCTTCCCAAATTTTTACTTCCTGCTTTTTAAAAAGACGTGCTTTTTCAAAAATATTTTCTATTTTCAAAAAGGCCAAAACAGACATAATGACATGTTTTACAATACCTCCTATTAAAAGGCCGATTATTAATATAATAAGTCCGCCTAATAAACTAGGTAAATACCCTCCTAATTTTTGGAAGAAATCGACCAATATTGAATTTACTAGTTCAAGCATTATTTAATTTATCACCCCTTTCTTTATATTTCAAAAAATTTAATTTCATTAATATCAAGCTGAATTGAAACTACAGCTAGTTTCAGTTTAAGGTCTTTTGACGGATTTTTCAATAAGAAGTAATCGGCAGCTTTTTGAAGATGTGAAATTTTTTGGTTTGTTACAGCTTCATAAGGTTTTCCATATCGATCATTAGAGCGTGTTTTAATTTCAATAAAATATATACAATTATTCTTTTTGGCAATAATATCGACTTCTCCAAACTTTGAACGAAAGTTTTTTTTTAAAATTTGAAATTTATTTACCACTAAGTAGTTCCCGGCAATTTTTTCACCTGAAGCACCTAAATCTTTTCGATAAAGGCTCATTTTTTAGTAGTTTTATTTGTTTTTTTGACGACTTTCTTTACCTGATATAGCTTGGATTTTAATTCCTGCTCAGAAAGATTTCGAATGAAGTAGAGCTTGGCTTTTTTATAGTTTGATTTCTTATCAAGTTTCATAGTCGCAATAAATGGGGACGAGAGGGGAATTATTCTTTCAATTCCGATTCCAGATTTAGACATTTTTCTTACTGTAATCATCCGAGTAGCTTCAGAGTCTCCTTTAATTTTGACTAGTATTCCCTTAAAAAGTTGGAGTCTTTCTTTATCGCCTTCCTTAATTCTATAGTTTATAGAAAGCGTATCGCCGACCTTATATTGAATTTCTTTATATTTAAAAGAGTTTGCCATGGTTTTTAATTTTATCAGTTAATTCTTGTTTTTACAAGCCTTCAAAAAGGCTACAAAGATTGGGTGAGGTTTCTGTGGTCGACTTTTGTATTCTGGATGCCCTTGAGTACCGATAAAGAAGGGATGGATTGTCTTGGGTAATTCGATCATTTCGACAAAAAAATCATCCGGGCTAACTCCTGAAATTACTAAACCTTTATCAACGAGCATTTTTCTATAATCATTATTAAATTCAAAGCGATGTCTGTGTCGTTCTGAAATTAAATTCTTGCTTTTATCTTTAAATGAGTTAGATTTTTCGTAAATTTCATATGTGTGAGTGCCTTTTTTGAGCACGCAATCAAATGTGCCGAGTCTCATACTTGTTCCATCTCCTTTAATTTTTTGATACTTAGGGTCAAAGGGAATGCTGTGAATTATTGGATTTTCGGTTTTGATAGCAGCTTCTGTAGTATTTGCATCCTTAAGTCCGACGACGTTTCGGGCGAATTCAACACTGGCGAGCTGCATTCCATAGCATAGCCCAAGGTATGGTATTTTTTTAGTTCTTGCGTACCCGGCTGACGCTATCTTGCCCTCGACTCCCCGCGCTCCCCATCCGATTGGAACAATAATCCCATCGGGCTCCCCTATTATAGAAGTTCCTTTTTTTTCAACATCTTCACTGTTTAACCATCGGATTTTTAGATCAACATCTGCGCTCCATGAAGCGTGGTCTAGTGAATCTAAAAGAGCCGCGTAGGAATCTCTAAGTTGGTAATCACCGGTACCAAAATATTTCCCTACTATCACAATTTCAATTTTCGGACCTTTTTTTGCATAGACTTTTTCTAAAAATAATTTCCACGAATCCAAATTCGGTTTAACTATTTTTAATTTTAATTTCTTTAAGATTTTTTCGCTTAATTTTTGTTCTTCTAAAATTAAAGGAACTTCAAGCGGATTCCTTACGTCAGGATTTGAAATTATATTTTCTGGCTGAACATTGCAAAATAAGGCAAACCTATCTCTTCTTCTTTTATCAATATATAGATCGCTTCTTGCAACAATAAAATCTGGTTGTATGCCCATCGAGTTTAGTGTCCTAACCGACAGTTGAGTCGGTTTAGTTTTTGGTTCACCTAAATGCTTAGGTGTTGGGACGTAAGATACATGTATATGAATTACGTTGTCAGGTTGCCTTAATGTTAGCTGCCGTGACGCTTCATAGTAAAAAACGTTTTGGTATTCACCAGCCGTCCCTCCAAGTTCAATAATAATAATATCAACTTTAGCCTTTTTTCCTAAATTGTTAATTTTTGAAATAATTTCATTAGTAATGTGGGGGATCGCTTCGACATCCTCACCCTTATATCCAAAATTACGTTCACGATCAATGACGGTTTTATAAATTTGCCCCATCGTGACAAAATTATCTTTCCCCATTTCCTCATCTAAAAATTTCTCATACGTGCCAATATCCATATCAGTTTCCGTGCCATCTGCACAAAGAAAGGGATCTCCATGTTCGATCGGGTTAATCGTGCCGGCGTCAACATTTAGATAGTTTTCAAATTTTATTGGGGCGACTTTATATCCACACTTTTTAAGCAAAAAGCCAACTGAGGCCGCAGTAATCCCCTTACCAATTCCAGAAATTACTCCACCTGAAATAAAGATATACTTCATATAAAATTTTTTAATTAACCAATATTACCAATAATTCCAATTAATAGTTAAATAAACAATGAAAAACCGAAATATTTAATCATTTAAGAATTTTAACATTTATTTCATTATTTGTTTATTTGATTATTACTTTCATTTATTGGATTATTGGTCGGATTGGTATTATTTGTTTGATCAATTTGTGCGAGTGTCCAGGCTGAAAAATTACATTTTGGATAGTTAGAGCAGCCATAAAATCTCTTCCTATTTTTACTAAAACGGACAACTATCTCTCCTCCATCTTTTGGACATAATTTTCCTTTTACTACTTTAAGTATTGATTTTGTATATTTGCATTTAGGATATGAAGAACACGCGATAAATTTGCCAAATTTCGAAAATCGACTGACTAAATTTGACTTGCACTGTGGGCAAATACCCTCGAATTTATCTTCAACGGTAATGGTTGACGTGTCATTTTTAGCGATATCTAAGTCAATTTTAAAGGGTGAATAAAAGTCTTTAAGTAAAGCAATGAAATCCATATTGTTTTCTGCCACCTTATCAAGCGACTCCTCCATATTGGCAGTAAAGTCCAAATTAAAAAGATTTTTGAAAGACTTGACCAAATAATCGCAGATTACACCACCTAACGGGGTTGGGATAAAGTAGCGGCCATCTTTTTCTACGTAATTTTTCTGCTGAATTAAGGAAATTATTGGAGCATAAGTTGAAGGCCTTCCAATTCCTTTTTCTTCAAGTATTCGGATTAATGACGCTTCATTAAAACGTGGCGGGGCTTTAGTTTTTAGCTCTTCGACTTCAAGACTTGCTAATTTAATTTCATCTCCCTTGTTTAATCCAGGCTTGGTTTTGCGACTGTCCGCAAACTTCGGATTTAGTAATTTAAAAAAGCCGTCAAAGATAATTTGTTCTGTTTCGGAAACTAACAGGTAGCCTTTTTTTCCTAATATTGAAACTTTGATGGAATTAATTTCCGCTTCTTTCATTTGAGTTGCAACAGCACGGTTAAAAATTAATGAATATAATTTTTTATGATTGGTCGTTAGTTCTGTTTTAGTTTTAGCAGTAGGCTCTAGTTTGGTTGGTCTTATCGCTTCATGAGCTTCCTGAGCACTTCTTGATTTCGTCCTAAAACCTCTTGGCTTTTCAAGCGCGTATGCGTCACCGTAAGTTTTTACAATAAAGTCTTTTGCTTTAAACACAAAAGAAGATGATAGATTGAAAGAGTCAGTTCTATGGTAAGTTATAAGTCCCCGTTCATAGAGGTTCTGGGCAAGATGCATCGTCATTTTAGAAGAAAATCCAAATTTATAGAACGCATCCTGTTGTAGTAACGAAGTTGTGAATGGCGGTGGAGGGTATCTCTTGATCGGAGTTTCTTCAATTTGCGAAACATTATAACTATCGCTTTCAAGATCGCCTTTCACCCCATCAACATTTTCCTTAATTAGAGACGTTTTGGTATATGTGTACTCTCCTGAAAAAAGGGTTAGAGTCTGCTTTTGTTCATAGTTAACGCTGTCCTTTGAAATTAGCTTTGCCTTGATAGTCTGTTCACCCCCGGGGTGTATTTCAGGTTTTACTTGAGTCACACCCCGGGGGTGTCCTTTTGTAAACTGGCCATAGATTTGAAAGTAATCTTCGAGTTTAAAGTTTTTAATTTCTTTTTCTCTTTCAACGATTATTCTTAGTGCGACGGTCTGAACTCTTCCGGCCGATAGCCAATTTTTTCCAGTTTTCTTCCATAGTACTGGTGAAAGCTCATATCCTACAACTCTATCAAGTATTCGCCTTGCTTGCTGAGCTTTTACGAGATCAATTCTTAGGGCTGAAGGATTGTTGAGAGCTTCTTTGAGCGCATTGCTCGTTATTTCGTGAAAAACGATTCTTTTTAGTTTTTTGTCCTTAATATTTATTTCCGGCCATTTTTCATCTATTTTTCCAAGAAGATATGCCACGTGATAAGAGATGGATTCTCCTTCACGATCTAAATCTGTTGCAAGAATAATTTCGTCATGTTCAGTACTTAGCTTTTTTAATTGATCTACAACTTTTTGTTTTTTGTCAATTATTATGTAGTTTGGTTCAAAATTATTTTCATAGTTAATTGCAATAGTATTTGAAGGTAAATCTCTAATATGGCCCATTGTGGCGTACACAAAATAGTTGCCTTTATCTTGTTTAAGGATCCTGTTGAAAGTTCTAGCTTTGGTTGGTGACTCAACGATTATAAGGGGCATAATAATTAAATAAACAAATAATCAAATAAATAAATTAGATCATTTATTTGTTTATTTGTCGGATTTGTTTATTTTAACATTTTAAAGGGGATTGTGTCTTCTCTTCTTAAGCAGCTTTGTGTCTATAATCGCTCTTCTCATCATGGCGACAGCCTCATTTTTTTGTGCTTGATCTTTGGTTGTTTTAATTATTTTTTTTGCTTCATCATAGGCTTTATTAATCTGACCTTCATTTATGTCATTTTGTCCATATGCCTTAGACACAAGTATGGTGACTCCGCGTCCATCAGTCTGTAGGTACCCTCCGCCAATCGCCATAAATTCTTCTTTCTTGTCCTCTTTTATTTTGACAATTCCCTCGATTAATAAAGAAAAAAGATTTGCATGTCTTTGCAAAATAGTAATTTCGCCTGAGGCGGTTGGGACCGTCACTGATTCTACATCAATTTCCTTGACTAATTTTCGTGGTGTAATAATTTTTAGCTTCAGCATGTTATTTTACTTCCTCAATGCTTCCAACCATATAGAAGTTCATTTCTGGTTTACTATCGTGCTTTCCATCGAGAATTTCTTTAAATCCACGGACAGTATCTTCAATTTTTACGTACTTCCCAGGTCTGCCTGTAAATGGCTCAGCGACTGACATCGGCTGAGTTAAAAATTTTTGGATTTTTCTTGCTCTTGACACGGCTAATTTATCTTCATCTGATAGCTCCTCCATCCCAAGGATGGCTATAATGTCCTGTAAATCCTTATATCTTTGTAAAGTTTTTAGGACATCTCTTGTCACTTGGTAATGTAATTTACCGACTATATCTTCATCAAGAGCCCTTGACGTTGAAGTTAATGGGTCAATTGCTGGATATAGTCCCTGCTCAGACAGCGATCTTTCCAAGGTAATTGAGGCGTCAAGGTGAGAAAAGGTTGTCACCGGAGCTGGATCCGTGTAATCATCAGCTGGTACATATACAGCTTGAATTGATGTAATTGAGCCTCGTTTTGTTGATGTGATTCTTTCTTGTAATGCGGCCATTTCCGAAGCTAAAGTCGGCTGATAGCCTACGGCCGATGGAATACGGCCTAAAAGGGCAGAGACTTCCGATCCGGCCTGTGCAAATCTAAAGATATTGTCAATAAATAAAAGAACATCCATTTTTTTCTTATCCCTAAAGTATTCCGCCATTGTGACTCCTGATAGTGCGACTCTTAGTCTGTTCCCTGGAGGCTCATTCATCTGACCAAAAACTAAGGCTGTCTTATCGATTACCTTTGTTTCTTTCATTTCGGTCCAAAGATCATTTCCTTCACGGGTTCGCTCTCCAACTCCTGTAAAGACAGATACACCTTGATGCTCCTTGGCCACATTATGAATCATTTCTTGGATAAGGACGGTTTTGCCGACTCCTGCCCCTCCAAATATAGCCACTTTTCCACCTTTAATAAATGGGGCAATCAAGTCTATTACCTTGATTCCTGTCTCGAAAAGCTCCTGATTAACTGATTGATCAACAAGGCGCGGCGCTTCAGCATGAATCGGCGCTACTTCGGTCGTTTTGGTTGGGCCTGCCTCATCGACTGGCTCACCTAAAACATTATAAATTCGACCCAAGGTTTTTTCACCGACCGGGACTGAAATTGGTTTTCCTGTGTTTTTTGCTTTCATACCGCGCGCCAACCCAAAGACATTCCCCATTGCAACTGTTCTTACAACGCCCTCCTCCATTATTGCCTCGACTTCAAGTGTTAGGTTTTTGATTGAATTATTATTAATTAATAAAGCATCATAAATTTTTGGAGTTTCACCGGGTTTAAATTCAACATCAACAACTACTCCTCTAACCGAAATAATTTTACCTTCTGTCATAATTTATCAATTAACTATTAACAATTAGCAATTAGCAATTCTTAACTCTCAACCGACTCTTTTGCCGTCATCATATCTAATAATTCATAGGTTATTTTCTCTTGTCTAATTTTATTCCGTAAAAGCGTTAAATTATAAATAACATCATTGGCATTTTCAGTAGCATTTTTCATTGCAATCATTCGCGATGAGTGCTCTCCTGCAATTGCCTGAATGAGGCAGTCTCGGATTTTCTCCTCTACATAACTATTTAGTAGTTGATTAATAAGTACACGCGGGTCTGGCTCTATTAAGAATTCTTCGATTTTTTCTTTGATAAAGCTTTCTTCTTGTTTATAGGTGACAGGCAAAATCGTTTCGGCGATTGGCTCATTTTTTAAAGTCGAGATAAATTTATTGTAATAAACATTTACTTTATTATATTTTTTCTTTGTAAATCCGTCGATAACTAATTGAAATATGGCAGAGACATTGGCAAGTGGCTGATTATCAGCAAAATCAGCTATAACTTGACCTCCAATGCTATTTATAAATAATCCACCCTTTTTTCCAATAACGATAAAATCGGAATTTTTAACTTGACTGTTTTTTATTATAAAACGATATAAGTTAAAATTATATGAGCCACAAAGCCCCTTATTGGTTGATATAACAATTGATAGAGTCCGATCGATTGCATCTTTTTGAGTCTGTAAAAGAAGCGATAGTTTTGGATCAGCTTTAGCGGCGACTTTTTTGATAATCTCTTCTAAATTTGTCTGGTACACACGAGCTTCGATTGCTTCGCTTTGGGCTTTTCTCATTTTTATCGCTGAAACCATCTCTAAAGCTTTCGTAATCTTTTTTACATTCGTACTAGACTTAATTTTTTTCCTAACTTCTCTTATATTCATTACTTATTGGGTAAATTAACTTTTACAAATTCCTCAAGTTCCTTCTCTTCTTTATTTGTAAAGACCTTTTCCTTATTTATCTTGCTAAGAAGTTTTTTACCTCTGTTTTTTAAGTCCGACATCAGTTTATTTTCAAATTCTTCAAGATTCTTAATCGGTACTTCATCTAGATAACCTTTGGATGCTGTCCAAATAATAGCTATTTGTTGAGCTAGGCTATATGGCTCTCCTTTTTTTTGCTTTAAAATTTGAGTTACCTTTGCACCTCGATTTAATAATTTTCGAGTGTCCTCGTCAAGCTCAGACTCAAATTGAGAAAAAGCAGCAAGCTCACGATATTGGGCTAAGTCAAGTTTTAGCTTTCCTGCAACCGATTTCATTATTTTTGTTTGAGCATTACCTCCGACTCTTGATACTGATAGTCCGATATTAATTGCCGGCTTTATTCCGGTATTGAATAAGTCGATATCAAGTACAATCTGTCCGTCGGTAATCGAAATTACATTAGTTGGGATGTAGGATGACAAATCACCTTCAAGTGTTTCTATTATTGGGAGAGCGGTAATTGATCCACCTCCGTATTTATCGTCCAGCCTACAAGCTCTTTCAAGTAGTCTAGAGTGAAGGTAAAAGACATCGCCTGGATAAGCCTCCCGGCCTGCCGGACGACGCAAAATTAATGAAATCTGTCGATATGCCCAAGCATGTTTTGTTAAATCATCAAAAATCACTAGTACATCACGTCCCTTATCCATAAAATACTCAGCAATTGATGCAGCTGCATATGGCGCTAAGTACTGCATGGCGACCGAATCTGAAGATCCTGCATGCACGACAATAGTATGACCCATTGCCCCTTTTTTTTGTAAAGTATCAACAGTCGTTGCAACTTTGGAGTTTTTTTGTCCGACCGCACAATATACACAAATTACATTTTCACTTTTTTGATTAATTATTGTGTCGATTGCAATCGTTGTTTTGCCAGTCCCTCGATCGCCAATGATAAGTTCACGCTGCCCGCGACCGATTGGGATAAGTGAATCAATTGCCTTAATTCCGGTTTGAAGCGGAACAGTGACTGATTTTCTTCTGACAACACCTGGTGCGATATTTTCAAGGGGATACCTTTTATCTGATTTAATTTTTCCTTTTCCATCAAGTGGATTTCCAAGCGAATCAACTACTCGACCAATTAGCGATTCGGCAACGGGTATTGATAATGAAATCCCAAGCGCAGTTGCTTTTGACCCTGCTCTTATATTCAGATAGTTACCAAGGACAACGACGCCAACCTGATCTTCTGATAAATCAACTACATAGCCAGTGACTTTGCTTTCAAATTCGACCAATTCTCCAAATGTTACATTATCCAAGCCTTCCAAAATTACAACGCCATCTTTAACTTCAGCAACTAACCCAAATTCTTCGGCTTTTATTTTGGATTTTTGTTTTTTTAACTCTTTCTCAATTTCTTTCAGATATTCATCAATCAATTTCATAGATTATATTTTGAAAACTTTGTAACTGGCCTAATAAACTTAAATCAATAATTTTTGATCCAATTTTAATCACATATCCTGCGATTATTGATCTATCAACAGAATAAATTACACCTGCTTCCTTAAGCTCGGGTATTTTCTTTATTAATTCCGACTGGTCAGATTTGTTAAGCAGATAAGCAGAGATTACAGTAACTTGCCTTTTCTTTTGCTCTAAGGCTTCGTTTAGTCTAAATTTTAATTCTTTTTTAACAATCGGATCAATTTTCATATAATTTGACAGTTTTCCCCAATTTATCGATGAGCTTTTCGCTTATTTTCCTTTTAGTTGAATCATCAAGGACATCGCTGAGCGATTGCTTTACAACAACAAGTGATAATTCTGCGATCTTGCTCTTAATTTCACTATAAAGCTTTTCTTTATCTTCAATTATTTCTTTTTTTGCGTTCTCACGGATGACAGCCGCCTCTGATTTTGCCTCATTGATCATCTCCTCTTTGACAAGTTTTGCGTCATTTTTAGCGGCAAGAAGTGCTTTTTCCATCTCTTTTTTGATTCGCATTTGGAGGTCTCTTTCTTTTTTTGCATATTCCTCTTCTTGCTTGGTTATTTTTTCTATCAATCTTGCTTTTTCTGCTTCTTTGTTTTTTTCATCTTCTACAAAATTCAAAAAAGGCTTTGTAACAAACTTTTTTATGATGAAAAAGAACAATCCAAAATTAATCATTTGGGCAATTAAAAGCTTTATATCAATGCCTAAGTTTTCCATATACTAATTAAATTATGTAAATTTCAAAATTAACGAAACCACTAACGCGTAAATAGCGACCGCTTCAGCGAAAGCAATTGATAAAATCATCGCGGTTCGTATCCCTGATTCAGCCTCAGGATTTCGACCTAGCGCTTCCATCGCTTTAGATCCAATCATACCAATTCCAATAGCTGGGCCTAGTGCGCCTAGCGACATTGTTAATGCAACAGCGAAAAGTTTCATTGTTTCAGCATCCATTTCTATTTCACCCCCTCGTTTTAAAAATTAATTAATAATTAAATCCGCCAAATAAATAAATTTATTTATTTGATTATTTATTTATTTTATCATTACTAGTGGTGTTTCGCGATAGCTCCACTTATAAATACCGATGTCAACATGCTAAATACTAAAGCTTGAATAAATCCAACAAATACTTCAAGAAGTATAAAAGGAAAAGAGGCTAATACTGGTACTAAAAAGGCAACAATGGTGAGCAGCACCTCGCCTGCAAATATGTTCCCAAATAACCTAAAAGAGAAAGATAAAATTTTTGAAAATTCAGACACAATCTCCAAAAAACCTAACGCAAAATTTATTGGATTACTTAAGTTAATAAATTTTTTAAGGTATCCACCAAATCCTAAAAATTTAACTCCATAGACCTGGATCATAACGACGGAAATAATTGCGAGAGCAAAAGTACCGTTTAAATCTGCGTTTCCTCCACGCAGGATTGGCGCAAAAAGTTGGTGACCATTTTCTTCGATTTTTAGAAGTATGCTACCAACTCCAGGCAGTAAACCAAACCAGTTTTGAAGTAATATGTAAGCGAAAAAGGAGAAAATTAATGGAAAAAAGTAATTTATTTTCTCGCCTAAGACAGTTTTGAAAAGTGAATAAATTGAGCTAATTATAAAGTGCATAAAATAATAAAAACCGCTTTTTATTTTTTGTTTTGATTCCTTTGAGTACCTTAGAGCCATTAATAGAAAGGAAATAATGACAATTATTGATAAAAGTTGTGAATTAGTGAATTTGAAGTCAAAAATGTGAGTCAATGGTTCGGCTTTGATACTGATAGCCGGCATTTCGGTTAAGATTTGAATGCCCTTTTTAGAAGTCTCAACGAGTGTCTCCTCAAGTACTGTCTCGCTCATCTAGATAAAGTTTGTATAAATTATAAAAGGTACCAACTACTCCAAGTGAAAAGCCAAGTATAAATAAAGTTCTTCCGGTTTTCAACACTAAATCAGCTGAAAGACCACCAAAAACACCAATTAATATCGGCGTTAATAAATAATATCCAATATTGGCATACTTTGCAAGAAGATAGCTATCATTTCGCTTTATTTTAGAAGGTACGACTATTTGTTTTAAATCAAAGTTTTTATCAAAACCCTTATATTCTCTCATAAATGTCAAATAACAAATCTACAATTTAACTTGCCTGCCGGCAGGCAGGTAACAAATAATTAATAAATAAATTAATAGTCATTTCGAGCGTTAGCGAGAAATCCAGCGAAGCGTTACGTCCCGACGAAACGTCGGGACTAGATTTCTCACTTCACTTCGTTTCGTTCGAAATGACCTAAAATTAGCTTTTATTTCGTATTTACCGTTTCCAAGTCGACTGCGTTTTCCATGATTATTCCAAGCCGATTTTCCCTATCATTTACTTTACCCTTCAACATAATAATTCTGTTAATTAGTAAAATTTGTTTTAATTTTGCAAATGATTTTGGAAAGACGACAACTTCAATAGTCCCGGTATCATCAAAAATCTGAATCACCGCCATTTCAGAATTGTCTTTCTTTGTTTTTAAGGCTTTCTTTCCACTGACAATCCCAGCAATGATTATTGATTTATCAACGTCTTTATCAGTTATTTCTCCAATTTTATGAGTCACTTTCTTCTCAATAATATTCTTATACTTTAGCATTGGATTTTTACCAATCAAAAATCCAATAACTTCTCTCTCCATACTAAAGAGCTCATCTTCTTTAAATTCGGGAATATTTCTGAAGTTGTCAAGTATTGATTTTGTAGCTTTTGGATCATCAAAAAGATCGAATTGGCCTTTATCTTGCTTAATTTTAGCTTTTTGTAGATCCAATACCATTTCTGGATAGTTACCAAGAATTGTGGCTTTATTTCCAAATTTCAAGAAAGCGCCTGCCTTAACCAAGCTTTCAACGGTTTTTTTATTAACTTTCCTTAAATCTATTTTTGATAAAAAGTCCTTAAAACTCTTAAAGCCTTCCTTATCTCGTGCTTCAATTATTGACTCAATAGCCGCTTGTCCGACATTTTTTATTGCTGAAAGTCCAAATCTAATTAATCCATTTTCAATACTAAAACTGTAATCGGATTTATTAATATCTGGTGGAAGCACTGTTATATCCATTCGCTTACATTCCTCAATAGCCTGTGACATCTTAATCTCGCGCATTGGCCCGGCCACTCCCTGAAGCTCAGACGACAGCAGGGCAGTCATAAACTCAACCGGATAATTAGATTTTATATACCCTGTCCAATAGGCAATAAGTCCGTAGGACGCTGAGTGTGGCTTGTTAAATCCATAAGCCGCAAACTTTTCCATAAAATTCCACAACGATTCTGCGACTGTTTTTTTATAGTTATTTTTGATGCACCCTTTAAAGAATTTTTCCTTTTCCTTTTTCATCAGTTCTTTTTTCTTTTTGCCCATCGCCATCCTTAAATTATCAGCTTCACTCATGCTATAACCTGCAATTTTATTGGCAATTTCCATTACCTGTTCTTGGTAAACCAAAATTCCATAAGTTTCCTCCAAAATTGATTTTAGATCTGGGTGGAGATACTTTATTTTCTTCTGATTAGCCTTACCTTCAAGAAAGGTCGGGATAAGATCCATTGGGCCCGGTCTATATAAGGCAACCATGGCCATAATATCTGAGATCTTATTCGGTTTTAAGTCTTTCGCCAAGTGTCTCATTCCTCCTGATTCAAGTTGAAAAACACCGATCGTATTTCCTTTAGAAATTAATTCGTAGGTTTTTTTATCATCAAGCGGTACATGGTGGATATCGATCTTTTTTCCTGATATTTTTTCCACATACTCGAGTGCTTTTTCTATAATCGTTAAATTTCGAAGACCTAGAAAATCGACCTTTAATAACCCGATTGCCTTTTGATTTGAGACTGCATTTAAATCGAGACAGTACATGTCATATTGGGTTATAATTTTTCCTTCCTTAGAGTCTCGCTGCAGCGGTACATACTCGGTCATATTAACATCTGATATGACAACGCCGGCCGCGTGAACTGATGAATGACGAGGTAACCCCTCAAGTTTTCGGGCTATATCAAGGACTTTTTTAGTATCAGGCTCTGTCTGATAGGCAAATTTAAGTTGGGCCGACTCTTCAAGAGCAGCTGATATTGTCATTGAAAAACCCTGTTTGCCGAAGGGAATCATCTTAGCGAGCCGGTCACCATAACTGTATGATAATCCGAGGGCCCGGGTAACATCACG
>Ga0209211_10003220_pt1 | contig 26962 bp, 28 predicted proteins | sample RifGroA2_FD_183992 | JGI IMG/M metagenome (GOLD analysis project Ga0209211, IMG submission 183992) | Groundwater microbial communities from Rifle, Colorado, USA - Groundwater A2 (SPAdes) (version 2) | ecosystem: Environmental > Aquatic > Deep subsurface > Groundwater | place: Rifle, Colorado...
TAAGGCTTTGGCTTGATCCTGACTACTTGGTTTTGGCATCGCGGATAATCAAACGTTTATTTTTATCATCCAGTTCGATTTCCAAGTTTTGCTTATCCCGCCAGTTTAAATTTTGCAGAAAAATTCTGGGTAAGGAAATAACCCGGGAGTAGGTGCCGGATGAAGTCAGTTTGCGGACTACTTTAACGGCCATTAACTTAGTGTAACACAAACGCTAGAATAGATTAATGTCAATAAAAACTAAAGCGGTATTTTACGTTTTAATCTGTGTGGTGCTGTGGGCACTAATCCCGGTTGTTTCCAAGTTGGGACAAACTAACTTGGATAATCACCAGTTTTTATTTTGGTCCAGCGCGGTTTCGTTTTTGGCATTTTTGGGAACAACAATTACCGTTAAACAAGCTAAAACTTTTTTAAGCTATAAAATCATCGACTGGATTAAGGCGGTATTTTTGGGATTTTTGGGCACTTATCTTTATTACATCCTGCTTTATTTTGGTTACGCTAAAACCCAAGGATTGGAAGTATTAGTTCTTCAGTACAGCTGGCCAATATTCATCGTTTTACTGTCAACTGTAATTTTGAAAGAGAGGTTAAATCTTCGGCGGGGACTTTCGATTCTGTTAGGATTTTCCGGAGTGGCTTTGGTTTTAACTAAAGGCAATTTTTCCCAAGTGCGCTTGGATAATTACCTGGTTGACGGTTTAGTTTTGGTGGCGGCGTTCGTGTTTGGCTTATTCTCGGTGCTGTCTAAAAAAATCCGGCTGGAACAATACACCTTACTGACTATTTATTTTCTAACGGCAACCGTGGCGGCGCTAGTTTCAATGTTACTACTGTCTCAATTTACTTGGCCGACTAGAAATGCTTTACTCCCAATCCTGGTGAATGGTTTGTTTGTCAACGGCTTTTCCTATATTTTCTGGATCAAAGCACTCAAAACCGCCGAGGCTTCGTTTGTGGCACCATTTGTGTTTTTAACTCCGGTGTTGGCGGCAGTATATTTAATCGTGTTTTTCCAAGAGCCGCTGTTGCCGGTGTATGGAATTGGGCTAGCGGCAGTGGTTGTGGCTGGGTTATTAAATAGATAGACTGGTCCAAAAATTCCCGCCGGTTTTCCCTGTCCGGCAGTATGCCTAACTTGGCAGATAGCGGTTTGTCCGGGCATGATTGAAGGACTTTATTTGTGGTCTTTTCAGCGTAGCGCAGAACCTGGGGGCTTGCCCCCATGGATGAACGCCGCTTGATTCGGGAGGAAATGGTGGACCCTGCGGGTACAATATGACTAATGGGAGAGATTCAAGTCGGTGCCAGTACCCGTTACAAGTGCAGATATCACTTTGTTTGGGGTACCAAGTACCGGCACCAGTTACTGACGGACCCGGTGGCCCACCACCTGAAAAAGATAATCCTGGGGATCTGTGAGCGGTACGGCTATCTCTACGACAGCCTGGGCACCGACGGCGATCATGTCCACCTCCTGGTTGGGGGCCACCCCACCATGACTCCCGAATCAATCATTCGAACAGTTAAGTCTATTTCAGCCAAAGCGCTCTTTCATCAATTCCCATCCGTCAAGAATATACAGTGGGGCGGGTCAATTTGGGCGATCGGGTACTACTGGAGCACCGTGGGTGACGGACCAACTGAATCAATCATCCGCCAATATGTCCAGAAACAAGGCACCAAAGAAGAAAAACTCCTGTTTAAGCAAATGAAGCTGCTTTAGTTAAAGCAACCTGGTGGCTCTGCCGCCAGGGAGTGCCTTTTTGTTTGTCTCTGGCGGCGCAGCCGGCGAACCTGAAAAAAGAAAAAATAACCACTGACTCTGAATTTAATTCTGGGGTACAAGTAACAGTTTGACTATTTAAGTAACATGCAGTTTTGTCGGGGGGCGAACAAAGTGAGCACTCCGCTGGAAGCGGAGAAAAACGGGCAACACAAAGTAGGAAGCGATTAAATCCGTAAATTGGACTAAGAGTAATGGATTAGTAAAGCGTGCCCGCTGGCCGAGCACGGGGTTTTACCCTGAAAGGCAATACCTTGCCGCTTCAAGGTAAAACCTAAAACCCGAAAGAGAGCGAGCCGCGCGTATGAATTCAAGCGGCGAGCGTGAAACGGAGTTTAGATTAAACTTGATTATTAATTTAAGGGTTTGATTGTCTGATTACCCAAATAACCATTTATTCTGAAGGGCCGCGCGCAGGCCAGTTTCGCCACCCCCATGAAGCGGAAACAACTGTGACTTTAAAGTCTTATTCCCTTTTATTTGAGCTTTTTGCCCAAGCAAAAAAGCGAATGATGAGTTACAAAGTAAACAGTGGTTTGCTTCATGGGGGTGGGCGCGCCAGCAAGAGACAAACAAATTCATTTCTCTTTCCCTTTTTTCAAACTACCTTATTCCTATTTAGATTGGGTTTGGTTTGTTTCTGGTTCCCCCCCCCAGAGCGAGGCCCCGGCGTAGCCGCGGGCCGAGCGAAAGAGTTTCCTTTTGGTTTAGCGAAGCGAACCCCGCCGGAGGCGGGGTGAGCGGAGCGAGTTGGCAATGAGAAAATAAATATACCTTTCCTGTCCGCCTTTGGCGGAAGCGAAGCGAGGCCGCGTAGCGGCCGAGCGGAGCGAAGCGGTTCGCAATTTACAGTTAGCGTTTAACGGTTGGCGGTTAAGTTGTGGTTAGTTGGTAGTTTTCCCGGAGCGCCGGTTAATTGGTTGTCTGGATTGACTGGTTCTGGCCGGAAGCGCCTGTAGCCGCCGCCGGTTTCCGGCTACCCCAAGCGGCCGCCCTCCGGCGGCTTGGTGGGATTAGACCGGCTTAACCGGCCTGTTTGGCCGGGTAAATATGTCTTGTTTAGTTGTCCTGGTTAGCCTGTTTTAAGTCAGGCTTCCGATTGGTCGGCGTTGGTCAGCCACCACCCTAAAACCGCCGGCGCCGGCCGCCGGGCGGCGGCATGTCGGCCGAACTGTCGCACTTTCAGCAGGATCAGTTTCGGGATATAATCCAGTCAGATCTTTCAGAAAGAAAGTTCGAGCCGTGTTATACACGGTAACCCCTCGACTCTCTCGACTTTGCTCGAGATTATAATTCGCTCGGGGCTATTGCCCATTAATATGACTTATACTGTCTATATTCTCCGAACTTCGGCAAATACTTTATACATTGGTCAGACAAATAATCTTGAAAAACGATTAATGGAACATAAAGCTAAAAATAGTAAGTCGGCAAGATATATCCGTTATTTTCAGTCATTTGAGTTAGTTTATTCTGAAAAACATCCATCTCGACAATCAGCCATGAAGCGTGAATGGCAACTTAAACAATGGTCGCGAGCCAAAAAAGAAGCTTTATTTCTTCGCCAATAACTGCTTTTTATATAGCCAAACACCGCCGAGGCCGGCAAGCAGGGCCAAGAGCCGGACAAACATGCCGACGACGGGAATGAGGCGCAGTAAATAATAAACTACCAGGCCGACAAAAAAGATTGCCGGAGCGGTCAGTTTTTTCCAGCCAAAGTTGCGGCTGATAACTTTACCCAAAGCCAAAGCGGCAAAAATCTTGGCCAGATACAGATCGATAACCAATAACAGACCGAAAATCAAAGCTAAAGGCGCGCCAATAACGGTAAACATTAACAACATCAGCGCCGGCGGGGCAACAAACAATAACACCAATCCCCAGCCCAGGCTGGCCAAAAAACTGCCTTGAATTTTATCGCTGATGGCTTGAGTCGGTTTGCCCATTAACCAAAGCATGACTAAACCGACAATGAGTGTGCCAAAAAACGAAAAGGCCGTCATTCCCAATTTGGCGGCAAACCAAGCCTTGGCCATTTTTCCCCTCATCGCCTGCCTATCCCACTGCTTAAACTGCGGCGCTTGGTGTTTGATAACTTCGCCTCTGATCACCGCTTTTTCATCCTGACTGATTTCTTCTTCGCTGGCATAAGTCAGGTCGCCATTGATCACGGTTTTGGGGCCAAGGGTCAAAGTGCTGCTGCCCATGCGGGCTTCGCCGCCGACCGTGTTGTTCAATTTGATCGTCGCGGCCCCGACCATAAAGTTCCGGCCCACCCGGGCTTGGTTATCCAACGTCCGGGTACCGGCCAATAAGGAGCCGCCGATCCGGCTTTGATCGTCAATGGTCACGGTGCCCGCACCGACGATTAAACTGTCACCGATGACCGCTTTATCAATTATCACCGTCCCGGCACCAACGACTAAATCGCCGGTGACCCGGCCGTTGAAATTAACTGTCCCGGCGCCGACGTAAATATCGCCGTTAACCGTCCCGGCAATGTCGACTGATTCCGCGCCGATAAATAAATCGTCATTAATGACTTCGCCCGCGGCCACGGTGACCGTGCCTTTTTCTTTAGAAATTATCTTGGCCTGAACCGGAGAAACGAGAAAGAAGCTTAATAAAACTGCCAAACCTAAACTAAAAAGATGTTTCATGTACTTTTAGTATAGCTTATTTTGTAAAAGTAATCATGTTCTGGATTCTCGCATTCATGAGCTGGTCCGATAATTTCGTTTTATTTTTTCGACCAAGCCTGTTACCAACTTGTAAATCAATACCATTTTAAATCCTAAGACAATTCCAACGGCAGCGGCCACAGTAAAAATAGTAGTAAATATTGGGTTTATGTAAATGGCGGCGCCAGCGGCGGCGGTCAAGATTGACAATATTACTGTGGCCGGAAAAGCCGCGCTAAAATATTGGCCGTAAGTCATTTGAGTCAATCCGGCCGCGTAGGCAGCCACGTCGGCCGTACCGCCGGGAACAAACCAGGTAAAAAAGATTAATTTCCAACCGATCCGACCGGCAAACTTATCAACCATCACTAATTCCTCAAGGCTTAAAAGTTTTTTTAACACTGGTCTACCTAAAAATCTGGTTAAATAAAAATTGATTGAAGTGCCTATTATCCAGGCAATCGTGGTATATAAAGTTGCCGCCCTAAAGCCAAATAAAGCCCCGGCGGCGGTAGCTAAAACCACGCTGGGTACCGGAACTAAGGGAATTGTCAACAGCTGCAAAACAATATAAACCAACGGCGCCCGATAACCAGTGGCCATCAAATAAGATTTGATTGCCTCGGTATCGAACGAAAAAGCCGGAATTAGGTTAGTGCCGGAAATAACATATGAAACGACTGTCGGTACGGCTACAATCAATAAAACTTTAGCAATAATTTTGATTCTTTGGCGGATTTTTGCTCGCATTATTTGGCAAAAGCGATGATAATCGCTCCGGCGGTCATTAAGACCGAACCGAATAAAATTTGCAGGGTAATTTTTTCTTTTAAGAACAAGCCGGCTAAAATAATCGTTAAGACCAAACTCAACTTATCAATCGGCACGACTTTGCTGGCATCACCCAACTGCAGGGCGCGAAAATAAAATAGCCAGGACAAGCCGGTAGCGATACCTGACAAAACCAAAAACGCCCAGGCCTGGGTTTTAATTTGGCCCAAACCGGACAGGCCGCCCTGAAAGAAAACAATGCCCCAGGTAAAAAGGAGAATGACACTGGTTCTGATCGCCGTGCCCAAATTACTGTTGACGTTTTGAATGCCGATTTTGGCTAATATCGTGGTCAAAGCCGCAAACACCGCCGATAAAAACGCCGCTAGATACCAGGTCATAACTGATTATAATATATTAATGCAAACCGAATTTAGCCAATAATTTTTCGTTGCCGGCGATTTGGTAATGAAGCAGTTCGGAATAGACGCCCCGTTTTTGGGCCAATTCCTGGGGCGTGCCATAACCGACTAATTTACCCTGATCAATGACCAGAATTTTGTCGGCCGCCTGGATGGTACTAAACCGATGGGCAATGATGATCACCAATTTATCTTTCATTAAGTTTTCCAGGGCTGACTGGATGGCGTTTTCCGATTTAGAGTCCAAACTGGAAGTGGCTTCGTCCAAAATCAGAATCGGGCTGTTTCTCATAATCGCCCGGGCGATTTGGATCCGCTGTTTTTGGCCGCCGGAAAGTTTGACCCCCCGCTCGCCGATCTGAGCGTCCAGCTTACCCGGCAGTTCCCTGACAAAATCATAGGCGTTGGCTTTTTTCAAAGCGGCAATTATCGCTTGATTAGAAACTTTGCCGCTGCCGTAACTGACGTTTTCCCGGATCGTCGTCGAAAACAGTTCATTTTCCTGGAAAACCAAAGCCATGTGGCTTCTGACCTGCTGGTGAGTTAACCGGCCGTAAGGTTTATCGTTTAAGTAAATCTCGCCGCGGCTCGGGCGGTAAAACTTGAGAATCAAGTTGATGATCGTCGACTTACCCGCGCCGCTGTGGCCGACCAGGGCCACCGTCTGCCCGGAAGGAATGCTAAAGGATAAGTCTTTCAAGACTTCCTGGCCATCGGCGTCATAGCGGAAGCTGACTTTGTCAAAACGCAGGCTGGGAGTGGGAATAATTTTTTTGGCCGGAAGCGGCGTCATATTTAAAACTTCCTCGGATGATAAATCCATTATCTGAAAGTACTCTTTGGAGCCGGACTCGGCCTGCTGGATCCGCTCCAGGATAAAGCTCATGGCAAACAACGGCTGACGCAGTAAATTAATCAGTTGTAAAATCAGCACCATTTCCCCCAAACTCAATTTACCAACAAAGGTTTGATGAAAAGTAATTAAAGAAATGGCTACTAAAACCAGTTCCAAAGAAAACTCGCGGACAAAGTTGATGACGTGGTAGGCAATCGACTGCCGATCGTAAATCTCGTTGACCTTGGCTAAAGTTTTAGAAACCAAGCGCCACTCACTCACCTGGGCCATAAAGCCGCGCACCAAACGGATATTGCTGATCACTTCGCTGATCCGGCCGCGGGAAATATCCTCCAGTTGGTTTTTTTTGACTTCCTCAACGCCCCACTTCTTGGTGGAGTAATGGCTCATGTAAATGTAGGCCGGGAAAATTAAGAACGCCAGCAGGCCGATGGAGAAATTGTAGTAAAACAAAATTCCCACGGTAAAAATACTCTGGAAAATCGCCGGCAGGACAAAGTTGGTAAACATACCCATAAAGTCCTGGATTGAAGCGATGCCGCGAATTAGTTGGTTTAAAATCTTGCCGGAAATTTCCGAATCGAAATATTTTTGCGGTAGGGTGAAAACTTTGGAGTAAAATTGCTCGGTTAAAAAGCGGCGCAGGCGGCTGTTGATGTAGTCGCCGAAGCGCATGGATAAAGACGACAGTAGGGTGGAAACTAAATTGACCGCCAACAACCCAAGCATCAAGTAACTAACGGTTCTTAAATTGCCGGTTTGACCGGTAATTTGTTTCTGAATGTCGTCGACGATGAACTTGACAAAAAACGGCTGGACCTGCTGGAGCACGCTCATCACTAAAACCAATAACGACAATCCCAGTGTCAGCCGGTACAAAGGTTTAGACAGGCTGATGATTTTGCCGATGTTCTTCATTAGCCGATTTTACTCCACAATCAGGGTGCCGACCATGCCGTTGGCGCGGTGCTGACCAACGGAACAGAAATATTCGAACTCACCCGCCTGATCGGCAGTGAATTCGAACTCTGACGTTTCGCCGGCAACGGTCACCGGACTGTCGACACCTAACTCGGTAATGTCGAAGTCGTGCTGCATGTCCAGACTTTTAAAAACAATCCTGACTTTGTCGCCTTGTTGAACGGTGATGGTACTGGGATCGAATCTAAAGTTGGCGCCGGAAACGTTAAAGACTTTGACGCCGGCTGCGTCGGTAATCATCGGAGCCGGCGACGCTGTTTTTATCTCTGCCGGTTTTTTGGAATACATCACTCCGCCGTAAATCAAGGCGGCTACCACGAGTAAACCTAAAATATATTTCATTCTATCTCACCCCCTTTTGGTATTAGTTTAACACTATTCGTATCTTAGTGCTTCTATGGGTTGTAGGTTCGAGGCTTTGCGGGCAGGATACCAGCCAAAAATAATTCCGATGGCCCCGGACACCCCAATCGCCAGGGCAATTGAGGTTGGAGCAATGGTGAACGGCAAAGACAGAGCTTTAGACAAAAAGTAAGAGGCACTAATCCCCAAAAGCATACCGATCAAACCGCCGGCAGCCGTCAAAATCACCGCTTCAATCAAAAATTGATAAATGATAATTTTCTTTTTGGCTCCCAGGGCTTTTCGCAAACCGATCTCCCGGGTGCGTTCGGTCACCGTCACCAGCATAATATTCATGATGCCGATGCCGCCGACCAGTAAAGAAATGGCGGCAATCCCGCCCAGAAGCGCGGTAAACGTGCCGGTTACCTGCGAGACGGTTGATAAAATATCCTGCTGGGACATTATCACAAAGTCGGCGTCTTCCGGATCATTAAGTTTGTGGCGGGCCAGCAGAAAGTAACCGATCTCGTCCTGGGCCCGGGTCATGATTTCACTGGATTTAGTTTCCACGGAAATACTGGTCAGATGACTGACGCCAAATAACTGTTTTTGGGCCGCGGAAAAGGGCGCGTAGACGGCGTCGTCGGCACTGCCGCCAAAGCCGCCGCCTTTAGATACACTCATCCCTATCACCCGCAATACCTGGCCTTGAACCCGGATGGTTTGCCCGACCGGGTCGACATTGGCACCGAATAAATCTTCGGCTGCCTGCGGGCCAAGGACGGCCACCTTGGTCATCGAATCGACGTCGCGCTGGGTAATAAACGAACCGGAAGCCAGGCTCAATTTATGAATTACGGCATATTGGGGATAGACGCCGATGATTTGGGTATTGGTATTGTTGCGTCCGGCAGTGACTTGACGCCGGCCCGAATATTCCGGTGAGACGTCGGCAATCGTGGTAATGGCCTTATTGGTTTTAATCGCTTCGGCGTCGGCTAAAGTCAGGCTCGTGCCGCCGCCGATGCTACCCTGGACCGGGCCGCTGCTGCCCCCACGCGAAGAAATCGTCAACAAATTGGAACCCAGCGATTGAATCTGCTGTTCAACCGCTTTTTGGCTCCCCTGACCCAGAGCGATCAAGGCAATCACACTGCCGATACCAATGATAATCCCCAGCACCGCCAACCCGGTGCGCATTTTATTAAGCGTTAAGGTGGCGGCGCAGTCTTTGACCAGTTCGATGAAATTCATAAATTCAGACGATTTTACCGTCTTTCAAATGAATAGTCCTTTTGGCCCAGGCGGCAATGTCCGGCTCGTGAGTGATCATTACGATTGTATGACCTTGCTGATTTAATTTTTTAAAAATCTTCATAATTTCTTCGGCTTGAACCGAGGCAATATTGCCGGTCGGCTCGTCGGCCAATAAAATCGCCGGGTTCATTACCAGCGCCCGGGCGATGGCCACCCGCTGCTGCTGGCCGCCGGATAATTGATTGGAAGTGTGATACATCCGGTCAGACAACCCCACCAGTTTCAAATATTTGATCGCTGTTTCTTCCCGCTTGGTTTTAGGGACATCGGCATAAACCATCGGCAGAATGACGTTCTTGAGCGCGGTCGTACGCGGCAGTAAATTATAAGATTGAAATACAAAACCGATTTTTTTATTCCTGATTTCCGCCAATTCATCGTCGCTTAAATTTTGCACCTTTTGCCCGTCTAAAATATACTCGCCGCTGGTCGGCAAATCCAAAGCACCTAAAATGTGCATTAAGGTCGATTTGCCCGAACCCGACGGCCCCATAATCGCGACAAACTCGCCTGGTTTGATGGTAAAAGAAACGTCGTCCAAAGCCACGGTTTCGACTGAACCAATCCGGTAAATCTTTGTCAGGTGAGACACCTTAATCATAATTTAGCGTGCCCGAAAGCTGCCGCCGCCAAGGCCGCCGAAAACCGAACGCGTTTGGGTTTGACCCGACCCACCATTGGGAGTCAATGCCGGATTGGTGACGACTTCATCACCCTCAGATAGGCCGGAAACGATTTCGATTTGACTGTCGGAACTAACGCCAGTCTCCACGGTCACCGTTTCGGTTTGACCACCACTAACAACTTTAACCGCGCTTTGGCCAGTCTGTGTTTGAATACTGGTGGACGGGACTAATAAAACATTGTCTTTGGTGGCAGTAATAATGGCGGCGCTAACCGCCATATTGGGCAAAATGTCTTCAACTTCAGTATCCAAAGCGATCACCGCCGGATAAGTGGTAACGCCGGAAGTGGTGGTGCCGATTGTATCGACGCTAATCACTTTACCGGCAAAAGTTTTGCCGGGAAAAGCGTCCAGGGTGATGGTCGCCGGGTTGCCGATTTGAACTGAAGTGACGTCGATTTCCGACAAATTGACAGACAATTGGGCGGGCGCTTCGGTTTTGATGCTGGCAATTTTTTGGCTGGAAGCAGAACCGGTAGTCGTCGATTGAGCTAACAGCACAATTCCCGGCTGTAAAGACAGGCCGGTGACCGTGCCGGAAATCGGGGCGTAAATCGTAGCTGAGCTTTGCTGGTAAGATAACCAGGCGGCTGATAAAGCCGTTTGGGTTTGAGCAATTACCGCTGTCTGGTTTTTATATTTAGCTTCAGCCGCCAGCCAATTATCCTGGGGAATATAAAATTCCGGCAGATTACGGTTACCGGAGTTAGTATCTTTGTAAGTATCGCTTTCTGATAATTCTTTATAAGAATCCCATTTACCCAGCATGTCTGCCCGCAGGGTATATTGAGTATATTTGGCTGTTTCGAGCGCGTTTTTGGCGCTTTGATAACTCGACCAGGCTTGGGTGGAACGCTGTTTACCATCTAAGTCTAATTCCAACTCGGCTATTTTTTGGCCGGCAGTGACGATCTCACCGTTACCCACATAAACATTTTTAACCACCCCGGAAGCCTGCGTGGTAATTTCGGTATTGTTGCTCGAAGACACCTGGCCTGAGGCCGTCACCGTGACTACCAAGGTACCGGTTTCCGCCGGGCTGGTTTGAGCCTGAACCGTGGTTTGCGCCCGACCCTGCCAGCGGAAATAACCAAACAGAACCACGCCGATAATAACAGCAGCAGCAATTATTAATTTCTTAAACTTCTTCATTTTGACCATAGTTTAATTAATTAAACTGAAAGTTAACTGAAAGGTTGTCCCTTGACCCAACCGGCTGGAAACTTTAATCGCCCCGCGGTTGGCGATGACAATTTTTTTGGCTATCGCTAAGCCCAAACCATAGCCGCCACCCGCAGTTTTTGTCCGCGCTTGGTCGGCCCGGTAAAACCGGTCAAAAATGTGCGGTAGGTCTTTCGGGGCAATCCCCATGCCTTGATCTTTAATAGTGATTCGTGCCTGAGAATCGATTTTTTTTACACTCATGTCCACTGCCGTCCTGGCCGGGCTGTACTTGATACTGTTATCCAAAAGAATGACTAAAAGCTCTGTCAGCTGCTCCTGATTGCCTTTGATTTTCGCTAAAGTTTTATTGGCCGTGATTTGAATCTTTTTCGCTTGGGCTAATGACTCTACCCGCTTACGCGCCTGATCAATCACCGTTTTAAGTGATACCGGCACCAAAGATATTGACTGATTGTGAGTTAGTTTTAATAAGTTTTCTGACAGACTCTGCAATTTATTAACCTCGACTAAACTTTCTTTAGCCAGTACAGATTTTTTGCGGCGCAGATAAACCTCGAACGCCGTCTTTAATGACGTCAACGGCGTTTTCAGTTCGTGGGAAGCATCGGAAATAAACCGGTTTTGTTCATCCATCATCTCTTCGATTGGTTTGAGCGTCTTACCGGCCAGAAAGTAACCCAAACCTCCCGCCAAAACCAAAATCGTGCCGTTGATAAAAATTAAAGTCAGCGCCAATCGCTGCCTAATCTCGATGATTATTTCCGGACTGGGCGGAAAAGGGAAACGACGGTCAAATCGCCCCAGTTCCCGATGAAACCGGTTGAAAACCACCAGGCTGAACAAAATGCTAATCGTCATGATGATGACTAAATACCAGGCAGTCAGTTTTAAGCGGGCGGTTTTAAACATAAGTTAGTCAATTTTGTAGCCAAAACCGCGCCTGGTTTGAATCAACTCCGGCCGGCCGAGTTTCCGGCGCAAGTTTTTAATGTTGACTTCGACGGTGTTTCTTAAAATATCGGCGTCGTAATCCCAAACATGAGCTATGATTTTCTCTTTGGTTAACACCTTGCCTTTGTTTCGGAGTAGATATTCCAACAGGGCAAATTCTTTGGCAGAAAGATTGACGGTTTTACCCGACCGCTTGACGGTAAAATTTTTCGAATCGAGAGTTAAACCCTTTGCCTCTAAAACCGGCCCCAAAGCCGGCCGCGGCCGACGGGTTAACGCTCTAATCCGGGCCAACAGCTCTTCGAAAGCAAACGGCTTGGTTAAATAATCGTCGGCGCCGCTGTCCAAACCAATGACTTTATCCTGGGTCTGGCTTTTAGCGGTTAAAAGCAAAATCGGCGTCTGGATTTTGGCACTGCGCAAATCCCGGCAAATTTCCAAACCGGATTTTCCCGGCAGCCTCAAATCTAAAACAATCAAATCGTAATCTTCGGTCGAAGCCAAGTCATAACCCTTGTTGCCGTCATAAACGACGTCAACGGCGTAGTTTTCCTGATTCAGCCCGGTTTTAATATTGCTGGCAATCCTATACTCGTCTTCGACGACCAAAATTCTCATGATCCATATTATAGACCTCAAGCTGAAGATTGGCTGAATCCCGCACTTCGTAACCTAGACGCAAAAGTTTTTGTCGCAGTTTGTCAGCCAACTTAAAGTCTTTCTTTTTCCTAGCCAGCTCCCTATCTGTGACGATCCGGCGGATTGACGCCGGCAGCAACGTTAAAGGTTTCAAGATCGGTTGACTCATTTTCGGAGCCACTGAAGGAATGATTTTGAGGGTTTTAAGAGTGTTAAGGTGATAATATTTCCCTGCCGCCAGTTTAATTTTCCGACTTTGATTAATTAAAGTCACTTGACCCTTGCCGGAAACTGAGATTATTTTCCGGTCCAACCAAAAAATTAAGGCGGTGAGTTCATCGATGCCAACAATGGTGGTGCTTTTTGACAATAATTTTAATAACTTGCGCCAGCGATTTTGCCCCATGAAGCAGCGACTGGTGTCAATATCCCGACCGCCTTCCCGATTGTTCCAATGAGTCACAATCGTCAGGTTAAGTCCAAACCGGGAAAATAGGTCCAGCCCTGGCTGCCAATGTAAATCTTCCCCGGCTTTGTAGATTTCATAAACCGGCAAAACGAAGCGCCCGGCGGCCAGAGCCGAGGCGCTGGCTAAAGACAAAGCCGCTCCCTGCTGCCAGCGCTTAATCATCTCCTGCCATAAGGGCGAGTTTTTAAAAACCCGGGCGGCGTAGGTCGGGCTGCCGGCGCCGGCATGGACATAGTCAACTTTTTCCGGCAACTTTTTATTGGTAAGCGTAATTTGGGGCTTAAAGTTAGCCAGGCTTTTAATTAAAAATTGCCGGAGTTTAGCGTACCAAAAGTCGGGGCTGGCTTCAAAGCCGGCCGGAGTCGTCACCAAAACGATTTTCACCGGCGCCGGAAAACTTTTAACCAGTAACTCGTGAACCCTGCGGCCGCTAGAGTCCATTTCGCCCGAACCAAATAAAGCTAGCGGTCCTGGAAGTAAAACTTTATCCATGCCGGGTTAATACCCAATCGCCGGAATCGGGTGATAATTTCCGCTTTGGCTAAACCTTGCTGCTGCCATTTTTTGCCCAAATTATTGATCGCGTCCACGGCTTCATAGGGAAAAATTATCCAAGCATCGGTTTGGGCACCGTAGTAATTGGGTTTAAAAGTTGACCAGGGTTTATATAACAAAGTGGCCGTCGTCACCGACTTAGGCTGGTGCTTTTGTAAATACTTCTCCACAAATTGCAACGAACCACCGCTGTCCGCCACATCATCAAAGAGTAAAATCTTTTCACCTTTAATCGACTCGGATAAATCCTGGTAAACCTGTGGCTGTTTCAGCTTTTTATAAATGCCGTTATAGAATTTAACTCCGATCGAGGCGACTTTATCGACGCTTAAAAAATCAACCATCGACCGGGTCATCGGCCAACCGCCTTTGGCCAAAGTCACAATCCGATCAAATTTAAGTTTCGCCTGGATCATTTTTTTAGAAATGGCAAAGGTCAATTGATTCATCTCGTCCCACGTCGGCATTATATAAGTCGTGTCTTCACCCGGGAATTTAATTACCTTAAAGTTCATAATGATATTTATACAGCTTACTTGATTACTTTAATACCAATATACGGCGGATCATTTTCAAATTTTTCCCAAAAACTATTTCCTTTTTCGGTTTTTCCCTCTGGGGTGATGGTTAATTTTATCCAGTCCTGCTTTGTAAAACCCGCCTCTTTTGCCGCTCTTTCGTAATCCGCAATAGAAAAGTCTGAAAATTTTGCCGACATGGTTATCTTCCCGTTTTCATCAATAAATTCGACCTGGATTTTACCATTATCAGTTTTACTGAATCTCCGATTATAAGCGATTTCTCCTAATCGTTTATAACCAGGGTTAAAAGTAATTGAAATAAAAGAACCATTTCTAACCAACGCCTTTTGGGCATAAGAAAAAATTTCCCGCAAATTTTTTTGATCACTGGCATACAGTAAAACCATCACCGAAACAACTTTATCAAATTTATATCCTGGTAAATTTGGTGGTTTGTCGGCGGCAAAATATCTAATACCCAATGTCTCTTCCTGCTCTAATTTTTGAGCTTCCTCAATCTGCCTGATTGAAGGATCATAACCCACGACAATTGCTCCTCTTCTTGCCAACATTCGAGTTAAGGTGCCATTGCCGCAACCGATATCTAAAATTTTCTTATTTTCAACTTTGCCAAGTAATTTTAATGCCTCGGGATATTGAATAAATCTCTTAGCCGGATCAACTTGCGTCAACGACGCATACTCGGCACTAAACTTGTCGTATTGATGAATTTGTTTATCAGTATTATCCTTACGTCTATATTGATTCATTAACGATATTTTATCTTTCCAACTCCAAAAATTCCAATTGATAATCGCCTTCAAGGTCTGACCTTGAAGTAAGTACTTTAGTAAAAATAGCTTCGTACTCGGGAAAGAAAATCTCGGCGTTAAAGTCGCCTTTGACTTTGGTGACATAAAGTTTGTCGACCACGTTTTGCTCCAGTGCTTGCTTGAAAATTTCGCCGCCGCCGATGATGAAAATTTCCCCGGCTTCGGCTTTAGCCGTTTTAAGCGCTGCCTCCAGCGAATTGACTACATGACACCCCGGGGTGGAATAATTTTTATCCCGGGTAATAACAATGTTAGTCCGGCCCGGCAGGGCCCGGCCGATCGACTCATGGGTTTTGCGCCCCATGATGATCGGATGATTCATGGTCACGGCTTTAAAATGGGCAAAGTCTTTTTTGAGATGCCACAGCATCCGGTTTTTGGCGCCGATGCCCAGTTTATCATCTAAGGCAACAATAATTGACACCATTAAAACCCTCCGACCACGGTAATCTCCGCTTTGATACCCGGGTGTGGATCATAGCCGATCAGCTCAAAGTCGGAAAATTTAAACTGGTCGATTGATTTGACTTTGGGGTTTAACTTCATGGTCGGAAACGGACGCGGTTTTCTTTTGAGCTGTCTTTTAACCTGCTCGAAATGGTTCTCGTAGATATGAGCGTCGCCGAAAGTGTGGACAAACTCACCGGGCTGATAGCCGGTCACCTGGGCCAGCAATAAAGTTAAGAGCGAATACGAGGCAATGTTGAAAGGCACGCCCAAAAACATATCGGCCGAACGCTGGTATAAAAGCAGAGAGAGTTTGCCGCCGGTAATGTTGATATGAAACATCGTGTGACAGGGAGCGATCACCATCGAGGCGGCGTGGCTCCCGGACATTTCGTAAATATTAGCCGCGTTCCAGGCCGAGATAACGTAATGTTTTTTCTGGGGATAGGTTTTGATTTTATCGATCGCCCAACCGAGTTGGTCAATGGTTTTATTGCCATTGGGCCAACGGCGCCACTGGACCCCGTAAACCGGACCGAGGTTACCGTACTTTTCGACAAAGCCGGGTTTGGTCTTTAACTGATCGGCAAACTCTTCATAAGAAATAAGTTTACCCGGCGAATGCCGGGCCCAGGTGTATTTTTTGTAGGCCCACTCGTCCCAAATGTGAACGTCGTTATCAATCAAATATTGAATGTTCTGTGAACCGGACAAAAACCAGATCAGCTCGTGAATCACCCCCCGGCTGAAAACTTTCTTGGTGGTCAGTAGCGGAAAACCGGCTGATAAATCGAAGCGGATCTGCCGGCCGAAAACCGATTTCAACTTGACCCCGGTCGAGTGGCTGACTTTCCAAGCGCCGTTGTCAAGAATGTCTTGTAACAGATCCAAGTATTGGTATTCCGGATGTGCTTTTTGCATGTATCTGCTATAGTAAACCAATGCCAGCCAAAAAAAGCAACCGCTTATCCAGAAAACACTTCGTTTATCTAGCCATAATTTTAGGACTGAGCGGTCTTTTATACTTTTTTAAAGACCGGTTCGTCGTCGCTTGGGTTAACGGCAAACCGATCACCAGAATCGCTTATGTGCGCGAGTTGGAAAAATTGGCAAAAAACCAAGCTGTAGACAGTTTACTCACCAAACAGTTGATCATTGCCGAAGCCGCCAAACAGAAAATCACCGTCGCCAAAGAAGAAGTTGACGAGGCCATGACCAATATCGAAGAACGGGCCAAGACCCAGGGAACGACTTTAGATGAACTCTTAACCGCCCAAGGCGTTAGTTTACAGTCGGTACGCGAAGAAGTTAAGTTGCAAAAACTTTTAGAAAAAATGGTTGGAGAAATCACGGTTGCCGAAGATCAAATCAGTAGCTATTTTAAAGACAACCAAGCCGCCCTTTATAAAGACCTAACTTTAGATGAAGTCAAAAACGACATCAGCGAACAGTTAAAACAACAGGAACTGATTAATAAAATCCAGGAATTAATTGCCAAGCTTCAGGCCGAAGCGCAGGTAGTTAAGTGGCAGAAGTAACCACGCCCAAAAGTCAACCAAGGACAGATGCCCGGATTGGTCAAAGTCAAACGGCAGCAGCGTCTTAAAACTCACCTGGTTTGTTTCCTTGTTTAACACCACCCAAGTTTGCCGCGGCAGATAGTAGGGCTTTAATAGCACTAAACGATAAGCCTGCTTGGGCACCAAGTTATAAAGTTTTATCGGTTCGGAGCGGCCGAGATTAAAATCAACCAGATTTTCCTGGAGCAGGTTATTAACCGAGTCGTATACCAGCAACCGGTATTGATCCTGGAGGCCGCCGACTTTAAACAGCAGTTTGGCCGACAGAATTACTTCAGGCGGCGGCACAATCGTGATGGTTTTGACAATCACTTCGCCAAAAGGCTGACCCTTAAACGACAGTTGTAACTCTAAATTGATCGGCTCGGCTCCGACTGACGAGTCGGGAGTTTTGAGATTAAAGTCAACTTTGGCCGACTGCCCCGGCTCAGTGGTGCCCAGATGACCGGCAAAAAAAGACTCAGCTTGTAAACTGCTGGTGATTTGAAGGCTAAAATTCTCCCGTTCCCAAATCGATTGACCGGTGTTGGTAAACTCCAAAAAGAAACGGTAATCAGAAGCAGTGACGACTTCGTCGGGCAGGTTGTGATCGACTAACTGGCTTTGGTTAATTTGCTGCGGCCGGCCGGCAGATTTGGGCAATGCTGCCACGGCATCATAATGAGACGTCCCCATCCATGAAAATTGTTTAAACGGTGCTTGAGGATAATTAAGCACAAACGGCGTCACCGCCACTAAATTTGCCTGCTGCCAAACTTGGTTAAAGGCAAGGGTGTAAAGGTTAGCCAAATCGCCGCTGGTATTGACCCAACCGGTCTCGGTAATAAATATGGGTAAATTGCCCGGCAAACCAAACCGGGATAAATAGTTAATTTCTGCTAAATAGCTGCGCAGGCTGCCCCAGCCGGTACCGCTGACCGGGCCGGAAAAACCGGGGTTAGGATAACTATGCGAGTTCCAACCGTCAAACAACTGAAACACTTCCGGATCAGTTAAATACATCTGCCGCCAATACTCGCTGGCAGTCATCGTGTCTTTAGAATTGGGCGCGGCGGTGTCCAGACCGGCCGGGAGAATGAACCAATCAGTGGAGGCGGCTTTGAGTTTAGCCTGAAACTCTTTGACAATGGCCGCATATTCATTCGGTTTGATTTCATTACCCCATTCTTTGGCGTGGTTGGGTTCATTAAATAAAACGACGTAGCGGTTTTGAATCACCCAGTTTAAGGAGCTTAAAAATTCCACCCAGCGATCAATGTCTTCGCTTTTCGGTTTAACCCAGTGCGAGTTTTCCGGAGTCGTGGCCAACCGGACAATCGGGATCAGGTGACGCCGGCGCATTTCGTCGAAAATCGCCTGCCACTTTTCCTGGTTCAAATCGTTGAGGCGGATCACCACTGTCACATAACCCCAATCGCCATTGGTATTAACCAACTGCGCTGCCGGCTTTAAATCTTCTTGTTCCAAAACATGAATTCCGACCCGGTTATTGGGCGTCTGCCGAGGATCAACAATCGCCTGCGCCGGCTGGACTGACACCAAAATACCAATTAAACTAGCCCCGGCTAAGAGTTTTTTGAGCATAAGTTAAACGCTTAATAACTTCAGCTTTACCTAAAATATACAAAACGTCGAATAAAGGCGGCGTGGCCGGCCGGCCGGTTACCGCCAAACGGATGGTCATAAATGCCGGCCGGGGCTTAAGCTTCAACTTAAGCTGCAGCTTATGGAGCTTGGTTTCCAGATTAACCACCGACCAAGTAGCTATCTGGCTAACCGTCTCGCTCACTTGTGACAGATATTTAGCCGTTTCTTGAGCCGGCATCCCCGATTCTTTGAGCACAGCCGATGCGTCGATTTTGGGCTGGGTGACAAAATATTCTGTCAGTTCGTTAACTTCTGACAATTTAACCAGTCTTTCGGCAATCAAAGGCATAATTTGATTAATTAAAGTGTCGCTAATTTTAATCTTGAGAAACGGTTTAATTAATTGAATTAGCTTTGGCAGAGGGAGCGAGCGAATTAACTTGGCGTTAAAATAATCCAGTTTAGCCAGATCAAAAATCGGGTTGCCAGACTGGATGTGTTTTAAGTCGAACTCATCGATTAATCGATTAATTGGTAATAGCTCGGAGTTGTCTTGGTACGACCAGCCTAAATAAGCCATAAAAGTCACTAAGGCCTCGGGTAAATAACCCTCGTCGCGGTAATCTAAAACGCTTTTGGCGCCGTGGCGTTTACTTAACTTGGCTTTATCCGGCCCCAGGATCACCGGAAAATGGCCGATTTGGGGTATTTCCCAGCCGAAAGCCTGGTAGAGCAAAATGTGTTTGGGGGTCGAAGAAATCCACTCGACGCCGCGAAGAATATGGGTAATTTTCATCAGGTGGTCGTCAACCACGACGGCCAAATGGTAAGTCGGGTAGCCGTCGGATTTTAACAGCACCTGGTCGTCGATCAACTCGTTTTTAAACTCGATTCGCTTTTGAATCAAATCATCCCAGGCGGTCACCCCCTGATCCGGCACTTTTAGGCGGATGACGTAAGGTGTTTTTTTAGCCAACAAGTTTTTTATTTCATCTGGTTTTAGCTTTAAACAGCGCTGATCGTAACCCTGGCCACGCCGCTTAGCCAAACGCTCTTTGGAGCAAAAACAATAATAAGCCTTGCCGGTATCTATCAGCTGGCGGGCCAGCTTTTGGTAAATATCCAGACGCTCGGACTGGACCAGCGGGCCTTCATCCCAATCTATCCCCACAAATTTTAGGATTTCTAAAATCTTAGGCAAAGACTCGGGTACTAATCTGGCTCTGTCAGTATCTTCGATACGCAAAATCAGTTTGCCTTGATGGTGCCGGGCAAACAAAAAGTTGTAGAGCGCCGTCCGGGTGTTGCCGATGTGGGGAATACCGGTCGGGCTGGGCGCAAAGCGGACACGGATCATAAATTATATTATACTGGAAAATAGGATGGCGACCTTAACCGAAACGGCAATTGGAGTCAGAAAATTGATCAAGTTAAGCCTTTTGGGCTTGGCGGCGTTCTTGGTATTAAAATTAGGCCTGTTCATGTACGACACTTACCTTAAAGTGGCCCGGCCGGCCCCGGCACCGCCGGCGACGGTGGCTTTCGGCAAACTGCCCAAGATGGCTTTCCCGGAAAAACTCCACCCGGAACTGACACTGAGACTGGAAACTCCGACCGGCGGAACGCCGAATCTGGGCGACCGGGCAACGGTCATGCTAATGCCCCAATCCCGACCCAGTTTTACCGCTCTGGATGAAGGCAAGGTCACTGCCAACAGATTAAACTTCAGAAACGAACCGAGCGAGATCACCGAACGGCGCTATAAATGGGAATCAAGCGAATTTTTACCCAGTACCTTGGAAATGGATATTGTCAGCGGCAGTTTTACTTTGAAAAGAAACTGGCAGGCCGACCCGACGATTTTAAGTAACAAACAATTGCCGGGCAAAGAGCAAACCGAAGTGGAAACTAAGACGTGGCTGCGGCAAATCAATTTGGGGGATGAAGGACTGGATCAGGGCCGGATCGACATCAGTTATTTGACCTTCCAATCGGGCCAATACGTTAAAGCGGTGAGTTTGTCGGAAGCCGATTTTGTCCAGGCCGATTTATTCCGGCCGAATCTTAATGAACTGGCGGTCTTAACCGAAGAACCAACCAGGGGCGTCGTCAGGATAATTTTCTCCGGCTCCCAAGAAGCGGAAAAGCGCCTGGTCCAGGCGGAATACAACTACTTTCCGGTGAACACTGCCGAGACCGCCACTTACCCGATCAAAACCGCCAGCCAGGCTTGGCGCGAATTGCAAACCCGCCAAGGTTACATTGCCGCCATCGGCAACAACCCGGAAAACGTCATTTCGGTCAGAAGAATTTATTTGGCTTACTTTGACAACACCACCCCTCAGGGATTTTTGATGCCGATCATTGTCTTTGAAGGCGACAATGGCTTTTTCGGTTATGTCGAAGCGATTACGGAACAGTGGCTGGAGTCGGCACCCGCCAGCGGTGGTTTTGGTAAGCCCAATTGATTAAAGCGGTGGTCTCGCCAAAACGGTCCCCGCTGCCCAAAACGACGGTAATTAAATCGCGGCCGCCCCGGCTGACAAAGCTGACAAAACACTCGCCGGCCAACTCAGTCCAGCCGGTTTTGACGCCGGCTAAACCGGGGGTTTCACCCAAAAGTTCATTGATTGTTTCCAAATCGTGGCTGATAGTGTTGTCCGTATCGCTGACGGTAATGCCTAAAGTGCCGACAATCTTTTTGAAGACCGGATTGTCCATGGCGGCGGCGGCAATCAAAGCTAAATCGTGGGCGCTGGTGTAATGACCATAAGCATCCAGGCCGGAAGCATTAGTAAAGTTGGTGTTAGATAAACCCAGGTCTTTGACTTTTTGATTCATGGCCTCAATAAATTTATCTTCGCCGCCGGGATAACTTTGGGCCAAAACCGTGGCGGCGTCGTTGGCCGACTCAACCAGCAAACCATAAAGCAAATTCTCAACCGTAATCCGCTCACCCGGCTTTAACTCCATTACCTGGCCGGTTTGGTGGACCGAATCGATGGTGATGACTTTATCTAAAGGGTAAGCGTCAAGAGCGACCAAGGCAGTCATGATTTTGGTGGTCGAGGCCGGCAGGAGTTTTAAGTCCGGGCTTTTGGCATAAAGAATGGTCTTGGAATCGACGTCGATAACTACTGCCGACCGGGCAGATAATCCGGGCGCTTTGACTCCGGTAGTATTGACCGGAATCTCGGCCAGTGGCGGCAGAGACAAGTTGACCGTCCGTACCAGCGGACGGGCTTCGCCCAAATCCAAATCATAAAAATGATTGCGGCCGGGCAGCAGACTTAAACCGATAAAAACCAAAACCAGGTTTAACTTAACTCCGGGCCGTGATTTTATCCAAGCAAAAAACGCCTTCATTTAACAATTTTCAAGTGGAGCTCTTTGAGTTGTTCTTCTGAAGCTTTGGAGGGGGCGCTGACAACGCTGGTTTGGCCGGAAGACACCGCCGGGTAGGCAATCACTTCGCGAAGAGACGGTTCGTTAAACAGCACCATCAACAGCCTGTCGATGCCCGAAGCGATGCCGCCGTGGGGCGGGACGCCGTAAGTAAAGGCGGTGAGCATGTGCGCAAACTGCTGTTTTTGCTCCTGGGTAAAGCCGATCAGGTCAAAAACTTTTTGCTGGATCTGGGAGTCATGGATCCGGATCGAGCCGCCGCCGACCTCGTAGCCGTTTAGAACCAAGTCGTGCTGGAGGCCGCGGACTTTGAGCGGGTCTTTGTCTAAAAGCGGTACGTCGTCGGGGTGCGGGCTGGTAAACATGTGGTGCGACGGGGCAAACTTGGTGTTTTTGCCGGCACCGTGGAAAAAGTCTTCCTGGGTCTGCTGATTGAACAAAGGGAAGTCAACTATCCAGGCAAACGCCAATTCGTTTGGATCGGTTTTATCTTTTCTTAAATCCGGCTTGTCTGAACCGTATTTTTTGACTACTTCTTTGTGACTCAGCCTCGGCCACGGTAACTGACTGATGGTTTTGCCGGGAAAAACCTCTCTAACCATGGCAGTAAACATCGCTTCAATTAATTGAAGAATGTCGTTTTGGGTGACAAAGGACATTTCCATGTCGAGCTGGGTAAACTCGCCGTAGGCCCGGTCGTGGCGCGGGTCTTCGTCCCTAAAACAGCGGGCAATTTGAAAGTAGCGCTCGAAGCCGGCGACCATCAACAGTTGTTTGTACTGCTGGGGCGACTGGGGCAGGGCGTAAAACCGGCCCGGCTGTAACCGGGAGGGCACCAGAAAATCCCGGGCACCCTCGGGGGTAGTTTTGGTGAGGATCGGCGTTTCGATTTCTACAAACTCTTCTTTAATTAAATAGTCGCGGATGAACTTGACCATTTTTGACCGAGTCCGAATAATATTATTTAAGCGTGGCCGCCGTAAATCCAAATAGCGATATTTCAGGCGAACCGATTCATCGATATTGTGGCCGTCGGTGTCGATGGGGAACGGCAGTTCCCGGCTGACGGTGATCACGTCAACTTTCTCCGCCTGCACCTCGACCGTACCGGTAGGCAGTTTGGGATTAATTAACTTTTCCGGCCGCTTGACCACTTTGCCGCTGACGTAAATCACCGATTCCGGTTTTAAAACCAGCCCGGCGTCCTGACTTACTATCTGAACTAAACCGGTCCTGTCTCTCAGATCAAAAAAAATAATTTTCCCGTGACTTCTAACCGAATTCACCCAGCCTTTGAGTAACACCGTTTTACCTATCTGTTTGATCGTATCTTTGACTAACATCCGCTCCATGCCTCGATTGTACTGGGAAAATTTAGGGTTGACAACTTACCGATTACCAAATAATTCCCACCGTCCATCTGATTTTAAATTTTCAGCAAGCGGTGCACTCCAATATTTAAAAGCCAATTTAACATAGTAAAGAGAGTCACTTTTCGGGCCATAATGGCCGCTTTCGTTTGATATTGATACAATTTTTTTATCTCTCATTTCAAATATTCCTGCCCCGATCACCTCTTTACCATTACATAATTCCGGATGCCGCATTTTGGAAATTGGCCATGGCTTTTCCGGAAACCTGACTTCACCATCAGGCATAACTATATAAGGATAAGTACCTTCGCAACAAACTATTGGCCACGGCATCCCTTTTCTAACCACCCATTTTTTTTCACCGGTAACTTTATATTTCATCTGATTCTCGTAGGTTATTGCCGTACTGAGATCTTGTTGAAAACTTTTGAAGATTACCCTTTCCCTTAAACTCATTACCGAAATTATAGCGAAATTTCTTTGATTTTCAACTCCAAATTAGAGTGGTTATTCCAGGAATTTTGTTCGATTGAGTAAATAATGTCGATTAACTGGCCGGGTTCGAGTTTCTCGGCTAAATCACCCTGGCCGAAAGCAATACCGGCAAAACCGGGCAGTTTTAACTTTAAATGTCTGTTTTCGGCTCCGACCGGATAAAAACTCAACAACTTGACTGATTTGGTATAAAACAGCGGCACGGGATTACCAAACCCAAACGGGGCAAACCGCTCCAGCTCTTTAAACAATTCCCAATTAATCTGCTTTAATTCCAAATCGCAGTCGTAGCCGGTTTCCGGCTGTAAGTCCTCATCGGTCAACCGGGCCGCCGCCGCTTCCAGTTGTTTTTGAATCTTGGGCAAATTCTTGGCATCGGCAGTAAAACCGGCGGCCATGGGGTGACCGCCCCGCTCCATGACCAAATCGCCTAAATCCCGAATGGCTTTGATGGCATCAAACGATTTAAGCGAGCGCATCGAGGCTTTAGCGTGATGCGGGCCTAAAGCGACCACGACTGCCGGACGATGAAACTCTTCGGCCAGTCGGCCGGCGACCAAACCCACCAAACCTTCGTTATAATTCTGGCTTTGAACGAAAACTAAGTTTCTGTTGGCGCCGACTTTTTGACGGGCATCGGCAAACATGGTAATAGTTTGATCCTGCCTTAACTGATTAACCTCGTTTAATTTGACGGTGAGAGCCTGTGCCCGCTTTGGATCAGTGGTGCACAAAAGCCGCAAAGCGTCGACGCTGTCGGCCAGACGGCCCATGGCGTTTAGGCGGGGCGCCAGAGTAAAACTGACTTGATGGGGAGTAATTTTGGCTAAATCAATTTGCGCCGCTTTGGCCAGGGCGATGATTCCCGGCCGGGGCGAAGTTTGCAGTTTTTCTAAACCGTATTTGACTAAAGACCGATTGGCACCAAGCAGTGGTACCATATCGGCAATCGTGCCGATGGCGGCCAAATCATCACCTCCGAGGTGTGAACTTCTTTCACCTCGGAGGTGGCGCGCTAAAAACCAAGCCACACCGACGCCGGCTAACTGATCGGAGTGGACGATGGCCGCCGCTTCCGGCCAGACCGTCTTGCCCTTTTCCTGCTTGGGCTGATGGTGGTCGGTAATGATCAGATCCAGGCCATTTTTTTTGGCAAAGTCAGCCGCTTCAAAACCGGTAATGCCGTTGTCGACGGTGATCACCAAAGGTTTATTTTTAAAATTTTTGAGGCCGTTAACCGACAAACCCCGAACCGGATCGTTGCGGCCGGCAATATAGGGCAAAACCTGGGCTTTGAGTTGATGTAAAGCTTCCCACAAAACGGCCGTAGCGGAAATCCCGTCGGCATCGTAGTCGCCGTAAACGTAAATCGGGCGCTGGGCTTTGATGGCCGATTTTATAACGCCGGCCGCCCGGTCAATCGCACTTGGTTTAATCCCTACGGCTGTCAAGCTGATTTTTTGCGGGTTTTGAGGAGAAAAAAATTCTTTAATCTTATCCGGCGAGGTCAAGCCGCGCTTTTTGAGTAAAATGTCAATAACTGTCATAATGTAATAAATGCAGTTTAAACTACCGCCGCCGGTAATGAAAGTTTTGACCGTTTTGGAAACGGCCGGATTTAAGGCTTATGTCATCGGCGGTGGCGTCCGCGACCTGCTTACCAAAACACCGGTTCAAGACTGGGATTTTACCACCGACGCGATTCCGGAGCAGATCCAAAAACTATTTGCCGATAATTATTATGATAATAATTTTGGCACGGTTGGGGTAAAGCTTGACGACCAAGTCTTTGAAGTCACTACCTTTCGGACCGAATCGGGCTACTCCGACCGGCGCCGGCCGGATAAAGTCGCTTGGGGTAAAACCATCAAAGAAGATTTACAAAGGCGGGACTTTACCATTAACGCCGTTGCCCTGACGCCTAAACTGGAACTGGTTGACCCGTTTAACGGGAAAGAAGATCTGAAAAACAAACTTGTCCGGGCCGTCGGTGACGCCAATAAAAGATTTGCTGAAGATGCCTTAAGGATGCTGAGGGCAATCCGCATCGCCAGCCAGCTGGGCTTTGTTATTGAGGTCAAAACTTTAGCGGCGATTGCCAAAAACAGCACTTTAATTAATCAAATTAGCGCCGAGAGAATCAGGGATGAGTTATTAAAAATAATTGCTTCGGCTTATCCCAAAGAAGGAATTATGCTCATGTTTAATGCCGGGCTACTGGAACACATTTTGCCGGAGCTCCCTACCACCCGCGGCGTCACTCAAAGCGGTCATCACACCAAAGACGTCTGGAATCACAGCCTGGACGCCCTCGCCGCCTGCCCGTCGACCGAGCCGATTGTCCGCCTGGCCACCTTACTGCACGATATCGGCAAACCGCAAGTTAAGGCCATCGGCGGGAAAAATACCGAGGTGACTTTTTATAACCACGAAGTCGTCGGCGCCCGCATGGCCAAAACCATCGCCCGTCGCTTAAAGTTATCCAAAAAAGATACTGACCTTTTGTGGCTGCTGGTACGCTGGCATATGTTCCAGTACGAACCGAAAATGACCGATAAAGCCATCAGGCGGTTTATCAAGCGCGTCGGCCGGGAAAATATCAACAAGATGATTATGCTTAGGATTGGCGACCGCGTCGGCGGCGGCTCCCGGCCCTAAAGTCGGAGAAATCTTAAAAAAACTTTTTAACGAAGTTTTGGACGATGCCAAAAAGAACGACCGCGAATATCTGTTAAAACGGATTAACTCTATAACACCTTAGAGGTGTTAGTCTTAAACCCACTCCTCTAAGATGCTGTGTTTAATAATTTCTAGCTCCCTTTGAAAATATGCTTGATCAAAAATAAAATCACGGTAAGCATTGGTTGATTTAAAATAACTTAAGATCATGTCTTTGCTGCAATATTGATTATTATTTAATCCCAAATGTTCAGACAACGATGAATAAGGATAATCCTGTAAATCTTTTAAATGTTTGACAATTCCTGAACTAAAAGGATTCAGATGAATATATCTTGATAAGTGGAGCAGTTGATTTTCGTTTTCTACTTGAATCGATTTGAATTTTCCCTG
>Ga0209211_10003222_pt1 | contig 26954 bp, 21 predicted proteins | sample RifGroA2_FD_183992 | JGI IMG/M metagenome (GOLD analysis project Ga0209211, IMG submission 183992) | Groundwater microbial communities from Rifle, Colorado, USA - Groundwater A2 (SPAdes) (version 2) | ecosystem: Environmental > Aquatic > Deep subsurface > Groundwater | place: Rifle, Colorado...
GTCCACCTTTTTGTCAGGCATGTGAAGCATTACCTGCTGCTTTATCTCGCGCAGCTTGGCCTTGATTTTTGCCGCGTTCCCGCTGCCCATCCGCATGAGAATTTTCTGGCCGGCCGAACGCGCCTCCAGACTGGGGTCGGCAAAGTTGTATAACACATGGGGCTGAACAAGCTTGGCGGGATTTTCGAGATTGGGCGCAGCCAGCATATTATCGATTGCCGCCAGCAGACGGTCATTGAAATATTTTTTCGGATAACCGAGCTCCTCGTATGCCTGCTGGAACAGCGGATAAAGCCGGACATAGACTTCAACCAGCTTCTGCGCATCCACCGCTTCGGCAATTTTCACATAAGCCGCATAACGCGCGGCATTCTTCAGGCTGATGGTTTTGCCGCCTTCGTGGCCTTCAGTAATGAACGCACCGGGTGCCGGGCTAACCGGCACCACACTGAGCGGCACGCGCTCGCGCGGCAGGTTGTCGATGGTGGCGACGATTTTGCGGATGATCCGCTCGGTATAAAAAAGTTTCATCATCGACTCGTTGCCAACCAGACCCGCCAGGGTGTCCAGCATGAACTTGTCGCTGGCGGACAGCTCCGGCAGTGGCGGTTGCGCCGGAGCAGCCTCGATGACCTGCTGTACCGCCGGCTCGGATGGTAACGGAGCAGGCAAAATAACCTGCGCCTGAACCGGTTCGGGTTGCCGCTGTTGCTGCCGCCAATAGAAATAAGCCGCAATGCTGCCAACCATGATGACAACCACAACAGCAACCACGATTCTGTTTTTCACGAGTAAGCCTCCTGTAACAAGTTAAGTGGACGGGTTATGCGGTACATTTCAAATTAGAGAGCCGAACGGTGAAACACCAAATCCCACACACCGTGCCCAAGGCGAATGCCGCGCTGCTCGAATTTGGTGAGCGGGCGGTAGGCCGGACGCGGCGCGTAACCGTCTGCGGTGTTCTCCAGCAGCGGCTCTTCGCTCAGTACGCGCAAGACCTGTTCGGCATAGTCCTGCCAATCGGTGGCGACATGGATATAGCCGCCGGGCTTGAGCTTCCGCACCAGTTGCGCGACGAACGGGGTTTGAATTAACCGGCGCTTGTTGTGGCGCGCCTTGTGCCAAGGGTCGGGGAAGAAGATATGCGCGCCGGAAAGCGACGCGTCGCTGATCATGTTGCGCAGCACTTCCACCGCGTCGTGCTGGATGATGCGGATGTTGGATATCTGCTGCACGTCGATCAGCTTGAGCAGGTTGCCCACGCCCGGCGTATGTACTTCCAGCGCGAGATAATCGTTTTCGGGATGCGCCAGCGCGATGGTCGCGGTGCTGTCGCCCATGCCGAAACCGATTTCCAGAATCTTCGGCGCAGCGCGCCCGAAGGCTTGCGCAAGGTCGAGCGGCTGCGCGGCGTAGGGGATGCCTAAACGCGGTAACAGCGTGTCGCAGGCGCGCTGCTGCGCGGGCGAGACGCGACCCTGGCGCAGCACGTAGCTGCGGATATGTCTGTTGCGAAGGTCGGTAGTTTCAGCCATCCTGGAAAAAACACTTGTCCACGAAAGTCACGAAAAACACGAAAATATTCAAGCAAATGCCACGCTTAATAGCACAACACCCAAAGGTTGAATTGGTGCCTTTAAGTAATCTATTGGTTTATTTCGTGACTTTCGTGTTTTTCGTGGATAAATAAAAGTTTTCAACTGCGCGTCGAAGCGATGATCCCCGCCGTCGGCGAGCTCGGGCTGGCGCTGTACAGTTTCTTCGGCATGCGTCCGGCGAGATAGGCCTCGCGCCCGGCTTCCACGGCCTTCCTCATCGCGCCGGCCATCAGCACCGGCTGTTGCGCGGCGGCGATTGCGGTATTCATCAGCACGCCGTCGCAGCCCAGCTCCATCGCAATCGCGGCGTCCGATGCGGTGCCGACGCCCGCATCCACAATCACCGGCACCTGTACGCGCTCCATGATGAGTTGCAGATTCCACGGGTTGAGGATGCCCATGCCGGAGCCGATCAGCGAGGCCAGCGGCATGATCGCGACGCAGCCGATATCTTCCAGTTGCTTGGCGATGATCGGATCGTCCGAGGTGTATACCATCACCTGAAAGCCTTCCGCAACCAGCGTCTTCGCGGCGGCGATGGTCTCGATCACGTTCGGATACAGCGATTGCGGGTCGCCCAGCACCTCGAGTTTGACCAGGGTATGTCCGTCCAGCAGTTCACGCGCCAGCCGCAGCGTGCGCACCGCATCGTCGGCGGTGTAGCAGCCGGCGGTGTTCGGCAGGTAGGTGAATTTCGACGGCGGCACGGAGTCGAGCAGATTGGGCTCATTGGCGTTCTGGCCGAGATTGGTGCGGCGGATCGCCACCGTGACGATCTCCGCGCCGCTCGCATCCAGCGCCGCGCGGGTCTCGGTGAAGTCCTTGTACTTGCCCGTGCCGACCAGCAGCCGGGACGAGTAGCTTTTGCCTGCGATGATGAGTTTGTCGTTCATTTCGTTTCCTTAAATCAATGCATCGGGGAAGGCCATGTAGGAGCGCAATTCATTGCGCGATAGCCGTTCTTCGATATCCAATCGCCCGATGAATCGGGCTCCTACAAAATGGAATAACGGATTCACGTGTCAGCCGCCGCCGACCGCGACGACCACTTCCAGCCGGTCGCCATCCGCCAGTTGCTGCGTCGCAAAGGTGCTGCGCGGCACGATCTCGCCGTTGCGCTCCAGCGCGATGCGCTTGCCGGCCAGCCCCATCTCCTCGATGAGCGCGGCAACGCTGACGGGTTGCAGAAATTGGCGCGTCACGCCATTGATGCTGACCGTTATCACTTCATTTGTCCGTGTTAGAATGCGCGCCTTATTCTACACCAGGCGGGTGTAGTTCAATGGTAGAACGGCAGCTTCCCAAGCTGCATACGACGGTTCGATCCCGTTCACCCGCTCCATTCCTTGCACCGTTTTCGCGGCTACTTGATCCGATACAGCCGCTTCTCCAGCGTCTTGCCTTTCACTCCATCGAAGCGGTCGTCCATCGCGGTTCCCAGTTTGCCCAGGCGGTCGTCGGGATGCGGGTGGGTCTTGAACAGCAGCGCCACGTCACCGTCGTTCCTGGCGAAATGGCCGATCTGTTGCAGCACGGCGGGCAGGCCGAACGCGTCGTAGCCCGCGCGCGTGGCGAGCACCACGGCGATGCGGTCGGCTTCGAATTCGGCTTCCTTGTCGAGCGAGCGCGACACGATCTCCGCGCCGCTGCCGATCAGCCCCTGCACCTTGTCGCTGCCGCCGACCTGCTTCGCGACCAGCTGGCTGCCCAGATCGAGCAGCTTACTTTGCTGCAATATCTTCAGGTGGTGCTGGCGGATCACGTGGCCGACCTCATGTGCCAAAACCCCGGCCAGCTCGGCCTCGCTCTGCAACAGGCGGTACAGCCCGCGCGTGATGAAGATGTAGCCGCCGGGCGCGGCGAACGCGTTCACGTCGTTTGAGTCGATCACGCCGAAGTGCCATTCCAGGTCGGGGCGCTCGCTCTGGTTCGCGACCCAGCGGCCGACGTTGTTGACGTATTTCTGCAGCTTCGCGTCCTTGACCAAGGGGGCTGCGCCGAGCAGGTTGCCGGCGATCTGCCGCCCGATCGCGGTTTCTTCCTCGACCGAGGTGGCGGGTTTGCCGGTCACCTTTTCCTGCACGCCCTGCTTCAGCGTGTTCAGCAGTTGCTGCTCGAACGGGTTTGCGCCCCAAGCGGTCGTGGAGCACAGCGCCAGTATCCATAGTGTCTTGTTGTTCATCGCGATCCCCTTATTTTGGTGCGGGCAGGTAGTCGAACGGGCGCGCGGCAAGTTTTCCGGACGCGGCGAATTTCGCCGCCTCGGGCTTGTTGCTGGCGTAGGATTCGGCGCGCTTCAGTTCCGCCTCGTCGAATTTTGCCGCCTTCAGCTCTTCCTCGTTCAGGCCGCGGATGCCGGTGGTCGCGACTACCTTGCCGGTTCCGGCGCGACCCGAGGCCAGGGCGAGCACGCCGGAGGCACCACTGGAGCCCTTGCGCGCATCGCCCTTGCGGATGCTCAGCATGCGCACCCAGCCCTTGCCTTTGGCGCTCTTCACCTGGTACCAGCCGCCGTCCTTCTTGAGGATGTCAACCTTGTCGCCGGTCGCCAGCTTCGCCACCGTCTTCGCGTCGCGGAACGGCTCCTTCTTGATGTCGTCGGCCTTGAGCGCCGTGCCGCTTTTGGCGGCATGCAGCGCGCCGCTGAGCAGCAGCGCGCAAATCATCAAGCTGAGTCTCATGGTTTTCATGTCGTTTCCTTTTCCTGTTTGTCCCAAGCCAGCAAAGCCTCGGCGAACATCATACGCCAGCCGGCCTGCGCCGTATCGCCGCCGGCGAGGTGTCCCTGATAGACGAAATGGCTGGCCGCATTATCCGGCTGGGCGAGATAGCGCTGCAATATTGTGGGCAGCGCCGCCAGCACCACATCGATGTCGCGCCGGATTTCCGCCTGCGCCCCGGCATCCTGCGCCCCGGCGATCCACGAGACCGTGAGGGTGTTTTCGAACAGGCTCCATAGGCCCCTCTGGACGCCGATCAGCGCCTCCACGCTCTTGGCGGCCTGTCCGGTATTTCCCAGCGCGCGGCGGATCTTCTCCAGCACGGCGGGGCGGATCACGTTGCGTTCGGCATCCAGGCGGATCAGTAGCAGCGTGGCCCTTAACTCGCCGCTGCACGCCGTTGCCGCGCGCACCATGTTCTTCTCCAGCGCCTTGCCGGTTACCATCGCGTACAGGCGCGCCAGCGCGAAGAACTCCAGTCCGATTGTTACCGGGCCGGTGAGGTTGATGTAGGTGTTGGTGAGGTTGATGCTGGCGTAGCTGATGCCGATCAGGATGAACTGCGACAGGCCGAACACCCGGTCGATCTTGTCGCGCCCGGTGTTGCGGTAAAAGCTCCAGGCGGTCAGCCACACGATCGCCAGCGTGAGCAGCAGGTACAACACGCGCGCCTCGGGAAAGCGCAGCGCATCGCCGTGCTTGAAGTTGTCGATGGCCGTGGCGAGGATCTCCACGCCGGGGTGCATCTTGTCCATCGGCGTTGCCTTGATGTCGAACAGGCTGGGCGCGGTCGAGCCGATGATGATGATTTTGTTTTTGAACTCGTCCTGCGGGCGTTTCTTCTCCTTGCTGCCCAAGTCGGCGAACACGTCGCTGAAACTCACATAGCGGTAGGTAAACGGCTGGCCGCGCCAGTTGAGTAGTACCTGCTGCGCATCCGGCTCGCCCCAGCCCAGTTCCTGCGCGATGCGCGCCGGCAGCGAGGGCAGCTTCCAGCCGTAGTCGTCGCGGTAGACGCTGTAGCGCCGTGCCACGTTGTCGCCATCCGGATAGATGTTGTGCAGGCCGAGGCGGCCGCCGTCGAGGGCGGCCTGGAAGTGCGGCAGCACCACCGCCACGGTCGCATCCGGCTGTGCGCCGGGCAGCGGGGTCACGCCGGGGATCATCGCCGGCTTGACCTGGCTCAGGCTGTCGCTGGCGGGGTCAAGGCGCAGCATCGGGAAAAAGGTGTTGTTGGTCGCAGCGATGGCGTCGTTGAAATAGGCGTCGCTGTCCGGGTTGTACACATCCGCATCGCTGAACAGGATGTCGAACACCACCGCCTTCGGCTGTTGCTTCTCGATCTGTTCAAGGAACTCGCCGAGCACCTGGCGCGGCCACGGCCAGCGCCCGTAGTCCTGCGCCAGCGCCGCGAGGCTGGCCTCGTTGATGTCCACGATGATGATGTCGGGGTCTGGCTTCGGCACGATGAGGCGATAGCGCACCATCGCGTCAAATGCCGATTGGCGCATATCGGAGGTGTAGTGCAGCATCGTGGTATCGAGCACGGCGAACACGCTGAACAGCCCGGCGAGATAGAGATAGAAGCTGTGCTTCCACAATTGCGCAAGCCATTCGGAAAAACGCACGCGTGCGCTTAGCAGGCGGCTGATAAGGAGTTTCCAGGTCATGGTTGCCTCCGGGGTTCAGGTGTCATTCTATAGCCAGCGGGCAGGCAAGTGCAGCAAAGCATGAAGGGGAGTCACTTCGGCGTGACATCCAGCACCGCCGCGTGCGGGTCGTGCATCGTGATGCGCGCGACGAACCAGATCGCCAGCAAGTTCGCCGCCATCGCCACATAGCCCACCGTGCCGTAATCGACGATCCGGCCGCTGGCGTCCTGGGTGATGATGAAGCCCGCCAGCGTGGTCGCCAGACCCATCGCGAACGCCTGCGTGGTGGCGTTGAGCGACATGAAGGTGCCGCGCAATTTCGGTTGCGCCGCCGAGGTGATGATCGCCATCGCCGGGATCATGCGCCCCGATACCAGCACGAAGAAGGTGGTGGTGCAGACCAGCCACAGCCACAGCGGCACGGCGCCGACATGCGTCACCACCAGCAGCGGCAGCAGCGCGGCAACGGCGACTATGCGATAGACATCGATCTTGCCGTGCAGGTCGGCCCAATGGCCGATGCGCCGCGCGCTGATCAGCGTCGCTGCGCCGCCGAACAGGTAGATGTACGGGATGTCCTGCTGCGCGATGCCGACGTTGCTCACCGCGTAGAGGGTGATGTAGGGGATCACCGTGAAGCCGGAGAAGATGATCAGCGCGGAGAATAGCAACGCGCGCAGGTGGTTGGGGTCGCGCAGCACGGCGAACATCGCGGCGAACCGGTGTTGCTGTTTTTCCGTACTGATGTGGTGGCGCAGTTCCGGCAGGACGCGCACGCCGACGAGGATGAAAAGTGCGACCAGCACGGCGATGAAGACGAACGGTGCGCGCCACTGGAAATAATTGGCCAGCCACAGCGACAGCGGCACACCCGCTACCGTGGAAATCGAAAACGCCGCCGACACCACGCCGCCGGCGCGGGCGCGGCGGGCAAACGGGATCACATCGCCGACGATGGTCTGCACCAACGCGCCCAGCACGCCGCCGAACGCGCCCGCCAGGCCGCGCGCGATCAGCAGGGTGGCATAGCCGGGAGCCAGGCCGCACGCCAGCGTCGCCACGCCGAACAGCGCGAACATGCCCAGCAGCAGGCGTTTGCGCTCGAAGCGGTCGACAAATGTCGCGGCGAACAGGCCGGATAAGGCGGCGCTGAAACTGTAAGACGCAACCAGCAGGCCGAACTCGTGCGTGCTGATGCCGAACGTGCTCATCAGCATCGGGCCGAGCGGCATCATGATCATGAAGTCGAGCACATGGCTGAACTGGATGCCCGCGAGGGTCAGCAGCAGATATTTTTCGCGTTGCGGGGTGAGTGGCGGATGCATTGGGCGGATTCTAGCAGAGCGTAAGAGTCATCATTCTCGCGCAGGCAGGAGTGCTGGTTGGGAGCGCGGGCGTCCCGCCCGCGCTCCCGGATGATGCATTTCCACGGAAGACTTCTCACGGAGCCAGCCATGAGCAAAGTCGAATGGGTCAGAAACGGGAACGATGCACGCTCTAACGTTTTGAATCGCCGGCAAGAAATTTTTGTGCGTCTTACGGTGCTAAAATCTGCCCCTGATTATTGAGTGTCCCATCATGCCGCAACCTTCCTTCATCCATCTCCGCCTGCACAGCGAATATTCCATTTCGGATGGGATGGTGCGCGTGGACGAGGCGGTCTCCGCCGCGCGGAATGATGGCATGCCGGCGCTGGCATTGACCGACCTGAACAACGTGTTCGGGCTGGTGAAGTTTTACCAGAGCGCGCGCAGCAATGGCCTCAAGCCTATCGTCGGTTGCGATGTGTTCATCAGCAACGATGTCGACCACGACCGGCCGCATCGCCTGCTGCTGCTGTGCCAGTCGCGCGAAGGATACCTGCTGTTGTGCCGCCTGCTGTCGCGCGCTTATCTGGAAAACCAGCATCGCGGCCGCGCCGAGTTGCGCCGCGAATGGTTCCATGAAGGCACGGCCGGGCTGATCGCGCTGTCCGGCGCACATCTCGGCGATGTCGGCTGCGCGCTGCTGTCCGGCAACGCGCAGCAGGCAAAGCAGTTCGCGCAGGAATGGGCGGGGCTGTTCAACAACCGCTATTACCTCGAGGTGCAGCGCAGCGGATTCGCCGACGAAGAGCATTACATTCAGGCGGCGGCGCAACTCGCCGCCGGGCTCGGCCTGCCGGTGGTCGCGACGCATCCGGTGCAGTTTCTCGCCGCCGCCGATTTCAAGGCGCACGAGGCGCGCGTGTGCATCTCCGAAGGCTATGTGCTGAACGACAAGCGCCGCGCCAAAAAATTTACCGCGCAGCAGTATTTCAAAACGCAGGCCGAGATGGCGGAGCTGTTCGCCGACCTGCCGGAGGCGTTGCAGAACAGCGTGGAAATCGCGCGCCGCTGCAACCTTTCTCTGGTGCTGGGCAAACCATGCTTGCCGGATTTCCCAACGCCGGATGGGCAAGGGCTGGATGACTATCTGCGCGAGCAGGCGGCGCTGGGTTTGCAGCAGCGCATGGCGTTGCTTTATCCGGACGCGGCGGAGCGCGCCGCGAAATTGCCGGAGTATCAGGAGCGGCTCGCCTTCGAAACCGAGACCATCATCAAGATGGGTTTCCCCGGCTACTTTCTGATCGTGGCGGATTTCATCCGCTGGGCAAAAGAAAATGCCGTGCCGGTCGGCCCGGGGCGCGGTTCCGGCGCGGGTTCACTGGTGGCCTACAGCCTCGGCATCACCGACCTCGACCCGCTGCGCTACGGATTGCTGTTCGAGCGCTTCCTCAATCCCGAGCGCGTCTCGATGCCCGACTTTGACGTGGACTTCTGCCAGGACGGGCGCGAGCGCGTCATCGGCTATGTGAAAAACAAATACGGTGCGCAGTGCGTGTCGCAGATCGCCACCTTCGGCACGATGGCGTCCAAGGCGGTGATCCGCGATGTCGGCCGCGTGATGGATTTTCCCTACGGGCTGTGCGACAGCCTGTCCAAGGCGATTCCGCTGGAAGGCGTGAAGCCGGTGTCGCTGAAAAAGGCGCGCGAGATGGAGCCGGAGATCAACGCCATCGCCGAACGCGAAGAGGGCGTGCCGGAACTGCTGGAGCTGGCCGGACGGCTCGAAGATTTGACGCGCAACGTCGGGATGCACGCCGGCGGCGTGCTGATTGCGCCGGGGCAGCTCACCGATTTCTGTCCGCTGTATTGCGCCGACAGCAGCACCAGTGTGGTCAGTCAGTTCGACAAGGACGATGTCGAGGCGGTCGGGCTGGTGAAGTTCGACTTTCTCGGCCTGCGCACCTTGACCATCCTCGATTGGGCAGTGCGCCATGTCGCACGGCTGGCCGGTGGCGTTGCGCCGTTCTCGCTGGAGACCCTGCCGCTCGACGACAGGCCGACTTACGACCTGCTTACGAAAGCTAACACCACCGCCGTGTTCCAGTTGGAATCGCGCGGCATGAAGGACATGCTGAAGCAGGCCAGGCCGGATTGCTTCGAGGACATCATCGCGCTGGTGGCGCTGTATCGCCCCGGCCCGATGGACCTGATCCCGGATTTTTGCCGCCGCAAGCATGGCGAAAAATTCGAATATCCACACCCGGCAGTGGAGCCAATCCTGCGCGAGACCTACGGCATCATGGTCTATCAGGAGCAGGTGATGCAGATGGCACAGATCGTGGGCGGCTACAGCCTCGGCGGCGCCGACCTGCTGCGCCGCGCGATGGGCAAAAAGAACAAGGAGGAGATGGCGCAGCAGCGCGAGATATTTGTCAACGGCGCGCTTAAGGGCGGCACGTCGAAAGAGCAGGCCGGCAATCTGTTCGACCTGATGGAAAAATTTGCCGGCTACGGCTTCAACAAGTCGCATGCCGCCGCCTATGCGCTGGTGGCCTATCAGACCGCCTGGCTCAAGGCACACCATCCGGCTGCCTTCATGGCGGCGACGCTATCGGCGGACATGGACAACACCGATAAGGTGCGCATCTTCTATCAGGACACCTTGCAGCAAAATTTGCGCGTGTTGCTGCCAGACGTGAACAGCTCGGGCTACCTGTTCTCTCCCGTGGACGAGCGAACCATCGCCTACGGCCTGGGCGCGATCAAGGGTACCGGCAGGGCGGCCATCGACAATATTACCCAGGCGCGCGAGCAAGGTGCATTCAAGGACCTGTTTGATTTCTGCCGGCGTGTGGACAAGCGCATCGTCAACCGCCGCACCGTTGAAGCGCTGATTCGCGCCGGCGCGTTCGACAGCATCAATTCTTCGTCCTTCGATACCTCAGGAGGCTCAGGGCAGGCTCATCGCGCCTGTCTGATGGCGACACTGGATGCCGCGCTGGCGAGTGCCGATCAACAGGCACGCGCAGCAAATCAGAACAGTTTGTTTGGCAATGACGAAGCAGTTATTGCGCTCACTGTCAAATATGCCGACGTACCGCACTGGCGGCTACGCGAACAACTTGCCCACGAGAAGACCAGCCTGGGTTTTTATCTGGGCGGCCATCCCTACCAGGAATATGCAGAAGAGTTGGCGAATTTCATCAAGATAAAGTTGGGCGACCTCACGCCGCAATTCGTCGGGCGGCCAGAAGACCGGGGGCAGAGGACGGAAGACAGATCACGGCGCGGCGTGCCGGTGGTGCTGGCGGGCATCGTGGCCGGGCTGCGCATCCAGCAGACGCGGCGCGGGCGCATGGCGGTGGTCACGCTGGACGACGGCAGTGCGCAAATAGAAATGACCGTATTCAACGAGGAATACGAGCGCAGCAAGCCATGGATACGCGAGGACGAACTGCTGGTGGTGCGCGGCAAGGCCACGCTGGACGAGTATTCCGGCAACGTGCGCGTGAGCGGCGAGGAGCTGTTCGATTTCGCCTCGGCGCGCTCCCATTTTGCGCAGCAACTGGCGTTGCGCTGCAACGGCAAGACCAGCATCGCACAGCTCAAGAAGCTGTTCGCCCCATACCGCGACGGCAAATGCCCGGTGCAGATCCACTACCGCAATAACGAGGCAAGCTGCCAACTGCGCCTCGGCGAGGCATGGCAGGTGACGCTGCACGACGATCTGCTGCACGGCTTGCGCGAGTTGTTGCAGCCCGAAAACGTGAAGGTGGTCTACGGGTGAGCGGTAAGTTGTTGGCGGTCACGATAACGCTCATCGCACCGCGCCCGTTGTCTATCACATAGATCCAGGAACAACCTGATCCTTGCCGCTGTTTTTTGCCTCATACAGGCGCTTGTCCGCTTCCTTGAGCAACTCTTCTCCGGTACGCGGATTGTTGGGGTCATAGATGGAAATGCCGATACTGCATGTTATCTGGCCAGGTGCGAGCGAGCCGATTGCCGCTGCGCGTACGCCCTTGACAGTGCGCCAGGCTGCCACAATTGCCGCTTCGATATCGCATTGCGGCATCAGCACGACAAACTCCTCACCGCCATAGCGCACCAGGATGTCCGATTTGCGCAGATGCTCATCCACAATTCCGGCGAATCCGCACAACACTAAGTCCCCCTCCTCGTGGCCGTACCGGTCATTGATGTTCTTGAAATTATCGAGGTCCAGCATAAGACATGCGATCGGATAACCATGCCGGCTCGACTGCTTGATTTGCTGAACCAGCCACTCCCACATGAAACGGCGGTTGTACAGCGTGGTGAGGTGATCGCGGTTATTGTCATGCTGCAGCTTGTGCGCCAGTTCGGTCAATGCGGCCGAACGGATGACGTTCTCGGTCACATTCATGATGCTTACCAGCGCATAGCCCCGGCCGTCGTCGTCTGCCAGATATTGCAGGGACACCGTCTGCTGCATCAAGGAAACGCCGTGACGTTCCAGGCTCGGAATACGGATCGGGATCAGGTAGCGGTTGAGCGCCTGGGACATGATCTGCGGAGACTTGGTCCTGAGCACCTGCTCCAGCGCGAATGCGAAGCGCGAATTGTCCTGTTCGGGAAACAACTCCTCCAGCGCCCTGCCAGCGGCCTCCTTGCCGGCAATCGAGGTATAACCCGCAAGCCAGGCATTCCAGAAGCAGATCTTCCGCGTTTCGTCGACAATCAGCACGCCAAGCGGCAGATGATCGATAATTTCATGGTAGGGAAGAATTGTCATTCCGGTTCCTGCTGGCCCGCGCACCCTGCCAGAAAATTGTCCAGGCTCATCAGGAGACCCACAATGTCCGGGATGGACAGCGTGACGATGAGTATTCCGCTTATGCCACGCCTTCCCGCCGTCAGCGCCGCCTTCATGACAAGAACGCCGGCATGCCTGGAATCCTCTTCGATGATTTCCCCGAATAATCCTTCGCGGTACATCGGAATTGCCAGCCTGGTTTCCTTCCCCAGCATATCCGTCATGGTGCTGATGCAGACCGAGATAATGATATTCCCGATTTCCTTCATCGCCTCATGTTCATAGATCTGCATGCTGATGCCGCTCAGAACAGGCACCGAGCCTACCAGCGCCTGGACGAGTAGCCGGCTTTCGTGGGTATGAAATATCAGTCTTGCCTTGCCGGTCAGGCAGCCGCTCATGTCCTGATAAACGCACGCAACATCGTCCGTAACGGCAATCCCGATCGCTTCCGGCAATTCCGATACCATGACGATATCCACTTTCGGGATGCTCAACTGGATTTCATCATCCAGCAACAGGGACAATTGCTTGGCAGACCGGCTCGCCCCGATATTGGCGATTTCCGACAGCGCATCATGCTGTGCCGGCGTCAGTTGCATTGACCCACCTTTTCAAGCATGTCGTTTATTATTTCGCTGGTAACCGGTTTTTCAATCACCGCCACAAACCCCGCCGCCGTGGCTTCATCGAGAACGGATTTTTGTGTATTGGCGGTGAACAGGACAAACCGGGCCTTTATTCCCGCTTTCAGCATGGCGCGTGCGATCTCAACCCCGTTCTGGCCGGGCATGTTGTAGTCGAGCACCACTACCTCCGGTCTGATAGAAACCGCTTTTTCCATGGCACTGTCAAGGCTGTCCGCCTCGTGAAGCACATAGGGGAAATTCCCCGGCAGGCGCGCACGGAACAGGAGGCGCGATGTAGCGCTGTCATCAACAATCAGAATGGTTTTTTGCATTCAGAAAATCCTTTTTCAGTTTGATCGCGGTTGCAGCATCATTATCATGTACCTTGCAAGACTTGCCGTGGCGCATTATCCGGGGTGCTGCGTGAGTAGGCAAGGCCGGCCAGATAACCGGGAATTTCCTTCAACTCCACAATCCGGTCAACCGCACCCAGCGCCAGGGCTGAACTACCCATCCCGAACACGACCGAGCTTGCCTCGTCCTGGACCAGCGTATGGCAGCCGCTGCGTTTCATTTCCAGCAATCCCCTTGCCCCGTCGTCCCCCATTCCGGTCAGCAGGATGCCAATCGCCTGGCCGGAACAGCCCCGTGCAACGGAATGAAACAACTGGTCCACCGAGGGCATGAATCCCCTGACCGGTTCTCCGTTTTCCAGCCTTGCCATGAGCCCATTCCGGCTTTTGGCTATCAGCAGATGGTAATCATCCGGCGCAAAATAAATCGAGGAATGGCGCAATGGCTCGCCATTTTCCGCCAGTTTAACCTTGAGCGCCGTATGGCTCTGCAACCATTCCACCAGCCCGCCGATAAATCCGTGCGTGATGTGCTGCACCACCACCACCGGAATCGGGAAGTTTGCCGGCAGGGCGGATAGTAGGCGATGCAGAGCTTGCGGTCCGCCCGTCGAGCAGCCGATCGCCAGCACTTTGTATTCTCCGAGTGGCCGGAGTACGCAAGGCCCGGCGCGCTCGGCGGGACGCTGCGAATTCAGGCGCCTTTTCACAACCTTCACTTCCGCCATGGCGCGCACGGTCTCCACAAGCTGCCGGCGGGTCCGCTCAAAATCGGAATCGCTAAGGGTTTGCGGCTTTTCGATGACGGCGACCGCGCCTTCCTCGAGGGCGCGGAACGTGACATCCCGCTCTATGCTGCTGGTCAGTGATGAGCTGACCACCACGATCGGAGCCGGGTTTTCCGCCATGATGCTGCGTATCGCCGCAAAGCCATCCACCTGCGGCATGTGGATATCCATGGTGACCAGATCCGGCCTCAGATCGCGGGACATCTGGATGGCCTTGGCGCCGTCTTCGGCAACGCCGACTACCTTCATGTCCGGTTCGTTCTCGAGTATGCCCTTGAGCAGCAACGCAATGACCTTCGAGTCTTCCGCGATCAGAATCCGGATCATCGAGTCACCTCACGAATTGATTAACCACGTCCAGCAGGATCCGGGTTTCAAATTGGTCTTTTACGATATAGGCATCGGCGCCAACCCTTATTCCCGCCAGCCGATCCTCTTCCTTGCTTTTGGAAGAAACGATGATGACCGGCAGCATGGCGTATTTCTCGCTTTTCTTGATGCGTTCCGTCAGCGCGAACCCATCCATCTCCGGCATCTCGATATCTGTCACCACCAGGTCAAATTCCCTGGCCTGGATCAGATCCCATGCCTCCCTGCCGTCCACCGCGACAGTCACCTTGAAGCCGCGCATTTCCAGGATATTTTTCTCCAGCGTCCGCGTGGTGACCGAATCATCCACCACCAGCACATGCTGCTGCCTTGTTTTGCCGGTTGCCGGCCGGCCGACCGCGTAGGCCGAGGCTCCCTTGCCCAGCGCGCTGGCCACGAGATCCGCCGTATCCAGCACCATGATGATGCCGCCGTTACCGCTCAGCGTACATCCCTTGACGTTCCTGACCGACCACAACGGCGGGCGCAGCGGCTTGATGACCATTTCGCGCTCGCCCTCGATGTCATCGACCACGAAAGCCACCGAGCGCCATCCGCTCCTGATCACGACAACGTTTAACCCCGCCCCGTTTTCCGTTTCGTCATGACCGAGTTCCAGCACATTCGCCATGCTTCTTAACGGGACCGGATTTCCGCCGGCAAGCACCGCCTGCGTCCCCTCCACTTCCACGACCTCATCCTGCGCGACATACATGATGTGATCGATAAAAATGACCGGAATGGCGAACTGCGTGCCGCTTGCGCGCACAATCAGGCCATGCTCCGTCGCCAGGGTGAGCGGTACGCGCAGGGTGACCGTGGTGCCCTTGCCAACCGCGGTATCGAGCCGGATATTCCCCCCCAAGGTTGCCAGATTGGTTTGCGCCACGTCCATGCCGACCCCCCGCCCGGACACGTCGGTAACAACCTCCCGGGTGGAAAATCCCGGCCTGAGAACGAGGTGGAGCACTTCATCCCGGCTCATTCCATCGAGCTCTTCCTGGCTGGCCAATTGTCGCTCCACTGCGACCGCCGCCACCTTGCCGGCATCAATGCCGCATCCGTCATCCTCGACTGAAATCAGCACCTGGTTGCCTTCACTGCGCACCCGGAGAGCAAGATGGCCTGCCTTTGACTTCCCCTGCGCCAGCCGCTCCTCCGGGATTTCGATTCCGTGATCAATGGCATTCCGGATCAGGTGCATCAGCGGGTCGTGCAAGCGGTCGAGTACGGCCCGATCCACCGAAATGTCGTCCCCGATAATCTGCAGATCGACCTCCTTGCCGAGATCCCTGGCGGTATCGCGTACCATGCGCGCCAGCGGGCGCAGCAACGTGGCTGCCGGCATAAGCTGCAATCGCCTCAGGTCGTCATGCAGGGTGGCGCCCAACCGCCCAAGCTGGCCCTGACTCACATGCATTGATTTCCTGATTCCCGCCGTCACGCCGCCAAGCGAGGCTATCGTGTCAACCCCATGAACAAAGAGCTGGCGAATTTCTTCAGGTATGTTTCCCGTGTCCGGGCGCTTGAGCAGAGGCAATGCGGCAAGCCAGCGCTTCGCCAGCGCGCCCATCCTGCCATGCAGCAACCGCACCTTGGCCAATTCGTCACCCAGGGTTATCTTTATGGCCTGCAGTTCTTCCGCATGATCTTCGATCTCGTTCAGCCTGTCTGTCGCGACACGGAGCATATTCGTCGCAATTTTTGGCATGCTCTGCTGGTCACCCTGAACGGCGTGGTGTGCCAGCTTTCCGGCCGGAACAACTCCCCCGCCCGATAGCGCCCGGTCGAGTCTGGCGCACAATTCGCCCACTCCGGGCAGAGTTCCCCCACCCTTGACGAATGCCCGCATGGATTCCTGCATGCAATCGAGCGTTTCAAGGCAAAGCGTGATGATGTCCTGATCAGGTGCCAGATCATCTTTCTTGAAAGCGCTGAAAATCGACTCGAGGCGGTGGCTCATGTCCGCAATCGCTTCAATGCCGACTCCTTTGGCGGCGCCCTTGATGTTATGCGCCGCACGGAACATCTCCTGCAGGATCTGCTGCCGCTCGTGTTTGCCGTGCTTCTTCTCCAGTTGCAGCAATCCTCCCGTAATTCCCTGGGACAGCTCGCCCAGTTCGATTTCGAAGGTTTCCAGTAGCTGGCGCGAAAATTCCGGATCAAGTTCCATCAACGGATTCTTTGAGTGATGTCGAAGGAATCAAACCTTGTAAAGGCTTACAGTTTCCTGAAGCTTGTCTGCCACGACCCCCAGATCCTTGGCTGCCAGGCTGGTCTGCTGGGTTGCCGCTGCGACCTGGCGGGCAGCCTTGTTGATATCCGCCATCGCCATGCTGACCTGATCTATGCCCGACGACTCCTGGCGCACCGCCGCAACAATCTGCTGGCTGGCCACCGACGTTTCGTGGATGACCTGGGATAACTTCTGCACGGCTTCGGTGGTACGCTCCACCAGGCTCATACCCGCATCCGCCTGCTTGGTGCCTTCTTCCGTCGCCATCACCGCCTTGTCCGTCGCATGCCGGATATCCTCCAGGATTTTTTGCACCTGAAGCGTGGCCTGCTGCGATTGTTCCGCCAGATCTTTCACCTCCGCCGCGACTACCGCGAAACCCTTGCCCGCCTCGCCTGCCTTGGCGGCTTCTATAGAGGCATTAAGCGCCAGCATCTTCGATTGCTGCGCCAGCGTGCTCACGGCGGTGGTGATTTCCCCCACCTGCTGGGTCTGTTCGCTGAGCGCAAGAATCGTGGTCGCAATGGCTTCCACTCTTTCGCGTACCAGACGCATGGCGGCGGTTGTCTGTTCCAGCGCCATGGCGCCGTGCTCGCCCTCCTGCCGCGTGCGCTCGGCCATCTGCCCCAGCATTTGCGCCTTTTCCATGGTCTGGGTGGAAATGGCCTTGATTTCTTCCATGGTCGCCGTGGTCTGGCTCACCGACGAGGCGGTCTGCGTCGCGCTGGAGGTGCCCTGCGCCGTGGCCGCCATGATTTCGCTGGTAGAAGAGACCAGGATACTGATCTCCTCATGTATTTCCGAATTCATCCTGCGCAGGTTTTCCACCATCTTGCGGAATGAATTCTTCAGGACGCCTACTTCATCGGTGCGGCTGCTCAACGGAGCGTTGACCGTCAGGTCGCCTTCCGAGATGCGCTCTGCCAGCCTGGAGATTTCAATGAGAGGATCGGCAATGACGCGGCCAAGCGATATGGCCATGGTAATGCCGGCAAACAGCGCGGCGATTGTGAGCGCCACGAAGGTGCGGATGATTTCAGCCGATTTCTGCGCGGCTTCCGCTATATGTGATTGCGCCTCACTTTGCTCTTCCTCAGCCAGCTCCTGCAGGATCACGCGTATTTTCCGGTAGCGTTCCTCCTGAATGCCTCCGGCCAGCTTCCTTGCCTCTTCCGTCTTGCCTTCGTAGATCATCGGGATAAGCTGGGCGTCGCGGGTCTGGATAAACGTGTCGCTCTGACCCTTGATCTCACCCAGCCTGCGCAGCTTGTCCGGGTTATTCTTGTTGCGGTTGGCCAGCCCCCTGAATAATGCCTCGATATCGTTCGTGCGCTGCTTTATGCTCTGGTGCATTGCCTCCTGTTCTGCCGGCCTGCTCACCAGCATCATGGTCAGCAAATCGGCGCGCACCGCGTTGTAACGCACCTGCAGCATGGCCAGGTCAATGGTATCGGCAAATTCCTCGTTGTAGATGCGCTTTTGCGATTCCTCCAAGGCCATGATGCCCTGGTAGCCAGACATCACCGCAAGCAGCATCAGTGCCAAGATGAAGCCAGAACCAAGAACAAGTTTGGTCCGGGTCGAAAAATTGAGAAGCCAGCTCATAGATCATTCCTCCTTGGATATGTATGGTTGTGTCTGCTGCTGTCCGGCCTTATTTACCATCAGGCCTGGATCGCTCAACAGAGCGTCTGCATCGAGCAGCGTAACCGTGCCATCGTGGGTGCCGAGAACATACTGTTGATTCGAGATGTTGCCGGCGGCAAGGGGAGCTCCCAGTGCGTCGGGATCATACTCCGCATTGCCATGGATCTCGTCGGCAATTATGCCTGCCGTGATCGAACCGCCCTTTATCACGATGATGCTCGCCGTTTCCGGATATGTTGCCTCCGCTGTCTGAAAGAAATGTTTCAGGTCAATCACGGTCAGGAAATTCCCGCGCTGGTTGACCACGCCGGCGATGAATTCCGGCGTGCAGGGCACCTTCGCCAGATTACCGGCAGGCAGGATCTCTTCCACCTGGCGATAGGGGAACCCGAATTGCCCCGCCTCGCCCAGCCGGAAGTGCACATAAAGTTCGCGCCTTGCTTCGCTGGCAGCTTCCCGGGAAAGTGCCCAGAATCCGGCGCGTTCCCGCAGGACAGCCTCCGCCTTGCCTTCGTGCGGCAAGAGGGCAAACAGACTTGCTCCCGCTTCCGTGTCTTTACTTTTCTTCCTGGTCGCCATTTCTCGCCTCAATGTCCGGCGCTTCTGGCGCCGTAATGCCGGTCATAAACCAGGATTTCGTTTTTGACAACCTCGGCAAAGCGTCCTACTGTCATTCCGACGGCATGGTGGAGTTCGCGTCCCGGATCAGTCCGCCCCGCAGCGCTGAGCGCGTTTTCCAGGCTCTTCAAACCTGATTTCACCTTGCCCAAACGAAGTTGCAGCAGCGCGAGATGGAAATGTGCCTCGATAAAGTCACGGTTGAGATAGATCACCTTGCGTAACGCCGCTTCGGCTTCCTGCATGCGGTTCAGTTCCAGTAATGCCAGAGCCATAATCAGATAGGTATGATGATTGAGCGGGTCGAGCTCGATGCTGCGCTGGCACAATTGTACCGCCTGCATGGACTCACCGCGATTGGATAATGCCTTTGCCCGATGCTGCAACATGGCGGAGGTTTCGCCATGGATATCCATGTATTGGGTAATGGCTGCTATCGCTTCACTCCAGCGTTCCTCGCGCAGCAGTTCCCTGATCCGTGTATCTATACTCTTTGGCTCTGCCGGCGCGGCCGGAACAGGCGCGGCGGACACCGGCGTCAGTTTTTCTGCTCTTTCGGCCGCAGCCAGTTGCGGCGCTGAAGGTGTGTCCGGAAGCGTAATGGCCTGCGGCTTCCGAGGCATCTTTATCAATGGCTGCGGCGAATACTTTTCATCGGCGCGCCGGTAATAAAACATGCCGCCCCATTCGCTGAATTCAAGTCCGTCAACAGCTGTTGGCATCATATCGGAAGCTCCCAGTAGCAACCGCCCCTCCGGAGCAAGGCAGTTGGTGAATTTTTTCAGCACGTTCATTGTCATGCTGCCATCGAAATAAATAAACACATTGCGGCACAAAATCAAATCCATCGCATGGGTTTCCGTCATGATGGACGGGTAGCTGTCATCGGCCAGATTCAGAAAGGAGAACTTGGCCATGCTGCGGAACTGCGGCTTGATCTTGTATTGATTATGGCTTTTATGGATGAAGTGTTGCCGGCGGATATTCTCATCGGTTGCCCGGAACGACCATTCCCCATATTCGCCGCGTATCGCCCGGGACAGCCCGTCCGTGTTGATGTCCGTGCCAAGCAGATGCAGTGTCCAGCTTTCCATGTCCGGCAATGCATTGTGCAGCATGATTGCAATGCTGTAGAGTTCCTGGCCGCTGGAGCAGCCGGCACTCCAGATACGCAATGTTTTCTCCCCTTTTTCTCTTTTTCGGTTGATGATTTCCGGTAGCCAGTTCAATCGCAAATAATCCATTTGCGACTGATCGCGGAAAAAATAGGTCTCCCCGACAGTGATTCTCGAAATAAGCCATTCCAGCTCCGGCACATATTGCTCACACTGCTGCAGGAAATCAAAAAATTCCTCGCCGCTTGCGTAACCGAATTTATCGCATATCTCGCTGATCGTTTCCCGCAAATTCTCCAGTTGATGATCCTGAATGACAATACCGGTGCGCCCCCGAATATGACGGCATAATGCCTCTTCACACAGCACACTGACAGGAAACCCCTTTTTCTGCCGGGAGTGCATGCTTCCGGGAGTCAATGGGTTGCTGCAGCCAGCGGCTGCCCAACCGCCAGGCTCGCCAAGTCAATATCGAGCACATGCTCCAGATCCAGTTCCAGCGACAGACCGCCTTTGGCGGGTATGGCGGCGCTGAACAGCGGGAGCGCCTCACGAAACAGCGATTCCATCTGCGGCACCGACTCACGGACTGTCGCAATGCCCAGGACTTCATCAACAATCAGGCCACCCCGTTTCCTGCCAGAGTCGCACAACAGGATGCTTGTATCGAGATCGTAGTGCCGGCGCCGCTTCAGGTTCAGGCATGCGGCTATATCCACCACCGGAACGCCTTCCCCATGCAGGTTCATCAGTCCGACCAGATGCGGCGGCCCGCCAGGCAGCGCCTGCAATGCCATCAGCGGCAGAATCTTGATGCAATGTTCCAGCCTGACGCACAGGCGCATGTCCTGGGCGGTAAACAGCAGGAAGCTCTGTTCAGGTGTTGCCTGCACCGCCCCCCCCTGACCCGTTTGTGCTCTTCTTGCCGGACGATGCCCTGCACCATTCCAGCGCACCCGAGCCGGCGATCTCTTCGAATATCCGGGCGCTCCGGTCCGCTTCAACTTCTTCTGGCTTGATGAACAGTTCCGGCCTGCTCTGCACAATATCCATGAATCTGGCCATGAGCTCCGGATCCCACAGCCCTTTGCCGGTTTCCTCTGCCATGACTGCAATAATCTTTTGCAGCGGCCAGGCTGTTTTGTAGGGGCGCTCCGAAGCAAGGGCGTCATAGACGTCTACGATCTGGAATATCCGCGCCAGGAGTGGAATTTCCTCACCCTTCAGGCCGGAAGGATATCCGCTGCCATCCCACCTTTCATGATGGTGGCGGACGATATCCCGGGTCTTGCGCATGGTCCTGAGGGGAGAGCACAGGCTTGCGCCAATTTCCGAATGCTGCCGCATGAGTTTCCACTCATCCACATCAAGGGTGCCTTGCTTGAACAGGATGCTATCGGGTATTCCCAGTTTGCCGATGTCATGCAGTATGCCGCCGCGCCGCAGGGCATCCAGGTCATCATAATCCAGCCCCAGCTCCTGCCCGAACACCATCGCCATGTATGAAAGACGGTCGCAGTGGTTCCCGGTTGTTTCGTCCTTGGCCTCCACCATGCGCGCCAGGGCAAACAGCACCGACTCGGTATCGTCCAGGCGATCGGTAGTACGTTTCTTTTCCGCCGCCGCAGCCACCTTTGCCGTCAATTCGACGGAATTGAATGATTTGCTTATGTAATCCGTGGCGCCGGCTTCCATGCCGCGAACCAGGCTGTCGGGAGAATCAAGAACAGTCAGCATGATGACCGGCAAGAGATGCAGATCGGGGTTGCGGCGAATCGTCCTGCAGATTTCAAATCCATCCATGTCAGGCAACATGACATCCAGCACCACCACGTCAAACTGCTGGCATGCCAGCATGTCCAGCGCGCCTTTACCGTCAATCGCTTCGGCAACCACATAGCGTGAGGGCTGCAACGAGTTTATTATCAACTGACGGTTAGTCTCCATGTCATCCACGACAAGCACCCGATATGGGGCTTGCGTGATGATTTTTTCTCTGCCGGATAGCGGCAGGTCTTTATGGGTGGTGGCTATGACCCGTCTCCTTATAACGTCATCTGAAAACTAAAACAACACGCTGGCGTGATACGAATTGGCTCATGATAAAAATTACCAAGAGTAACCGCAATGAGGGACCGTTGCCTCATGAACGACTGATACAGCGAACGTGGCTGCAAAAACATTCAGTATCCGGCAGGCTCCATTAAGGAGCATGGATATCATCAGCAGCTCCCTTGGCCAACCTGCGGGCTGAAGAAATTTACCACCAAAACCTGAAAACACCTAATCTGGCGTTAACCCGATTTACGCATTAGATCCTTGTGACATTTCCTCCAGGTTTTTATCTTCCAGCGAGGGGGCGACAGGGTATATCAGGGTTGCTTAAGGTCAGAATTTCTTGTTTGCTTCGTCATTTTTGCCGCCATCATAACCAGCGGCCAGGCTATCGTCTTTTGATAGCCTATAACCAGCCACTTGGTTGTCGTTCTTTGACAACCTAGTGGAATGGCTAGTGGTTTCATCAGTCGAATGGCTATAACCAATGACTTGCCCAGCGTCTTTTGCTGGGCTAGTCAGATGGCTAGTAGTTTCATCAGGGTGAATCATCATGCCCTCGTCATCATCAAGCAGAATCCGGCTGGCATTGCCTTCCATGTCTTCGTACTGACCCTTCCTTACCGCCCAGATCAGCACCACGAGGAAGATCAGGCCGAAGAACATCATGCCGGGAATCAAGCTGTAAATCACATCCATGGCAGCCTCTACGGTTCTGTCCGCTTTGTGGAGTCATTGTTCTTGCTGGATTCCGGCCTCCGCCGGAATGACGGACTGGCTTTGAATAAAGTCCGAATGCGCGCCGCGTTGCCGATCACCACCAGCGAGCTGATCGGCATGGTAATCGCCGCGACCAGCGGCGTCACCAGCGCCAGCATCGCCAGCGGCACCATGATCGCATTGTAAACAAAGGATAGCCCGATGTTTTGCTTGATGGTGCGCAGCGTGCGGCGCGACAGCAGGGCCGCCAGCCGCACCTTGTCCAGTTCGTTGTGCATCAGCACGATGTCGGCGCTTTCCACCGACACGTCGGTGCCCGAGCCGAGTGCGATGCCGACATCGGCGCGGATCAGCGCGGGCGCGTCGTTGATGCCGTCGCCGACCATGGCGACCACCGCGCCGCGCTGTTGCAACTGGCGAATCACCTGATCCTTGTCCTGCGGCAATACCTCGGCGATCACTTCCATGCCGCCCAGTTGCCGCGCGATCGCCTCGGCGACCGGCCTGCGGTCGCCGGACAGCAGGGTCATGCCAATACCTGCCGCACGCAGTTCATTTACCAATTGCCGCGCATCGCCGCGCAGTTTGTCCGCCAGCGCGAACACGGCCAGATGCGCGCCGCCCATTGCGACATGCACGCAACTCATCGCCTGCGCTTCCAGTTCATGCGCCCGAGCCTGCAGTTCCGTATTAAGTGCGATGCCGCGCCGCGTCAGCCATTCGGCGCTACCGAGCAGCAGCGCTTGTCCGGCCATCTGCGCCTCCACACCCAGCCCCGCCGTCGCGCAGAAACCCTCCACAGCGATGTCGCGATAGCTTAGTTGCCGTGCATCAGCCTCCGCAACGATGGCCTTGGCCACGCTGTGTTCGCTGTAGCGCTCCACCGCCGCCGCATTGCGCAATATGTCCTCCTGCGCCACGCCGGGCGCGACATGCAGTTGCGCGACACTCATCCTGCCCTCGGTCAGCGTGCCGGTCTTGTCGAACACGAAATGGGTCACTTTGGATAATGTTTCCAGCACCAGGCCGTTCTTGATCAGGATGCCGTGTTTCGCCCCCAGGCCGGAGGCCACCGCAATCGACATCGGCGTCGCCATGCCCAGCGCGCACGGGCAGGTGATGATCAACACCGAAGTCGCCGCCATCAGCGCGATCTCGAAATCCTTTGTATTCCAGATGAAGAATGTCAGCGTCGCGCACGCCAGCGTTACCAGCACGAACCACGGCACGATGGTGTCGGCCAGGCGCTGGATCGGCGCTTTGGAAGATTGCGCCTCTTCGACCAGGCGGATGATTTTGGCCAGCGTCGTATCCTGCAACAGGGTGCGCACTTCCACCAGCAGCGCGCCGGTCGTGTTCACTGTCCCCGCAGAAACCTGCGCGCCGATTGACTTGCTTACCGGCGCGGATTCGCCGCTCAGCATGGATTCATCTATTGAACTGCGCCCTTCGATCACGACGCCGTCCACCGGCACCTGGTAGCCGGGTTTGATCAGCACCTGGTCGCCGGGCTTGATGCCGCGTATCGGCGTCATCTGTTCATGCCCGTCGCGCATCACGATCGCCACGCGCGGCTGCAATTCCATCAGCCGTTTGGTGGCGGAAATCGCCTGGTGGCGGAACATGCCTTCCAGATAGCGTCCAATCAGAATCACGAAAATCAGGTTGGTGACGGTATCGAAATACACCTCGCCGGCACGGCTGGCGCTGGCCGTAACATATAGCGAATAGGCATAAGTGACGCTCAAGCCGATCGCAATCGGCAGATCCATCGTCAGGCGGCCGCCGCGCAGCCCGCCGAATGCGCCGCGAAAAAACGGGTAGCCCGCATACAACAAGGTCGGCGTGGCCAGCGCCAGGCCGATCCAGTGGAAAAAATCGCGGAACTCGTCCCGGTTCGCGCCGCTATACAGCGCGATGGAAATCCACAGCATGTTCATCATCGCGAAACCGGCGAAGAACAGCCGGTAGAGCATGGCGCGGTTGGCCTTTTTGATGATGCCTTCGGCGCTTTCCGGATCGTAGGGCACGGCGGCGTAACCGATTTTGGCCAGCGCGCGCAGCACATCGGACAGCTTGCTGCGCCGGTTGTCCCAACGCAGATGCAGCCGCCTCGCGGCCAGGTTGACGTTGGCCGATTGCACGCCGGGCACACGCTGCAAGCCGCGCTCGATCAGCCACACGCAGGCGGCGCAGTGGATGCCCTCGACCAGCAGGTGAATGTCGCGTATCTCGCCGGAACAAGTCACGAATTCCTGCTGCACTTCGTCGAAGTCGTAGATTTCGATGTCTTTGGGCGGCTCTGGCGGCGGGGCGAGCAGCGCGCCTTCCGGGGTGCGCTGGTAATAGCCTTGCAGTCCTGCTTCGAAGATGGCACTGCATACCGACTGGCAGCCGAAGCAGCAGAAGCGCCGCTCTGCGCCGTCCAGCCGCGCGCGATAATCCATCCCGGCGGCGATGGGCAGGCCGCAGTGGAAACAATGGCCGCAAGTATGATCGTTCTGCTGTGTCATCAATACCGCTGAACTCAATTGGGCATCGCGACCGAAAACCTGTCGGCATTAACCTCAAACACGTCTTCCCCGCGCTTGATGCGGATGCGCAGCTCCCAGTAACCCTTGAGCGGGAAGCTGATATAGCCCTGATAGCTTCCCGGCGATACTTCCCTGAAAGCGGTTGTAAAGTCCTTGCCCGCGTCGGATGGGCGGTAGGCCACCACCTCCATTGCTCCGCTGACCGGCTCACCCTCACGATCCGCTACGCTGATTTGGTATGTAACCGGTGAATTCATCGTGATGCCCTTGGGCTGCTTGATGGTTATTTGCCAGGCAAGCGCCTTATGTGACTGGAGGTCGCCCAGCACCGCCGCATCGGATTTGCGATCCCTGGTGCTGTATTCCCGGTCCACCAGGGATGAGCGATTGTGCATGGCCAGCCAGATGAATGCGCCATTTACGCCCAGCACCACCATGATCGCCACCAGCATTCCGAGGAACCATGGGTTGCGTAAACTACTTTTGTTATTCTGTGAAATCATTTTATGAGCACCTCTAAAAAATCCACATTTCATCCCAACTGATGTAACTACTAGCCATTCGACTAAGCTGTCAAAAAACGACAGCCAAGTCGATGGTTATGCCCCATTGCAAAATCGTTCTACCGCTTGCTCGTCAGGGCTTTGGCCCGTTGAACTTGGCCTTGTATTCGGCAGCGACAAGCGGGTCATCGGTACTCTGAATACGGAACTCAATCGGCGTCACTTCCCGCCTGATGTTCTCGCCCGGCGCCTTGACGAAAACAGTAAATGACGTGCCGCGACTGTGGCGTGCCAGCAGTGGTTTCTCAGCGCCGATGATAACCTGGTCTTTTATCCCTCCTTCTGCGCTGACAGTCACATAAAAATCCTTATCGGTCTTGTTCACGACCTTGAATTCATACTTGTTGCGAATCGAGCCATCGCTCAGGCTGACAAACAAGGGCTGGCGTTCCGGTATGACTTTCAGCGTCACCGAGCCGAGATGCGTCAGGCCATAAATGATTCCGCCCAGAGCGAGCAGAATAATGCCGGTATACACCAGCGTGCGGGGATGCTGGTACATTTTCTTGACGGGTTTTCCCTCCAGCTCGTCCAGGGAAGCGTAGCGTATCAACCCGCGCGGCTTGCCTATCTTGTCCATGATGGAATCGCAGGCATCCAGACACAGGCCGCAGGTAATGCATCCCAGTTGCTGCCCATCGCGGATATCCACGCCGGTCGGGCACACCTGTACGCACCAGAAGCAATCGATACAATCACCTTGCGCCGCGCTTGCGCCGGCTTCCGTTTTACGATGCAGCTTGCCACGCGGCTCACCGCGTTTGAAATCATAGGCCGGCAATATTGTTTGCGCGTCTGTCATGACGCCCTGAATACGTGCATAGGGGCACATCCACATGCATACCTGTTCACGCAATAGCCCGGCCAGAATATAAGTGCCGGAAAAGAACGAGAGCAGCGTTACCCAGCCCACCGGCGGCAATTGAAGCCGCAGCAATTTACCCCAGTAGTCGTAGGCATCCACAAACCAGATGGAAAAACTGATGCCGGTGAATAGTGAAATCAGCATCCAGATGAAATGCTTGATGGCCTTCTTGCCAATCTTTTCCAGGTTCCATGGCGCGGCATCCAGCCTGCGCCTGTCATGGGGACTTCCTTCAATCCTGCCCTCCAGCCAAACGAACCAGTCAGTCCACGCGGTCTGGAAACAGAAATAGCCGCAGAACACCCGTGACGCCACCGAAGTCACCGCAAACAGCACCATCGCCAACAACAGCAGCAGCAGCGACAGCATCCAGATATCCTGCGGCAGCAC
>Ga0209211_10003226_pt1 | contig 26944 bp, 28 predicted proteins | sample RifGroA2_FD_183992 | JGI IMG/M metagenome (GOLD analysis project Ga0209211, IMG submission 183992) | Groundwater microbial communities from Rifle, Colorado, USA - Groundwater A2 (SPAdes) (version 2) | ecosystem: Environmental > Aquatic > Deep subsurface > Groundwater | place: Rifle, Colorado...
GGCAGGCGCGGGCGGGGACGTATTCCTTGATTTTTTTGAGTTTTTCAAACTTGATCACCCGCACGACGGTCGCTTCCTGCAGGGACTTGCCGCGATCCAGAGATTCTTCGTAATTCTTCCCGATGAAGAATTCGTGGAGCGCAGAATCCTGGGCGCTGTGGAGAAGCACGCAGTGCGCCGTCTCGCCGTCACGGCCCGCGCGCCCCGCTTCCTGGTAATAATTTTCGAGGGAAGCGGGCATATGGGCGTGGATGACGAAGCGGACGTCAGGCTTGTCTACCCCCATGCCGAAGGCGATGGTCGCGGTGATAAGGCGCGCCTCGTCGCGCATGAACCGCTCCTGCGTCTCGACTCTATCTTTCGCGTTCATGCCAGCGTGATACGGAAGGGCCTTGATGCCGTGTTCTTGAAGATACCGCGCCAATTCCTCGGTCTTGTTCCTGATGCCGCAATACACGATGCCGGAACCCTTCATGGAACGCGCGAGCCGCAGCACTTCCTCATCACGTTCATCATCCGAAAGCCATGCGCGAGTAAAGAAACGGAGATTGGGACGGTCGAACCCGCGCACAAAGGTCTGGGGATTCTTCAAACCAAGCCGCTTAATGATATCAGCCTTCACCTCGGGCGTCGCGGTCGCGGTAAAGGCGGCCAAGATGGGACGTTTGGAAAACTGCGCGACGTGCTTCTGGATTTCGAGATAATCAGGCCGGAAGTCGTGGCCCCAGGTGGAGACGCAGTGCGCTTCGTCTATAGCAACGAGAGAGACGGGAATCTTTTTGAATATTTCAGTAAAGCCGGTCGCCAAACGCTCCGGCGCGATATAAAGAAGCTTAACCTTTCCTTCAAGGACTGCTCGCGTGCGCCGATCAATCTCGTCCGCCGGCAATGAACTGTTGATGAAGCTGGCCGCGATACCGCGTACCTTCAACGCATCCACCTGGTCTTTCATCAATGCGATGAGTGGAGAGATAACCAGCGTGGTGCCTGTTAGCGCCAAGGCGGGCAATTGAAAACAAAGCGACTTGCCTCCTCCGGTAGGCATCAAAGCGAGCGTATCATTCCCCGCACAAATGCTTGATACAATCTCCTCCTGTCCCGGGCGGAAGGAGGAGAAGCCGTAGTGAGTATTAAGGAGTGCGGCGAGATCAGATGCATCGCTCATATTTTTTGCAACAATTCAAAATATCGCTCCCGGCTTATGCCAGCGGTACGAAGATTGTTCCTGATGATAAAAACCGGCACCGAGGATATGCTTCAGGCATAGGTTACCGTGATGCCTCTCACGCCAACCTCGCAACAGGCTGTCAGGCGCTTCCATTTTCCCACTCTTACCGAGCTGGCGTCAAGAAACCTTAGCTGCAAGAAAAAAATTCAACGAGGAGAGAGAACGCTATCATAAATTTACCCAAGGGGTGCTTGGCGTAAAAACGGAACCCGCGCAGCGGGAAATTGATCTGCGCAACTATGCCAAATATCTCCTCCGCGAATGCTCCATCATCGAGAAGCGCGCCCTCCTCTCCTGCCTCCAGTCAAAACTCGTAATGCGGGACAAACAGATCGTGAAGGAATAGAGATAAATGGTATACTACAAGGCAGAAATGGGCTTTGTCTTTTTACTCATTTGATGTATGACCAAACTCATCCGTCTGCGAATCGCCGAAATCAAATACACGGGCGACTCTGTCGGAGACGATATCCGCATTGAAATCGAGAGCCTGAACAAGTTCGTGGGGTTGAATATGCGGCTGAAACGGGGAAGCGATAGAGCGCTGAATGTCGAGATAGGGCAATTCTTTGGCGACGGTGTGTCGTTCACCCTGCCTGTAACAATCAGAATCATCGAACGAGATCTGGTATTCAACGACGTGGGAAGCGTGCAGGAGAAAATCAAGATCAATTTGAACGACTCTTCGCCCCAGCTCCATACGTACCGCGTAGAAGTACAAGAACGGCGCAATTTCCTGAGTCGAAAAAAAGCGGTCTTTGAAGTAACTTTGGAAGCAGGCGTGTCGGATGCGATTTTGTACGTAGCAGACGAGAACGGAGACGGCTGGGTGGTCACCGTGCCAGAACGCGGCACTGAAGACATAAGCCTTCCGTACCATTTGAAAGTCGCTTTAGAAAAGAGTGAAGATAAACGTCAGTACTTTACTGTCAGGGAAGGCGTTCTGCAGGGCGTGAGGGCATCCGTCAAGATCGAATCAGACGGCACGTCGCACCTCCTCGTTGAAAATCCTCATACAGAACCTGCACATCTCACCTATTCTCTTTCTCGCGGAACATTGAGATTAAATCGTAAAGTTTATAAAGTTCTTAATTTTCCCCGCGACCCTGAACCATGGAAAAACGGCCTCTATGATATCGAGATTCCGGATGCGCCGCATCCGGGAGGAAACATCTACACCTCGCGGGCAAGGCTCGCAAAAGTCTGGTTCCGCATCGGCCACGGCGGAGAGAGATACCTTCACACCGGCAGCGTAACACTTGGGTGCATCACGTTGACGGAAGTCGAGCGATGGGACGATCTCTGCAAAGTATTGATGAAAGCGCGTAAGGAGGATGGGAGAAATGTCGGCACGTTAGAGATAACCGGCTAAACCCTATGCGCCGGAGACTCCTTATCATAGGGCTCTTGAGTCTCATCGCAGTAACCGGACTGGCATGGCTTGTCATGTATCACCGTCGGGTTTCGGCGCCTCTGCGAAGCGTGCGTGAATTCGGTCCGCTCAATTTAGGAAAAAAAATGCCGTCAGCGGGGCCGGGAGATATGACATTTGCGCCTTACCGCACCATACCCGCTTCAAAATTCTATGTCCAGGTGGTCCAAGACGATCATTGGTGTATCCAAGATGGGTGTAGCCTTGACGGCGCTTTGGTGCAGACCATGGGCGGATGGCTGCAGGGAGAGACGCCGCGCAACTATCCCGACCTTCCCGGGCTTGTCGGCCTCGATAGGCATGACAAGAACGTGAAGTCTCTTGTCGTCATCGGCGACGCTCGCGGGAACATCGCCGGCATCTATCTCAACCGCGGCATTGGGGACGTCATCCCCATCTTGAAGCTCCACCCCGATCTTGCGGATTTCGATCTCTTGAAAGGAGTGGACGAATTCGGACCGCTGAAAGTCGGAGAACCTTCACCCCTGCAGCCCGGCGATCCGATTGGACAAATGTCAGAGGAGTTAGGAACTAGGCAGGCAGTGCGTCATATCCCCAGAGACAGGGCATTCTACCTCTACTCTCTAGAACGAAGGAAACATGACATGGTCGGAATGTATGAGCCGTATGAGAATGCGTACGCCTGTAGTGCGGGAGCTGGTTGCCGCTACCCCGACCCCGATCCGCCGCACGACTTTTTATTCGGCATAATGGAGGAATTAGGCGGCTGGTTTCTCGCAAGCGACGAGAGCAATGACGAAATGATGAGACTCTTCGGCCTCGCCCCGGAAGAGGTAGTACGCGGCGCGATGTCGCTGGTGGTGCTCACCGATGCAAGAGGTATCATCGTTGACCTCCATCCGCGTAAAATCTTGAGCGACGCCTTGACTATTATCAGCCAGCACCCCGAACTCGCGGATGTTCAAAGATGGTACCGAAACTGATGTAGCTGTTATAGTCGTGACGTGAATGTACGAGGCTCAGGAAGTGCGGCCTCTGCGGATCCGGCATTACCGCTGACGAGAAATTCAAGAAGCTCCTGGACGGCACGGTGAACAGGTACGTCTACTACGGCTGCACGCGGTCAAGGGACCGCGACTGCAAAGGCGGCTATATGCGGGAAGAAGAGCTGGTGAAACAGCTCTCCGGAATCATTGAAACGATCGATCTTGACGAGCTTGGGATCAAAGAGAAGTTCAATGAGGAAATCGAGCGGCACTACAAATTCACCCGAAGCGTCCTCGGTATTCACACCGAGCCCAAAGACGGACAGAAAGAGATTGACCTGCGCAACTACGCCAAATACCTCCTCCGCGAAGGCTCCCTCACCGAGCAGCGTTCCCTCCTCTCCTGCCTCCAGAGCAAGCTCGTAATGCGGGACAAGCGGGTGGTGAAGGAGCAATGATAATGTGATATACTGCGGACAGGATTATTATATTTTTAATGAACCCCTCCCCGCGGCAAGCCGCGGGGTATCCGGCCTACGCGATTCTAGATACAGGGGGTTTAACGCACCCCCTGCACCCCCGCGCAAGGACACCGCGCTGCAAGCAGGCGCGGAATAGGGTTATTCAAGTGCGTATGACCAAACTCATTCGGCTGGAAATTTCCCGCATCAAATATGCGGGAGACTCTGTCGGCGACGACATCCGCATCGAAGTTGAATGTTTGGACAGGTTCATGGGGTTGAATATGCGGCTGAAAAGAGGAAACGATAGGGCGTTGAATGCCGAGATCGGGCAGTTTTTTGCTGACGGCGCTTCGTTCACCCTGCCGCTGAATATCAAAATCATCGAGCGGGATCTCGTATTCAATGACGCAGGCAATGTGCAAGAACAATTCAAAATCGATTTAAACGACCTCACTCCCCAACGCAGTACGCATAAGATAACGGTACAGGAACGACGAGGCTACCTCAGCAAAAAAAAAGCGGTTTTTGAAGTGACGACTGAAGCAATGGTGTCCGACGCCATCAAGTACCTGCCGGATGAAGACAAGGGCCATGGATGGCTCAAGGTGGTGTTGGAAGATGACAGAACCTCAGAATCGCTGCCGGCATATGTGAAAGTGAACATTGCACGTACCGATAATAAGCGAGACTACTTTACGATTCTCGAAGGCCCGTATCGCGGTAGACCCGTCTCAATATCCTTGAAGGATGACGAGACTTCGTGGCTTATTTCCGGCGTTACGCACGAACCGGCGGCACAGGCGAAATATTCCATTTCTCAAAAGACATTCATTCTCAACGGCAAAAGATATATCACGGTTGACTACCCGGGATCCCCTTGGAAGAAAGGATTCTACGATATTGAAATACCCGACTACCCGCACGAAGGCGGGAGAAGCTATCTCGCAAAATCCAAACGGGCCATGACCTGGTTCAGGATCGGCCATGGCGGCGAAAGATATTTGCACGCCGGAGGGTACTCGCTCGGCTGCATGACCGTTACTGAAATAACGCGCTGGATGGAGATTTACGACGCGCTCATTACCGCGCGCAAGGACGACGGCATGAGTGTCGGCGTACTGGAGGTGGTTGATTGAGTATGACACGCCGCCTTCCGCATATACTAAGAATTGTGTTGGCGTGGGGAACAATCATCATCTTCTCAGGCGCGGGGGCATTTGTTTGGCAACACTATCCGTTCGGCGTCACGCAATACAAGACCATTGCGCTCGGCATGCCCGCCGCAGAGGGAGCCCACACCCCTACCGTATGGGCCCCGCCGTACCGCACGGTGCCGGAATCCGATTTTTATGTGTATGCGCTGGGCGATGAGCACATGTGTATCGGCTCAAGCTGCGGCATGGGAGGGTATTCCGTAGAATGTCTTGGTGGGTGGCTTTCCGGATACAAAGTCATCACAGAAGAGTTCGATTATGGGCTGCGGGGCGCGGGGGTGGATGTGGAAAAACAAAAGATCATCACCGTTGCCGACAAAAATGCGAAGATCGTAGGTATCTACCCAGGCGCCCGCATCAGAAATCTCCCCTTTATCATGCGCAACCACCGCGATCTCGTTCCCAAGGACACGTTTCAGCACTGCTCAGCCCTCCTGCCGCGGCGGTGGAAGTGAATTGTCGCCAACAATCATCCGCAGCAACCGCATAACACCCGCGCTCATCCCGCCACGCGCCTGAGGAAGCCGGGCGAGACGTTCCATCGCTTTCCCTCGGCAGTGCGGATGGTGACGCTCCGGCGGTTGAGCTTCATGACGATGCCGGTGATCTGCTTTCCCTCGTGGGTAAAGTACACCCGATCCATGAGATTGAATTTCGCCAAACCCTTCAAGTCGCGGGCCTTGTGATAGAGCTTGATCCTTTCCACCACCATCCGATTAAGCAGCCTCAAATCCTCCTCGCTCAGGCGGTTCAAGAAATGCTCGAATTCGGTGACGGGTTGGAGATGCGTATCGGGCATATGTTCTTCAATTCAGGAGCAGATCAAAACCTGGCGATGGATTGAGGGCGTGCGTATGCACCCGTTCAATGAGACGCTCCACGAATTTCCTCCCGCACAATTCCTCGAACCGCGATAGGACCAATTGCCCTGATTTATAGGGACTGCTTGGAAGAGTGGGGATGTATTTGTACTTCTTGTATGCCGGTTCCCAATATATCGCCATGTGTTCGTGCAGACTCATAAAGAGGGAAAACAGTATCCTGTTGGCATCTTCCCGTTTCAGTTTGCCGTAGAGTCCTGGCCGGTGACGGGGAAAACGGACATGAGCCGTGAGCGGCCCCAATTCAATGCAAAACATCTTCACGGCCGCATGCCGGATGTTGCCGTTGGGATGCCGGAGTAATTGGAACAGCCAGGGAAAAAGGAAGTCTGGCTGCTCTTCCTTGTCGTGTAAATAGTAGATGACCGAAACTGCGAGCACGAAATTCTCCTGCCGCCAGTCTTCGGTGACTTTGGCATATTCCCCCGGCACGGCCTGAATCAGATTTTTGATTTCAATGAACTTGTCCTTACTGAATCGCTGACCACGTCCTTAATTTCAATGAATTTTTCCTTATCACGGACCGCGGAACCGTACAACAATTTCCTCACCCGCCGCGCCGCCGCGCGGCTCTCCTCCGCGTTGCCCTGCATGATTACGGTAAAACATTCTTTGATGGTATCCATATATATTATTCGTTTTCTCCCTGCCCTGCTTCTATTTCCAATAACTCCATGACAAATCGGTGCATTCTGATAATCGTCGCCTTCGCGGTTTCAGCCGCGGCGCGGGCTTCCCGCATCACGCTCTCGTCAGTATATTCATTGGAGAACGCCGACACGACGTAGCCGAAGTCCTGCCCGCGGTAATCGGCATACTGAAGCAATTGTTGGATAGCAATATCGTCCTTGAATTTTTCCTTGTTCTGATTAATAATCTTGAACGTCAGCGGGTTGATCTCGGCTTCCACTTCCAGAAACTCCCGGCTCACGCGGTCGTCGAGGATACGGGTCTCGATGACGATGCGCACCTGCGAATACGGTCCACCCTCGCCCCACAGCGCTTCCTGTTGTATTTGGGATAATTTCATACTTCTTCCTCGTCCTCTTCATGATAAAGGATCACCTCGCGCAGCGCGAGCGCCAGAGCCAGGCAGCGGTTGCGGAAATAGTCGCTCAAGTGCTCAAGCCGGTCCGCCAGCTTGCCGTTCGCCAACTGCCATAAACATAGGAAAGCGACAAGCTGCTCCTGGTACTCAAGCGATGTGAAGGCTTGATTCATGAGCGCATCCCCCGTGGGTCTCCGCCACCGCCAGAACCACCGCCGCCATCGGCTCTTGCCCCGATGTTGGATCACAAGTTCCATCTGTGTCATGAGCACCACCGTCACCAGCATGCTCTCGTAATCGTGCGCGTCCCGCATCTGCCGCGTTATGGCGAAGACATCCTCATGCTCGCGCCGTATTTCCTTGCTGAATCGCTCCAATATGTGAGCGGGATACTGCGGTACCAGGCGAAAAAAATGGTCGCACGCGTCGCCTGCGTACTCCTCCACCGCCCGCCAGTCGAGCGCCTCCCCCAATGCCTCCCGCGTTTGTTGGAAGAACTCCTTCGCGTCATCGGTCTCTTCGAGCGACTTGACCTGCGTGAGTAACTTTTGGAATTGCTCGTATTCCATATAAATGGGAATGGGTTATGCGGCTTGCTTACGTTTCTTCTTCCCTGCCTTGCCCACGGCATCGGTGTAGGCGCAGTAGTCGCAGCCGTCTTTGGCATCGGGAATCGTGTCTCCAAGCAGGCACTGCTTGATCCCGCCGATGGTCTGCTCGATCCATGAATCATCGCCAGTGTATGGGATCAGGGTTACTTTGAATTCGACTTTGCCGTCAAAGGCTTCCGCGTCCGTTCTCCCGTTGCAATAGACGAAGTAGCCGGTGGCGGACACCGTATAGCCGTTTCTTCTCAAGAGCCACTGGTATACTTCCATCTGCCGCTTGTAACCGTCCTGCCAGTCTTTATCGAGCGCGGTAATATCCCCGTCCTTGGCAGTGGCTTTGTAGTCCACCACGATATACTCGCCCTTGGAATTCTGCCAGAGATCGTCAATGGCGCCAGTGATGGTGAGGTTTGTGGGTGTATGGAGATACTCAATGCCTTTGAAATTCTCCCGCCAGATATTGAGCATTTCATGGGCGACGGGAACGGCGTCCACGCCGTACTTCTCGATAAGGGGGTGCTTGGTGTTGGCGGCTCGGTGAATGTCGAATTCTTTCTTGAGCAAATGGTCAATCGCGCTGTTGATGGAGAAAGGAAATCCCGGCGGCCTTCCCACGCCTAAGCGGCGGTCAAGGTAGAAGCATCGCGGACATTCCAGAAACAGGTCAATCTTCGAGCGGCTTACCTTGAACGGCTTCTCGTCCGCGGGGTCAAACAGGTTTCGGGTGCGCTTGGAGGTGTAGTATTGGGACATAGCCTAATTGTTATTGAACCCTATTGATTTCAGGAATTCCTTCGGCCTTCTCACGACTTGAATATTCAATGCTTTACACACGTCGGGAATTTTATAGAGGTCGGTAGCTTTTTCGCGGTAACCCTCTCTTGTGAGGATAGTCAACTGATTTGCCTCCGCGTATGCAATAAGGTAAACGTCACCGGTTGATTTCCCCGTTGCTTCATTGATCATTGGGTACATATTATTGATCTCGACCGCTCTGTTCCTATGACTATCGTCAATAGACTTCATCAACCCTCTTTTTCTTTGTGCCTCACACCACTGCTGCAATCCGTCATTGGCGTATTTGATTTCACCAACGATAACGTTCAAGAGCACCCAGTCCCCATTTTGAAGCGAGTCTTCTAGTTTTTTCCAAAAATTTCCGTTCAACTCTATCGGAATCCAAATGGAAAAACCGATCAAGGTATTGGTATCCAAAATATATTTCCTCGTATGCAGTGGAGCGCTCATACCATATCAGGTGAAAACCGCAGCAGATTCGACGCTTCGACATAGCCGATTTTATTCTCTGTATACGATTTATAGACAATACGATTGAACAAAGACCCGTTGGAGTCTCTCATCGCGTTCGTGTAATTCCCGCCGCTTTGGGCCTTCTCCCTTTCCGCTTTCATGCGGAGATTTTCTTGCATTTCTTTTTGAATCTCATCCTCAAGAGCACGCTCCGACCCTTTCCTGATTTTCCCCAATTCCTTCAGACGGTAGAAAATGAAAATCTTGCTGACTTTGTACAGATCTGAAACAGCATCAATATCTAATTTGTCGTAGAATACTTTCGTAAATTCATTTTCCGGCAATAACAATTCCGCTGCCACTTTATTACAGAATCTTTCCTCTGGATTAATGTTCCCGCTCGTACTTCTGAAATCAAGCGTATTGGATATCGCGTCGCTTCTCCGAAAATAATGAGCGAGTTCGTGAACGAATGAGAATATCTGCGCCGCACGCGCGTCTCTGCGATTGAGAATAATGAAAGGGCAATAATCATGTGATATGAATAGACCTCTCATGTCCTCAACCTCAATTTGATGATATGAAACAGTCTTGCCGACAAAAGTTCCCTGCGTCTCTGCCTTTTCGATTAAATAATTCAATGCGTCTTTACGGCCTGAGATTTTCTTGAATTCAGTAATATCTACTTTCAGTTTTTCTCTGATGAGGTCGGCCAACTGTCGTGGGGATTCCAAATTTCTACCCGACCCTTGCAGTTGGTTTTGAGTCGAGCCTCCCTCCTTCAAGCATCGCTCAAGCCACTTCTGCCTCGTCACCACAAGGTTAATAAGCTTCTTAATCTTTTCATCGCTCTCTTGGTTAACGCCTACGCGGTAATCGGGTATGACTTTTTGCTTTTCAAGCGGCTTGTCTGAAAAGAACAGGAGTTCCGGCACATTGTAGATCTTTGAGAGTTTAGTCACCTGCGACCAGGTCGGCAGAGAGTCGCCGCGCTCCCACTCGGCAACCACGTCCTTAGCAGATGATGAAATCCTTTTAGACGCAGTAAGAGAACTCATGCCCATATTTTCACGAGCAATTTTCAAGTTTGTAGTATTAATAAGATTGATAACGCTCATAATCTTACGCAAGGCTTATAGTTCAATGATTTTCATCACCTCATCGCCATAATGGTTGATGACTTTGACGGCGATCGTGCCGGTCTTGGGTTTGGGGAAGGGACGGGAGACGGTGGAATACAGCTCCTCCCACGAGTCCTCGCTGATCTCGGCTTTGAGCGCCTTTTTCAATTTCTCATACGGCTTGTCCGCACCGAGGAAGTAGGCGTGGGTCACGAAAAACGCTTCGCCGTTGTAATTGGCGTCAATGAACCATGCCGCGATCTCATGCTCCGGATCGCCGGAACCGCTTGAGCGAATTTCCCCTTTCACTGGATCATATACGTCAACGCCGGCAATTTCCACAACAATCCCCTCTTTCGTTCCCTTAATTTTCACTTCCGGCTCACCGAAGGCGATAAAGAGATTCCCGGAGCCTGTTTTCTTGAGCAGATCCCCCATCGACAGATCAGGGTTGATCTTCACTTTCATCACCTGCAGGCCGTTTGACTGCGACGGCGCGGAAAATGCTGACGCGTCAAACGACGTAGCGGCGACCACCAGCAATTCCGCGAACCGCTTGGCAACCTTTGTGGCGTCGCGGATGAAATCATCGTCCACGCTCCCGAATTCCGGGCCAATGGACACTGCGACCTTCTTCAAACCCTTGTCCGTCTTGTATTCTCCGACTGCCTGCACTTCGGGGCCGGAAGGGAGAATGTCGAGATTTACGAATTCCACCCGCGCGCCGCGCTTTCCGGTCTGCACGCCTGCCTTCAAGAGATTCCCCACCACGGTTTCCACAAACCGCTCGCTTGAGACCATTTCCTGCGCGTCGGACACGCGATGAGGCGAGAGCGACTCCACCGTAAACGGCCCGGCAACGCGGACGATGTCCTTGCTTTCATACGGCTGGTCATAGAGCACTTCCTGTTCCGGCTGTTCATCGTTCGCAAGCGACTTGAGCGTGACATGCGGTACGGTCTTATACTGGAATCCGGCGGCAACGTTCATCTTCGCATCATCGCCGTTTTCCTTGAGCTTGTAATACGGAAATTTCGCGATCATGAGCCTCGTGCGCGCCAAGGCAAGCGCCACCCGCGAGGTGTCAACGGTAATCCACCGCCTCCCCCACTGTTCGGCGACGTATGCGCTCGTCCCGCTCCCGCACGTCGGATCGAGCACCAAATCGCCCGGATCCGTGGTCATGAGGATGCAACGTTGGATGACCTTTGCTCCTGTCTGAACGACATACTTCTTTTTATCTCCAAACCCGCTAGTTCCTACATCCATCCACACATTATTAATCGGCAGAACTGGAAAATCATCAAGATATCTTTTATAGCGCAAGGAGTTTCCTAGCTTGAATATTCTATTTTTTTTAATTAAACATTTTATGCCATCAGACGTGGTTTTCCAATGAGAATTAGCTGGGCATTGATACTCTTTTCCTTCAAATTTAATTGGCTGGGTTTCTTCCTGGCCAACGCCCTGAGAAGCAATGCCCTGATGCGCCAGAATCTTGCTTCCACCCGGCAATACCGTTAGATCATCCAGCTCGCTATCTGTTAACTCCCTAATTGTCCCATTGGGTAGTTCAACCCAATCATACTGACCAGCATTTCTTGCAGCTTCTTTCGGATTGTATAGAGGACGATATTTTATCTTGGTAATGTCTTTTGCATACCAAATTAGAAAATCAGCAATTCTACCTATGGTAGATGACGCGAAACCGCCAGTTTTATTGAATGGAATCTCTGCGCAGATATTTTCACTTCCAAACACTTCATCCATCACGTTCCTCACCAAATGCACATTTTCATCATTGATCTGTACGAAACACGAGCCGCTTTCGGTGAGCAGATCGCGGGCGACGATGAGACGGTCGCGCAGGTAGGAAAGATACGAATGAATCCCCAGCTCCCACGTGTCGCGAAAAGCCTTGATCTGCTCGGGCTGGCGGACGAAGTCCTCGATCTTGTTGTCTTTCACGTCGCGCCGACTGGTGGACACTTGCCAATTGCTCCCGAATTTTATGCCATACGGCGGATCAATATAGATGGTCTGGATGCGACCACGCATGCCTTCTTTTTCCAAGAGAGAATTCATCACGAGCAGCGAGTCCCCGAGGATCATCCGATTGCGCCAATTGTCTTCGTGTTTATAGAATTCCACGGCTTTCGATGCCTGCGTTTCCGCGGTCTCTCCGAAGAGCATCTGCTGGGCGCTGTCGGATGCGCCTGATTTCAGTCGCGCGATGATCGCTTCAGGGGCGATATTCTCCTGCACATAGACCGGCACGGTGGAAACGGCGAACTCGGCACCTTGTTCCTTTTTCCCCGCCCAAATCAACTGCGGATCCGGCGCTGTTGACGGATTATACTTGCCGACCCATAACAGCCGGGGATCGAGCGACGGGTCGTAGTCGTATTTCTTCTTCACCGGCTGTTTTTCGCGCGCCGAGAGCTTGACGGACTCTTCCTGCGTGGGGATCCGCGCGCGTTTCTCGCGGTGCTTGTAGCTCTTGACCGGCGCGGCAGTGGTTGGTGTTTTCGCTTGTTTTCTTAGCATAATGTTGATTGTGGATACACGATTATTGACGAAGTTATATATGCAATATATACTGTATACATAAAACGTTCCCTCCTGATGATAAGAGCCCCTGGGCTCTGCCCCGCGAAAGCGGGGGTAGTCAGGGAGGTCAATGTACTTCTTTCCGAGCAATCCGCTGAATGAAACGTGCGAAGTTCGCACTTCCTTCAGTGGATAGTTACAGCGGGTTGCTCCGAGTGAAGTATTTTTTATTGCAAATATCATGTATTTTGCCGATCTTTTCTTTCACCATCTCATACCACCGCCGATTGCCTTTCTCGAACACATGAAATACCGCGTGGGCGACATAATCCGCAATCTGCAAACCACTGTGAGTATAGTGCGGGTTGTGTTGGTAACTGACGACGAGCTTTGATTCGAGATCGCGGTGGCCGGACAGGTATTCAAGACGGATCCGTTCGACTTCGACCTCCAATTCTTGCCGGAGCTTTAGTTTGCTGTCTTTGCGCGAAAAGATGATCTCGGTGCGTTCGGTTTGGTGACAAATATTTTTTAGAAGCTGCCCGACCATCACGCCGTAGAGTTTGCCGGGATTCCTTTTGAGCGTATCGTAACATTTCAACTTCTCGACTACCAGAACATCAATCTTCACCTCAAGCCCGTTGATGAACCGATAGAATCGCTCTTTCACTTGCCAGTAATCGGTCTGCGCGTGGAAGTTGTCAAGCGCGTATGCCGGGGAAAATATCTTAACCAGCTTCGGGTCCTTTAAAAGTCCGGCCTTGCAATCCGTCACTTGTTGCTGCAAAAGAAGCTGATCGGAACTCCGGACTGCCGCAATCACGAGAAATGACGTTGCGCTTCCGGCCTCGACCAAATTTATGCCTTTTGCCGAATACACTTCCGGTTTGCCGGATTCGTCAATGAAAATATACGTGGTGCCGTGATTTGCCATAGTACTTCACCTGGTAAACAGATTATCGGAAGTTGCGTGATCAAATCCATGAGCAATGCCTGAACGGATAAGGTTCTGCGTATTGTGAATATCCTCCACTTCCAATACCGCCCATGTTCCAAATTTTCCGGCATTATTCACCGCTGGAATCCAGAGGTCGCGCGCGACCCTGATCTTCGTCGCTTTTTTGTCGTCTTTTCTGCCGGTCACTTCGATTAAAAGGTTGAGCTTCTTCTTATCCGGCATTTCCAAAATGACAATAAAATCCGGCGTGTAATGGCGGGCAATGCCCTGATGCTCATAGGGGATAGTAAATCCAAGATTCTGATTCTTCACGTACGACAGCACCTCTGGCATCTGCTCCAGCTTCTTGGCAACCCCCTGTTCCCACTCCTCGGTATCGGCCACGACGTAATTAATGTGGCTTTTTTCCGTCTCGCGCACTTCTTTGGTAGTGAGAAAATCAACATACCGCGTGGAACCAAGCGTATCATAGGGCGCGAGAATGGGCAGCAGCTCCTTATCCGTCTGGCGCGACAGGTTTTCCACGACGATCGCCTGCTGAATCTTGGTGAGCGCGCCGGCAAAATACCCGCCGACCGTGAGATACCCGATCACCATCCTATCTTTGAGCACTACGTGCTTTCTGATATACTCTTCCACGATCTTCTTCAGCTGCGGATGGAGCCAATATTTTTCCGATCCGTCAGCATCGGTGTAACATCGCTTCAGTAATTCAACCGTGAGTATTTCGATCACGGTGCCTTCGCGCCGTTCTCTGATTTTTTCCAGCGTCTCTTTCGTGTCGCTGCCGATCACGCCTCCCAGCGTCACCTCGGTCGGCTCGTTTTCAATCACGGTTTTTGACGCGGGAGTAAAGCGGGCTGATAATTTCGTTTCATTGAGCTCATACCGGTATCCTTCCACGCGCGGGAAGACAATCTCGAGAGCCGCGCGCTCCGGAAGCGCGCGCACGCGATGGATAACTTTGGGTGGTTGCGGCGTTATGCTGCCCTCCACTTTCAAAAAACTGAACGGTACGCCGTAGACCTCGGCATATTCTTCTCTCATAAGGCCAGTCTTCTCATCCACGGCGTAGTCCACGCGGCGGAGCGCGCGCCCCACGACCTGTTCGCAGAGAAGCTGAGTGGAAAACGCGCGGATGCCGAGAATGTGCGTCACCGTATTCACGTCCCATCCTTCGGTAAGCATGGATACCGACACGACGCATTTGATATTTTCACCGAGCTTCCCGGGTTTGCCCACAGTATTCATCACCTCGCGCAGGAGTTCTTCATCAGTCGGGTCGTCCCTGCCCGGAAACCGTTTGCGGTATTCTTTATGGAAATCCTCTATTTCTTTGGTGAATATCTTCTTGAACTCATCGCTAATTTTTTCCCCGCTCTCCAGCTGTGCGCTGTCAATGAGAAATGTATTGGGACGGTCGAGAAAACGCACGCCGTCCTCGTTGCGGAAGACGGGGAGATGCCCTTTTTCTATGGCGATCCGCCCGCTTGCGGTTTCGCGCTCAAACCCCGCAATCCAGCGATACACCAATTCGGACACGGTCGTATTGTTGCACACGACGATCATCACCGGCGGCATCACGTCGGGATTTGTTTTCTTCTGCGCGTCATAGGCGCGGTAGTAGGATTCATAACTGCCATAGAGAGACTCAAGCGCCTCCTGAAGTTTGGTGGGAAGGATCAGCGTCGAGAGATCATAGTTGCCGGTCTTCATCCCTTTCTTAGGAAGATCGTCCCGCACATGGAGCCAGAGGTTGCGGAACTCCGGCACGTCGTCTTTTGAAATCGTATCAGAGTCCACCGGCAGGCGGGGAATTTTGACCACGCCGCATTCGAGCGCGTCAAGCAGTGAAAAATCGTACACGGTCCACGGAAACATAGTCCCCTCCTGGTATCCAGAGCCGCGCAGGAAGTAAGGCGTGGCGGAAAGGTCAATCATCGCATTGACATTCATCTTCCTGGACAACGCCTCAAGCCCGCTGATCCATACGCGGGCGGCTTTGTTATTTTCTTCCGCGTCTTTCCGGTCTTCGCCGGTGAGCTTCTCCTCATGCGGCCGTTCGCGATAGCAGTGATGCGCTTCATCGTTGATGACGAGGACGCGAGGCTTCCCCAACACGCTCTTGAATACGCGCTGAAGCATCTTTTCCGGAGTCTCCTTGAGCGTTTCTTCTTTGATAAGCCCTGCTGCTTTTACCACCGCGCCTACTCGGAACCTGGGATTCTGACGGAGCTCAAGCTGGTGATAATTGGTAATCAGGATGGTTGCCGATTTAAGCAATTCAAAATCCTGATAGGAAACCACGTCGCGCTGCAGGTAGTAATTCTTTGGATCCGTGGGTAGTAATACGTTCAAACGGTCGCGGATGGTGATGCCGGGCGTGACGATCACGAACGCGCCGGTAAACCGGATATCCTGAGGATATCTTATCTTATTGAGCGTATGGTAGGCGATGACCATCGCCATGACCACCGTCTTGCCGGAGCCGGTCGCCATTTTGAAGGCAATGCGATACAGGCCGGGATTGGCTTCCGTATTTGCTTTTTTCAGTTCATTAATGATCCAGCTCTCTCCTAATTTTTCAGCCACCTCATTTACATACATGAGCATTTCCAACGCTTCAATTTGGCAGAAAAAAAGTTTATTCTCGCGTGCATCATCACGCCAGTAAGACAGGAGGTCGCGAGAAGTTTTGGTAATGCCGGAATATCCGCTCTCTCTCCATTGCTTTATCTTCTCCCGGATCTTGTTGATAAATTGGTTTTCTTTCTGCAGCTCAGTCCCATAAGCGCCCTCTGAAAGATTGAGTTCAAGCTGCTTCTGTTTCGTCCTTGCCTTGGGAACGGGAATGTAAAAGCTACTTGGCCTGCGGAACTTCAAAATCTCTTCCGTAAGCCCGCGTTCATCCGCGTTAAAATGGCGGGACGATTCCTGGTAGGGCGAGTTGAGAATGGGTGATTTCATGTAGCAGGACTTACGCACCTTTAAAAATAAGCTAAAATAAAGGCAAAGGCTCACCTCGTGCGCTTACCACTGGAACACCAAAACAAATATGCCTCACAGAATCTTTGCCTACGTCAAAGGCCTTTTGTCTGTTGCGGAATCAGCCACCTGCACCGCGCTCGCGCGTGTCCTCGGCGGCCAATCTCACGATAGCCTCACCAGGATCCTCAACGATCCGAGACTGGAATGGCAGACACTCCTTTCAAGTCTCGCGTTAAGGATCGTGGGCAAGCTCTCGGACGGCTGGCTCATCATCGACGACACGGTGATTCCGAAGCAGTTCGCAAAGGTCGTTGAAAACATCAGCTGGGTCTTCTCCTCGAAAGAGGGGCGCTCCGTCTTGGGCCTCAATATCGTGGTCCTCTGCTGGAGCAATGGCACCCTTACGATACCATTGGCGTTCAAGGTCTGGAAGAAGGACGGGAAGAAATCGAAATTCGATTTGGCCCTGGAACTTCTCTCCTACGCCAAGAATCTCCTGCAATTACAGCCCAATTACGTGGTGTTCGACTCCTGGTATGCGTCGAAGAATATTGTGAAGCGGCTCAACCGGTACCGGTGGACGTTCGTGTGCCAGCTCAAGAAGAACCGGCTGTTGAACGGCGTTCAGCTGCAGGAGTATCACCGCCATCCCTACTGGATGGAACGCGGGATCATCTATGGCAATTGTGAAGTGATCATTGTCAGACACGGCAAGAAGTACTTCGCCACCAACGATCTCACCCGCTCCAAACAGGATATCCTCTCCGCGTACAAGACCCGCTGGTCGATTGAAACCATGTTCCGCATGTTGCACGGGAAGCTCGGCATGGATGAGTGCGAGGCGCGTGCGCTGCGGGCGCAGACCGCGCATATCACCCTCTGCCTCATGAGCTTCCTCATTCTGGAACGGATGCGCCAGGCAACCGGCATAACGTGGTATCAATTGAGACGGGATTACAGTTTTCACCCGGAACGGGCGGATTTGCTTTTCAATGAGCTAAAATTATTCACTGCGTAAGTCCTGATGTAGTAATAATCCCACAAAAAACGGCTCAAGGCAAACGAAAATGTGGCCAAGATGCTGCATTCTGGCCACAAATGAAGCGGGATTTGGAATCACGATCCGGCTATATCACGGGGATGGAGCCGGACCCGTCTCGCCAAGGTGCGAGCCGAGGTAGATGGACTAAGTCGGCTTCTGCCCGCCTGTGGGGAACGGATTTGAGTTCTCCCGCTTCAAGCGGCGATGGGCGCGGACGATGAGGATTAAAATCCAAAGTTTCTGAAAATATACCAAGTAACGATAAGAACGAGGTTGATAATTATTCCGACGGTAATCATCACGCCTGGCAAAAATTTATTCGCAATCCTCTCCTTATCAATAAAAATTAAAAGAATAAATCCAAGCAATGAAAGGCCTAGAAACAGGAGGGGCAGCTTTACGACCAAATATAATCCTTCGTCATAGCCGTAAAAATAAACAGCATCCAAAATAAACAGGGTAGCAATGATTGAATAAAACACCTTTGCTGATAACTTCATATTAAGGCTGTTAACTTTTATAAACGTTCCCTCACGTATCTCAAATCTCCTTTCAACACATCCCTTGCTTCTGTAGTAAGCATACCCTGCTTCTGGAGTTTATCCAAGAGCGTAATGAGCGCATCAATGATCGCGAGCTTGGCGCGTTTGGCTGAAGGAGGCAATTTGCCAGTAAGAGGAAGGAGCTTGTCCGCAAGGTTTTTGATGAGTTTGTAGGCAGCGGGGTTCCGGTACCAGCCGTGATCGCGCCCCCAGTCAATGAGACCGAGGACGCTCGCCTGGGTAGCAATCACGGTGAACGAACTTGATTCAGCGGCGTAGTTCCCTGCGGCGTCGTGGGCGTTGACGGATAAGGAATGAGTGCCGAGAGACAAAGTCGGGAGCAGAAGAGAATGTGACAGAGAAAGCGGAGAAACGAAAGAGGTTGATTCATCTAATGTATTACCGTTGAGACCAATCACCGCCGTGAGCGGTGTAGTGTCGTCGATGACACTCCCCTCAAGCGCGAGAACCTGATGGTGTTCGTATACGGCATCAGGCGCGGGAGTAGTGAGATCGATGACAGGAGATATGAAGTCTCCGGCTCCTGCGGGATCGAGTATGCTTGAAGGCGTGAAGGTCTGCTCAAACTGACCGTCGCCTTCTTGATCAAGCTTAACAACCGCTCCTGCTATATTATTCTCGTCAAACACCACCTCACCCTTAGTTTGCGGGGTGACGGGGAGTTCGAAGAACCGTGCGCTTCCAAGTTCGCCTTGTTCGGTAATATCAGTCAAGTCGTAGCGAAATGTACCTTCACCTGTACCGTTCATTATGACCGTCGCATTCAAGCCCTTAGGGAGCGTGAGAAATTTGTTATCGCCCAATACGTCATAACTCGATCCTGGGATTTCCTCATCAAAGCCGCCGTGCTCATTTGGGCCAGTATGATTACCCGAGTTGTCATAAGCATGGAGATCAACTGGGCTGTGGATGCTATGCAGGGTTGCGGTGTAACCGCAATTGCTCATACCGTCTCGGATAGACTGGTATCTATTCTCAAACAGATCGACTTGGTTATCATTCAACATGTCTAACACGAGTTCTCGTGCCATTGCGTGATTCGGCATGCGACCGTGCCGCGCACCCTTTATGTAATACTTTGCATTGCTTTCCACTTCATCCGCACTCTTAAGCGGCACTGTCTCGTCGCCGTCTATCATCTGTACATTGATGTCTTCATCTTCCTCAAATCCTCTGAAGGTGACGATGCGCCCAATCGTCGGTTCGGCGCAGCCTACGACCGCGTGCATGCGTTCCTGCAACGCCTGCGAAGGGCTCCATGCGGCGAGGTCTGTATGGAACGCATTGGCGATATCCCTCAAGTACGTGTTCAAACCCATGTTGCCGATGAACGTCTGAGTTTGGTCAAAATTCAACGCGCGCCGCACCCCGTTATGGTCAATGTCTCCCAGGTCAACCATATAGGACGTATACGCATCGAAATATTTCGGTGTAGGTAAAAGTTGGTAAAGTGTTCTCATATTGCCCGCGATCCGCTTGATGGATTCCTGATTCACTACTCCACCTGTACCGAAATCATCGCCGTATAACAGAGCTTTTAGCGCTTTGGGAGCGCCAGCGTGCGGCGTCCCGAGGAAAATAACTTGGTCAATCTTGCCTTCACCGTGTTGTCGGGCGTAAGCCTTCGCAACCAATCCTCCCATTGAGTGTGCGATGATATCAACTTTGCCGCTCGGTTCTGGTTGTATTTGATTAATGAAATTGGAAAGCGCATCCGCGTGAAGACGATTGTCGAGCCTCCAGTCGTATGGGAATACAAAGAGGTCCTGACCTTCAACATAGCCTGCGTCATGTAAGTCGCTGATCAAGTCCGTCCATATTTCGAATATCTCCGCCTTTTCCCTGATGATGTCGCCCACCTGGATAGGAGCAAAGCTATCTCCCAGCGCATTCAACGTAAGAATATCCAAAAAATGGTCGTCAAGCCCTATCTTGTTGATATTCATCCATATTTCCTCGCCGTTATGAAACAGCTCTGAACCAATGATACCAGGAACAAGAATCACTGGATCCCGTGCAGGCGGCGGGGATGGAGGCGCGGTGAGCGTGAAGGTGAAGGGGCCGTCCACGAACGGCCGGCCGAGGTAGCGCCAGTGTTCGCCGTCGGTGGCTTGGAAGTAGAATTCGTAGTCGGCGGCAAGAGGAAAGCCCGCCGGTATGGTGAGAGAAAACTGTTCGCCGTTGATGTATAGATACCCGAATCTAAAACTATGGTATAATGGAGGAGCTAAATGAATTACCCAACCGCAGCAGAGCTGCGGGGTATCAATTGAGTGTGAACAACCTGAGCTGTCTGGCCATACGTTTCTCTTCTGGATTGCCTTGGTTCTGAATGTACTTTCTCACGATTTCCTCGGTTGTTCCTTCGCCCGCCGTGCCGATGTAACCGCCGTCGCTCCAGAACTCACCGCCCCACAGCACCTTCTTTCGTATGTCAGGAAACCGATTGAACATCTCCTTCGCGCTGACGCTCTTCAGCACCTGCATGATCTGTGACGGCGCCCACCTGCCTGCAGCACCCACGAACACGTGCACATGGTCACCGTCGGTGCCCATCTCGTCGATCTCGAACCAGTAGCGTTCCCCAACTTCCTTGAAGATCTTCTTGAGTTCGTCGCAGTACTGTTCGTTCTTCAAGAGTCGCTTCCTACACTTAATGCACATCACCTGGCGATACTTGATTTGATAGCTACAGTGCGATGCAAACTTTACTTCCATGCCCTCACGTTATCATCATTCCCCACGGCTGCCAATTCATCCCACGCAGCAGAGCTGCGGGGTATTCTTGGCAGGTGAGGGATAAAAAATCCTCGTATGCCAAAAACAAAAGCGCCCGGCAAGAAAGCCATACCAGGGCTGCAAAACACGTTGAAGGACCCTGATCTTTCAAAGCAAGAATATATCCGCGTCCAGGCGGTGCTCATGAAGAAACAAGGATTCACCGTTGAACAAGTCATGCGGGTCAACGGCAAATCTCGGGTAACCATTGAAGGCTGGATCACCGCATTCAACAAGGAAGGCGTTGACGGGTTACGAACAAAGCCGCAAACTTCCCATTACGTCAAGCTCAGCGCTGGCAAAAAACAAGAGCTCAAAGCCCTTGTGTACCGCCACAAACCCGCGGAATACGGCTACACGCAGGACTTCTGGTCGATCCCGATTCTCAAAGACTTCGTGAAGACCAAGTTCAAGGTGGCGTACAAGTCGGAGAAGTCGTATCAGGACCTGTTCGCCTTCTGCGGATTCTCCTACCAGAAAGCCGAGCACATCGACCACCGGAAAGACGAGACTGATCCCCAATCATTCAAAGTCCGTTTGAGAAAACGGCTAAAAAAAGGGGCCTTCTCGATGTCATGGTAGGAGACGAATGCAATATCCAGCACGAACCGAACGGCACGAACCGATGGAGCGAGGTTGGCAACACGCCCGTAATACGAGTGAATCGAAGCAGAGACAAGAACCATAAAATTTCCGTATTCGGCGCCCTTTCCATCACGAGCGGGAAGGTTCTCGCCATGTTCTGCGTCTGGCTGAACTCGGAAACCGCCCTAGAGTTTCTGGAACGGGTGAAAACGCATCGCACGAGACTGTTGAAGAAGATGAAGAGCAAGCCGCTCCCCGTACTCCTGATCTGGGATAACGCGAGTTACCACAAGAGCAAAGAAGTAAGGGAGTGGCTTGCGCTCAATCCCGGCGTGGTGGAACTGATGAATTTTCCCCCGTACTGTCCTGAACGCAATCCACAGGAGCATGTGTGGAGGGCTATGAAACAATATGTGGCTTCCCGAAAGACGCATGAGATGCTATTCGGCAATATCGTTGCCGCGGCGAAGATATTTTTAACAAAAACGTTCCGCTACAAGCTGTTGTGATCCATTAGTTTTAGATTCGGGTATCTATTCTACGATCCACGCGCATCCTTGGATGAGGCGTTCCTCCACCTTACGCGATGTAATTTCAATTCTCTGGCGAAAAACGGGAAGCCCGGTGCGTTATTCACAAACATCGTAATGGCTTCTTCCGCGCCTTCGTCGTCATGCGCCAGCGCGGCGGGGATGAAGTGGTTGCGCACCTGGAAAATCGAGGCAATAACCGGAGGATGGTTATCGGGATGAGTGTAAACTAAAGAAAAGGTGAGCGGGCTTCCTGCGGATGTGGTGTCAGGATTGATCGCGTCCGTGCCGTTAAACCCTGTCGCGGGAGAGAAGGAGAGGGTGGGCGCGTGAGGAGGGAAAAATGCCAGCGTCGGATCGGGGAGATACGCAAGCAACGCCCAAGCCGTTATCGTGCCGAGGAGAATTGAGGAAATGATTTTTATGAGAGAGGATGAAGGGCGCATAGCATGGATAAAACCCTCCGTTTCTTATGCCACAACCCTACCACGCAGGCGGAATTGCGCAAGTGAATAAGTTGAGGAAACCGCCCCTCGCTCCCCTCCTTATTAAGGAGGGGATGTGATTTTTCTTTTTATTTTTCATCGGGTTCCGGATTCCCCGATCTCGGCCCGCCTTGCCGGCGAGACAGATCGGGGATGACATTGAGTGACCAAGAAATGACAAAATTGAAGAGACACCCGTGAAGGGTGTCTCGCAAAACTGGCATCGCCGCGCTACTGCGCGTTTCGGTTCCTTGGACGGAAACGGGTCGCTCGAACCGCGCACTAGGTTGGCTCCCCACCCCGGTCTGGTACCAACCGTAGAGGGGTTTCACAAGGGTTTCCGTGCGTCTTTCTCTGGGCACCACAACGGAGCTGGGTCGGGCTTTCAACTGAGTAGAATGAGACAAATGAGACAGTCCTTAAGGCAGTGTTTCCGTGTCTCATTTGACTTCATTGTCTCATTCGTGGCCTTGTATTTTTCTAAACATTTTCAAGTCCGTCCAGGTAATCAGTAATGTCTTTCTTCGTCGGCTTGCGGGCATTCGTGACGTAATAATAAAACTGGAGAAAATTGCCATCCTTATTGCACGCTCGAATCCCTTTCTCAATAAATACGGCGGGTGCCACGTCGAGCGGAATCAGGACCGAAATGAGAGCGCGAAAAGGACCGAATTCGATAGATTCAACCTTTGATTCCAATGCATCGCCTACTGTCTTGAACGCGGCTTTCACCCTCTGTTCCTGCTCCTCGGAAAATCGTTTGTTCCCTTCCGCGCTCACGATCACGTAGAAACGGAATCGATTGCCTGCTCCTCCTGCGCCCGTCATGACCAGATCCTCATCCTCGCCAAGTTCTTCCGACTTCACCTGCATGCGGCATTCGTTGAAACAGAGCGTAGCCCACGCGGCAAGCGCTCGATCTGGATTCTCCAAATACTTCTGCAGGACATTGATTGCTTCCAGCGTCCCGATGTGGGCGAGCGAAAATAGTATCCGTTTCGTAACTACTCAGCACGCTGAAAAGACCAATGTTTAAGCCACGAAATTTCAAGCATAATTGATGTTAAAATTTGGAAATTGGCTTAAATAAGCGATTTTCATTCAAAACAACCTGAGTAGTTACTCCGTTTCTTATTCTCAACGCTCGCATCGGACGAGAACAATAATTTCCCTTCCTCAACAACTGCGGCCGCGTCCAGGCCTCCGGTGTCCACCTTGTCGTGGAACTTGATGTACTCCCGGTGCGTCTTCAACGGAATCTCGATGTCCGACTCCATGGCGGATGAATGTTTGTCTTGTGGCGTGGTCATAGCCGACAGTTCCCTTAGCGTTCGATCTTTATTCCCGTCTCTTTCTCAAAAACATCATCAAGCCCGTCAGTGTACAAGTTGTTATGATCTTCAAGGTACTTCTTTGCCTTCGCGAACATTTCAGACCGCTCATGCGCATCTTTGATTTCCTCTTTCACGAGCTTGAGATAAGTCCCCAGATGGCGGCAGGCCATGGAGTCGTAAGATTCGGAATCATAACCGTATTCGTTCATGAATTCAATGAATCCCCCATACGCAAGCTGTTCGAGCTTCATGATCGTCCCAACATTGACGCCTGATTTTCTTGCTTTCGAAATAATATCATTGACGACGCTGCCTTCGATGTCGCCCGGCGGCAGTTGATACACATTGCCAATCGTCTCTTGCTCCATCTGTTTGACGTACTCCTCGCCGTGAGAACCGCCGAGCAGGCGGTTCTCCAGGAACAGCTTCGTATCGTTGGAGAAGCGGTACATGTCCCGCAACAATCCATCCTTGCCTTTTTGAGAAAGCTCGTTGAACTTCTTCTTTACTTCCTGAAATCTTGATTGGTTCATGAAGTCATGCAGAATGTTACCCCCGCCAATCGGCGCACTCGCGCATGACGAATTCATCCATGTCCTTCGCGTCGCTCACGCGGGCTGTCTTCTTCCATTCGTCGAGGATGAAGCGGAAGGTTTCTCCGGGCGCGTCGTCGGCCCAGTTCTTGTACTCTGATGTTGAGATGGTGGAGAAAAGGTGGATACCTTTGAGGATTCCCTTGCAGTACTCACGCGCCTGTTCGCTGAGCTTGAGCGTGTGATACCGCTTCATTTCCTCCTGGCACGGCTCCATCGCCTCCTCAAACATCTGCACGGCAAGCTCGTTCGGTTCCACATAACCATAGCTGGTGCTCCCGGCATTATCCCATACGTCATGCACGTCGATCGCTTCGAGCGTTCCCAAGACTTCCTTGGCGATCTTCTCGCAATCAACCTTTTCGAGTCTTGCCCCGACCATCCGTTCGACCCGCGCGGCAAGTGCGGGGTCTTCTCGCGCCAGTTTGCGCAAAAACTCCAGCGCCTCGTCCGGCGCGAGGGCGTCCAATATCTTCTTTTGGCGAGAGGTGAGTTTTGACGGGGAAGGCATAGGAGCGTTTTTATGTGGCGGGATTCATGCCGCCGGAAGCCTCAAGAGCGATCACTTCCCTCCCCAATGAGGTGAGTGCGCAGGTGTCGTCAGCCGTATCATACCGCGCAAATCCCCACGGCACCAGCATATAATGGAACAATACCCGCGAGATGCCGCTTCTGGCCAAATCCGCATTATCGCCGTGGGCCGTCACCCACCGTATCTTGAACGTCTCCCGCGCCCAATCAAGGGTCTTGACGTATGAAAAAGGACCGTGGCGAACTTCTGTCTCGCGCTCATGGAGATACCGCCATACCATGTCCTGGTGAAGCTGCAGGGTGCCTGCGATGCGGGCGTCGTTCGTCCAATACGCCAAATCCGGCCACTCCATCTGCCGGGCAAAGCTGCGCCAGAGATGGAGAAACTGCGCCTGCGGATCAAGGCCGTCAAACTGTAACACGCGCGGCAGGAGCGGAAGCAGGCGCCGTTTCGTCCTCATCGTCAACCCGGCCGCCTCAAGCAGCGCGTCAATGGTGCGCAGGTACCATAGTTGATGCTCACTGCGCACGGGAAAGACCTTGTCGCCGATGCGGTCCTCCATCGGCTGCTTGCGGATGAGCGTATCGTTCACTTCTCTCAGGCTGCGCAAGTTGAGATTCCCGGTTTCGGTAAGCTGGGGGTAGGGCGTGCGTTTTGTCACATACCGAAGGAATGACAAGATGTCCCGGTACAAGATGTTGCGCGATACTTCTTCCGATGGGATGCTCATAAGAGTGTCTGGTTACCTCCCGCAGCAGTGCTTGTACTTCCTCGGGCTGCCATCATCTTTCTTTGCTCCGCACGGGCAGGGATCGTTGCGGCCGGTGCCTGCGGGAATGGATGCAAACCGCTTGAAACGATCATTGACCGGATGTAGGGACGGGAGGGGCTCGCGCCAGCCCGACTTATAAAAATCCATGAGCTGCTCGAATCGCCAGTCAATGTTGGATCTTCTCCACCACGGGACGACGTTCTTCCATACTTCGCGCAGAACGGAACGGAAGCCTTCCGGGCACCGATCTCTCATCCGCGCGAATGGGAATGCGGGGATGGAATCGGTTTCGAAATATCCCTTGACGACATCCATCCAGAAGTGGGGACGGTACTTTGGATCTGTAAAGATATTCACGAAGAACCCGTAATCAGTAAGGTAGTGCATGCCTTCCTTCTCGTCCATGACAATGCCCGCGCTTTCCGCGCCGAGAATGTCGTCGTCAACCTGAGGGTAAACGGGTCTCCTTCCGGATTCCGCGAACCAGGCGTCGTAATAGCCCTTGAGGAGTTCAGGAATCTCGCGCCCTTCGCAGACCACCTCGTCTTTCCCAAAATGCTTCACGAAACGGTCATACTCCTGCTTCTGCAGGACAAAAGCCCTTTGCAGCTTCTCGGGATTATTGCGGTACCAGTCTTTGGGGTTCCGCTTGAGCACGAATTCCTCAAAAACGAACCGTTCGCTATGGGCGGGGATGGTATGCTGAGGACCGGAAAGGAACCACGCGCCCTTGACCGGGGCGAGATTGGTGAAGATGAAATCGTGGAGTTGGAGAGGAGGGGCGATGGTGTGGAAATAATCACCAGCCTCCTCATTTGAAAATACCTCATATTCCGCTTCTGCGGCAACGTCGCAGAGACGCAACGAACTGCCGTTGATTGAGAGAGTCTCAAACACCGAAGAGAACGCTCTGTCCTCCCACTCCTTGAGCATCTCCTTTTCTTCTTGCGTAAACTGCCCGTCGCGCCGGATAACCTCAAGCACCCTTTCCTCGTCCTTCGTCTCGCCGAAGAGCAGATACCAGTCCATACCGAGATTCC
>Ga0209211_10003229_pt1 | contig 26918 bp, 12 predicted proteins | sample RifGroA2_FD_183992 | JGI IMG/M metagenome (GOLD analysis project Ga0209211, IMG submission 183992) | Groundwater microbial communities from Rifle, Colorado, USA - Groundwater A2 (SPAdes) (version 2) | ecosystem: Environmental > Aquatic > Deep subsurface > Groundwater | place: Rifle, Colorado...
AATCCGAAGGGTTGCCAAATAATGTAGTAAGAGGAATTGTAAATAGTTATGATTCTTCATTGTATTTTGTTACTTCTGGAGGTGGTTTTTGTAATTATAATGGTAAAGAATTTAAAAGTTATTCAACACCTCAAGGATTGTCGTCGAACTTTATAATGGGAGCAACAACCGACAAGTTAAATAGGTTATGGTTAGCAACTTCGGGTGGTGGAATCTGCAAATTTGATGGAAAATATTTTTATAAATTAAATTCAACATTAGGACTTAAAACAAATTATTTTCTTTCGATTATAACAGGGTCAAAAAATGAAATTTATGCAGGTGCTTATGGTGGTGGATTGTCAATAATTAAAGAAAATGAAATTATTCATTATGGACCAAAAGATGGATTGCCGTCAATTTACATAAATTCAATTACTCAAGATAAACAAAACAATATCTGGCTCGGAACCGAAACAGGACTTTATGAATTGAAAGATAATAAAATTTGTCAAATTCGTTCTGATATTTTTAATGCAAATAATCAAATTTTAACATTATACAGCGATGCAGAAAATAATTTGTGGATTGGAACAGATGGGCATGGAGTTTATCGTTTAATGAATAATGTTATGCAAAATGTTACGAATGAAAATGGTTTGTGCAACAATCATGTTAAATCTATTATTATTGATGACAAAACAGGTGTGTGGATAGGAACCTCAAACGGTATTGCATATTTAAAACCAAAATCAAAAAAAACAGCGTCATTAAACGATTATGAAATTAAAAATTATAATCGTCCTGAAGGATATACAGGAAGTAATTGTTTGCTAAATTCAATAAATATTGATAAAAATAATAGAATTTGGCTTGGTACAGGACGAAAATTATTATGTATAAATACTGCAAATCAAGTAATAAATAAAATTTCACCAACAATAAAACTTGAATCTATCGAATTGTTTTTCAAAAATGTAAATTGGAAAAAATATAGCGACTCAGGGTTTGTTAAATTCTATTCAATTGAAAAATGGTCGGGGCTTCCGAATGATTTAATTTTGCCCTATAACAATAATCACATTACATTTAATTTCTCAGGAATAAATTTAAACTGTCCCGAAAAAACAAAATATAAATTCATTTTAGAAGGGTTAGATAATAACTGGAGCCCAATTACATACTCTAATAAAGCTATTTATAGCAATATTCCACCAGGGAAATATGAATTTAAAGTTATTTCGTTTAATGAAAACAATGTGCAGTCAAAAGAAATTGCAGTATATAATTTCGAAATATCTCCACCATGGTGGCAAACGTTGTGGTTTAAAACCCTAATTGTTTTTTGTTTATTGATCTTTGTAATTTTATTTGTAAAGTGGCGTGAGCGAAAATTAAAACGCGACAAAGAAATCCTTAAACAAAAGGTAAAAGAGCAGACACACGAATTGTCCGAAAAAAATGAAGAATTACTTCAGCAAAACGAAGAAATCAGCACCCAGAGAGACGAAATTGAAGCCCAGCGTGATGAAATTACAGCTCAATGCGATTTAGTAATCATTCAAAAAGAACAAATTGAAACAATACATAAAGAAATTTCTCAAAGTATTGATTATGCAACCCGATTGCAAACAGCTATTTTGTCCGACATCATTTTTTTAAATAAATACTTATTCGAAAGTTTTATTTTATACAAACCCAAAGATAAAGTAAGTGGCGATTTTTATTGGTGGACAGTTATTGAAAATCAATTAGTTATAACTGTTGCCGATTGTACAGGGCACGGTGTGCCTGGTGCTTTTATGAGTATGCTTGGAACTTCGTTTTTAAGAGAAATTGTTATTAAGGAATACATGACTAATCCTGCCATTATTTTAAAACGCTTACGCAAAGAAATAATAAATAGTTTAAAGCAAAGAGGTCAAATTGGCGAACAAAAAGATGGAATGGACATGTCGCTTATAACAATTAATACCGAAACAAATGAATGTCAGTGGGCAGGAGCAAATAATCCGCTTTATATTATTCGAAGTAATTCAGATTTGACAACTTTTGAAAAGTTGTCAAATCTTGAGGAACTTAAAGGCGACAAAATGCCCATTTCTATTCACGAACGCATGGAACCATTTACCAATCACGATTTAAAACTCGAAAAAGGCGATTGTCTATACTTATTCAGCGATGGCTATGCCGACCAGTTTGGCGGACCAAAAGGCAAAAAGTTTATGTATAAACAATTTAAGGAACTCTTGTTTACAAACTCTCAAAAACTAATGCAAGAGCAAAAAGATATTTTAGATAAAACTATAAATGAATGGATTGGGAACGGAGAGCAAATAGATGATATTACTGTATTAGGTATTAAAATTTAATTTTTGAAAAAAATCTTATATTATATAATTTTATTTACTGTTTTTTCCGCGAGAGTTTTTTCGCAAAATTATAACATTAAACATTATACTGTTCAGGATGGTTTATTGCACTCTTTTGTGAATGATATAATACAAGACAAAAGAGGAAGTATTTGGATGGCAACTGGTGGTGGTTTATGTAAATTTAACAGTGTAGAATTTACTAATTATACTAAAAAGGACGGATTGAATAATTATCGCTTACTTTCTTTAGCCGAAGATGATTTTAATAATATTTGGATTGGCTCATTATTAGGGATTAATGTTTTTGATGGCGACTCTATTTATACTTTAAAAAGTGCAACTAAAAGAGTATTAGCTCTGAAAAAATCGTTAGACGGACAAATGTGGGTTGCCTCAAATGAGGGTGTTGAAAAAATGCAATTTAATAATGGGAAATTTATAACAACAAAACTCCCTTATGATTTTGGAGTAATTGATTTTGAAAATATTTTTCAAGATAGAAATTTGAACTCTTTTTTAGTACAAACAGAAAATAATCTGTTTATTGGTTTAAATAATACAGTATATGTTTATAATAATAAAGAAGTAAAAAAAATAAAATTTGATAAAAATATAAAAGTCTATTCAGCTTGCAAATTAGAAAATAATGATGTGATTTTTGGGACAAATAATGGAATCTTTAAATATAATGGATACAGTTTAGAGTTAATCAAAAATAATCGTCTAAATGCTTTTCATGCTTTCAAAATTGAATATAAGAATAATAAAATTTGGATGATTGGGAATTGGAGTGAAACAGAAAAAAGTGCACTTTATTTAGTTAGTATAAGTTTAAAAGATGAAAAATATTTCAGAAAGATAAGCGATAGTAATGGCTTAATTGAAAAAGCTACATCATTATTAATTGATTACGAAAATGATATTTGGATTGGTTCAAATGGAGGATTAAGCGTTTTAAAAGGCGAAGAATTTGTTAATTATACTATTGAAAATGGTCTTATAGGAAATAAAATTTGGGGTGTTTATCAAGATAACGATAAAAATGTTTGGGTTGGGACAATAAATGAAGGCTTATCAATAATAACAAAGGATAGCATATTGAATTTTGATACTATTTCTGGTTTGCCCGATATGTATATTGGTGCAATTTTTCAGGTTGAAAAGAATGAATTTTTACTTGGTACTGCTAAAAAAGGTATATGTAAAGCTGAGTTTGTATCTAAATTAAATCGTTATAAATTTAGTCAGTTAAACATTGAATTAAATATCGGAATTACTCGTGTTGACTGCATCTTAAGAGATAGAAAAAAAATATTGTGGGTAGCAAGCAGTAAAGGTTTGTATTATTCAAATGACGGCAAAAATTTTAAACATAAACCATTATTCCAAGGTGATTCTAATCAAGTATTTATTCAAAAAATATTTGAATCAAGTGAAGGTGATTTATATATTGGCACAAAACAAATGGGGTTGTTTTTATTAAAAGATAACAAAGTCGAGAATTTTTTAAACGATTCTAAAAAAGAATTAGGAATTTCATCAATTTGCGAAGATATACAACATAACATTTGGGTTGGTTCTCAGCGTGAAGGAGTTTTAAAAATTGATAATGGCAAATGCAATTGGATTACAGAAAAAGATGGGCTTAAATCTAATCTGATATATATATTGCAATCAGATAAAAGTGGTAATATATGGATAGGAAGTAACTTGGGATTAGATAGATTAAATTGTATTAAATATAATAAAACAAATGAAATAGATATTCGGCATTACGATACTAATGATGGATTGCAGGAATTGGAAATGAACTTGAATGGCTCTATCGAAGATAGCTATGAGAATTTATGGTTTGCAACGAATAATGGAATTTTAAAGTACGATTATCATTATGAAATTAGTAATAGAATACCACCAATTATTAATTTGCTCAATGTTAAATTGCATTCAAATTCAGTAGATTGGACTAAATATTCTGATTCGTTAACAGGTTGGAATAAATTGCCTGTAAATCCTGTTTTGCCATATAACGATAATCATATTACTTTTGAATTTGTCGGTATTAGTTTTAAAACTAAGGAAATTAAATATACATGGAAACTCGAAGGTTTTGATAAAAAATGGGTACCACCAAGTTATAGCCGCCAAGTTGTGTATTCTAATCTTCCATACGGAGAATATATTTTTAAATTAAAATCTTCAAATAATGATGATGTATGGAATAAAGAACCATTAGAATTTAGGTTTGAAATTCTTCCTCCTTTTTGGGCTGAATGGTGGTTTATCTCAATTTCTATTTTGTTTTTAGGAATGTTGATTTACTTTTCTATAAGATTGAGAATGAATTCGTTAATTAAACACCAAAAAGAACTTGAAAATCAAATAAGTCAACGAACTGAGAAAATATCACTTCAAAAAGAAGAATTGGAATCTCAAATTGATATTGTTAATAATCAAAAACGACAAATTGAAAATATTCATTTACAATTATCTGATAGTATTGAATATGCAAAACGAATCCAAGATGCCGCTTTACCTCTCCAGGGAAATTTGCAGTCAATAGTTGCAGATGCATTTGTTTTTTTTAAACCGAGGGATGTTGTTAGTGGAGATTTTTATTGGTGGGCACAAATGAAACCAGATAATGTTTTAGTTGCTGCTGTAGTAGATTGTACAGGGCATGGAGTTCCAGGTGCATTTATGAGTTTATTGGGAATCTCTTTTCTTCGTGAAATTGTAATCAAAGAATATATAACACACCCCGCAGTAATTTTACGGAAACTACGAAAAGAAATTATAAATTCTTTAAATCAAAAAGATGAATTTGGAGAACAAAAGGATGGAATGGATATGGCATTAATAAGTGTTAATTTAGATACTTTAGAAATGCAGTTTGCGGGTGCAAATAATCCTCTTTACATAATAAGGGCTAAGGTTGAGGATAAGGCTAAGGAATACCGCGAAGCCCCCTTAACCTTAACCTCAGTCTTAATTGAACTAAAAGGCGATAAAATGCCAATAGCCATTTATAGAAGAATGGATAAATTTACAAATAACAAATTTCAGTTACATAAAGGCGACCAGGTTTATTTATTTTCAGATGGGTTTATTGACCAATTTGGAGGTAAAAAAGGTAAAAAATTCTTGTGCAAACAATTTAAACAATTGCTTTTAAATAATGCCAATAAACCAATGACAGAACAATGTGCAGTTATAGAAAAAACTTTAAATGAGTGGATTGGTAACAACGAGCAAGTTGACGACATAACAATACTTGGATTAAAACTATAAACGAATTATTGTAATTTTTCCAATTTTGCAAAGACTCTGGCGCCGTTAAATTTCGGAAAGTTCCAATTAACTGTTGAAATGCAATTTCATTGACCCAATTTATTGCCCCGACATTTATTGCCCCGACATTTATGTCGGGGTAAAATTATATCAATGGCTTTAGCCAAAAAATGATTATGTTAGGGCTTGCTGAATAAATATTATCATTCTTAATATAGAATATTATGGAGTAAATGCTTTTTTAATTGCAAAGGATTTTCATTAAAAGCGTAAAATTCTTTACCCACAAAACTATGGTATGGTTTAAAACCGTAACATAGTTCTCACCCACAAATGTCGGGCTAAAGCTCGTTTTTAATACGAACTTTATTTTCCGCCATTTATAGAGATTTAGTAAATGCTGTAACAAACAGCATTTCAGAATGTTGAATAGCCCCCGACTTTAGTCGGGGGTAAAATGAATTAAAAAATCCGGGCTTTAGCCCAATATTTGAGTTTTTCAGCAGACCCTATGTTAGCTTAATAAGTATTCGACACTTCAAGATTAGACTATCTTTTTCTTTTGATGAGATGAGTTTAAAATGTAATACTCAAATTAAATCATTTTGTAGTATATTAATTTTTAAGTCAAAAATTAACTCAACATTAATATAAGTAACTTATTAAAAGGATAATACGAAAGGATATTAATAACTTCGCTAATATGTACACGTTCACCATTTTTATAGGCAACAATCCATGCATCGGCAGTTCCACTACTTAATTTTTCTTTTTTGGCTTGTGAATATTTTTCGTATTTGCCAATTAAATATTTATACCAGCCCTCGTGTTGCTCCATTAATAAATCTTTTTTACCAGAGTAACGCTGATGCAATTCGGCATAAGGAATTTGACGATGGCAAGCACCTACCTGAACTTTAAAATAAACATTCTGGTTGTTTGAGTCTTTAATTTTACTTTTGTTAACGTCAGTTTCATTAGTAACATTTGGCACATCATGGGCTTTATTTTCTATAACAGAATTATTGTCTGTGTTTTTATTTATAATATTTGCGACATTGTTACTATCGTTTTTAGTAGAATCTTTAACATTTGCGAATAAATTTGATGGCTCGCCATTTTCAATTGGAACCTTATAATTATCGGGATTGTCGGTGGAGTCTTTTAAATTTTTCAAAGCAGTTTGTTCTACGAGCATTTGAAACGAATAAATATCAATAGAGCCTAATCCTTCTTTCCGTGTTGCCGAAAAATATCCATGCAAGTTGTCGTTTTCGCCAAAAACCTGACAATACATTTCGTCATCTGGAGTGTTTAAAGGATAACCTAAATTTTCGGGTACCGACCATTTCCCATCAATTAACGAAGTCTTAAACATATCAAAGCCACCCATAGTATTATGACCGGTAGATGAGAAATAAAGTGTTTTCCCATCTTTTGACAGCGACACACCTTCTTCATCGTATATTGTGTTAACAATGTTCCCAATATTTTCGGGTTCGCCCCATTCACCGTTGTCTTGCAAATGAGAAACAAAAATATCACGCATGCCTAAAGTTTTATCATGCCTGTCGCTAACAATATAAAGAGTTTTTTTTTCGTCTGAAATACAAGCCGAAGTTTCGTGAAATTTTGTATTTATTTTGTTAAGCTGCTTTGGTTGCGACCATGTATCATTCTCATACGTGTACTCGTATAAATCGCCACCATTTATTAGACCTCTGTATATAAATAACAATTTGCCATCAAATGATAATCCTACGCATGCGTCGTGTGATGATGTGTTTACATTTCCATTTATTTTAACAGGTGCTGTCCAACTACTTGCATCATTTTTTGACTGGTAAATATCTTCGTAATATTCAAGTTCATCGGGGTCAATATCGCCACCGGTACTACCTTCGCGACGTGAAGTGAATATTAAAAGTTTTTCATCGGCAGTAATTAAAGGAGCATAATCACTATATTTAGAATTAATGCCACTTATATTTACGATGTTAATATTTACTGGCTTATTAACAAGAAGTTTACCATTTTCACATTCGTTAATTTTTTTGTCAATTATCATCACAAATGATGTTATCTTCTTCACTTTTGTATCCGATGATTTTATATTTAAAGCTTTCGTAGCATTATTATAATGAATGACAGCTTCATCAAATTGAAAATTATAATGATATCCTTGTGCAATAGCATATTCAATTTTAGAATCAACATCGGGTTTTAAACTTTGAGCTTTTAAAAAAAAATTTAACGAAGAAGCTTTATCGGATGAATTCAAATAACAAATTCCAATTTTAAAATTCAGTAACGAGTTATTTGGATTAAATGTGTTGGCTTTCAAATAGTAAGCGAGTGCCTGAGAGTACATCCATTTTTTTTGCTTGGCAAAATAATTGTCACCTTTTTCAATGTTATTTAAAGCTTCGTTAAATCCACTTTCGTCGGCAAAATTATTTTTCTTAAATTCAACATCTTGTGCAATAACATTTAAAATAATAAAGTTGAAGATAATAAAAAGCAATATAATGTATTTCATGGTTAAAAAAAATATTTACTAAATTAATGTTGTGATTGATAATTAATTTGCACATTATTTTAAAGTTATAAACCTTTGTATGTTTAGAAACATTAAACATAATAATCTATTATTCTGCATTTTATAATAACCGACAATTTAAATACTCAATATTTTTAATTAACAACTCTGTTTTTTTTAATTAAATAATACTACCTTTAACTTTTAAAAAAATAAATCGCATTAATTATAATTTGAAATACATTAAAAATATATGAATAAATTACTGTATATCATTATATTGATAAATATATTATTATCTTTTGCAATATATTCATCTTCGCAAGATATTCCACAAAACAAGAAAAAGCTGCATAAACTTGCTTATGAATATTTTAACAACGAAGAATTTAGCAAAGCTTTGCCATTATTATTAAAACTTGATTCCCTTGAACCTGAAAATTTTGAAGTAAAATATTACATTGGTGCATGTTATTTAAACACTTCATACAATAAGACAAAAGGTATTCCTTATCTTGAATATGCAATAGAAAAAGGAGGCAACTTATTACCCAGTGTAGTATTTTATGATTTAGGTATCCTTTATCATCTTAATTATCAATTTGATGAAGCTATAAAATCGTTAAAAAGATTTATCGAAATATCGCCTAAAACAACACTACATTTAACCAATGCAGAAAGAATGATAACAACTTGCAATAATGGAAAAGATATATATTCATCTCCTATTCAAACCGAAATTTATAATTTGGGAAATCCTATAAATACTGATAATAGCGAAACAACACCATTTATATCGGCTGACGAAGAAATGATTTATTTTACCCGTTCTTTTTCTAAAACTTATGAGCAAATTGATATTGAATTTTTAAAAAAAACATATTGTTCGGTGTTACAAAATAAAAAATGGCAAGAACCTTTTGAAATAGTGATTAATACTATAACAACCAAAGGACAAATTTCGCTTGCAGGAATTTCACCCGATGGTCAAATATTATTTGTTTCAATTGGTAACGATGTTTCTTCTGATATTTATTCGTGCCAAGTTGTAAATGGAAAAGTCAGCGAACTTAACAAATTGCCCGAAATAATTAACTCACCATCGTGGGAAGGCAAAATTAGTATAACACCCGACGAACAGGAACTATACTTTTCGAGTAATAGACCTGGCGGGTTTGGCGGAAAAGATATTTATAAGGTAACTAAAGATGAATCGGGTAAATGGTCGAATCTGCAAAATCTTGGTCCATCAGTAAATACTGAGTATGATGAAGATGCACCGTTTATTCATCCCAGTAACAAAATACTATACTTCAGTTCAAATGGGCACAATACAATGGGAGGATACGATATTTTTAACAGCACAAAGACTGATGCAAATAACAACTGGACTGAACCTGCAAATATCGGATACCCTATTAATACTACAAGCGATGATATTGGTTTTGTGATTTCTGCCGATGGTAATACTGCTTATCTTTCTTCGGCACACGATAACATTTATGGAAAACATGATATTTACAAAGTAATTTTGCATAAAACAATTCCATTAACATTAATCAAGGGTATAATAATGGGTGGCGACCCGCCAAAACCTATTAAAGCAAAAATAAAAGTTGTTGACCACCAAACAAAAGAACGATTACGTTACATTTATAATCCAAGTCCAAAAACAGGAAAATATTTAATGATTTTTCCACCTAACAAAAATTATGATATGGTTATTGAAGCCGACGGGTATTATCCACAACTTATAAATGTTTTTGTACCTAATCAGACATATTTTTACGAACTGTTTCAGGAAATATTTTTAAAACAAATAAAAGTTAATGAAAACGATAGTATTATTGGGCAAGAGATTAGAGTTACAAATACATTTTATGATATATACAGAACTCAGTCAGCTGTTAACTTATCGGGTGATGATACTATTCAAATTCACAAGTTTGATGATTTATTAAAAACTATTGAAAATATTATTAACTCAACAGATAGTATAGGAATAAATCAACTTGATATTTTAACAGAAAAAAATTATAATAACAACGAAAAAAACGAAAATAAAAACAAAGAATATGACCAGCTTTTAAATTTAATTGAAAATGCTATTGAAAAAACTGACTCTGTTTCGCTTTTACTTATTGATGCAAACACTATATACAACGACATAACCAATAAAGTGTTTTTCTTTGGTGTTGATAAAAACTCTTCTGCTTTAGAACCAGTTGTTATTGGTAATGATACTATATATACTCTTCCAACATTAAACACAAATAATCCGAGAAATGATAATATTTCACAATTAATAAATAAAAAAGATACCATAAATAAAAGCTTTGAAAAGCAAATTGATTTTAAAATGTTGCCCGAAAAGGAACGTAAATACGTTTATTTAAACTATTTATATTACGAAACAGGCAAATCTGATATAGAAAAAAAATATTTACAAACACTAAACGGTATCTTACAATTACTTCTGCTTAACGATAATTTAGGAGTAGAAATTCATGGATACTCCGATATAATTGGGGAAGAAGAATCGAACATGGAACTTTCAAAAATCAGGGCGTTTAATGTTATGGAATTTATAGTTTCAAAACAAATAGAATCGCGAAGAATAATAATGACTGCACACGGAGAAACCGGCACCGAGAAATCTGATAAAGAAATGCAACAATATAGAAAAGTCGAAATTAAAATTTTTGAAGTAAAAAGTAATTAATTAATTTTTTAATGAAGCATTTCTTAAAATATTATAAAATAACATTAAGCTCTTTTTGGCTAATTATTATTCTAATTACTCCTATTATTTCAAAATCTCAACAATATACAGAATATGAATTAAAAGCAGCATATATTTTTAATTTTGGCAAATTTGTTGAATGGCCCTCCGAAACATTTAAAAAATCTAACGACCCATTTATTATTGGTATTTACGGCAATAATCCTTTTAGTGAGATTTTACAACAAACTATTCAAAACAAAACCATTCAAAACCGACCTATAATAATTTTAAATGTTACAACAACCGAAGAAGCATCAACTTGCCATATACTTTTTATAAGTAAACAAAATAAACTCCAATTGAATCAACTATTACAGGCAATTAACAATAAACCAATATTAACCGTAGGCGATAATGTCGAAAATTTTTGCCAAAGTGGTGGAATAATTAATTTTACAAGCCAATATTCGCAAAAAAGATTTGAAATAAACTACAAAGCATCGGCACGGGCTATACTGATTATTAGCTCAAAATTATTAGCTTTGTCTAGAATTGTAACCGATGAAGAAATTAAGTTTTAATAATATTTCTATTAAATATAAAGTAATAATAATTATTATTACTGTTACCCTTTTATCACAGTTAATTGCTGCATTTTTTTATGTAAGATACGATAAAAAAGAATTTAGTAATAAAAATTTACAGAGTTTAGAAATAATATCCCGGATTATTTCGAATAATTCAACCGCTGCTATTATTTTTAACGACTCAAAACAAGCGGCATCTATTCTGAAATCGCTTAAAGCCGAAACACATATTAAAATCGCAAGTATTTATAACGACAAAAAGCAACATTTTGCCAGTTTCAAACGCGATTCTTTAATTTCTACTTTTAACCAGTTTTTTATTAATTCAAAAGATACAACAATAATCAACAAACAATCAATTAAAATATTACGTCCAGTTTTTGATGAAACTGATTCCAAATCAATTATTGGATTTATTTTTCTTGAACGCGATTTAAAAGATTACGACATTCGCTTTACAAAATTCATTTTAGTACTTTTAATTATAACATTTGGTTCGCTAATATTTGCATTTATCATTTCAACTCAAATGCAAAAAATTATATCGAAACCAATTAAACGCTTATCAAAAACTGTAAAAAACATTACCGCAAACAGTGATTATTCTATCCGGCTCTTTAAAAAAGGAAACGATGAAATTGGCGAATTAATTGGAGGCTTTAACCTTATGCTTTCGAAAATTGAAGAGCAAAACGAAGCATTGGTTTTAGCAAAAGAACAAGCTTTAAGTTCGGCAAAAATTAAAGAACTTTTTTTGGCAAATATGAGCCACGAAATTCGTACACCTATGAACGCTATTGTTGGAATGACTAACCTTTTATTAGATACAAAAATTAATGGCGAACAAAGCGATTATTTAAGACACATAAAAACTTCGGCAGATAACTTACTTGTTATAATAAATGACATTTTAGATTTTTCGAAAATCGAAGCTGGTAAAATTGAGTTTGAATCAATAAGGTTTAATTTAAACGATACATTAAATAATTTACACAACACCTTCGATTATAAGCTAAAAGAGAGAAACATAAAACTTATTATTGACAAAAATAACAGCGTGCCCGATTATTTTATAGGTGACCAGGTCCGGTTAAATCAGGTGCTTTTAAATTTAGTTGGTAATGCTACAAAATTTACCGAAAATGGCAATATCACTATAAAAGTCGAAAAAAAGAACGAAGTAAATGAACTTATTGAACTTCTTTTTAGTGTGCAGGATACAGGTATTGGTATTGCAAAAGAAAAGTTGGAATTTATTTTTCAAAGTTTTAGTCAGGCTTCGAGCGACACTACAAGAAAATATGGTGGCACCGGTCTTGGATTAACAATTTGCAAACAACTAATAGAATTGCAAAAAGGAAAAATTTGGGTTGAAAGCGAAATTTGCAAAGGAAGTACATTTTCTTTTACAATATCGTACAAAAAAGCTAGTGCACCAAATCTAAAAGAAATAGAACAACGTTCAGAAGAAAATGTTGATAACGTTACTAAAGAAATTCTTGAAAATTCCAGAATTTTGTTAGTAGAAGATAATCAGTTAAATATACTATTAGCAACAACTCTTCTTAAAAAACAAAATTTCAAAAATGTTGATGTTGCTGTAAACGGACAATTAGCAATTGACATGCTCAAAAAACAAGATTATAATATAATTTTGATGGATTTGCACATGCCGGTAATGGATGGGTACGAAGCCACAATATTTATCAGAGACCACATGAGTGGTATAAAAAGGAATATCCCAATTGTTGCTCTCACAGCCGCAGCCATTAAAGGCGAAAAAGAAAGATGTATTGAACAGGGGATGAACGACTATATTTCGAAACCATTTAAGCCCGAAGAACTTTTTTCGAAAATAATTAAATTTTTGCAACCACCAAAGAAACCATACCAAATGCCGAAATAGAGTCTATTTGTATTTTCAGAACTCTTGACCTATCCTTGAAAATCTTATAGTTACAGCCCTTCTATCGCAAAATAAAATCCCAAGTTCAAAATTTCAAATTTCAAGTCCCATTTACCAAGCCCCCTTTGAATTTGATATTTGGGATTTGAAACTTATTTTGAATTTGAAAAATGTTGCGATTTTAATTTACGACAGGTCAGTATGTCAGATTTTAATGCCCAATATTGTAATATCGTCAATTTGGGCACCAGTGCCAATCCATTCTATAATAGTATTATCTAAAATATTTTTTTGTTCGCACATGGATTTTTGTGAATTCAATAACAAAAGCTCTTTAAACTTTTTACACATAAACTTTTTGTTATACTTACCTCCAAACTGGTCAGTATAGCCATCACTAAAAAGATATAAGCAATCACCTTTTACCAAAGGATATTCTTTTAGACTAAAGCTATCCATTTGTTGGTGAATTGATATTGGCATTTTATCACCTTTTAGCTCATATAGTTGGCAGGAGGCAGCGGCAGTTGGCAGTTTGTGCATTTCATTGCTGACGGCTGACTGCATACTGCTTACTATATAAAGTGGATTATAAGCTCCAGCAAACTGCAATTTCAAATCTTCGGTATTATAAGCACAAAAGGCAATATCCATTCCGTCTTTCTGGTCGCTAAAAATCCCTTTTTGTTTAAGAGATGATATCATATATTCTCTCAAATGATTTAATATTTCTGCAGGATTTGTTACAGTTTCTTTTCTGATTATTTCATTTAAAAACGAAATACCAAGCATACTCATAAAACCACCGGGCACACCATGTCCGGTACAATCGGCAACACATAACAAATTCCAGTTATTAACTTTTGCGACCCAATAAAAATCACCTGAAACAATATTGCAAGGTTTAAACAAAATAAAATAATCTTGTGTAATTTCATTAATTTGTTCTAATGAAGGTAATACTGCGCCTTGAATAAGTTGAGCATACCGAATACTTGAAGTTACTTCTTCGTGAATTTTTTCTATTTTTTCTTTTTGATATGTTACAACTTCTATTTGAGCTTCAATTTCATCACGTTGAGTAACAATCTCTTCCTTTTGTTGAAGTATTTCTATATTTTGCTCTTTTAATTTGTTATTTGATTTTTGTTTTTGAAAATACATTCTTAACAAAAAGAATGATAAAGATAAAACTATTGCTAACACAATAATAATAGCATATATAAAGTATCTTTGTGTTGTAAGTTTTTCGATTTGTTGGTGAGCTTTTAACGAGCTTAATATTTTATTCTGGTTTAATATTTTAATTTCTTTTTCTTTTTTTTCTGTTTCATATTTTGTTTGCATTTCTGTAATTATCCTGCTATTATTATCGTTAAACAAGCTATCTTTGAAAGTTATATATAAATTTTTATAATGTAATGCTTGCTTATAATCGCCTTTATCGGAATAACAATTCGAGAGATTCTCATAATTATCAATAATCATATCAGTTCTACTGATTTTTTGTGAAATATTGAGACTTTTGTTAAGATATTGAATGGCGATGCTATATATTTTCTTTTGTTTATAACAATTTCCTAAATTATTAAGTATAATAGCTTGTCCGTTTTGGTCGCCTAATTTATTCCTGATTTGAAAAGCTTTTTGATAATATTCAATTGCTTTATCAGCTTCTTCCTGTTCAAGATATATTCCTGCAATGTTATTATAAATTACTGCAATGCCCCTTTGATGACCAATTTGAGTAAATAATTCGAGCGATTTTTTGTAATAAAAAAGAACAGAGTCGGTATTTTGAGATGGATTTAATTTTTCGCCAAATATATTACCAATTCTTGCATAAGCATTTGCTATTTGTGCTATGTTATTAGTTTTAATTATATGAGAAAGTGCTTTTTTTGAATAAGCTAATGCTTCATTGTATTTCTTCTGTTCCAGAAAAAGAACACCTATTGAAATCATTGATTTACCAATTCTGTTATCATCATTTATTTTCTCAGATGCTTTTAATGCAAGTAATAGATTATCTAATGATTTTGGATTATTTCCTAATTCTTTCCACGATTGCCCCATGCTTATATAGGAATCAATAATCTCTTTTACGCAATTGAGGTTTTCGTATATATTTATGGCATCCTGGTTTTTTTGAATTGCCATTTTATATTCTCCTTTATAAAAAAGTGCATCTACAATATTTGTAAGTGCAGATGCTTCCCCATATTTATAAGAAATTTTATGAGATAATTCTAATGCTTTGTTAGCAAATAGCATTGAAGAATCAATATCAATATTATAATATTTTTCTGATATTTGATTTAGAACACGAACTTTTGATGTATCGTACTTTACAATTTTCAATTGATAAAACAAACTATCAATCGTACTTGCTGTAACGCAAATACTTGAAATTAAAAACAATAAGTTAAGAAGATTTTTTTTCATTCTATATTATTTTTATTCCTAATGCGGTAACATCATCAGTTTGTTCGTTATGACCTTTCCAGTTTTCTAATGTTTTTTCTAAAATGTTCTCTTGTTCATTAAGTGGTTTAGTATAAATTTCTAACAACAAATGTTTTAATTTTCTTGACATAAATTTTTTAGTCGGATTTCCACCAAACTGGTCAACAAAACCATCAGAGAAAGCATAAAACATGTCATTTTTTTCGAGATAAAAAACATTATTTGTGAAATCGTTTTTGTCGTTAATGTGAATTCCTATTGGCATTCTATCTGGCTGAATTTCTATTAATTGGCCTTTCCGAATAATATATATAGAATTATATGCACCAGAATATTCAAGCACATTGTTTTTAAAATCAAAAATCATTAATGCCATATCCATTCCATCTTTACTTTCACTCTCAGAAGATGACTGTCTGAGTGATATTTTTATTTGTTCTCTAAGGTCATTTAATATATTATTAGCATGAAAATCAATTTTATTTTTAGTTATCTGATTTAATGTTGAAATACCCAACATACTCATAAAAGCGCCCGGTACTCCATGTCCTGTGCAATCAGCAACGGCTACTATTATTTTTTTATCAACTTGCGAAAGCCAATAATAATCACCGCTAACAATATCTTTAGGTTTAAAAAGAATAAAATAATCGGGCAATAACGTTTTTATATATTCATTTGGAGGTAAAAGTGCATGTTGTATTCGTTGTGCATAATTTATGCTATCTGTTATTTCTTTCTTTTGGATGTAAATTTCATCTTTTTGTTTGCTAACAACATCGTGCTGATTAATAAGTTCGCCTAATCTTTGGTCATATAAATCAACAACAAATTTTCTCCAGCAATCATACTTTTGCATCCATTCAGATGCTTTTTCATTTGAAATAGCAAACATTGCAGAAGGCTCGTTAGTAAACGCTACTCCTTGCATATAAGAATCACGCATGGCAGCTGTAATTGATAATATACAAGATTCCAACTTTTCAACATTATATAACAACAACTCGTTTTTAGCTGAATCAAATTTAATAACTCTAATAGATCCTTTAATTACAATAGGGAAGAATTTTACTTTTGTATGTTCTACACCTAACATGAGCTTAGCAGGAAACTCTAATATTGGAAATTGAATAATTTCTTCTGATAATTCTTTTGAAAATTTTTGCTCGAGTAAAGGCAAATATATTTCTTTGTTGTTGGTTTCTGTAATCATAATATTTTTATTATTGTATTCTTATTCCTAATACTGTTATATCATCTATCTGTTCAACATTGTCAATCCACTCATTTAATGATTTTTCTATAATATTATTTTGCTCTGCCATTGGCTTATCAGCATTAGTCAGTATGACTTCTTTAAATTGTTTGTACCCATATTTTTTGTTTTTTGGTCCACCAAACTGGTCGGCAAAGCCATCGCTAAACAAGTAGAGCATATCGCCTTTTTCGACTTTAAATTCGTGGTTTGTAAATGGTTCCATACGTTCGTAAATGGCAATAGGCATTTTGTCGCCTTTAATTTCTTCTAGACCCTCAAGGTTTTGCAATGGCTCAGGCTTGGTTAAACCTTGAGGGTTTTGCCCACCCCTCACAATATAAAGCGGATTATTTGCTCCTGCCCACTGACATTCGTTGGTTTCGGTATTAACAACGAGCAATGAAATGTCCATTCCGTCTTTCTGTTCGCCGGTTTCGCCTTTTTGTTTTAAAGAATTTATTATTTCTTTGCGTAAGCGTTTTAAGATAATTGCAGGATTGGTCATATATTCCTTAACAACAATTTCGCGTAATAGCGATGAACCTAACATACTCATAAAAGCACCGGGAACTCCATGTCCAGTACAATCGGCTACAGTTATAACTAATTGTTTTTCGACAACTGCCCACCAGTAAAAATCGCCACTTACTTTATCTTTGGGCTTAAACAAAATAAAACATTCTGAATAATACTCTTCCAATATTTTTAATTCTGGTAATATTGACGATTGTAAACGTGTTGCATAGTTTATGCTATCGGTAACTTTTTTATGAATTTCTTCGATATGTTCTTTTTGATTTGTAACAATATCGCGTTGAGCTTCAATTTCATCTTTCTGAGTATTTATTTCTTCGTTGGCTCGTAGTAATTCATGGTTTTGAATTTCAATTTGTTTTTTTTGGTGTGCAAGTTCTTTATTCGCTTTTTTCTTTTGAATAAACAATTTGTACATAACGCTCAAAAATATCAAAACCAAAATCAAAGTGCATATAACGAACCAAATAATTATCTGCTGTTTATGGCTTTCGGCATTTTGCTTTTGCATGGTTTGGTTATCAAGTTCTTTTTGTTTCTCAAGCTTCTCTATTTGTAATTGTTTTTTCTCACTTTCGTAGAAAACATTTAAGCTTGCAACCTTTTCGTTGCTTTGTTCTGAAAATACCGAATCATGTAACTGTGAATATAATTTATAGTATTCAAAAGCTTCCTTAAAGTTTCCTAAAGCAGAATCGCATTTAGCAAGTGAATTATAAGCATAATACATTTGAACTTTTGCACCTATTTTTTTTGCAATATTCAAAGAAAGCAATTGCTGATTTTTTGCTTCGATGTTATTGCCTTGTTTTAAATATAAATTTCCAATATTGTTATACGAAAGAGCTATTTCTCTATAAGCACTGAGATCCTTTCTGATTTTTAAAGATTTAAAATATACATTTAAAGCTTTATTAAAATATTTTTTATTTTCGTAAATAATTCCAATATTATTATACGAACGAGCCATCCCGCTTTTATTTCCAACTTCTTCATAAATTTCTAATGCTTTAGTATAATGTTCAAGTGCTTTGTTATAATTTTTTTTGTACATAAAAATCGAACCAATATTATTGTATGTGTTTGCCATTCCATTTTTATCACCACTTTCTTTACGTATTTTAAATGATTTTGTATAAAACTCTAATGCTTTATCGTAATCCCCCTTATTATCATGTATAATTCCAATATTATTATAAGAACTAGCCATTCCATTATTATTATTTATTTCTTCAGCAATTTTTAATGATTTAAAGTAATACTCTAAAGCATTATCGTAGTCGCCTTTTTGAGAATGTATATTACCCATATTGTTATAACTGCTTGCTAAACCTTCTTTGTCATTAATTTCTTCTCGTAATTTAATCGCTTTAAAATAAAACTCTAAAGCTTGAGAATAGTCGCTTTTATTTTGGTGAACTAACCCAATATTATTATAAGAAGCCGCCATGTTCTTTTTACCCTCAATTGGATTTAGTGTTATAATTTGCTCAGAAATATTAAGTGATTTTAAGTAAAACTCCAACGATTTATCATTATCACCTTTTGAAGCGTAAACCACACCAATATATCGTGTTGATGATGCTTTTAAAGAAAATATTTTAACCTTTTCATCAATTTTACTGCTTTTTGCAAATAATGAGTTTTCGCATAGTTGCAATGCTTTTTGATAATACAGTAATGCAGAATCTATGTTTTTTGATTTATAAACATCGCCAAGTTCAATGTATATTTTAATTCGGGTTGTATCATGTTTTGAAGTGTTGTATTTATTCCATAAAGAGTCCAATTTTGGATTTATGATTTGAGCAAATAAAATATTGCAAAAACAAAATATGTTTAAAATAACAAACGCTAAAGGTTTTATTGTAGAAACAATGATTTTAAAAACTTTAGATATGATAACATAAAAAACTTCTTCAATAAATAACAACATTGTATGATTATAATTAATAATATTTTATGTAAAAATATAAAATTAAAACGAATGAGGTAAATTAATTTATAAAAACTTTAGGTCTAATATCGAAAACAAAATTAATGTGTAAGTAGTGTTTGTCTATAATGTTCGACTTTTGCGTTATTCCCTAGTACGCTTCGCTACGTGGTAAACTCGTTTTTAAAATCAGTCATTACGCTTAGGCGGAACTCCTGATTATTATAAACTTCGGTTACCCCGTAAAAACGCTTACGCGTCAAGCTAAAAAATATTATTTTTCTGAAAAACCTTATCACACAAGAAATTAAACCCTCACGGGATTTAAAAAATCAAAAATCGTTAATCACTCATGTTACGCAAGTAAAAAATTTGTCTCGCAAAGCCGCCAAGTTCACAAAGTTAAAAAGTGGCTAAAAAAATAATTTACCCCATTAGATAAAATCTTATGGAGACGATTATTTTTATTTATAAGCAAATATCTAACGAGGTGAATTATTTTTTCTTGGCGAAATGGAGCCTTTGCGAGAAATAATAATTGTGAGAAACTCTTTTGCGTAACATCAGTTAAGTATATAAATTATAACCATTTATTTATTTTATTTTTAATAAATATTTTTTCATAAATTGCACACTTTATTTTTAAATAATATTTATGAAAAAATTATTTCAGTTATTGTTTTTCTCGTTGTGCACTCAACCTTTATTGTTTGCACAGGTTCAGGGCGATACAACTCTAATTGTAGCCGAAAATCAGGAAGCCGAAATGGCATTTAATAAAGGTATCGAAAATTATAAAAACAAGCTTTATCAGGATGCAATTAATAATTTTACCGAAGCAATAAGTTACAAAGCCGATTTTGCTAAAGCATATTATAATCGTGGAAGTGTAAAAGCCGAACTAAAAATGTTTCAGGATGCCGTTACTGATTTCGATGCTACTTTAAAATATGATTCTACAATGCTTATTGCATATTTTTCGAGAGCAAGGGTAAAACAGCAAACAACTGACAATCAGGGTGCTACACAAGATTATACTAAGGCTATTGAGAAAGGATTAAAAGATGTAAAAACATATTATTACAGAGGTATGTTAAGGTTTTTAACCGACGATTTTCAGGGAGCAGTTGACGATTACACTAATGCTTTACAAATTGACCCGAGAAACACTTTAGCTTATAACGACAGAGGAAGTGCTTATCGAAAACTCGAAAAATACGACGAATCAATTGCCGATTACAAAAAAGCAATTATGCTCGACCCGAATCTCGACTTTGCTTACAATAATTTGGGTAGTGTGTTACGTAGAAAAGATAAATTCGACGAAGCAATTGATGCTTATACTCAGGCAATAAAAATTAAATCCGATTATGTAATTGCATATAATAACAGAGGAAGTGCTAAATACGAAAAAAAAGATTACAACGGAGCAATGGAAGATTTTAAAAAAGCAATTTCTTTAAAAAACGATTATCTTGCTGCATACAATAATCTTGCATCGGTAAAAATTAAATTAAAAGATTTTAAGGGTGCAATAGAAGATTATAATAACATAATACAAAAAGATGCCAAATATGGTTATGCTTATTTAAATCGCGGTATTGCTAAAGAAGAACTTCGTATGACCAACGAAGCATGCGAAGATTGGAAAAAGGCAAATGAATTAGGAGTGAAAGCAGCAACAAATTTTTTATCGGAATGTAATTAAAAAAAGTTTCGAGTTTAAAGTTTCGAGTTTTTTAACAACTCTAAACTTTAAACTCTAAGCTAATGAAAAGAATAAATAATTAATAATGAGATACTAACTAAAATATAAACACATGAAAAAACTAAACATATTATTACTCGTTGTTGCAATTGCATTTACAAATATACTTAATGCACAGGAAGTTGAAATCAAAAAAGATGACTTCGCAAACAAAGACGATTATAAAATCGCAAAAGATAATCTTAAGCAAGCCGAAGTTTTATACGAACTTGGTAGAGGTGGCTTACGTCGTGCACTCGATTTTTATTTGCCAGTTGTTAAAAAAGTTCCAAACAATGTTGCTTTAAATTACAAAATAGGAAATTGCTATTTACATTCAATTCAGCGTGTTAAATGTATAGATTACTATAAAAAAGCATATAGTTTAAATCCGAATATTGCTTCCGACATTTTATGGGTTCTTGCTACCGGCTATCACTTAAATGCTGAATTTGATAAAGCAATAGAACTTTATACAAAATACAAAAACCAGCTCTCACCTTCCGATTTACAGGCAAAAAGAAAAGAAATTGATAAACGTGTTTTAGAGTGTAATAATGGAAAAGAATTAATTAAAAATCCTATTCGTGTTTATATTGATAATGTTGGTCCAAATATTAATACTATGTACCCTGAGTACAGCCCGCTTATTTCTGCTGATGAATCAATGATGATGTACACATCCCGTAGAGAAGATACTTATGGTGGTGGCAGAGACCCTGAAGATAATTTATTTTTTGAAGATATTTACATTTCATACAATGATGGAAAAAATTGGGGACAGGCAAAAAATGTTGGTAAACCATTAAACACAAATAATAACGATGCTACTGTTGGACTTTCGCCCGATGGAACACAATTATTTACTTTTAACGGTAAAGCAAATAACGGCGATATTTTTGTATCTAGTTTAAAAGGTTCTGAGTGGACTTCGCCCGATGATGGACCATTAAGAAAATATATAAATACAGATTTTCACGAAACGTCTGCTTCATTTTCTTTTGATGGAAAAACAATGTATTTTATAAGCGACCGTCCCGATGGTTTTGGTGGACACGACCTTTGGGAAACTCACTGGGATTCTGAAAAAGAACGTTGGGCTGAAGCAAAAAATATGGGAAGTACCATAAATACCGAATATGACGAAGAAGGTGTTTTTATGCATCCCGATGGACGTTCTCTTTATTTTAGCTCAAGAGGACATAATTCTATGGGTGGTTTCGATATTTTTAAGTCAACTCTTAGCGATGATGGCTCTTGGTCTAAACCTGAAAATATAGGATATCCCGTTAATACTCCCGACGATGATTTGTTTTTTATTCTTAGCGCAAGTGGAAAACATGGATATTATAGTTCTGTACGAGATGATGGACAAGGCGATTATGATATTTATATGATAATTTTCCGCGGTCCCGAAAAAAATCCAGTTTTGCAAAATGAAGATAATTTGCTTGCAAATGTCGAACCCGTAACCGAAAGTGTTATTACAGAGCAGGTTGAAATAAAAACTACACGCTTAACAATTCTCAAAGGAACTGTTAAAGATGCTCTTACGCTTAACCCAATAGAAGCACAAATAGAAATTGTTGATAATGTTAAAAATGAAGTTATTTCAACATCAAAATCAAACAGTTCTACAGGACGTTATCTTATTTCATTACCATCAGGTAGAAACTACGGCATTGCTGTTAAAGCCGATGGTTACCTTTTTCATTCCGAAAATTTTGATATTCCTGCCGCAACAAATTATCAGGAAATAACAAAAGATATTTTACTTAACAAAATGGCTGTTGGTCAAAAGGTTATTCTTAAAAACATATTTTTTGATTATGCAAAAGCTACACTTCGGTCCGAGTCATTCCCCGAACTCGACCGTCTTATAAGTCTGTTAACAGATTTTCCAAATGTTAGAATAGAAATATCCGGACATACCGATAATCAAGGTTCATTAACTACTAACCAAAAATTATCAGAAAATAGAGCTAAAGCAGTTGTTGATTACTTGATTGGCAAAGGCATAGCAACATCCCGATTAGAATTTAAAGGATATGCATATTTTCAACCTATTGCTTCAAATGACAAAGAAGAAGGTCGCCAGCAAAACAGAAGAGTTGAATTTAAAGTTCTTCAAAATTAAAAACGAATGTTAAAACAGTTTTGTTTAATATTTTTTATTCTATTAATTGCTACAAAAATATTTGCACAAAATAATGTTGAATTTACTAAAGAAAATTTTCCCAATGACGCCGCCGGATTAAAAGCCGCCCAAATGAATATTTTAGATGGAAACGACTTTTATATAGAACGTAAAGGCGGTTATAATTTAGCTTTAAACTACTATTTAAAAGCTAGTGCTTTTAATCCCGACAATGCTCAATTGAATTATAAAATTGGAATTTGTTATTTAAATGGAATTCAAAAAGATAAAGCTTATGATTTTTTACAAAAATCTTTTAGCTTAAATAAAAATATAGCAGACGATATTCATTTTCAACTAGGATGTGCATTACAGAATTCTTTACGCTTCGACGAAGCTATTGAAGAATTTATTATTTACAAAAACATTAATAAAAACGAAATGCAAAAAGTTGAAGTAGAGAATAAAGCAAATAAAAGAATTGATGAATGTAAAAATGGTTTCGAATTAGTAAATACTACTGTAAAAGGCAAAATAATAAACATTAAAAACATTAACTCCGAGTACCCCGATTATTGTCCGTTAATTTCTACAGATGAAAAAGTTTTGATTTTTACTTCCCGTCGTTCAACAACTACAGGTGGACAACGCGATGATGAAGATCTTGAATTTTACGAAGATATTTTTATTAGCAGAAAAACTGACTCAGTTTGGTCTGCTCCCGAAAACATTGGACCTCCAATAAATACTAAATACCACGATGCGACTGTTGGCTTATCTCCCAACGGACAAGAACTTTATATTTATAAAAGCGAAAATGGCGGTGATATTTATTTATGTAAATTAAAAGGAGATAAATGGAGTGAACCTTTTGCTTTGCCTTCACCAATTAATTCAAAATTTAAAGAGTCTTCTGCAAGCATTTCATCCGACGGAAATACTCTTTACTTTATTAGTGATAGAGATATTAAAACAGGACGTGATATTTACTATTCAATAAAAGATAAGAATGGAAAATGGGGGGCAGCTGAAAAACTTAGTGATATTGTTAATACACCTTATGATGAAGAAGGTGTGTTTATTCATCCTGATAACAAAACATTGTACTTTTCATCAAAAGGACATAAAACAATAGGAGGGTACGATGTTTTTTCAACAGTTCTGCAACCCGATAGCATCTGGAGTGAACCAAAAAATCTCGGTTTTCCAATAAATACTCCCGACGATGATGTTTATTTTACTATGTCGGGTAGTGGTTTGCATGGTTATTTTTCTTCAGTTCGTACTGAGGGTGAAGGCGAAAAAGATATTTATCTTATTGATTTTACCGAAGCCGAATCACCAACGGGAATCACTAATTTAACTATTGTAACAGGTGTTGTTAAAGACTCTGCTTCTGGGTTACCAATTGAATCAGAAATTGAAATTACTGATAATTCTAAAAACGAATTAGTTGCAATGTTTACTTCAAATTCTTCTACTGGCGAATACCTTGTTTCACTTCCATCGGGAAAAAATTATGGGATTACAGTTAAATCTAAAAATTATATGTTTCATTCAGAAAACTTCGACATTCCCGAATCTGCAGCATTTTCTGAAGTTACTTTAAACATTAACCTTAATAAAATGAATGTTGGCTCAAAAACGATATTAAGAAATATTTTTTTCGATTATGCAAGTGATAGTATTAAAACAGAATCAATTGCAGAGTTAGAAAATGTTTATAATTTACTTAACGAAAATCCAAATATGAGAATAGAAATTTCGGGACACACCGATAATCAAAGTTCGTTAGAAACTAATACAAAATTATCTTCAGCAAGAGCAAAAGCTGTTGCCAATTATCTTGTGATAAAAGGAATTGCAGCAAACCGACTCGAAAGTAAGGGGTATGCTTTTTCGCAATCTGTTGCCTCTAACGATACCGAAGATGGACGTAAGAAAAACCGACGAGTGGAATTTAAAATTTTAAGCAAATAATGTGTTTTATCATACTTTATAAAGAACATAAAAATTAATTTTGTTGAATAAATAAATAAAAAAATGGAAAAACGTACAGCGTTATCGCACATTCATGAAAAGTTAGGTGCTAAAATGGTATCCTTTGCAGGTTTTTATATGCCTTTAAAATATGCAGGTGACATCGAAGAACACCTTACAGTAAGAAATGGAGTAGGAGTATTTGATGTTTCGCACATGGGCGAAATTTGGGTAAAAGGACCAAAATCTTTAGCTTTTATTCAGAAGGTTACTTCAAATGACGCTTCAGTTTTAGTTGATGGAAAGGTGCAGTATTCTTGCTTCCCCAATGGTAAAGGTGGAATTGTTGATGACCTTTTGGTTTATCGCATAAATGCAGAAACTTATTTGCTCGTTGTTAATGCTTCTAATACCGAAAAAGACTGGAAATGGCTCAATTCGCAAAACGATATGGGAGCTGTGTTATATAATGCTTCAGATGAAATATCTCAACTTGCTGTTCAGGGACCACTTGCTCTTAAAGCAATGCAAAAACTTACAACTACTCCCGTTTTAGATATGGAAAATTATACTTTTAAAAAATTAGACTTTGCAGGAGTAAAAGATATAATATTTGCTACAACAGGTTATACCGGTGCTGGTGGCTGCGAAATTTATTTTTCAAATAAAGATACCGAACATATCTGGAACGCAGTTTTTGAAGCTGGCAAAGAGTTTAATATTAAACCAATTGGTTTAGCTGCCCGCGATACTTTACGTCTCGAAATGGGAATGTGCCTCTATGGTAACGATATTGACGATACAACCTCGCCAATTCAGGCAGGTTTGGGTTGGATAACAAAGTTCACCGATAATAAAAATTTTATTGATAAGAACATATTGTTAGAACAAAAGAAAAATGGTACACCAACCAAACTCGTTGGTTTTAAAATGCTCGCTCGTGGAATTCCTCGCCACGAATATGAAATTTGCGATGCAAGCGGTAATAAAATTGGTCATGTAACATCAGGCTCTATGTCGCCAATGCTCAAAATTGGAATTGGTATGGGTTATGTAAAATCAGAATTTTCTAAAGTTGATTCAGAAATTTTTGTAAAAATTCGTGAAAAGTTAATTAAGGGAAAAGTTGTAAAACTTCCTATTTATAAAAAATAAGATTAACTGAACAACCTACATTAGAGGGGTTCTAAAAATTAGATTTTTCGAGGCGGACAAGATTTTAAAACCGGAGTTTACTGTTGTAAATGAGGATTTTAATCCCGCCAAAGCGGGAGAAGTCCAACAAAGAAAAAGCAATTTTTAGAACCCCTCTAAAATTTATTGAAAATTGTTTATATTCAAAATATTTATAAATTTTATTATATCAAATAAATGACAAACGACAACAACCGGTTACAAATGTTTAAAAAACGGTTTTAATAATAATAATAAGCAAGTTACAGATATTTATTAACTACA
>Ga0209211_10003231_pt1 | contig 26906 bp, 23 predicted proteins | sample RifGroA2_FD_183992 | JGI IMG/M metagenome (GOLD analysis project Ga0209211, IMG submission 183992) | Groundwater microbial communities from Rifle, Colorado, USA - Groundwater A2 (SPAdes) (version 2) | ecosystem: Environmental > Aquatic > Deep subsurface > Groundwater | place: Rifle, Colorado...
TAATGGTTGGGTGGACTTTGAAAACATAAACACATGTTCAGACGAAGCATTTTTACAACCATCTACTGGGTGGGTTAAATGCTGGGTACAGAATGATGCATCGAATAGAAGACATGCTTGGTGTACTAACGGCAATGAAATTATACAGACTCGCGGTCAGGATTGGGCAGGTCTGAATTGGAAACATATTTCACTAAGTTCATGGGGATGATAATTTTATCTTTATTCTAGGATTAGGAATATAAAACATAGAATTATCATTTTACTTAAATAATGAATAAACTTAAAAAACAGAGAAGGATAATATTTATATCTTTTTTAATTACTCTTCTGCTGACACTTTATTTAATTATTAATCTAGCAAATTATATGTTTCATCAGACTTTTACTGTTGTCGGCAACTCAATGCAACCAACATTAGAACCAAACCAAAAGATTAAAGTTGATTCAGCCTACTATACTAAAAATGAGTTAAAAAAAGGCAATATAATCGCAATCAAGTTCAAAACCAAAGAGAAACTTAATGTAAAACGCATCATTGCACTGCCAGAAGATAAAATTATATTTGGCAAAGATAGCAATATATATATAAATGATAAAAAACTCAATGAGCCATACCTAACTCAGGATAATGTGCATTTCAATCCAAAGTACATGGTGTTACTTCTTAAACAGCTTGAATTCTATAACAATACAATTCCAAAAGGCTATGTCTTAGTCATGGGCGATAATAGGCAAGTAAGTATTGACAGCGGCAATTATGGGATTATCCCAATAGAATATATTATCGGCAAGGTGATTATATAATCCAGGCAACTTTAATACATAATCTCCTTTTAAATTTGCAGTACTCTCTCATAGAAACAACCTATCTTCTCCACTATATAAATCTTTAAATAGTATAATCCTAATTAGTATAATTATGGTTATACAGTTTATAAACAGGAAAATAGAATTGGAAGAAATACATGATACTTTAGTTAGTACTAAATTTGAATTTTTAATAATATATGGCAGAAGGCGTATAGGCAAGACAGAGCTGATTCTTCATGCTACAGAGCATAAGAAAAAAATATATTATTTGGCTACGGGAGAGAATAATTTAGGGCGTTTTTATAACAAATGCTTAACTGTAGATAAAAATATAGCTAATCTAAAACAAGACTGGGAAGTACTATTTGATTATTTTAAAAATAAGGTTGATATTATAATAATAGATGAATTTCAAAATATGATACATGAAGATAAGAATATTTTGAACCTTTTTCAGGTTATTGTCGATTCAATAGCTAAAAACTCAACGCTTAAAATATTTTTATTAGGATCATCTGTATCCATAATTACTTCTAAAGTGTTGAGTTATCAGAGCCCATTATATGGTAGGAGAACAGGTTCTTTTAATTTAAGGGCTGTTCAATTTAAGAACTTGACAGAATTTTATCCTAAATCTAGTATAGAACAGCTTGTCGAAATATACGGGTTTGCGGATGGTATACCCTATTATCTTGTTAAAATAAATATTCCATTCTGGCACTGGCTTAGAGAGGAATTAAAAAAAGAAAGAAGCTTTATTAGGGACGAAGTTGATTTCTTGTTAAGATATGAATTTGAAGATCCAAGCACATATAAGCTAATTATTGAAGCTATAGCAGTTGGTAAAACTAAACTGGATGAAATAAAAAATTATATTAAGGTTAAGCGCACTGACATATCTCCTTATTTAAAAAATCTTATTGAAATAGGGCTTGTTAAGAGAATAGTGCCTATTACTGAAAATGCTAAATCAAGATTTGGCAGATATTATATAACTGATAATTTTCTTAAGTTTTGGTTTAGATATATTTATCCTAATCTAAGTTCAATAGCAGAAGGAATATTCGATATAGAAGCAATAAAAAGTGATTATAATAACTATCTTGGCAATGTTTTTGAAGAGGTAGCTAGGCAATATCTTATTGATAAGAAAGTTTTTTCTTTAACTAAAATTGGCAGATGGTGGTATCAAGATAAAGAAATTGATTTAGTAGCATTAAACGAGCAGACAAAAGAAATATTATTTGTAGAATGCAAATGGCAATCTAATATTAATGCAGAAAAATTGCTTGTAGAATTAAAGGAAAAAACTAAATTTGTTCAATGGAACAATGAAAAAAGAAAAGAAAGCTTTTGCATTATAGCAAAAAGTTTTAAAAAGAAATTAAATAAAGATGATTGCTTATGTTTTGATTTGGATGATTTGGGGAAAGTGTTTAACAAATAATAAAAACCTTACTTCATTTATTATTTTTCTATAAACCTCTTCTTTTTCACATCATTTATCTCAGGAGCTTTTTAAAGCTCAAATTTCTCCCATAAAAACCCGCCAAATGCCTTTGCTGGACGCTAAAAAGACAACCTATCTTCTCCATCATATAAATCTTTAAATAGTGGTAGATAAAGTATACTACTTATGGTACCACACTTTATAAACAGGAAGGCTGAGATGAATTTTCTGGAAAATATCTATAATGAGAATTCCTTTAATGTAGTCGTGCTTTACGGCAGAAGAAGAGTAGGAAAAACTGAGTTAATCAGGCAATTCTTAAAGAATAAAAAATCAGTCTATTTCCTTGCTACAGATGAAAGCATGAATGAAAATCTAAAAGAATTAAAAAGGCTATTTGCAGAGCTTACAGGCAAGGACTATCTTTTAAAGATAGACACTGGCTTTTTTGACTTATTTCGCTATTTAAATGATGAAATCAAAGATGAAAGAATCGTCATCGCAATTGATGAGTTTCCATATCTTCTTAATTTAAATAAAGGCGTATTGTCTACTTTTCAGAAAATAATAGATGAAGAACTAAAAGATACAAAAATAACATTCTTAATAACTGGTTCTTCAATGGGCATCATGGAGAATGATGTTCTAGGCTATAAAAGCCCATTGTACGGCAGAGATTTGAATATATGGAAAGTTAACCCTTTTCATTTCAAAGATATCTATATGTGGTTCAAAAATTTAGATAAAGCATTAGAAGCATATTTCATTTTTGGCAATATCCCCTACTATCTTAAATTTTTTGATCCTACTAAATCTATTGAGCATAATATAAGAGAGAACATACTTACTAAGGGCAGAAACCTCTATGATGAGCCATTGATCCTGCTTAGGCAAGAGTTCAGGGAATCAAGAGTATATACTGCAATCTTAAAGTATATCTCATTGGGATATACCAGTATGGGTAAGCTATGTTCTGCAACAGGTCTTGACAAAAGCAATATCTCAAAATATCTATCTAGCCTTGAAGAGACTCATATCATCAGACATATAGTTCCTATAGGGATGAAGAGAAACGGAATTTATGACATAACTGATCCCTTCATTAGATTTTGGTTTAGATTTGTTTATCCAAGAAGAAATGACCTAGAGCTAGGAAATATAGAAGATGTAATGGATAATATAACTAAAGATTTATCTATGTATATCGGGCATATTTTTGAGAATCTGTGTGAAGAATTTTTGAGAACAAAACTCATTAAAGAATTTGAGAATTATAATAGCACAGGCAGATGGTGGCATAAAGACAAGGAAATAGATATTATAGCATTAAATGACCAGACAAAAGAAATACTATTTGTAGAATGCAAGTGGAAAGAGAATGTAAATCCTGAGCAAATATTGGCAGAATTAAAGGAAAAAAGCAAATACGTGCAATGGAACAATGAAGATAGAAAAGAGAGCTTTTGCATAATTGCAAAGAGCTTTAAGAAAAAACCAGATAAGAAAGAATGCTTGTGCTATGACTTAAAAGACTTGGAGAAAGTCTTCATCAGTCAATAACTGTGCAGACTATCTATGGTATACTCAAAGCAAATAATTATCGAACATTTGTTTGCTTTTCGTAATAAGCAAAGGCAAGTTATATATTCGAAAATTTGTTGCCTTTGCTATATTTGCACGGAAAAGCATATTCGCGATAAAAATCAACAGCACTTCTCTCATAAAAACCCGCCAATGGCTTTGCTGGATGCTATAAAAATATAATATATCTTCATTAATATCAGGGGTTATCAGATTGTTATACTTTTTATAATATTATAATATCTGTGAGTTCTTCAGCCTTTTTTAATAATAAAACCAATATATTTAAATACTAGAATAAATATCTTTTTATTCTAGAGTTATCTAAAATAAAACTACTTTAATTTTAGCAATGATGGTATTTAGCAAAAATGATAAAGAGAAAACTATTTGACAAGATATTGAAAGAGAAGGATAACAATAAGATAGTTATAATTCTTGGTCCGAGACAAGTAGGAAAAACAACGATCTTAAAAGAAGCATTTGATAAAATTGGAAAAAATAGCTTATTTTTGGACTTAGATATTTTAGAAAATTTTGAGAAGGCAAGCTCTTATAGCAAGTTAATAACTACATTAAAGCTAAATGGGTATCAAGAAGAGCAGAAAGAGCTTTTCTACTTATTTCTGGATGAGTTTCAAAGATATGAAGATTTATCTATAATCATGAAAAATGTGTATGATAACAATAAGAATATCAAGATATATGCATCTGGCTCATCTTCGCTGAAAATAATGGAGCAGGTTCAGGAATCATTAGCGGGAAGGAAGAAAATCTTCCATCTCTATCCATTGGATTTTGAAGAATTTCTATGGTTCAAAAATAACAATGAAGCAATATCCCAATTTAATAATATCAGCAAACTTGATGGAGAAGAACTTGATTTAGGGCGGTTAAGAGAGCTGTTGGAGGAGTACCTGATTTATGGTGGGTATCCTGAAGTTGTCTTGAGTGACAATAAGAAGGAGGCATTAAGGAGCATATTTGATCTGTATGTTAAAAAAGAGCTAGTCAATTACCTGAAGCTTGAAAAACTTCTTGGGATTAAAAACCTTATTGAATACCTAGCTATTAACCACGGACAGAAAATAAAATATGAAGAAGCTGCTGAGAGATGCACCTTAAAACAATACGAGGTAAAAGAATATATAGAAATATTAAAAGAAACTTTCCTAATCAGAATAGTAAGGCCGTTCTTTACAAACAAGAACAAAGAGCTTATAAAAATACCTAAAATCTATTTCTTGGACAACGGCGTGAGAAACTATTTCATCAATAATTTTAATAGCATCAAGAAAAGAGCAGACTCAGGATTTTTATTTGAGTCATTTGTGCTGCAGGAGCTGATAAAATCAGAGCATGAAAGCATAAAATTCTGGCAGGATAAGAATTTGCATGAAGTTGATTTCATTATAGACCTGATCAGCAAGCAAATTCCTGTAGAAGTCAAATTTAAAGATAGATTAAAGCAGGATGATCTAATTGGATTAAGATTGTTTGAGGAAGAATATAAAGCCAATAAGGCATATCTTGTTAATCTAGGGATACAGAAAGTCAGAGGCAGAATTAACTTTAAGCTACCGTTTAATATAAGGGTTTAGCAGTTATTATGCCTGCTTGTATTTGCTATGATTATTTGGCGTATTCCATTCTCTCTTATAAAAGCATGCTAAAGGCTTTGCTGGATGCTATAAAAATATAATATATCTTCTCTACTCTATAAATCTTTAAATACACGAAGTGCACTCCATATGTATAAGGTATGCATATAATGGTATGGAGGCTATGAAAATGGTTTTAGCAAGAGTAAACTTAAATGAATATAGTAATAGAGTAATGAATGTAATAAGGGCAAAATTTGTACTTAAAGATAAATCTGAAGCCTTAAACAAATTTGTAGAGCTCTATGGGGATGATGTTGTGGAAAAAGAAGCTAATGATCAGTATATCAAGAAATTGCTGGATATAGAGGAAAGGCACATAAAAAAATATGGCAATCGAAAAATGACATTACAGCAGCTAGACAAATTTTGTGAGGCTAAATGATGTTTAATTTTGATGTTTCTGATGAGCTTAAGATAAAAATAATAAAACTGCTGAAAAAAGATCCGAAAAAAGTTGAAATAATAAATAAGAAAATAAAAGAAATTATAAATAACGACACAGAAACTATCAACAGATACAAAAATCTTAGATATAACCTAAAGCAATTTAAGAGAGTGCATATCGACAGGCATTTTGTCTTGACTTTTAAAATTGAGGTTGAAAGAAACTTTATCCTCTTTGTTGATTTTGACCATCATGATAATATATACTAAATGCATTATCTTAACTTATCTCTTCTACTTTATGAGCTTTAAATTTACAGCACTCAATATCTCTCTTGTAAAAGTAGGCCAAAGGCTTTGCCTGAAGCTATGTTTATTTTGCGAAGTATATTACACCAATTTTGTAAATAATGAGAAATATGGTTCTTCATAAAATAGATAAAGATACTCTATAGATGCATCAGGTTCTATTGTATAATCACTCTTTTGTTGGTACCAACAAATAAGCTATAATTATAGATATCTGTTGTTATTAGCAACATTGTTGTTAATACAAACCAAAAGGTTTAAATACTTCTTAGTTGTTTTTAGTACCAACATGGAACAATTTAAGCATATCTTTACATCAGAGAATTAGTGTATAGAAATGATGATTATACCTCAGCTACCATACTATATTTCAAAGCAATCTTTGTTGTTTTAGACTATATTATCCAACGTAGACTAGGGAGAACTCCAAAAGACCATACGGAGCGTTTTAATATCCTCCAAAAGGAGTTTAAAGAGTATTATTCCAGGCTAGATTTGAAGTTTCAGGTGTATAGAGACACTTATTCTAAGAAAATATCAAAAGAAACATGTGAGGAGATTAGAGATGAAGCAGAATACCTTATTGGCGAAGCTGAAAAAAGAAGCTAAAGATGCATACAAAAAAAATACGGAAATAATTGATATCCTATTATATGGCTCTTTTATTAAAGGAAAAACCATTCCTTCAGATATTGACATAATTATTCTATTCAATAGGACAATAGATAGAGATGTGTTAAAAAGCTATAAGCCAATAATAAAAATATATAAAGACTTTTTTGAAAGCTTTCCGTCAGAAAGTATTTTAAGTGAAGGATATAGCTTAATATCTGATAAAACTCTTGCAGAACTCTATAAGATGAAAGCTGCTTATTTATTTAGGTATTCTTTAAAAAACAAGAATAAATCGAAAAGAATGCAGTTTTATTATGCTCTTTATGGCAGAAATACAAAAGGGGTGATGGAAGCTACAAACAGCAAAAAGTTTTCTAATGAAACAATATTGACTCCAATTGAATATACAGAAGTAATAAAAGAGTTTTTTGAGATTAATCATGTTGAATATTTTTACTTACCTATACTCTATCCTATGACTTATTCTAATGCAGAGAGGCTAAATGTAAGTTAATTAACAAAAATTATAAAAATAAAAACCCTACTCCTGTTATCATCTCTTCACCATCAAATTCTTTTTAACATTATTCATATCAAGAGCTTCTTAAAACTCCATTCTTTCTTACCAAAACGCTTAAATATTTCAGCAATTATAAGCACTATCCAAGATGGCAAATAAAACTAAACAGGTTGACTCTTCAGCCTACATTAAAAAGTTGATTTTAGATGTTTCGTTGCTTGCCACTCTGACAATAATATTCTTCTATGTCTTGATATCAAGCAATAGGAAAGATGTTGTTGAGCTGTTCTTTATCGGCATTTCATCATTCTTATTGCTCGTCAAGATATTCTTAAGAAGGATCAAGTCTTACATTTACCTAACTTTGTTTGCTCTTGGGCATCTGATTGTGCTTTATATCTTATTTGTTGTCACAGTCAGGCAGACTCTTGACACACCTAATCTGTTGACTATACTGGCAGCTGCCATAGTTTTAACATACAGCGCAACAAAATACACTGTGCAGTATCTAGTAAGAAAGATTGTCGGGTTCTAAAAGAGAAAACATAAAAATACAAACGAATTCTATGTGCTTATGCGCAAAATAAAAATCGTATTTATATCATGTATTCTCTTAACAATTTTCATATTATCATTCTCTACAGCTTACTCTCAACCATTTCCTGAGCAATTTCAGGAACAATCACAAGTCTTATGGCAATCTCTTGTCCAGTTCCAGTGCCAGACACAGCCATGCATAGAAGGGATGCCTATATTATGGCAGATAACCATTGGAAATGCAAACAATGGGTCATTTAGTGTCAATGGTATTGTTATCAAGACAGCTGAAGGCATAAGCATGGCAAATGCAGCTAATCTAAATGAGCAAGTAGTATCATCAAAGACGAAATCATTTCAACTAGAGTCAATAGTGCCAGCGCCAACTAAAGCTTCTACTTTATACTATAATGTTTGCTTTAGTATTGAAGGTCAGGAAAGTTGTGAAGCGCAGCCAAGAAGCATGATAGTCTGGCCAATAGCTAATGTTGAATGCATAAGCAATGAAGCTTGTGAGCAAGATGAAAAATGCTTTAACTTTAAGTGCAAAGAGTTAGATTGTGATGGGATTTATAATCATACATGTGTTAAAGGAACTGGCTTGTCAAATGTATTCTCAAAGGCAAAAACAAGCCTTAGTGTCACTAATGTTCTATTGCTTATAATTGCAGGTCTTTTAGTTGTAATCATTGTTCTTTTTTACATAAAATCAAAGAAACATTAGGTGGTAATTAGTTCGGTTATTATAGATTTGTACCAACTAAATTGGCGGCAACTGCTATATTCCTACTTTTGACCGCATTATTTATATACTATTTCTATTTATATTCAACATAAGGAAAAAAGAGGGAAAAAAGTGGCTAAACTACGCAAAATCTGTAGCTATTCTATAATTATATCTTTGTTAATTTTAGTTCTATCAAATTCTTCTTATGCTACACTTTCATGCGCATCAAGGCAAAACTCTTGCAACTCAGGAGAGGTTGCAATATTAAAACTATCAACTAGCGAAGCAACAGGAAAGCATGCTTCTGTTCCCAGCGATGCAAATTATAATACTATCATCTGCTGCAAATCTAGTGATGATACTCTGACCACTACAGCAACAACTGCTGCATGTGATATAAGCAAAGGAAGCACCATCTTAAAATTAAGACAGCCAAAAGATGCAACAACTGAAAAATCAGACTCTAATGTCTTCTCAACGCCTACAAATATCTGCCTATCTGGCACTGATCAGAAAATATCATGCAGGAATTCTGAAACTGGCGAAGCATGCAATGCTGATGAGATAGGCATAGTGGAATTATCTGCAGCAACAGATGCAAATACTGCTTTTTATGGCACTACTCCTTTTCTGATCAAAGTCTGCTGCAAACAGGTGCTAGGAGATCCTGTGCAGGGCACGATCGTGAACATCAACAATGGTCTTGATAATTATGATGCAGTCTCTGCATCAGATAACCAATGGTGGAACTGCAATACAGGTGATTATACGCCTTCTGGCAATGTATTTGGTCCGGGAACAGCAGCAGGTCCAACAAGGCAAGCACGAGAGCCTGCACATGATTATCTATGTTATCTTAATCTTGCAGGAACTGAAAGGATAGCTGAATGTATAGGAGATACTAATCCGCCAGGTTACTCAAATGCAGCAGGCGGTGAATGGGCATCATACGGTGAAAAAAGAACTTCTGGCAATGTAAATTATTATTGCTGCAGTGAAGAGATGTGGCAGGATGATCTTGATTATGCTGACTGTAGAACTAGCGCACCAAATAGCGCTTGCGAGCTTAATGGTTATAAGTTATCTCAAGGTGGAGAGGATGTGGTATTTGGAAGCTATTTTTCCTATATCTTTCAAGGAGAAAGTGTTTCTGGAACTGCGCCAGATAAAATAACCAATTATTGCTGCGGTGATGATGGTGATGAGTTCTATATAGGCGATACATCAGATGAAAAATGCAATGCTAATTCAGCAGTATCAGCTAAATGCTGCAATAATGCAGCAGACAAGCTTGATGTTGATGGAAATTGCGTTGCATTATGCGCAGAGAACACAGATGCATTATGCTCAGATAACCAGGATAATGATGGCGATGGTGCTTTTGATTGCGCTGACAGTGAATGTGCAGGAAAAACTAAGGCAGGTGTTGGCAAATGCTGTCAAGCAACAAGCGTTAATACGGATTGTGCAAGCTTTAGTTTAGGAACATGCGGCTCATATTTTTGTAATACTGAAAATAGATGCGATGTGATCAAAAATACAGAGAGGTGTATAGGCACAACATCAAACGAATGCGGCAGCTTTAAAGGAACCTGTACACAGCAAATTTCAGGAGAATATTCCTGCGATTACTCAGTTGATAATACAAAATGCAAGACAAACAATGTTGAAGACTGCAATAAATTCTGCGATACTGATTACCTGTGCAAAGATATGTCATTATATCCAGGCACCGGAGCTTGCTGGCTGAAATATTCTGACTGTATGAATAATGTAAATGATAACAAAGATTATACCTATCCTAATCTGGCAAGCTCATGCTTTTGTCACAGGCCATTTTCATCCTGTCCAACTACTATAACAGGCGGCAGTGGGATAATAGGAACTGCGAAATGCGTGTAACTATGATTCAAATGAAAATAACTACAATCAAAAAGAAAACAAAAAAATGATAGTCAATAGAAAAACAATAAAAAAACTGTTGGTAGCATTATTATTAACTAGTTTATTTGTTATTAATCTAAGTATATCTGTATTAGCAGAGGAGATAGATGTTTTTGTAAATATCTATGAAGCAGATAAGAATCGTGCATTTATCCAAGTACAGAATTCAGGCAATCGTGAGCTACATGATGTTTATTATTCTATAGATGGAGCTCAAAAACAGAAATTAGTTGATGTATTCGCTATTAAATCATCAGCTATTTTGCTAGAAGCATTAACTCCGGGAGAGCATACTGTCAAGGTAGAATCTAAGGAAGCAACTGTCGAGAAAAAGATATACCTTACAAAAACAGAGAAAGAGCTAATTGCAGACCAAAACTTACAAAAGCAGAATAATACGCTGTTGACAGCTTCTCAAATAGAGAATAATCCTCAGGCAAAAAAGCAGATTGAGATAGCAGCAGCAGATTTTGAAACGCAGAAGAAAGTGCTTGAAGAGATAAGAGAGAAAAATAAGCAGCAGTTTACTGTCAATGCAGCGAAAGTTTCAGATGAGCAGCAAAAGCTTCTTGAGCTTGAGCAGGAAGCTCTTAAGAATGCAGAAGCACGGCAAAAAAAGCTGCAGCAAGCGTCTCAACAATCTCAATCAAGCCTGCAAAATCAAGGCCTTGAGCAAAAAAAGGAATTTCCAGCTACTAAAAAAACAGATAATTTTGTTTATATAACTCTAATAATCGGATTGTTGCTGTTATTTGCATTATTTTCATATTATCTTTACAAAAATCCGCCGAGCACTTAAACAAATCTAACCAAATGAATCACTCAACCAATCATAAAAAGAGAATATTTATTGTATTGTTATCTCTAATTACCTTCCTGTTTACAATCAATACTTCTACAGCAATCTGCTGTAATAATGCGTGCTATGATACTGGAGTATGTTATCCAGATGCTAATGGCGCATGGTATCAAGGTTGTAGGGATTCAGATGGCAATGTATATAAGCCAAATGACCAATTTTTAGGAGGTTGCATGATATGCATCTGCCAAGAGACAGACCATACCAAATGCGAATGGAAGCCAAATGACAAGTATTGTAAGACTAGCTATGGTCCTGATTTTATGTGCAATGATACTTCTGTCGCTCCAAATCCTCCTAACTCAAAATCAAATACTTGCGAAGATCGTGATAGCCAACAAAAACTTTGTGAAAATATTAGATGTAGCAACAAGCCAGGCACATGGACATATTCAGGAGAGGCTGATTTAGCTACCTTAAATGAGAAAGGCTATTCTGAAGACCAATGGGAATATGTTCCTGGGTCATATTCAAGCAGAACTTTAGGATGTTGCGGCGATGATTCAAGTGAATATTATATCTCAAATCTAATTACAATTAATGGTGTTACAACAACATACAGCGCATGCTGTGATTCTAATCTCGCTACAAGATGTGTAGACTCAAACGGGATCTGCCAAAATGAGAAATCTAAGGAAGTCTCATGCCAAGATCTCAAGGATAATGACTGTGACGGATTAGGAGACTGGTCAGATCCTGATTGTTGCCCAAGCCCTGATGAAAACTCTAATTGTTGCAGCTTAAAAGGCGGAACATATAATGAAAATTCAGATTCACTCAAAGAAGGAAGATGCTGCGGAGATAAGCCAGAGGATAATGGCTTTATCGGTAAAGAAGCTTCTAATCCGCAAAAAAACAGGTTCTTGTGCTATAGTGTTGTGAATCCTAGCAATAATGTCAAAACATGGAAATGGGAAGACTTATCTGACTCAACATATTTAGGATATATGTATGCGATAGACCATCCAGCAAAAGGAATGTTTGATGTCCTAAAATCAGACACGGGATTCTATGAATGCGATGCAACGCCAGATATAATCGACCAGGGAAGCGTAAAGGTAGCTAACCTCAATGAAGTTAGGAGCAAAAAAAGAATTCCTGACATTCAGAATGAATATATCTGCCATAATACTGTTGATAAATTTGCATTCTGGAGCGGAATCCAGGGGCAACAAGTTATAGACAGGTTTGGAGAATGCGTAAGTCCAGATGACAACACTGCTTCTAATTTTTGGGGCGGAAAGCAGTATTTTGATGGCAATAAGCTAGATGGTCCTAATAAAAGATATTGTTGCACTGAAGATGCTGCAACAAAAGGATGGGTTGATGATCTCGATATAAAATCCTGCTTGGCAAAATCAATAGTAGATGGAAAGCCTCAGCTAAATACTTATAGCGCGTGCGAGCAAAATAATTTTAAGCCTGCACTGGCTGGAGAGGATAATCCTGCGAATCCTTTATTTGCAGCAAAAAATAGTGTAACATGCTGTGGAGATGATTTCACAGAAACCGGAACTCCATTTGAGTATTATACTGAAACAACAATCACAGCAACTAAATATTCAGCTTGCTGCGATAAGCAGACAGATTGTGTAGATGCTACTAATACATGCAGAAACGAGTCTGTAGGCGGTGAAAAATCATGCAATGATAATATTGACAATGATTGCGATGGATTTATAGACCATGGCACTTTTGATAACAATGGAAACCAATTAACACAGCCAGATCCTGACTGTTGCGGAGATGGAGATCTATTCCCAACATGCTGCCAATTTAGAGGCGGAACTTGGTTTGATGATGGCAATGGAAATAAATTCTGCTGCGGAGATGATACTCCTGAGTATGTTGTAAATTCTACAATAACTTATAAAACGTCTAGTAGCCCAATAGGTCCAAATAAAGGCACTTACTCATGCTGCCCAGATAGGGATGATTGTGTGTATGACGGAAAATGCCATACGAGCGCAAAAGATGGCGCTAAAGAAAATGCTAACAATGGATGCTATGACAGCAAAGATAATGACTGTGATTTAGATTTACAAACTGGAGCAAGTAATGGGGTGATTGATTTTTCAGAGGTTTATGTCGATAATAATGACAGAGTTCCAGCTGTTGCTGATGAGGATAGATTTAGGACAACTACACGTCTTGAAGATGATGACTGCACTTTAACAGTCACTGGGAAAATAGTAGGGGAAGGCAATGAGGCTGATCCAGTTGGAGGAGCGCATATCATAATGCAGGGCAGCTTTAATTCACCTTATCTAACAGGCGGAGTTGCAAAGCAGCCAAAGCTTACTTATGAAGCAGATACTTTAAGCGCAGATGAAGCTAATGGTCAGAGTCAAGTTGGCACGTTTACTATAGTAGGAGTCAACGGAGATAGCTCGTATGATATAACAGTAACTCATCCAGACTATGAGCCAAAGATAAAACATGTTGAAGTAGAATATGATGATAAAACATTGCCTGCTATTAAAATAGGTCCTGACCATGATACCTGCAACAGCGACTGCACTAATATCGGAAATGATCTCTGCAATAAAGAGTGTGATGCTGAATTTGGCAGCACACCGCATCCTAACTGTTATTTTGGAGGACAAGTGTTTGATCAGGATAAAAGACAGAAAATTGCGCAATTATGCAATCAAAAAGTTTCTGGGCAGCTTGTAAATTACACATATGAAAAAGATCCAGAGGGAAATTCATTGTTTGTTGAATGCTGCAAAGGCTCTCCTGAACCATTTAGGCCTTCAACTGCAACTATTAGTTCAGGCCCTCGCCAGGATCTGATAAGAACGACAAGAATCATAACTTACAGAGGAAAGCCTGTCAAGATGATCATTGATAGTTTTGGATAATTCGATATGATATTGTAATGATTTTTGCTGAAACTTATTTTTTGATCTTATCCTGTCTTTCCAGAATATAATTCACATCTTCTATTTACAACATCCATTACTCTTCCTAAAGGTAAAGTAAATCGACCACCTAATCTTAATCCACGATATCTTTCTCCTCTAGCAATTCCACGCAAAGGGCTGCTAATAGCTGTGCTCCCATCTGCTGCAAATCTCTTGAATCTCACTAAATTTGTATGTGATGTGCTTGAATCTAATCTTGGATGGTTTTCTTTGCATGACATATATATCACTTCCATCACCTCATCAGGAGTCACTAAATTTTTTTCTGTCTTTTCTTTCCATCTATTTTCAATGTATTTAGCAACTTCTAATGGCAGACAACCATAAAAGAAATCATAAACCTTATCTTTATATGTGTCTAAAGCATCAGCTAAAACTGCGCCTAAGAATGCAATAACACCATATCTCTTATTTATATATGTAAATGCTGTCTCGTCTGAAACTCCACCTTCATTAATTAATCTAACATATGTGTTGATAGTTAGAGGGTATGTCGCATGCTTTGCATCTGTTACAATAATACCTCTTTTAATTAATCTTTTTAACTGTTTGGTATTATGTTCTTCCTCTCTTAATTGAGCCATTGAGATATCATATACGGACATTCTCTCTCTATTGACTGGTACTGTAATCCCAAGACCAAGCTTTAAGGGATTGCCTTTTAGGTCTTTTTTAAATCTCTTTTTAGCATCTAATCTATATGTAGAATCTGCATATGCCATCAAAACAAAGCCGCGAAGCCAAGCTTCCACATCTTCTCTACCATGAAGTCCATATTCTCTTAAAAATTTTAGCCGAAAAAGATTCTCATCGTCTTTATTCTTAAGCCGAGTAACCGAACCGTCTGAAACTTCTATTGCCTTGTCAATCCAGTCAAAGATCTCACAAACCAATTTTTGGACATATATCCTGACATCTCTACTATCAACTCCACATCTTCTTAAAATCTCAGCAGTGCTTAATTCTTTTGGAGTTATAATATCATCAAGACATCCAGACCTAACTTGGGCAGGCAAGACATATCCTGCCATGGCTATATTTCCCTCTTTTGATGACTCAGTCCTTCTTTTCAATATATCCCTAAATCTTTCTTGCAGAGCCGCTGTTATAGGGTCGATAGGAATCTGCTTCTGTGCTTGTGCAATATGCTCAGGATCCATGCTACCATTAAAACCAAGTTTTGCAGAAACCTCTCTATATTGATTTGGTGATGTAACAACTACTTGCTCTAATAGTTCTCTTACTTCCTCACCTATCATATACACCATATTTATTAAGACAGATGTATTTTTTAATATAAAAAACTATTGACACAAAAAATGCAAGAAATAAACATTTAACTGAAATCTGCTATTACTTACCCATAATAATACTTGCCTGCATCTTTCTGCTCCCTGTCAAGAACGCTGTTAAGTTTATTTATTCTTGGCCTAAAGCTTTCCTGGTCGCGTCTCAAAGTTATTTCAAGCATCTTTAGGAATTTATTCATGCCTTTTTCCATCAGATATGGGCCAGAGACTTCTCCTGAAATTGCAGGCTTTCCATCAAATACAAACAATCTTTTTGATAGGTAGTCTAAGAAAACTAAATCATGGTCAACTATAATTGCAGCTGTATTGCGCTCTTCCATCACATCTCTTATGACTTTTGCAATAATCAGGCGCTGTTCAACATCCAAGTATGCACTTGGTTCGTCTAATAAATATAGATCTGCTTTTTTTGATAATGCATGAGCAATAGCAACTCTCTGTAATTCACCGCCAGAAAGCTCTCCTAGTTTTTTATCCAACAATGGTTTGATATGCAATGGATTGATCAACTGATTAGGATATTTTTCCACTGCTTCAAATAAAATCTCCTGCACAATTGCATTTGAGTTTGGAGCAACATCAATATACTGTGGCTTGTAGCTTACAGTCATTTTTTGTGTAACTTCTCCTGAATCTGGAGCGTCAACACCTGCTAAAATCTTGACAAAAGTTGTTTTGCCTATTCCATTTTCTCCAAGAACTCCTATTATGCTGTTCCTGCTGATCTTGCCTGCATTTGCCTTGAGCTGAAAAACATTAAATTGCTTTGTAAGATCATGCCAGCTTGTCAGTTCAAATTCTTCCTTGAACTTTTCTACTGCACGGATAGTGAATTTTATCTCTTTCTCTCTGAAACGGATGTTTTCCTCTCTCATATAGCCAGAAAGGTATGTGTTAATTCCTTCTCTTGCAGATTTTATCTGGCTTACTACACCATAGCAAGCTTCTTGTCCATACATAATGTGCACAAAATCAGTCATATAATCAAGGATGACTAGGTCATGCTCTATAACTATAACTGCAGTTTCAGGAGTTGCTAACTCTCTTATGAATTTGCTGACTCTTATCCTTTGTTTTATGTCTAAGAAAGAAGTTGGCTCATCGAAAAGATAGAGATTTGCTTTTTTTAATACTGTAGCGGCAATTGCAACACGCTGAAGCTCTCCTCCTGATAATGTGCTGACTTCATTGTCCATGACATGCAATAGGTCAAGCTTTTCACAGATTTCTATAAACTTATTTTTATCTCCTGTCTCATCTACTTTCTTCAATAAATCTGCAACTTTGCCATGAACACTTTTTGCGATAAGGTCAACTGATTGTGGCTTATAGCTAATTTTAATCTCGCCTGCTTTCACTTTCTCAAAGAATTTCTGGGCTTCTGTGCCTTTGAAATACTTTATTAAATCATCGTAATAGCTTGTTGTAGAAGAGGTTTTTGTTATATCAAGTTGTTTTTCTTTTGACTCTTGCTGTTTCTTATACTCAACAATATCTGTCCCTTCATGTTTTATTCTTGTATAATTTGCTTTCTGCGCAATCTTTCCGAAGTTTGGCTTTAAGACACCTGCAAGAATCTTGATTGCAGTGCTTTTTCCAATACCATTCTTTCCAATAATACCAACAACTTTTCCAAATATTGGGGTAGGTAAGCTGTAGAGTGCAAATCCGTTTTCATAGTATCTGTGTATTGGCTGCTGATTCAGTTCTTCTGGCATATTTATGATGTGTATTGCGTCAAAAGGACAGACTTTAACACAGATACCGCAGCCGATGCAAGCAGGCTCTATAACAAATGCCTTGTTGTCTCTCTTAACTATGCATTCTATCTCCATCCTGTTGACAGGGCATTTCTTTAAGCAAAGATCGCCGCATTTCTCTGGTTGGCATTTCTCTTTTTCAACGACTGCTATTCTTACCATCAGAACTTCACCTTAGAAAATTTAAGATTGGATATATTCGTATAACTATTCTTATAATTATCTGAACTCTCAGAATTCATACAAACTAAAACTATTTTAATAAGATATTCTCACCCTTTGCAGATATATCTAATCTTATCATTTGACTAAAAATCACTTTCTGCTATATAAAGTTTTAGGAAAAAGTATATAAACATAGATGCCTTAACTAAACCTATGACTTACGAAGCAGATGATCTAGGAAGGATAGGCAAGGTAATTCCTGAGCCTCATCACATGGAATATTATGATAGAAATAGCCTTAATGAGATAAAAAAGCTTATTGATAAGAACAGATATGATCGCAGGGAACAGATAGAAGAGCATCTGCAGTTTCTGGAACGTCTGGCTGATAAGTTAAAATCTACCCTTGATCAAGAGCAGTCTTATGGCGAGACAGCATGGATGCTGAAGAAGGATGTTGAGGATGTCAGGAAGACGTTTGCTGCATTATCTACGTTGCTTGATAAGTATTGAGGAATCTCTATTTATTCGATATGTATTTTTCTTATTCCTTTATCTCAACTTCATCTATTATGCCGTCTGCGTCTTTGTCGATGCCTTCAACGACTTTGGCTAATATTTTGCTGTCTCTGAGGTTACCGGCAGCAATCTCTTTTAGGTTCTTTGACAAAGCAATAATTGCTGCTTTTGTTCCTGCGTGTCTTTTTCCTGCAATTAAAAGGATGCTTTTATCTTTTGCAAATGGATTCTTTATCTTAACGATAATGCCTATCTCGTCTGCAGCGTAAATCTCATTTGTTAAGCTGCTTTCAATGTTCCATGCATGGGTTTTGTTGAATTTTACTGGCAGATAATCATTTATCTTTTCAGTAATCTTGTTGACAACAGGGCCGCCGATTATTATCAGGTTGTTCTTTAGATGCTCTGCATGGGTTTCTGTATCAAGCTTTATTGTGTTTATTGGAATATGATTAAGAAAAGTGCCAAGCAGTAATGCAAGCTCAATCGCATATAATGCATCTTTGCTTCTTGCTTTCTCAATGCCGTGAGGCTCTGGAGAGCCGACAATTATCTGCGCATCTAATCTTCCATCAACGATAAATGGCTCTAAGAAATTAACATATTCTGGCTTTAAGCTGGCAATCTTCTGTGTTTCTTTTAGCTCAGAGAATTTTACTATGAATGCAGGCTCTGTCAATGTGTAATAGTTTGCAACTCCACCCTGCATTGCTTCACTTTTTACCTGTTTAATTATTCCGTTTTTCTGCAGGTTTCTGATGTGATAATATATCTTCTGCTCGTTCACTTTCAATGTTCTTGCTAACTCTTTTGGATAGCTCTCTTTGATTGAAAGCTGGTGCAATATCTTTTCTGCCAATGGAGAGCTTGCAGACCTGAAATCTTTTATTCTCAGTTCTTTTGCCGGCAATGTTAGCAAATTATCCTGGCTTTTTTCTGTGATGAACATGTTAATTCTCTTATTCTTTTTTTAATAATTTCTTATCTTTTATATGGTGTTCTTCTTATGCAATCTTATAAGTATCACATTAATCACTTGGTGTGTTATTATATTCACTATTATCGGCAATGCAACTAATGGCGCAAATGATGAACTAATAATCCCTATCATCAATGCATTATTTCTTATTCCTGTAGATATCATCAATGTATTTTTTTCTTGCCTATTCAATTTTGAAAATATCCCTGAGAAATATCCTGCAACAAATGATAATGCCGTAAGCAATGATGATATGGCTATAACTGACACTATATCTGTCTTTAACAGCGAAGCTGAATTAACTCCTATCATTGCATATAATAATACAAACAAAAGAATCTTGGTAATTATAGCCGTCTTATCTGATACTGCTTTTGCTGCAAAACTTAAAAAGCTTAATCTTCTAAATACCATGGAAATAATAAAAGGCACTAAGATTACATATATTAAGCTAAGGATTAAGCTCAGATAATTTATTGCAATATATTTTCCTGTATAAATGAATAATAATAAGGGTATAACTATGATTGCCAGTAAGTTTGATAATACTGATATGGCAGCAGCTTGGAGCTTATTTCCGCCTACTAATGATACATAAAATGAGTTCATTATAGCTGCTGGGGCTAAAGTAATCAGCAATACACCTAATCTAAACTCTTCTTTTATAACAAATAATGAAAATATGTAGCCTATAAACGGCAGAATCAAAATATTTGAGATAAACCAAAGGACTAATACTTTAACTGAGAAAGTCTCTTTCAAATCAACAGCCAAGAACGTAAGAAACATCATGATCAATATAAGATAAATGATATATTGGTAGATGTAAGCGCTCAAATAAGGAAGCAAAAATCCTAGTATTATGCTAGCTGCAATAACAAGCTCAATTGAGAGCCATTCTCTCTTTGTATCTTTTTCTTTCTTTTTGTTTTTTGCCATCTTTATTTATGGATTATCCTTATTATTTTCATTCTTATTGCTTATTCTATATCAAAACAGCATAAAATTACTACTAGTATAAAAAGTTTTGTACTGGTATTATAAAATTTTTAATAACATTTATATATAAGATGGACGGTTAGAGGTCAGATAGCAGTGACAATAGCTAACAAAATAATAGTGAAGTGATCTTTATGTGCGGCATTGTAGGGTATAATAATAATTTTGTATCAATGAGTACATCTGAAGTAGAAGATACACTAGCAAGTAACTACACCACTGGACACTGGACAAACTGTGAAAACATTAATAAACACAAATATTCTCCTGATTTAAAACATTCAGCAAATAGAAATAAGGGTTCTAAAATGAATATTTTAAATTTTGTCCAAAAAGAGAATTATTATGTGTTAGTTGATAAAATTTTTCAAGAAATCTTGAAAACAAAAATTATTAATTATAGCAAAATGGCACAACTTATTGGCACCTCCAGAATAACTATGTCTAGGATATTAAATGTTGAAAACTACTGGATACATTTATTAGATATTGTAAATATCTGTAAACTTTTAAGAATAAGTAACAGAAAATTAACGAAGAATGTCTTAAAAATTAAAACTAAAAACTCTTTTCCTACTGCAATAAAGTATTTTAACTTAAATCGTCAATTAGCAAGAGTATTAGGTCATATTCTTGGTGACGGTGGAATTCATATTATAAAAGCAGAGAATAAATATAGGGCATTTTATGTTAATAATGATCGTCATCTATTGGCTCGTTTTAAATCTGATATTACTCACTTATTCGGCGATGTAAAAATATATTTCAGAGAAAGAGAAGAACATGGCGATGAATTTTGGTTGTCTTCTACTATTGGTTATATATTCTACAAATTGTTAGAATATGATAAATATACTGAAAAAAGAGTTCCATCAATAATTAAAGATTCTTATGATCACAATATTTACTCCGCGTTTTTACAAGCATTGTATGATGATGAAGGTTCGGTGTATCCAACTAAATATATGGTTATTATAGGTTTAGCTAATTATAATCTATTGAATGATATTAGAGAATTGATTATAAAAATGGGCATAAAACCAAATAACATTCTTATATGTAAATCTAAAACAAGGACAACAATGTATACTTTCTCAATAACGAGTAGAGAAAATATTTATAATTTTAGAGAAAGAATAAATTTTAGTCATCCTACTAAGAGAAAGAAATTAACTAAACTATTAAAAAGGTATAAGAATAGGTGAAAAATATGTGTGGCATAGTTGGATACAAAGGGAAGAAAAAAGCTAGTAATATATTACTAGAATGTATTAAAATTTTAGAATATAGGGGCTATGATTCTGTAGGTATTGCAACCTTAGCTAATAATCAATTTCAGATTAAAAAAGATATTGGCAAGATAGACGAAGTGCATAATAGGTTAAACTTTCTAACTTTACACGGCAATTTAGGTGTGGCCCACACTCGTTGGAGTACCCACGGAGGTGTCACTCAAATTAATGCTCATCCACATCTTAGCCAAGATAAAAAAGTAGCAGTTGTGCATAATGGAATTGTAGAAAACTATCAAGAATTAAAGCATGAGCTGGAAAAACATGGTATTAAGTTTATTAGTCAAACAGACACTGAAGTTTTTCCTCATTATATCTCCTATCAAATGAAGCAAGGCAAGAGCTTCAAGGATGCAGTCCATGAAACATTGCTTAAAGTAGAAGGAAGCTACGCAATTGTTGCAGTAAATATTTCTGGAGAGATGATAGTTGCGAGAAACGGAAGCCCTCTTGTGCTTGGCATAGGCAAAGATGAGATATTTGCTGCAAGCGATGTGCCTGCTTTCTTAGAATATACAAATAAAGTTGTTTATCTTGATGATGAAGAGTATGCAGTGCTTGACTTAAATAATGTCACAGATTCTGGCAAAAATTATGAAGTCTATAATGTAAACACTACTAAAAAAATAAAAAAAGAAATCAAAACAATAACATGGACATTAGAACAAGCAAAAAAAGGTAATTATCCCCATTTTATGTTAAAAGAAATTAGTGAGCAGAAAGAGACAATAAAAAAAGCGATTGAACAGGACTATGCTTTAATCGAAAAGGTAACTGCTGCAATCAAAAATGCGCATGGTGTTTTTTTTGTAGGATGCGGCACAAGCTATCATGCATGTGTTTCTGCAAGCTACATATTTGCTCATGTTGCAAAAAGGCATGTTAATGTTGTGCTTGCGAGCGAATTTAGGAATCATGAGAACTTTTTGAAAAAAGAGACGCTTGTAGTCGCAGTTTCCCAATCAGGCGAGACAGCTGATCTTTTAGATGCAGTTAAAACAGCAAAAGCTCATGGCTGCAAGACTATTGCAATCGTAAATGTGATGGGAAGTACACTAACAAGAATATGCGATACAAGTGTGATGATGAATTCTGGGCCAGAGATTTGTGTATTATCAACAAAGAGCTATACCAGTCAGCTTGCATTATTATTATTCTTTGCATACAGCAGTGCAGGAAAACTTGAGGAAGGCAAAAAAATTATTTTAGAAGCGTGCAAGCATGTGGATAAAGTTATTGATGATACCCTTGAAAAATTAAAGCCGCTTGCTGAAAAGCTGCATAAGAACCATGATTTCTTTTTAATAGGAAGAGATCTTGCATATCCAAGCGCGCTTGAAGGAGCATTAAAGATAAAAGAAGTCAGCTATATCCATGCAGAAGGATTTGCTGGAGCTGAGCTAAAGCATGGCACAATTGCGCTGATCGAGAAGGGAGTGCCGTGCATAGTATTAGCAACTAATTCAACCAGACCATTAATATTAAGTAATGCAATGGAGATAAAGGCTAGAGGTGGGTTTATTATTGGAGTAGATAGTAAAGAGAATGAGGTTTATGATTTTCATGTTAATGTTCCTAGCGCAAGTGATGCAGATCCTATATTGATGATATTGCCTATTCAGATACTTGCTTATTATCTTGCATTAGCTAAAAAATTAGATCCTGATAAGCCAAGAAATTTAGCGAAGAGCGTAACGGTGAAATAAAAATTAAATAATTGATAAAATTAAAAAATAATTATCTGATAAACTAATAAAACTAATATAAAATTGAAACGAGTGATTAAAATGACTAAAAAAATATTCGGCACAGACGGAATTAGAGGAAAAGCAAATGTCTATCCAATGACACCAGAGATGGCTCTGCGCGTCGGAAAGGCAGCAGCAATTGTCTTTAGAGACCTGAATAAAAAAGAAAGGCATAAGGTTGTGATTGGAAAAGACACTCGTTTGAGCGGCTATATCTTTGAAACTGCGCTAACAGCAGGTTTATGCAGCATGGGCGTTGATGTCTATCTTGTAGGACCAATGCCTACTCCTGCAATTGCGCAGCTGACTAAGAGTTTAAATGCAGATGCTGGCATAATGATCTCTGCATCGCACAATCCTGCAACAGACAATGGGATAAAACTATTTGGAAAGGATGGCTTTAAATTGCCTGACTCTGTCGAGCAGGAGATGGAAAAATTATTGTTAAGCGAACATATAGCTAGCGACCATATTCAGGGAGATTTGATAGGAAAGGCATTTAGGATAAATGATTCACGTGGAAGGTATATTGAATATGCAAAAAGCACAATAAAAAGTATGTCATTAAAAGGATTGAAGATTGTCGTGGATTGCGCAAATGGCGCAGCATATCAGGTGGCACAAGTCATTTTTTCAGAGCTTGGTGCAGAAGTAATTGCGTTAAATGCACAGCCAAATGGTCTTAATATCAATCTAAATTGCGGTGCAATGCATCCTGAAGTTATTGCTGCAGAAGTCAAGAAACAAAAAGCTGATGTCGGCATTGCGTTAGATGGAGATGCAGACAGGGTAATCTTTGTTGATGAAAATGGAAATGAAGTAGATGGAGATCATATCATTGCAATCGGAGCAATAGATTTGAAGAATAAAAATAGGCTTGTAAAAGATACTGTTGTCAGCACAGTGATGGCTAATCTTGGATTTGAGGAAGCGCTTGCTAAGCACGGGATAAAAGTTGTCAAGACACAGGTAGGAGACAGGTATGTTATGGATGTGTTACAGAAAGAAGGATATTCTCTTGGAGGAGAGCAATCTGGGCATATAATCTTTTCTGATTACAGCACCACAGGAGATGGTATAATAACTGCATTACAGATTTTGCGAATAATGAGGCAGCAGGGTAAAAAGCTTTCTGAGCTTACTAGTTGCATGAAATCTTATCCACAGATACTTGTAAATGTAAAAGTTAAGGAGAAAAAGGAGCTTGTTAAGATGGGTAAAGTCAAAAGCTCTATCACTGATGCAGAAAAAGAATTAGGCAAAAACGGGCGTGTCTTAGTAAGGTATTCAGGCACTGAGAATCTTGCAAGAGTAATGATTGAAGGAAAGCAGCAAAAGCAGATTGAGAAATTAGCTGATAAGATTGCAAATGAGATAAGGAAGGAGATAGGAATATAAAAAAATTCAATTGGTAAAATATATCTATACCCTAAAAAATTAATGAGGAAGAATATGCAGGCAATCATTTTAGCAGCAGGAAAATCAACAAGGACATATCCGCTGACAGTTACTAAGCCAAAGCCTCTTTTGAAGATCGCAAACAAGACTATTCTAGAGCATAATCTTGAGCAACTTGCACTTGTGAAAGAGATAAATGAAGTTATAATTATTATAGGGTATCAAAAAGAGCAGATAATTGATGTAATCGTGAATAAATATCAGAATGAGTATAAAAGGAATGATTTTGGTAAACATGCGGAAAATTTTAAAATAAAGAATAAGATAAAGCTGCGTTATTTTGAGCAGAAAGAGCAGCTTGGGACAGGGCATGCATTAATGCAGGTCAAAGATGCTCTTCATGACAGGTTTATCGTGATGAATGGCGATGACTTGTTTTCTGGCAAAGATATCGCAGCTGCTATAAAACATAGGTATGCTGTTTTGGGAGCAAAGGTAAAAGAGCCAAGCAGGTTTGGTATTATTGTTTCTCACAAAAAGGATGATAAAAATCTTGTTAAGGAGATTGTTGAAAAGCCTAAATCATTTGTCGGAAACATTGCAAATACTGGGCTGTATGTCTTTGATAAAAAGATATTTGACTTCAAGCTAAAAAAATCTTCTCGCGGAGAATTTGAGATAATTGATTATGTTAACTTTTTGATTGAGAAAGAAGGGGTGTATGCTGAAACTGTATCAGATTATTGGTTTTCCATAGGATATCCTTGGGATCTGTTGGAAGCAAATGAGTTCTTTGTTGGCAAGGTTACTGAGGGTGTAAATAAGAGTAATGGTAGTGCAAGTAAGAATAAAATAAATTGTGAGAAAGAAGAAAATGTCACAATTAAAGGCAATATTCTAGTCGGCAAAGGAACAAGATTATTGTCAGGAACTTATATCGAAGGAAATGTTGTAATAGGTGAGAACTGCAAGATTGGGCCAAATTGTTATTTGCGTGGCAGCACTAGCATTGGAAATAACTGTCATATCGGACAGGCAGTTGAAATTAAAAATTCCATCATCGGAGATAACTCTAAGATTCCTCATCTCAGTTATATTGGGGATTCTGTTGTAGGAGATGGTGTCAATTTTGGAGCAGGCACAATAACTGCAAACTTAAGGCATGATAATGCAAATATAAAATCAATTGTGAAAGATGAGCTTGTAGATTCTGGAAGAAGAAAATTAGGTGTAATTATTGCAGATAATGTGCACACAGGCATCCATACAACTTTATATCCTGGTAGAAAATTATGGCCAGGAACTTCAACACTTCCGGGTGAGATAGTGAAGAAGGATAAATTAAGTTAGAAAAAAAGAATACGATAAAAGCAGCCAATAAATCTTAAGCTAGTTTATTAAAAATATTTTTCTCAAACCGAAGCTTTTAAATAATAGAAAATCATTCTGTTATCTAGATGTTATCATAAATTATATCTTAAATCAGACAATTAAAGGAGGAAAAAATGGCAGCAAAAAAGAAAAAAACAAAAAAAGCAGGAAAGAGTTCTAAGAAATCAAAGAAATCAATGAAGCATCAGTGCGAGTTTTGCTAAAAAAATTTGCAGATGTTTGATCATCAACAATTATGCTTAATTATTAATTTTTAAGATATTTGTTATCAATAATATATATTTTAGGATATGGCAGCTAAATTGAAAAAGAGGTGTATTGTAAAAGTACTTAGCATGTTATTTGTATTGCTTACTATATTATTTACATCTTTATCAGCTTATGGGCATGGTGATGAAGAGGGTTCTTCTAAAGATTCTAATGGCTCAACTGAGCTGGATTTTGCTTCTCTCTCATTAAACTTGATCTATGGAGCATCTATCATCTCTATCTTAGCATTATCTTGGTATCTCACCCTAAAAAATCCACATCAATTCCATAAAAGAATCGTGTTTGATGTAATCGCTGTTGTGGTTGTTATTGCAACTTTGTTCATGATCTTCTCTACATTATATGTTAACATCACATCTCCTACTCATGGGCCTGTACACTGGCATGCAGATTTTGAAATAAATTTATGCAACACAAATTACGAGCTTTATGACCCTATTGGATTGTCAAATAGAGTCGGCACAAACCTTTTGCATGAGCATAATGATAACAGGATACATGTTGAAGGAGTTCCAAGGACACTTGATGAGATTTCTCTTGGAAAATTCTTTGAGAAAGTAGAGTCTTATATAACTGAGACTGAGTTCCATCTACACAGCAGCATTGGAGAAGTTACTGTCAAAAATAATGACGTTTGTAATGGAAAATTAGCTGCGTTATATGTATTTGCTGAAAAGCAGTCTGGCAGAGAAAGAAAATGGAGCAGATTAGATAATGCAGGAGATTATGTGCTATCTCCTTATT
>Ga0209211_10003233_pt1 | contig 26902 bp, 26 predicted proteins | sample RifGroA2_FD_183992 | JGI IMG/M metagenome (GOLD analysis project Ga0209211, IMG submission 183992) | Groundwater microbial communities from Rifle, Colorado, USA - Groundwater A2 (SPAdes) (version 2) | ecosystem: Environmental > Aquatic > Deep subsurface > Groundwater | place: Rifle, Colorado...
CACGATGAGCCAGACGCTAGACCTTGCACAATCCCGGCTGCTGTCGCCTTCGGGCATGGGCCTGTCGGAAATCGATCATGCCTTTTCCCGCTTGATGGGGCCCGGCGTCGATTTCGGCGATCTGTATTTCCAGCACAGTCGTCGTGAGAGCTGGACGGTGGAGGACGGCATCGTCAAGGACGGCGCGCACTCGATCGAACAAGGGGTCGGCGTCCGCGCGATCAGTGGCGAGAAAACCGGATTCGCCTATTCCGACGATATCCGCAGCGATGCATTGATCGAATCGGCGGCAGCGGCGCGGGCAATCAGCCGCGACGGCGGAACGCATGCCGCCGGCCGGCGCGTTGCCGTTCCCGGTCGATCCTTGTATGCGGCGCAGGATCCGATCGAGGGCATGGCGCCGGCAGCGAAAGTAACCGCGCTGCGCGAGATCGATGCGTTCCTGCGCGCGGCCGATGCGCGAGTCAAACAGGTGATCGTGAGCCTCACCGGCGCGGTCGATACCGTGCTGATCGCGCGCAGCGACGGCGTGTTGGCGGCCGATGTGCGCCCGCTCGTGCGTTTCAACGTGCAGGTGTTCGTGGAAGAAGACGGGCGTCGTGAATCGGGGTATGCCGGCTGCGGCGGACGCTATTCGTACCAGGACCTGTTTTCCGATGGCAAGCCGCAGGCGACTGCGCAGGAAGCCTTGCGCCAGGCCTTGGTAAGTCTGCAGGCGGTCGATGCACCGGCCGGCGTCATGCCGGTGGTGCTCGGACCTGGATGGCCAGGCGTGCTCCTGCATGAAGCGGTCGGCCACGGGCTGGAGGGCGATTTCAATCGCAAGGGGACCTCCGTTTACTCCGGTCGCATCGGTCAGCGCGTCGCTGCGCCCGGAGTCACGATTGTCGACGACGGCACGCTGGCGGGGCGCCGCGGTTCGCTCAACATCGACGACGAGGGCACCGTCACGCAGTGCACGACCCTGATCGAAGACGGTGTGCTGCGCGGCTACCTGCAGGACACGCTTAATGCACGGCTGATGCGCACGGCGCCGACCGGCAACGGTCGCCGCGAAAGCTTCGCGCATCTGCCGATGCCGCGCATGACCAATACCTACATGCTTGCCGGCGCGCACGATCCGGCGGAAATGATCGCCTCGGTGCAGCGTGGACTCTATGCGCCGAATTTTGGCGGCGGCCAGGTCGACATCACCAGCGGCAAGTTCGTGTTCTCGGCCAGCGAGGCTTACCTGATCGAAGACGGCAAGATCACGCGTCCGGTCAAGGGCGCCACCCTGATCGGCAACGGGCCGGAGATCATGAATCGCGTCAGCATGATCGGCACCGACATGCAGCTCGATGCCGGCGTCGGCGTCTGCGGCAAGGGCGGCCAGAGCGTGCCGGTCGGTGTCGGGCAGCCGTCGCTGAAGATCGATGCCATGACCGTAGGCGGCACCCGCGCGTGATCGGCGCCGTTGTGGGAGCGGCTTCAGCCGCGATGAATCCAGGCCAAGGCATCGCGGCTGAAGCCGCTCCCACAAGTGCCGATCCCGCACAGGCAGGGTCAGGCTTCGTCGGGTTTGGCTTGCATCAGTTCGCGCAGTTCGCGAAAGAGTTCACGAAAGGCGTGCGGCGGCTTGTTGCGCAGTTTTTCTTCGCGGGCGTTGCGGGCCAGTTGGCGAAGATGCTGGCGATCGGCGTGCGGGTATTCGTCGAGCAGCTCGGTGAGCGCGCTGTCGCCGTCGGCGATCAAGTGGTCGCGCATGGCTTCGATGCGGTGCAGTGCGGCCGTGTCGCGGCGCGAATCGGCCTTGTCGTGCTCCATCGCGGCACGGATCGCCTCCAGCGTCTCGTCGTCCTCGCGGCGCAATTTCTTGGCCAGGAAACCGATCTGCCGCTTGCGCGCGATCTGTGCGGTGATGCGCTGTGCGGCGACCGCCAGCGCCAGCAAGTCCTCGCTGAGCGGGAGTTGGGCCAAACGGGCCGCGGGTTGCTCGACCAGGCGATGGGCGAGCTCCAGCACGGCCAGCGCCTCGCGGCGAAGATCGCCACGGCTGGGTCCCAGATAGTCGCCTGAATCTTCGTCAACGCCACGCATTCGGTTCATCAATCCCCGGGAATCACGCATAGTATGAGCATGAGCATCGACATCACCAAATCCGGCGCAATCCAGGATTCCGAACGGCTGGCTGGTTTGGCCGGCGAAGTGCTGCGCCTGGCGGCGGCGCGCGGCGCCAGCCAGGCGGAAGTCTCGATCAACGAGGACACCGGCCTGGCGGTCAACGTACGCATGGGCGAAGTGGAAACCGTCGAGCGCACGCGCGATCGCGGCGTTGCCCTCACCGTCTATTTCGGGCAACGCAAGGCCAGCGCCAGCACCGCCGACCTGCAACCGTCCAGTCTGGTCGCCACCGTGGAACAAGCGTGCGCAATCGCGCAATTCACCGAGGCGGACCCCGCTGCGGGTCTCGCCGATGCCGAGTTGATGGCTACCGATCTGCGCGAGTTCGACCAATGGCATCCCTGGGCGATCGACGCCGAGCACGCGATTGCCCTGGCATTGACCGCCGAGGCCAAGGGTCGCGATGCCGATCCGCGCATCAGCAACTCCGATGGCGCGGCCGTCAACACCAGCGAGAGCATCGCCACCTATGCCAACAGCCATGGCTTCGTCGGTTTCGAGCGCAGCACCGGCCACTCGATCAGCTGTTCGATGATTGCCGGCAGGGATGACGGCATGCAGCGCGACTACTGGTACACGACCGCCTTGTCCGCGGACGACCTGGAGTCGGCGGCATGCGTCGGCAAACGAGCCGCCGAACGCACCCTGGCCCGGCTCGATCCGCGCCCGATCAAGACCGGAGATTTTCCGGTCTTGTTTTCGCCGGAGATGGCGCGCAGCCTGATCGGCCATCTGCTTGGCGCCGTTTCCGGGGGCGCCTTGTACCGTCGCGCCAGCTTCCTGCTCGACGCGGCCGGTACGCAATTGTTTCCGGATTGGTTTTGCATCCACGAAAACCCGTTCATGCCGCGGGGCTTTCGGTCCTCGGCGTTCGATGCAGAAGGGGTGGCCACGCGCGAACAGGATCTGGTGCGCGACGGCATCCTGGCGCGCTATGTGCTGGGCAGCTATTCGGCACGCAAGCTGGGACTGGTTACCACCGGCAATGCCGGCGGCGTGCACAACCTGCAAGTTGCCAGCAACGCCAGCGATTGCGCCGCACTGGTGCGCGACATGGGCACCGGCCTGCTGGTGACCGAACTGATGGGCCAGGGCGTGAACACGATTACCGGCGACTATTCGCGCGGCGCGGCGGGCTTTTGGATCGACCAGGGCCAGATCAAGCATGCCGTCGATGAAATTACCATCGCCGGCAACCTCCGGCAGATGTTCCACGACATCCAGGCCGTGGGCGCCGACATCGATTGCCGCTCGCACGTGCTGGTCGGGTCGATCCTGGTCGGCCGAATGACGGTAGCGGGCGCTCCCTGAGCTTGACAGGACTTTCCCGGGGGGTGAAATTGCCGGTCAGGCGCACGGAGGGTGCGTCCATACCATCCAAGGGGAAACGCGATGAGTGATGTGCCGCAAGACGACAGGACGATGGCGATGATCGGCCATCTTTCGGGGATCGTGGCCAGTTTCATAGGGCCGCTGGTAATCTGGTTGATCAACAAGGACAAGGCCGACAAGGGCTGGTTGAACGAACAAGCCAAGGAAGCGCTGAATTTCCAGATCACGGTCGTGATCGCGTATTTCATCTGTGGCGTGCTGACCATCGTGTTGATCGGAGCACTGCTGTTGCCCGTTGTCTGGATTGCCAACTTGATCCTGTGCATCATCGCCGGCATGAAGAACAACGAAGGCCTCGATTATCGTTATCCGTTCGCGATCCGCCTGATCAAGTGAAGCACCGCATCGCGCGGGTCAATGGGCCCGCGCGATGGTGAATTCGGCAAGCGCGCGCAAGGCATCGGCCTCGGGGCCGATCGCATCCAGGGCCGCGTGCATCTTTTCAGACAGTTGGTCCAGCGCTCGCCTGGAACCGGTGATGCCGAGCACACCCGGATAGGTCGATTTGCCCTGCGCCTGGTCCTTGCCGGCGGTCTTGCCCAACTGCGCGGCGTTGCCTTCCACGTCAAGGATGTCGTCGCGAATCTGGAACGCCAGCCCGAGGGCGTCGGCATAGGCATCCAGCGCCGGCAATACATCTTCGGGAGCGCCGGCCGTGAGCGCGCCCATGCGCACCGCGGCGCGGATCAGCGCACCGGTTTTCAGCGCGTGCAGATGCTCCAGCCCCGCCTGGTCCAGCGTCTGTCCGGTGGCGGCCATGTCCAGCGCCTGCCCGGCGCACATGCCGGCAGCGCCGCTGGCGCCGGCCAGTTCACGGACGAGGGCGATGCGTACGTGGGCATCGAGGGGAGCGTCGGCCAATACGCTGAACGCCAACGCCTGCAAGGCATCGCCGGCGAGGATGGCCGTGGCGACATCGAAGGCCACGTGCACCGTGGGACGACCGCGGCGCAGATCGTCGTCGTCCATGGCCGGAAGGTCGTCATGCACGAGCGAGAACGCATGGATCAATTCCACCGCGGCTGCCGGCGCATCCAGTGCATCTTCCCGGCCGCCGAAGGCATGACCGACCGCATGGACCAACAACGGCCGCAGTCGCTTGCCGCCGCCGAGCACGGCGTGGCGCATCGCCGCCGCCAGGCCGGGCGCGTGGCAAGGCCGGCTCAAGGCCAGGTCCAGCGCCGCTTCGGTCCGCGACACCCAGACCGGAAACAGCGAGTCAACCGGCATTGTTGGCGAAGTCTTCCGCTGCTGCGGGGTTGTTCGGGTCGGCCAGCAATCGGACCCGTTGTTCGGCCTGCTCCAACGCCTTCTGGCATTCCCGATAGAGCGCGATGCCGCGCTCGTACGCAGCCAGCGACTGGTCGAGACTTTGCTCGCCCTTTTCCATCTTCTGCACGAGTTGTTCCAGCTCGTCGAGCGCACGCTCGAAGCTGGCGACGACTGAGGCGGTGTTAGCGGGGGACTTGGCCATGTTGGAAAGTGTGCGGTGTCGGCGTCGAGGGGTCAAATCGTGGCGGCGCCCGAGCACTGCGTCCAAACCAGTTGCACGAATCGATCTTCGCACCACTGCTTGAATTGCGCTGACAACAGTTGCTCGCCGGCCGCCAGCAAAGCGCCGTCTTCCGCCAGGAGCAGCGGCAGGCGCCGGCGCACCCAGGGCGGCATTCCGGCGTCCTGCAGGCACTGCTTGAGCGCATGCGAATGCGCCCGGCCGGGCAGGCGGATTCGCTCGCCGCCAGTTCGCGAGCAGACGATGAAGTTGCCCAATGGCTCATCGACGCCAGCGCGGATCTCGCTGTTGAACGTCGGTGCATCGGGTTGCGGTCGGGTACGGGCAAAGTGCAGCGAGTCGCCCGTTGCAAGTTGTAGCCGCCCCGAGCCATCCCAACTGCAGCGCCATCCCGGCGGTAGCGGGTCGCGCAGCGGCTCGACATGCAGCCAATCGCGCCAGCGTCTGAGCACCTGGCCGGCCCATTGGTACTCGGCGCCGGCGTCGTCGCGCGCGGCGAGCAGATTGGAATCGATGGTTTCGAAGGCATGGCCGGGAAGCGCAGGCACCTGCAATTCGGTTAACCACTCGCGCAGCACGCGCGTGCGCCAGGGACGTTCCAGGGCAAGCAGCGCAGTGACGCTCAGAGTTACAGCTTCCGGCGTCCGCACCTGCCCGAGGCGCTTGCGCGCTTCGTCGCGCAGCAGTCCAGCATCCTCCGCCAACAAGGTTGCGCTGCGGGCGAGGGCGGCATCAGCCTGAGGCCAGCGTTCGCGCAGGGCGGGCAGGATCCTGTGGCGCAAGAGATTGCGGTCGAAGCCCTGGTCGGCGTTGGAGGGATCGTCGATCCAGCGCAGGCGGTGTTCGGCCGCATAACCGAGCAACTGCGCACGCGGCACCTGCAGCAGCGGCCGCCACAGCCAGCCTGCGGCGAATGGACGCCGCTCGCGCATGGCGCCCAAGCCTTCGCTGCCGGAGGCGCGCAGCAAGCGTAGCAGCACCGTTTCTGCCTGGTCGTCCTGGTGGTGCGCAAGCGCCAGGGTTTCGCCCTGCCGAAGCTGTTGGGCGAACGCTTCGTGGCGCACTTCCCGGGCGGCGCCTTCCAGTCCCAGGCCGCCGAGCCGCGGCACCTGGACCTGGGCGATCAGCAGTTCGATGCCCAGCGCAGCGCAGTTGCCCCGGCAATGCTCCGTCCAGGCGCCCGCATCGGGATGCAGGTCGTGTTGGACATGCAGTGCGCGCAATCCGCGTTCGCGGAACGCGGCTTGCCCGGCGAGCCAGTGCAGGAGCACGGTCGAATCCAGCCCACCGCTGAAGCCGACCAGGACCGGCCCGGTCGGTTGCAGGCTCATCACGCGGAAGGTCGTCTCGGCCACCCTGGACATCGTCACGCAGTCACAGAGCGGTCATCGGCGGATTACTGGACTTCGATTTCCAGACCACCGGTGAATTTTGCCGTCAGGTTGAACAGGAACGCGCAGATCAGGCCGCTCACGAAACCCAGGACGCCGTAGAAGACCGGGAACAACACGATCGCGAACAGGCCCAGTCCCGCCATCATGCCCATGCCCAGCCCGGCTTCGTCGCCACCGGCCGCCAGCAGCGCGCCGCCCCCGAGCAGGCTGAACAGGGCAAACAGCGCACCGATCAGAAAACCGAGTGCGGCGTACAACAGGCCCATCAACTTGGCGAGCGACATGACGCCCATGCTCTTGATAACCATGACTTCCCCCTTGGTTGGCACGCGCAGAAATCATGGCGGCTTCCGATGCGCCACCTGCTCTGCGAGGGCACTCTAGCAGTCCCCGGCTTACGCCGTCTCGTAGGCGCCGTAGCTGCGAAGCCGAAGGTAGCGGTGTTCGAGCAGCGTCTCGGTGTCGAGTTTTTCCAACTCGGCCAGTTCGTCCATCAGGGTCTGCTTGATGGTGGCCGCCATCGCTGCAGGGTCGCGGTGCGCGCCGCCGAGCGGCTCCGGAATCACCTTGTCGATCAAACCGTGCTCGAGCAGCCGCACTGCCGTCAGGCCCAGCGCCTCGGCGGCGTCGCGGGCCTTGTCCGCGCTCTTCCACAGGATCGAAGCGCAGCCTTCCGGTGAAATGACCGAGTAGGTGCTGTACTGAAGCATCAGCGTGCGATCGCCGACGCCGATCGCCAGCGCGCCGCCTGAGCCGCCTTCGCCGATCACAGTGCAGATCACCGGGATGCGCAGCTCGGCCATCTCCAGCAAATTGCGCGCGATCGCTTCCGACTGGCCGCGTTCTTCGGCGCCGACGCCCGGATAGGCGCCTGGCGTGTCGATGAAAGTGAAAAGCGGCAGGCCGAAGCGTTCGGCTGTTTTCATCAGGCGCAGCGCCTTTCGATAACCTTCCGGTCGCGGCATGCCGAAGTTGCGCCTGATCTTGCTCTTGGTGTCGCGACCTTTCTGTTGGCCGATCACCATGCAGGCCCGGCCATTGATCCGGGCCAGGCCGCCGACGATCGCGGCGTCGTCGGCAAAGGCGCGGTCGCCCGCCAGCTCGTGGAATTCGTCGCAGATCATGGTCAGGTAGTCGAGGGTGTACGGTCGCTGCGGATGCCGGGCCAATTGCGAGATCTGCCACGGCGTCAGCGCGTGGAAGATCTCGGCGGTGCGGATGCGCAGTTTCTCCTGCAGGCCGCTGACTTCGACATCGATGTTCACCGACTGGCCGGTGCTGGCCCGCCCGAGCTCCAGGATCTTGGCTTCCAGGTCGGCAATGGGCTGTTCGAAATCGAGAAAATTCGGGTTCATGCGAGGGGCTTGGCGAAAAGAGCAGGGACAAATACTAGCAGGGCGCAGGGCGGGGCTTGGCGCTTTGCGCCCGATCCGGCGCTCAGGACGAGCCGGCCCAGGGCCGGTGCAGGGCCAGGCTGACCTGGCTGACGCCGGGTAGGGCCCGGAGCGCATTGATCAGCTCGGCGTCGGTGCGAACCGAATTCTGCCCATTCAGATCGAGGACGCCGCGGGAGTCACCGGTCAGCAGGTCCAGGCGCAGCGGCGTGCCGCCCGGGCGAAATCCGGCCATGAGCTGCTGCAGGCGCTCCCAGGCGCCGTTCTGGCGCAGGTCCACGGTCAGCGCCAGGCGACGGCCGTACTGCGCGCACAGCGTGCGGAAGTCCCAGCATTGCCGGGCCCGCAGCGAAAAGCCCCCGTTGAAGGAATCCTCGCGCAGTCCACCCTCGACAATGATGATCCGGTCGCGCGAGAGCAGCGGCGCGAACTCGTTGAAGGCATCGCTGAAGAACGCGCATTCCAGTCGACCGCGGGTGTCCTCGATCTGCACGAAGGCCTGGTTGTCGCCGCGGCGGCGCACCGCGGTGACCAGGCCGGCGAGCACCACCTGCGCCTCGCCACGGTTGTTCTTCTTCTCGCTGAAAACGCGCTCGAGATCGCCAAGCGTGGTGCCGACCAGTGCGGCCAGTTCGCCCTGCCAGGGATCCAGCGGATGGCCGCTGAGGAAATGGCCGAGCGTCTCGCGCTCTCCGACCAGTTTCTGTTCCAGCGTCCAGTCCGGCGCCACCGGCAATTCGATGTGGATTTCCGTCAAAGCGCCGCCGCCACCGAACAGCGACGCCTGCCCGGCTTCGCGTTCGCGCGCCAGCTGCTCGGTCGCTTTCATTACTTCAGGCAGCTGCAGCATCAGCGACGCGCGGTTGGCGCCGAGGCCGTCGAGCGCGCCGGCATGGATCAGTGCTTCCAGCACGCGGCGATTGAGCTTGCTTGAATCGACCCGTTGGCAGAAATCGAGCAGGTCGCGAAACGGCCCCTGGCCGCGGCGGGATTCGGTGATCGCCTCGCAGGCGCCACGGCCGACGCCCTTCACCGCGCCGAGTCCGTAGCGGATCGTCTTCGCGTCCAATGCCTTGAACATGTAATCCGAGGCATTGACGTCTGGCGCCTGCACTTTCAAGCCGATCAGCCGCGCGTCGTCGAGGAAGTTGACGACCTTGTCGGTGTTGTCCATGTCCGAGGACAGCGTCGCGGCCATGAACTCGGCCGGATAATGCGTTTTCAGCCACGCGGTCTGGTAAGCGATCAGCGCGTAGGCGGCCGAGTGCGACTTGTTGAAGCCGTAGTCGGCGAATTTTTCCATCAAGTCGAAGATCGGCGAAGCGACTCGCGCGGCGATGCCGTTTTTCTCGGCGCCGTCCTCGAACTTGAAGCGTTCCTTGGCCATCTCCTCGGGCTTCTTCTTGCCCATCGCGCGGCGCAGCAAGTCGGCGCCGCCGAGCGAATAGCCGGCCAGCACCTGGGCGATCTGCATCACCTGTTCCTGGTAGACGATCACGCCGTAGGTCGGCTTCAGGATCGGCTCCACCAGCGGATGCGGATAGCTGACTTCGGCGCGGCCGTGGCGGCGGTTGATGAAGTCGTCGACCATGCCCGCGCCCAGCGGACCGGGCCGAAACAAGGCGGCCAGTGCGATCAGGTCTTCGAAGCAGTCCGGCTCCAGCTTGCGGATGTAATCCTTCATGCCGCGCGATTCGAACTGGAACACTGCTGTGGTCAGGCCGCGCGACAACAATCTGTAAGTCGGCTTGTCGTCGAGCGGCAGGTCGAGGATGTCGAGCGTCGATTCGCCTTCGACGCGACGGCGCGCGTTGATCGCCTTCACCGCCCAGTCGATGATGGTCAGCGTGCGCAGGCCGAGGAAGTCGAACTTGACCAGGCCGATCGCCTCGACGTCGTCCTTGTCGAACTGGGTGACGATGCTCTTGGCGGTTTCGCCCTTGCCGACGTGTTCGGCGAACAGCGGCGAGAAATTGGTCAGCGGCGTCGGCGCGATCACCACGCCGCCGGCATGCTTGCCGGCGTTGCGGGTCAGGTCCTCTAGCTTGCGCGCCAGGTCGAGCAGGTCGCGGACATCGTCTTCGTTGCGATAGCGGGCGATCAACTCGGCGGACGCCAGGTTGCTGTCCTTGCGCGCCGCCTCCGATTCGCCGAGCGCATCGTCCAGGCTGATGCCCAGCGTCATCGGAACGAGCTTGGCGATCGAGTCGACGAAACCGTAGGGATAGCCGAGTACGCGGCCGGTATCGCGGACCACGGCCTTGGCCGCCATGGTGCCGTAGGTGATGATCTGGCTGACCTTGTCGCGGCCGTATTTCTGCGCGACGTAATCGATCACCTCGTCGCGACGATCCATGCAGAAGTCGATGTCGAAGTCGGGCATCGACACGCGCTCGGGATTCAGGAAACGCTCGAACAGAAGGTCGTAGCGCATCGGGTCCAGATCGGTGATGCCCAAGGCCCAGGCCACCAGCGAACCGGCGCCCGAACCGCGTCCCGGACCCACCGGAATATCGTTCTGCTTGGCCCAGTTGATGAAGTCGGCCACGATCAGGAAGTAGCCGGGAAAGCCCATCGAGTCGATGACTTTGAGTTCGGTCGCCAGCCGCGCGTCGTAGTCGTCGCGGCTGAAGCCGGTCATCAACTGGTGCTTCTGTAAACGCTTGTCCAGCCCGAGTGCGGCCGACTCGTGAATCCACGAGCTCAGCGTGTAGCCTTCGGGCACCGGGAAATCCGGCAGGTAGTAAGTACCCAGCGCGAGTTCGAAATTACAGCGCCGGGCAAGCTCAACCGTATTCTGCAACGCTTCCGGAATATCGGCGAACAGCAGCGCCATTTCCTCGGCGGATTTCAGGTACTGCTCGGCCGAGTAATCGCGCGGTCGCTTCGGGTCATCGAGGACCCGGCCGGTGGAAATGCATACGCGCGCCTCATGCGCCTCGAAATCCGAACGCGAAAGAAAACGCACGTCGTTGCTGGCGATGACCGGCAGGTCGCAAACAGCGGCCAGCTCCAGCGCCGCGGTGTTGAAGACTTCCTCGCCTTCGCGCTGGGTTCGCGTCAGTTCCAGGTACAGGCGGTCGTCGAACGTCTTGCGCCAGTCGCGCAGGAAACCGAGTGCGTGCTCGCGGCGCCCGGCGCCGAGCGCTTGCCCGACCGGGCTTTCGCGCCCGGCGATGACGATCAGGCCGGCGTGATCGGCGAGTAGCCATTCGGGCTTGATGGCGACGTAGTCGCCGCGATGGCCTTCGAGGAACGCGCGCGTGATCAGGCGGGACAGGCTGAGGAAGCCGGCGCGGTTCTGGCAGAGCAGCGTGAGCCGCGCCGGTGGCTGACCTTCCTCGGCGACCCACAAGTCCGCGCCGCAAATGGGCTTCAGCCCGGCGCTCTCCGCGGCTTTGTAGAATTTCACCAGTGCGAACAGGTTGCTGGTGTCGGTCACCGCCACGGCAGGCAGGCCGAGCTCTACGCAGCGTTGCACGAGCTGCGCAATGCGCAGCGTCGAGTCAGTCAGCGAGTACTCGCTGTGCAGGTGGAGATGGACGAAAGTCGGGGACATGCCGAGGTGTCTGAAGCAGGCCTCCAGCTTAGGCTGCAGGCCCTGCCGGAACAAGGCTTGACACCGGGAGTGTGGCCCTCGGCCGCAAAAAACGCCGGGCGCGCGGGCCCTGAATCCCGCACGCCCGAACGTCCAGACTCGGTCAGCAGACGCGGAACGGTTGGCTCAGGCGGAGCGGACGCGAATAACCGCGTTCACGCACTTCCTGGCGATGCATCATGGCGCTGGCCTCGGCCAGGCAGGCGCTTTCCCATGCTGTCCGGCGCTCGCTGGCCGTACCGCGGAAGGTGCCTTTGCTGCAGAAGCGGCGGTAGTCGAGATAGTCCTGCAATTCGCCGGCGAATTCGGACCAGCTCAGCTCCACCAGCAGTGCGTCGTCGAGGTGACCAATCAGCCGCAGGTCGTCCGGAATCAGGTCGTCGAAGTTGCGGATGTAATCGATCAGCTGACGACCGCGCTGGGCAACGTCGGCCGGCAACGACCAGTCCGGATCGTCAAGCATCTGCCGAAGCGATTCCGCCCGCGCAAGACGCAGGTTGATCGTCGCCTCGGCGGTTTCTTCCGGCAGCGTCTGCAGCCAGCGGGCCAGGCTCGCGATCTGGTCGGCATCGACGGACGGCGCCCGCTGGCGCACGCCCTGCAGTTGCGTGTTGAATTCCAGCATCGCAGCGTCGGCGAGTTTGAGCCCGGCAATTTCCTGCCGGCGTGACTCCGCGTGCGCCAGCGGCAAGGCCAGCGGCAACGGCTCTCGATACGATCTCAAAAAGTTCATGCTCTACCTCTCAATTCGGGCTTGGCGGCCCGCGCACTACAATGGATGCCAGTGCATAGTGAAAGGTTGCAGAAATTTTCTCGCGGGCCGTTGGTCGCTATGACCTTTGGACTAGTCGCGGCGATCCGGTGACGCGGAAGAACTCCGCGGGCGCGCCGTAGTCGACGTAATTTTGTGCGTGCACGCGATACAGGTGCTCCCAGAGCGCGCCTTCCTCGGCCCGGGCATGCAGCCAGTCGAGCTGATGCACCGGCCGCGAGTAGCTATTGCGGACCTCATCGCGGAAATGGCAAAAATCGCGATAGTCGTCGACATCTTCGGCGAGCATCGGCCACGCGAGCTCGAGCAGCAACGCGTCGTCCAGGTGGCCGTAGGTCGGCACGGCATCGGGGATCAAATCGTTCTCGGAGGCCACATAGGTCAGGATGAGTTCGATCCGGTGCAGTTGCGCGGGATCGAGCGGCCAGTCCGGGTCCAGGCGCATCGCATCGAGCTCCGCCAGCCGGCCGAGCCGCGCTTGCAGCAGTAGTTCGCGCTGCTCGACCGGTTGCGCTTCAAGCCAGTCGGCGACGCTGGCGATGGCATCGGCGTCGATTTGCGGGGCGTCCATGTACAGGTCGTGCACGAGTGCGTTGAATTTCTCGACGGCGTCGCGCGCCAACTCTATTGGCGCGGCGACATGCGCACGACGTTGCGCACGATCGCGGGAAAGGGGAAGGGGCGTATTGTCGGGAGTGGGGGCAGGATGGCGCATAAGAGCCTCGCTGCCGGCCGGGTGAACTGACTGCGTCGGCTGGTCGGCTGTTGCCGTCCGCGGCCGCATCGTCTGGATGCAAGTCGATAATTACGCCGACGCGAGTGCCCTGTCAAATTCGCTATTTGCCGTTCATCCAAACAGCGGCAGCAGCAGGGATTCGCGGACGGGAGCGAAGCTTCTGCGATGTTCCGAACACGGTCCGATGCGCGCCAGAGAGGCGAGATGTTCCGCCGTCGCGTAGCCTTTGTTACGGTCGAATCCGTACCCGGAAAATTGCTCGTGCAGGGCCAGCATGTGCCGATCGCGGCTGACCTTGGCCAGGATCGAGGCCGCCATTATCGACGGTTCCAGGGAATCGCCTCTGATAAGAGCCGTCGCCGGACACGGCAAGCCCGGGGGCACCCGGTCGCCATCGATCAGCGCGCGCGCGGCCGCAGGTTCGATCGCGCAGACAGCGCGGCGCATTCCTTCCATCGTCGCCCACAGGATGTTCAGCGCGTCGATTTCCTCGCGGCCGACGAACACGATGTTCCAGGCGATGCAGTTGCGCTGGATGATGGGAAACAGTTCCTCGCGCGCCTGTTCGCTCAATACTTTGGAATCGTGCAGACCGGCGATCGGCCGGCGTGGATCGAGAATGACCGCGGCGCAGACCACCGGCCCGGCGAGCGGCCCGCGGCCCGCTTCGTCGACGCCGACCGTATGACCGCGGCGCCTCATCGGCCTTTCCCAAGCAATTCGGAGACGGCCGCCGCCGCGGCGGCCGAGCCGCCGCCGCGCAGCCGTTCATGAATGGCCAGGTAACGCGGCTCCAGTGTCGACCGGGCTTCCGGATCGCGGAACCAGCGCAGCAGGGCCTCGACCAGATTTTCCGCCGTGCATTCGCCCTGCATCAGCTCCGGCACGATCGGTTCGTTGGCCAGCACGTTGGGCAGGCTGAAATGATTAATCTTCATCAAGCCCAGCGCCATCACGATGCGGTACGTCAGTGCGGAAATGCGATAGCCAACGACCATCGGCCGCTTTGCGAGCATGGCTTCCAGCGTCGCCGTGCCCGAGGCAAGCAGGACTACGTCCGAGGCGATCATGGCCTGGTGCGCCTGGCCGTCGAGCACCATGACATTGGCCGGGCGAACGGCATCGAACTGCCTCTCGATCAATTCCCGGCACTGGGCATTGGCCGCGGGTATGACCACCAGTAAATCGGGAATCAAGCCGGTTAGCTGCCGTGCCGCATCCAGGAACGTTGGCAACAGGCGCCGGATCTCGCCATGACGGCTGCCCGGCAACAAGGCCAGCACCGGACGGTCGGCGGGCAGGTGCAATTCGCGCCGCGCCGTCGTGCTGTCGGTATGCAGCTCAAAGCTGTCGGCCAGCGGATGGCCGACAAAACGGGCGTCGATGCCGTGCCGTTCGTAGATCGGCGGCTCGATCGGGAACAGGCACAACACCAGGTCCGCGCTGCGGCCGATCTTGGCCGCGCGACTCTCGCGCCATGCCCAAACCGAGGGGCTGACGTAATGCACCGTGCGCACTCCCGCCTGTTTGAGCGCGCGTTCCAGGCCAAGGTTGAAGTCCGGCGCGTCAATGCCGATGAACACGTCCGGCTTCCAGTCCAGCAGGCGATTGCGCAGCTCACGGCGCAATCGGAGAAGACGCGGCAAGTGGCGCACCACCTCGGCCAGGCCCATGACCGCCAGCTCGCTACAGTCCTTCCAGGCGTTCATGCCGGCGCCGCGCATTTGCGGGCCGCCAACGCCGGCGAACTCGGCCTCGGGATGACGAAGCTTCAATTCACCAATCAGCGACGCGCCAAGCAAGTCGCCCGAAGCTTCGCCAGCGACCAGCGCGATGCGCATCGGCGTCAGCGCAGCAGGCCGCGTTCGCTGCGCTCGATGAATTCGAGCATCTGCCGAACGTCGGCGGAGTCATGCGCGCTCTGCGCAAGTTCCTGTTTGGCCTCGGCCATCGGCTTGCCGGACATGAATACGGTCCGGTAGGCGCGCTTGATCGAAGCGATGCGATCGGCGTCGAAACCCCGGCGCTTGAGGCCTTCGGCATTGATGCCGCGCGGCTCGGCATACTTGTCGGCAATCAGCACGAACGGCGGCACATCGGCGTTGATCAGGCTGCCCATGCCGATGAAGGCGTGGGCGCCAATCCGGCAGAACTGGTGCACGCCGACAAAGCCGCCAAGAATCACCCAATCCTCGATGATGGCGTGGCCGCCCAGCGTGGCGTTGTTGGCGAAAATGGTATGCGACCCGACCCGGCAGTCGTGCGCGATGTGCACGTAGGCCATGATCCAGTTGTCGTCGCCGATCGAGGTAACGCTGCCGCCATCGGCGGTGCCGCGGCTGAAGGTGGTGAATTCGCGAATGGTGTTGCGATCGCCAATTACCAACTCGGTGGTTTCGTCGGCGAATTTCTTGTCCTGCGGATCGCTGCCGAGTGCGGCATGCGAGTAGATTCGATTGTCGTTGCCGATCCGGGTCGGGCCGGTGATCACGCAGTGCGAACCGATGCTGGTGCCGTCGCCGATATCGACGTCGGCGCCGATGATGGTGAAGGCGCCAACGCTGACCCGCACGCCCAATCGCGCGCCGGGATCGATCTGCGCGGTCGGATGGATCATGGTCAGCTTCCGCCCTCGGCGCACAGGATGTCGGCGCTGGCCACTTGCTTGCCATCGACGCTCGCAGCGCACTCGTACATGGCCATGTTGCGGATCATGCGCTTGAGCTTGACCTCCAGTTCGAGCCGGTCGCCAGGCACCACCATGCGCGAAAAACGCGCGTTGTCGATCTTGACCAGGTAGAACAGTTTTTCCTGTTTGTTGGCCGCATCGCCGGCCGACAACTGGGTCAGCAGGCCGCCGGCCTGGGCCAGCGCTTCAAGCACGAGAACGCCTGGCATCACCGGGTGTCCGGGGAAATGGCCCTGGAAGAAGGGTTCGTTGATGCTGACGTTCTTCACCGCCAGGATGCGTTGGTTCGGCTCCAGCTCCAGCACCCGGTCGACCAGGAGAAACGGGTAGCGGTGCGGAAGCAGCGCCTGGATGCGATTGACATCCACGGGCATCGAAACGGTGGCAACGGTCATGTCAATCCTTGGCCTGGGGCAGGGTGGCGATTTTACGCGCCAGTTCATCAAGATGCTTGAAGCGGGCGGCATTGCGCCGCCAGTCCCGGCTCGACTGGATCGGCGTTCCCGAGGAATATTCGCCCGGCTCGCTGATCGAATGGGTCACCAGGCTCATCGCGGTCACCAGCACTTTGTCGCAGACCTCGATATGTCCGACCATGCCGGCGCCACCGCCGATCAGGCAGTAGCGGCCGATCCGCGTCGAGCCGGCGATCGCCACGCAGCCGGCCATGGCCGTGTGCGCGCCAATGCGGACGTTGTGGCCGATCTGGATCTGGTTGTCGAGCCGGACGTCTTCTTCCAGCACGGTGTCTTCGATCGCGCCGCGATCGATGGTGGTGTTGGCGCCGATTTCGCAGTCGTCGCCCACCAGCACGCAGCCCAACTGCGGCACCTTGATCCAGTGGCCGGCGTCCATCGCCAGGCCGAAGCCCTCGGCGCCGAGCACGGCGCCCGGGTGTACGCGCACGCGCCGGCCCAGGCGGACCCGGGTAACCAGGGTCACGCGGGCGATCAGTTCGCAGCCGGCGCCGACCGTGCAGTCCTCGCCAATGATGCAGCCTGGGCCGATGACCGCCCCCTCCTCGATCACCGACCGGGCGCCGATGCTGACCAGGGGGCCCACGGCAGCGCTTGCCGCCACGCGGGCGCTGGCAGCCACCACGGCGCTGGGGTGGATGCCCGGGCTGGGTTCGGGCACGGCGTCGAAAAGGGCGGCGATTTTTGCGAAGGCCACGTAAGGATCCTTGGCGATCAGGCACGGCACCGGGCAGTTCGCGGCGTCTTCCTCACGCAGGATCACAGCACCTGCCCGGGTTTCGGACAGGTGTTTTCGGTAGGTCGGATTGGCCAGGAATGCGATCTGGCCCGACGCAGCGCGCTCGAGCGTGGCGACGCCACGCACGTGGGCCGTCGCCTTGCCCTTCAGTTCAAGACCGAAGCGCTCGGCCAGTTCCGGCAGTTCGAAACTGCGACCGGTCATCCGCGCCGGTCCTGCGGCTTACTGCTGGTTGCCGAAGGTGAATTGCAGACGCTCGATCTCGTCCTCGTAGCCACCATCGTGGCCGACATCGAACGGGATGGCGTAGCTGATCGAGATCGGCCCGACCGGCGACTGCCACTGCAGCGCCACGCCCGTGGAGACGCGGAACTTGTTGAACCCGAAGTCGCCCGGCCGCGAAAACACATAACCGTAGTCGAGGAAGGCCGACACCCGCGTGCCGCCACCGACATTGCCTAGCAACTGCGGGAAATAGAGCTCGAAAGTGCCTGTCGTCTTGACCGAACCGCCCAGGGGCTGGAGGCGGCCCAAATCAATATTCGGCCCGAGGCTATTGGCGCTGAAACCGCGCACCGATCCGGGGCCGCCTGCATAGAAATTCTTGAAGAAAGGCAGGCCGCAGTTAACTGCGGTGCTGGAGATAATGTCGCCGTGGACGTCGCGCTGGTAGCAGGTCTGGTCGTGCGTTTCCCCGTAGGAGTCGCCGTACCCCAGGCTCACGCCAGTCTTGAGCACCGCCCAGCGCGTCAGCGGCAGGTACCACTCGAAGTCGTAGCTGAGACGGTAGTACTCCAGGTCGCTGCCGGGCAAGGCGATTTCCGCCTGCAGCCGGTTGAGCATGCCGCGGGTGGGCAGCAGGAAATCGTTGCGCGTGTCTACCGCCCAGCCCAGGCGCGCAGTCCAGGCGTTGATGGTCCATTGGCGTTGTGTATCCGGAAAAACTGGATCCGGGCCAACTATTCCATCATCATCTTCGGACGGTGTTGCCGAATCATGGTCGTCGTCCGGGCTTTCGACACCGCCGAAGCGTAGCCGGTCTCCGAGCGTGTCGACCAGGTAATTGATGATTACCAGCGGCGTCGTGGTGTCGTACGTCGTCACCTGGTTGCGCTGGATGCCCATCGCGGCGGTGATGCCGGTGTTCTCGGACAGCGGAACGCCAAAGCTGACTTCACCCGCCGCATTGCCGGAACCGTAGCGCGCCGTCGAGGTGGTCGACTGGCTGTAGTCGCTGTAGCTGAGGTTGTAACCGACGCTGATGCCGTCGTCGGTGAAATACGGGTCAAGGTAGGAGAAGCTGATGCTCTTGGAATAGCTGTTGTTCTGCACACCGATGGAAAACCGGTTGCCGGTGCCAAGGAAGTTGCTCTGCTGCAACTGGATGCTGGTGACGATGCCGGCGTTCTGGGAATAACCCAAGCCGAATACGAAGCTGCCGGCATTGCGTTCCTTCACCGTGACGACGATGTCCACCTGGTCCTTGTGGCCGGCGACTTCAGGCGTCTCGATTTCCACCGTTTCGAAGAAGCCGGTGCGCTGCAGGCGGATTTTCGAGCGGTCGATCATCGCCTGCGAGTACCAGGCGCCCTCGAACTGACGCATTTCCCGGCGCATGACCGTGTCGGCGGTGTTGGCATTGCCTTTGAAGACGATGCGGCGAACCGTGACGCGCGGGCCCGGCTTGACCAGGAAATTGATGCCGACGGTGTGGTCTTCGCGGTTGACTTCGGGAATCGGCGTCACTTCGGCAAAGGCGTAACCGATGTTGCCGAGCATCAGCGAGATCGAATCGGTGGTCAGCTCGAGCAGCGCGCGCGAGAAGAAATCGCCGGGCTTGACCAGCACCATCTTTTCGACGTCTTCCTGCGGGATAACCGTTTCGCCGGAGACTTTGACTTCAGAAATCTTGTACTTCTCGCCCTCGGTCACATTGGCGGTGATGAACATGTCCTGCTTGGATGGGCTGATCGAGACCTGGGTCGATTCGATGTGGAAGTCGACGTAGCCGCGATCGAGGTAGAAGTTCGAGAGCTTTTCCAGATCGCCGGACACCTTTTCGCGCGAGTACTGGTCGTCGCGGCGGTACCAGGACAACCAGTTGGTCGTGCCTGATTCCCAGTTTTGCCGGACCAGCGCATCCGGGAACGTCTCGTTGCCGACCACGTTGATGTCACGGATCTTGGCCGGCTTGCCTTCCGCGATGACGATCTTCACGTCGACGCGGTTGCGGTCGAGCTCGGTAATCGTCGGAGCGATGGTGACGCCGTACTTGCCCCGGTTGTTGTACTGGCGGACCAGCTCCTGGGTGACCCGGTCCAGGTTCAGCGGATTGTAGGTCTCGCCTTCAGCCAAGCCGATGCCCTTGAGGCCTTTCAGCAACTCCTCGGTCTTGAGCTCCTTGTTGCCTTCCAGCGTGATGGTGTTGATTGCCGGCCGCTCGACCACCGAGACGACCAGGACGTTGCCCTGCCGTTCGAGCTTGATGTCGCTGAAGAAGCCGGTCTTGAACAGGGCGCGAATGGCCTCCGTCGACTTGCTGCGGTCGATCAGGTCGCCTTTTTCCACCGGCAGGTAGCTGAAGACGGTGCCGGCGGAAATCCGCTGCAGGCCATCGACGCGAATGTCGGCGACGGTGAACGGCTCGTAATTCTGGGCAAGGACCGGTCCGGAAAGGGCGGCGGCGAGGGCGAGGCTCAAGAGGCGGCGGCGTGCAGTCGGGCGCGTCATCATCAATCCAGATTGGTGGCGCAGGGCGCCGGTAAGGTTGGGCTCAGGAAATCGTACGAACAATATCGTTATAAAAAGCCAGGCAGATCAGTCCGGTGAGGAGCAGCAAGCCGGCATATTGCCCGGCGATCAGCACGCGCTCCCCGACCGGTCGACCGGAAATCAGTTCGATAAGGTAATACAGCAGGTGCCCCCCATCCAAGACCGGAATGGGCAGCAGGTTCAATATGCACAGGGTCAGCGACAGGCTGGCCATGAACCAAAGCAGGCTGGAAGCCCCGTTTTTGGCCTCGGACTGGGCAACCTGGGCAATGCCGATGACTCCGGAGAGATTTTTCGACGATGCCTTGCCGGTGACCAATCGGGCGACGAAACCGAGCATTTCGCGCGATTGCTTGGCCGTTTCGAGCAGGGATGCGCGAAATGCGTCGATCGGGCCATGGCGAACCATGGTCACTTCCAGGTGCGGCGCTATACCCAACTGCCACACGGTCTGACCGCGCACCTCGACCGCCCGGGGCGTAATCGTCTGCCGGAGGGTCTGTCCGCCGCGCTGCAACTCGAGGGTGACTGGCTGTCCGCCGCTGGCCTCTCGCTTGAGGGCCGCGGGAATCTCGGAGAACCGCGCCAGCGGCTGTGCGCCGATGCGCAGCAGGCGGTCGCCCGTCTGCAGCTTGCCGTCGGCCGGGAAACCTCGGCTTACGGCGCCAACCACAGGCAGGTCGGCCGCGATGATCGTGCTCAGGCCAATCGCCTTGAGCGGATCGGCCTGGTCGAAATCAGCCGCCAGCCGATCCAGGGCAAGCACCTTGCGCGACAGGCGCCCCTGGTCGTCTTCCACGGTCACCGTGATGGGTCGGCGATCAATGGCGCCCAGCGCCAAGGGCATGATCGCGTTGCTCCAGGTCAGCGTCGGTCGTCCTTCGACCTCGACGATTCGATCGCCTTCGTGCAGTCCGGCCTCGGCCGCCAGCCCGACCGGCTCGGCGATCACGGCCGGCAGTCCCGGCAATCCGATCAGGAAGGTCGTCCAGAACAGGGCCACGCACAGCAGCAGGTTGGCCAATGGCCCGGCGATCACAATGGCGATCCGCTTCATGACCGGCTGCCGGTTGAAGGCCCGCTCGCGCTCGGCGGGAATGACCTCGGACTCGCGTTCATCCAGGAACTGGACGTAGCCACCGAGCGGAATCATCGCGATCTGATACTGGGTGCCATCGGCGCCGAGCCTGGACCACAAGGGTCGGCCGAAGCCCACGGAAAAACGCAGCACCTTGACCCCGCAGCGCCGGGCGACCCAAAAATGGCCGAATTCATGGAAGGTGACCAGCACGCCCAGGGTCAGGATGAACCACCAGATCGCGCCGAAAAAGTCGCTCATGCCTCTCCCATCCTGGTCAACAATTCCGCGGCCATGCGGCGCGCCTGCTCGTCGCAGTGCATTAGGACCTCCAGATCGTCGGCAGGTTCCGCCGGCAACGCCGACAACGTGGCTTCGATCAGGGCGGGTATGCCGAGGAAGGCCAGGCGACCCGCCAGGAAGGCCGCCACGGCCACTTCGTTGGCGGCATTGAGTACCGCCGGCGCGCTGCCGCCCGCGCGCAGGGCCGAGTAGGCCAGCGCCAGGCAAGGGAACGAACGCAAGTCGGGAGCTTCGAAATCGAAACGCGCCAGCGCAGCCAGGTCCAGTGGGGCGACGCCGGAGTCGATGCGCTCCGGCCAGCTCAAGCCGTAGGCCAGGGCGGTGCGCATATCCGGATTGCCCAACTGCGCCAGCACCGAGCCATCCACGTAATCGACCAGTGAGTGAATCACGCTTTGCGGATGCACCACGACTTCGATCTGTTCCGCGGCCAGGGCGAACAGGTGATGGGCCTCGATGACCTCCAGCCCCTTGTTCATCAGCGTCGCCGAATCCACCGAAATCTTTCGGCCCATGACCCAATTGGGGTGCGCGCACGCCTCGTCAGGCGTGATTTCTTCCAGCGATTGCCGCGAGCGGCCGCGGAAGGGTCCGCCCGATGCGGTCAGCAACAGCCGACGCACGCCGCCGCGACTGCCATCCTGAGGAAGACACTGGAATATCGCGTTGTGTTCGCTGTCGATCGGCAGGACCTGGGCGCCGTGTTCGGCGGCCGCGCGCATCAGTACCTGGCCGGCGAGCACTACCGATTCCTTGTTGGCCAGCAACAGACGTTTGCCGGCGCGCGCCGCGGCAAGGGTCGAGGAAACACCGGCTGCGCCGACGATCGCGGCGATGACGGTATCGGCTTCGCCGGCTTCGGCGATTTCCGTCAGCGCAGCGGCGTCGGCTCGCGCTTCGGTCGCCAGCTTGCGATCGCGCAGCCCGTCACGAAGCTCGGCATACCGGGCCGGATCGGCGATCACCGCCACTCGTGGACGGAACCGCTGACAGATGTCGAGCAACTGGCCGACGTTGGCATTGGCCGAAACAGAGTGCAGCCGGAAGCGATCCGGATGCCGGGCGATGACATCCAGCGCCGAAGTGCCAATCGAACCGGTGGCCCCGAGCAACGCGATTCGCCGCAGAGGGTTCAAATTCCCAGCCATTCTTTGCCCACCACGAAGATCGGCAACGCGGCCAAAAGGCTATCGACCCGATCCAGCATGCCGCCGTGACCCGGGATCAGGTCGCTGGAGTCCTTGATGCCGGCATGGCGCTTGAGCAGGCTCTCGAACAAATCGCCGACCACCGAAAAAGCGGCCGTGATTGCCGTCAGCAGCAGCAAGGTCGGCAGGAGGTTCCAGCTCAGGCCCAATACCGGCGACGCCGCCGCTGCCAGCAGCAGCGTGGTCAGCAGGCCGCCGAATACGCCTTCCCAGCTCTTTCCGGGACTGATGCGTGGCGCAAGCTTGCGTTTGCCGAAGCGGACGCCGACGAAATACGCGCCGCTATCCGCGGCCCAGACTATCAATAGGGCAAACAGTGCCCAGGCCGGGCCGTTGGGCCCGGCAGCGTGCAGCCAGCACAAGGCGGCCCAGGCGGGAATGATGCTGATGCTGCCCGCAAACAGCTTCAGCGCGCGCGCGCCGCCATTGTCGCCGGAAGCGAAGCCGAATCGCATCAGCCACAGCGGCACCAACAACCACCACACGCAGCCGAGCAGGCTGACCAGCTTCAACGTGAACAGTCCGCGGCCGCCGGCCCAGACCAGCGCCGCCATCAGCACGGCATTGCCGATCAGATAAGCGGCGCGCCACAGCGGGTTGCGCAGCCCGGCCAGCAGCGTCCACTCCCAAAGCGCAAGCATCATCAGCCCGGCGACTGCCGCCGCCAGGAATTCCGAGGGCAGGTACAGCACGCCAAGAATCACCACCGGCGCCATGACGGCGGCGGCGATCACCCGCGTCTGCCGACTCATGCGCGACTTCCGCGCGAATGGAATGTTCTGCTCACCTTGCTTCCTCGGTAACTTGTGCGCTGGTCAGGCCGAAACGGCGTTCGCGATTGGCGAAATCGCTGATCGCCTGACGCAAGGTTGTTTCGTCCAGGTCCGGCCACAAGGTTTCGGTAAACCACATTTCCGTGTACGCAAGCTGCCAGAGCAGGAAATTGCTCACGCGCAGGTCGCCGCCGGTGCGGATGAATAAGTCGGGCGCCGGCTGGTCGGCCAGCGCCAATTTACTGGCGAACAAAGCCTCGTCGATCTGTTGCGGAGAAATCTTGCCGGACACGGCCTCTTCGGCCAACTCCCGCGCGGCCTGCACGATGTCCCAACGACCGCCGTAACCGGCGGCGATATTGGCGGTGATGGCGCGGTTGCCGGCAGTCAGCGCCTCGGCCCGCGCCATCTTTTCCTGGATCGTCGGCGAAAACTCGCTACGCTCGCCAATGAAGACAATGCGGGCGCCGCGCCGGTGCAGCTCTTCGACTTCGTTGTCGAGCATGCGCAGGAACAACTTCATCAAGGCGCCGACTTCTTCCGCGGGGCGGTTCCAGTTTTCGCTGGAAAACGCGAACAGGGTCAGCGACCCGATGCCTTCCTTCAGGCAGAAATCCAGGCAGACCTGCACCGCGCGCGCGCCGGCGCGATGGCCGAGCGTGCGCGGGCGGTGCCGGCGTTCGGCCCAACGGCCATTGCCATCCATGATGATGGCCAGGTGGCGTGGCTTGCGGAGGGAATCGGACATTGGGCGATCGGCTCAGACCGCCATCAGTTCCTGCTCCTTGGCTTTCACGGCGTCATCGATGTCCTTGACGAACTTGTCCGTGAGCTTCTGGATTTCTTCTTCGCTACGGCGCGCTTCGTCCTCGGTCGCCTTCTTTTCCTTGAGCAGTTCCTTGACCTGCTGGATGCCGTCGCGGCGCACGCCACGGATCGCGACCTTGGCCGTCTCGCCTTCGTGGTGGACGTGCTTGGTCAGGTCCTTGCGGCGTTCCTCGGTCAACGGCGGCAGGTTGATGCGGATGACCTGGCCGGCGGTATTCGGGGTCAGGCCGAGGTCGGAGGCCATGATCGCCTTCTCGACCGCGGCGACCATGGGCTTTTCCCATGGCGTGATGGTCAGCGTGCGTGCGTCGGCGACGGTCACCGTGGCCACCTGCGACAGCGGCATGTCGGAGCCGTAGTAGTTGACCTTGAGATGGTCGACGATGGCGGTGGTGGCGCGACCCGTGCGCAGCAGCGTCAAGTCATGCTTGAACGTATCCACGCACTTGGTCATGCGCGTATGGGTTTCTTTCTTGATGTCGTTCAGCATGTGGGCTCCGCAGGGTCAGCAAGGTCAGCAAGGTCAGGATTATAGTCATCGGGGCGCCGGCTCGTCGCCCGCAGCGGGCGCTGGAGCTCAATAATGCGGCGCGTGATCGTCGCGGTCATGGGCGCAACCGGGCCCGAGCTCGACCTGCAGGGTCGCATGATTTATGCCAAACCGCGTCTCGAGGGCCTGGGCCACGTGGTCCAGGAACTCGTCATGGCCGTCGATCCTCGAGCGTTGCACGTGCGCGGTCAAGGCAATTTCCGCCGTGCCGATCGACCAGATGTGCAAGTGATGCACGGCGTCGACATCGGGCAGAGACTCGAGGAAGGCCTGCACCTCGTCGCGATCGATGTGCGCCGGAACGGCATCCATGGCCTGGCGGAAACTGGCGCGCAGCAAGCCCCAAGAGGTCAGCGCGATGATCAGCGACACCAGCGCGGCCAGCGCCGGGTCCAGCCAGCGCCAGCCAAGCCAGAGCATGCCCATGCCGGCAAGCACGGCGGCGACTGAGACTCCCGCGTCGGCCAACAGGTGCAGGTAGGCGCCGCGACGGTTCAGATCGGTGGCCTGGCCGCGATGGAACAAGGCCGCCGTGCCCAGGTTGACCAGGATGCCAAGCGCGGCGACCGCCATGACCGTGCCGCCGGGAACGTCCGGGGGCATGGCAAAGCGGCGCAGCGACTCGCCAATCAGGGCGCCGGCAAAACCGACCAGCAGCAGGGCATTGGCCAAGGGCGAGAGCTGCGTGGCGCGGCGCCAGCCATAGGTGTGGCGCGGCGTCGGCGCGCGCTGGGCGAGGATCGCCGCGCCCCAGGCGAGCGCCAGGCCGAGGGAATCACCCAGGTTATGCAGGGCATCGGAGAGCAGCGCGAGTGAGTCGACGTAGAAGCCGAAGCCGCCTTCCAGGGCCGTGTACGCCAGGTTGATGGACATCGCCAGCGCGAACGCGCGCGTGCTCCGCGGATGGACGTGATCGTGCGTGTGCACGAGGATTTCGCTCAGCCGCAGTCGTGCACGAGCGTGCCCAGCGGCTCGCCGCGGAGAATCCGCATCAGGGCGCCAGGCTGCATCATGTCGTAGATGCGCAGTGGAATGCGGTTGTCGCGGCACAACGCGAAGGCGGCGGTATCCATGACTTGCAGGTTGCGGGCTATGACGTCGTCGTAGCTCAACTCGTCGTAACGCCTGGCGCCCGGGAATTTTTTCGGATCGGCGTCATAGATGCCGTCCACCTTCGTGGCCTTCAGCAGCAGCTCGGCGCCGATTTCCGTGGCCCGCAGCGCGGCTGCCGAATCGGTGGTGAAAAACGGATTGCCGGTGCCGGCGGCGAAAATGGTGATGCGGCCTTTTTCCAGGTGGCGTATCGCGCGACGACGAATGTAATCCTCGCAGACCTCGTTGATCTTGATCGCGCTCATGACCCGGGCGTAGCAGCCGAGTTTTTCCAGCGCATCCTGCATCGCCAGCGAGTTGATGACCGTCGCCAGCATGCCCATGTGGTCGCCGGTGACCCGATCCATGCCCGCCGCGGCCAGGCCGGCGCCGCGGAAGATGTTGCCGCCGCCGATGACTAGGCCGATCTGGGCGCCAGCTTTCTGCGCCTCGATGATTTCCTTGGCCAGCTCCCGGATCACGAGCGGATCGATTCCATAATCCTCGCGGCCCATCAGGGCTTCGCCGGAGAGCTTGAGCAGTACGCGGCGATATTTCAGGGGCGAGTCGGTCATGGTGGCTCCGGCGTGGGCAAACAGCGGAAGTTTAGCCGATCCGGCATTGTAGGAGCGGCTTCAGTCGCGATGACTGTCGCAAGCAATCGCGGCTGAAGCCGCTCCTACAGGGGCGGCAGGAGGAAGGCGACGACGACTTTTCTGGCTTCGGTGGCCAGAACGTTGAAGGTGCGCGCGGCGGCGGCGTTGTCCATCACTTCGATGCCGATGCCGCGGGTAAGGCAAGCGGCCATGACCGCGGCAGAGGGAAAGCGCAGTGTCGCGCCGCTGCCCAGCAGGACGACCGACGGATTCAGCGCCAGTACCGGCTCCATGTCCTCGGGCACAAGCTCCGCAATGCTGCGCGGGCGCCACGCGTCGATCAGCACCATCGGCGAAAGGATGAAGCTGGCGACCAGCCGGCGCTCGTTGACCAGCACGCCTTCGGCATCCACGCCGCGAAGGGAATAGCGGAAATCCGGATTTTCGAGCGTCAGCTGCACCGGCGCTCAGCCTTTCGGCAGGATGACCAGCGGCTTGTCCTGGCTGCGGCGGTAGAACACGGCCGTGTGGCCGATGCGGCTGACCAGGCTGGCGGCCGATTTCTCGGCCAGATCGCCGATCCAGGCGTCTCGCGTTTCGCGATCCTCGGCGGCCACTTTGACCTTCACCAGTTCATGCTGTTCCAGCGCCAGCTCCAGCTCGGCGATCAGCGACGGCGTGACTCCTTTGGCGCCGACCATGATGATCGGCTTCAGATCGTGAGCCAGTCCGCGCAAATAGCGTTTCTGGGGGTTGGAAAGGGCGGTGGACATGACGTTTGGACCGGGAAGCGTGGGGCCGAAAGGGTATCATGGGACCCCCTTTCGCCGGTTTCA
>Ga0209211_10003235_pt1 | contig 26897 bp, 20 predicted proteins | sample RifGroA2_FD_183992 | JGI IMG/M metagenome (GOLD analysis project Ga0209211, IMG submission 183992) | Groundwater microbial communities from Rifle, Colorado, USA - Groundwater A2 (SPAdes) (version 2) | ecosystem: Environmental > Aquatic > Deep subsurface > Groundwater | place: Rifle, Colorado...
TGAAGGCGGCGCCAGCCGGTTCGCTGACTGGCAAGATCGCCTACATTGCCAACCGGATGGAGCGCTCAAAGGATGGCCAGGGCTACGGGCCGGCCGTGGTGGCGCGCAGCGGTGCATCGGCCGCGGCCGAAAAGGGAGCGGTCGCCTTGATGATCCGCTCCATCGGCACCGATTCCGATCGTTTCCCGCATACCGGCATGCAGCGCTACAAGGAAAATACCACCCCCATTCCGGCCGTCGCGCTGTCCAATCCGGATGCCGACCTGCTCTCGAATATCCTGCGTCGCGGCAAGCCGGTCACCGTTCGGCTGGACCTCGACGTCGGCATGAGCGGCAAGAGCAAGACCGAATACAACGTCATCGGCGAAATTCGCGGACGCAGCAAGCCTGGCGAAGTGGTCGTGATCGGTGGTCATCTGGATTCCTGGGACCTGGGCACCGGCGCGATCGATGATGGCGCGGGAGTGGCGATAACCATGGCGGCCGGCGCAATGATCGGCCGCCTGCACCGGGCGCCGCGCCGCACGGTGCGGGTCATCGCCTTCGCCAACGAAGAACAGGGGCTGTTCGGCGGCAAGGCGTACGCGGAGAGCCACAAGGCCGAACTCGACGCGCAACAGCTCGGAGCGGAAAGCGATTTCGGCGCCGGGCGCATTTACGCGTTCCGCGCTGGAACCGCGGCGCAGGCGCAACCGATGATCGAGCAGATCGGACAGCTGCTGGCCCCACTCGGCATCGTCTATGAAAAGGACAAGGGCGGACCGGGGCCGGACATCAGCCCCTTCGCCAGTCTCGGCATGCCGTGGGCGCAGCTGGCCCAGGACGGCACCGACTACTTCGACTACCACCACACGGCCAACGACACGCTGGACAAGATCGAAGCCAAGGCCTTGGACCAGCAGGCCGCCGCCTATGCGGTGCTGGCCTATGCGGCCGCCGATTCACCGGTGGATTTCGGCCGGGCGCCGCTGCCGACCGGCGAGGAATAGCCTGCCTATTTCCGTTGCTGTTGTCGGGCCCACTCCGACAGCAGCACGGAGGTGGCCGATGCCACGTTGAGACTCTCGACCGCTCCGCTGCCCGGGATGAGCAGCTTGAGCGCGCTGGCGCGGGCCAGCTGCGCATCGACGCCGGTTTGTTCGGCGCCCATCAGCAGCACCAGGCGATCCGGCAGCTGCGTTGCATACAGCGATTGACCACCGCGCACCATGGTCGCGGCCACGGTGAACCCGGCGGCCTGCAGTTGCGCCATGGCGTTGTCGCTGGCGCCCAGGCGCACCATCGGCAGCGCCTCGGCGCCCCCTTCGGCAACCCGCGCTGCGGCGCCGGATAAGGTCAGCGTCGACTCCCTCGACAACAGCACGCCGGCGACGCCGAAGTGCGCGGCACTGCGCAGGATGGCGCCGAAGTTATGCGGATTGCCGACGCCGTCCAGCCAGATCGCCAATTGCGGTCCCGGCGCCAGCTCGCCCAGCCAGGCGGACAATGACACTTCCTCGGCTGGCATCGCGCCGAACACAACGCCTTCGTGATGCGCGCTGCCACTGAGTTTCTCCAGGTCGGAAGCTTCGACCAGGGTGTAGCCCAACCGATGCTGCGCGCAGTAGGCGAGCACCGACTTCAATGCCGGAATCCGCGATTCCAGCAACCAGACTTTGCGCAAGGCCTGCGGACGCTTGGCGAACAAGGCGAGACAGGCATTGAGACCGTACACGCGCTGTTCGGGTACCGGGCGCGGCGTGGCCGCGTCCCGGGCCGCAGGGTCGCGGGTGGGCGGTCGTACGCCAATGCGCTCGCGCAGTGGCGGCCGCGCTGCTGGCTGACGTTCCGCCGATGGTTGCTCAGTGTCGCGCGAGCGCGCCGGCTGTCCGCTGCGCTCACGATCCCGCTCGCGTTCGCGCTTGTCGCGCGGCGCCTGCGCGGGTCCGCGATAAAGGGATTCGCCGCCGGGCGGCTTGCGTTCGGGCATCGCGGGCTCCGATGCGGGGCATCGATTGGGGAGCGCCATTGTAGCGAATCACTGGTGCGGCCATCGGCGCGCAGGCATCGCACGGGATCGGGAGCTGACAGTCGCGGACGTTGCGAGACGCCCGACCCGGACTAACCGCCGTGGCTGCGATCCACCGACGCCACTTGCGACTCGAGCTGTTCAAGCATCCGCGTGCGTTCTTCCGGCGCGTGCGTGTACTTGGCCAGCAACAGGTAGAACGCCGGCACCACGAACAAGGACAGGAACGTCGACAGCAGCACGCCGAATACCACCACCACGCCGATGGCGCCGCGGCTGGCCGAGCCGGCGCCGCTGGCGAACATCAGCGGCAGCGCGCCAGTGACGGTGGCCACCGAGGTCATCAGGATCGGGCGCAGACGCGTGGCGGCCGCGTCCAGGATCGCCTCGCGGATCGGCAGACCGTCATTGCGCCGCTGATTGGCGAATTCGACGATCAGGATGCCGTTCTTCGCGGCCAGGCCAATCAACATGACGATGCCGATCTGGCTGAACAGGTTGATCGTGTTGCCAGTGGCCGCCAGACCGAGCAAGGCGCCGAACACGGCCAATGGCACGGTCAGCATGATCACCAGCGGATGCACGAAGCTTTCGAACTGCGCCGCCAGCACCAGGAACACGATCAGCAGCGCCATGCCGAAGGTAAACAGGGCCGCGCCGCCAGCGGTCAGGTATTCGCGCGACTGGCCGCCGAAGTCGATCTGCGCGGTTTCCGGCAGCTCTTCGTCGGCCGCCTGGCGCGCGAAATCGATGGCCTCGCCCAAAGGGTATCCGGGCGTCAGTCGCGCGGAAATGGTGATCGAACGCAGCCGGTTGAAACGATTCAACGTGCCCGGCTCGGCGATTTCACTGACCGACACCACGCTCGACAGCGGCACCAGTTGGTCGCCACGCGTGCGTACGTACAAGTTTTCCAGGTCGGCGATGGACGAGCGATCCCCGCGTTCGGCCTGCACCAGCACATCGTATTCCCTGCCTTCGTTGACGAAGGTGGTGACCCGGCTGGAACCGAGCATGGTTTGCAGCGTGTTTCCGATATCGCTGACCGCCACGCCGAGGTCCGCGGCGCGATCGCGATTGACGACCACACGCAACTGCGGCCGGGTTTCCTTGTAGTCGGTGTCGACGCCGGACAACTGCGGATTGGCTTCGAAGCGCGCCTGCAGCCGGTCGCGCCACTCCACCAGCTGTGCGTAATCCGGTCCACCCAGGACGATCTGCAGCGGTTGCCCGCCGCCACGAACCAGGCCCTGCCGAACCTGCGGCAAGGCGCGCACACCCGCGATCTTCGCCAGATCGCGCCCGACTACCTCGACCACGTCGTCGGTCGTTTGTTCGCGCTCGCTCCAGGGCTTCAGGATGACCACCGCCTGGCCGTTCTGCATTTCGCCGCCACCGCCGAAGCCGCCCGGCACGCGGGTGATGATCATCGCCACCGGCTTGCCGTTGCCTTCGTACTTCAACAGGGCTTCTTCGACCTTGGCGATCTGTTTGACCGTGTAGTCGTAGCCGCCGCCTTCCGGACCATTGGCCGAGACGAAGAACGCGCCGCGATCTTCGGTCGGCGCCAGCTCACGCGGCACAGTGAAAAAAAGCAGCGCACTGGCGGCCAACGCGGCGAGCATGATGCCTAGGAACAGCCAGGGCCGGCCGACATGGCGCGCCAACTGCCGCCGATATCCGTCCGACAAGCTGCGCAGGCGGCGGTCGGTCCACGCGCCAAAGCCGGTTTCCCCGCGCTTGTGCGGCCGGATCAGCAGCGAACACATCATTGGCGTCAGGGTCAGCGCGACGAACATTGAAATCGCCACCGCGCCCGCCAACGCCACCGCCAGCTCGCGGAACAGGCGGCCGTTGTTGCCTTCCTGGAACGCCATGGGCACGAACACGGCGATCAGCACCGCTGTCGTCGCCATCACTGCGAACGCTACCTGCCGCGTGCCGCGCAGCGCCGCCAGCGGCGCCGGTTCACCGAGATCGGCGCGGCGCTGGGCGTTTTCAAGCACCACGATGGCATCGTCCACCACCAGGCCGATCGACAGCACCAGCGCCAGCAGGGTCAACAGGTTGATCGAGAAGCCAAACGCCCACAGCGCCATGAACGCCGCGATCACGCACACCGGCACGGTCACCGCCGGAATCAGCGCCGCGCGCGCGCTGCCCAGGAACAACCAGATTACGAGAAGGACCAGTACGATCGCCTCGGCCAGGGTCTTGTACACCTCGTGCACGGCGACATCGATGTATTCGGTCGAGTCGAAGGTCACGCCCATCTGCATGCCCTGCGGCAGGCCGGTGTTGATGCGCGCGATTTCTTCCTTGACCAGCTGCGCCACTTCCAGGCTGTTGGACGTCGAGGTCTTGACGATGCCCAGGCCCAGCATGGTCTTGCCATTGCCGCGGAAATAACTGCGCCGCTCGGCCGAGTCGAGCGCGACCCGCGCCACCTCGCCAAGGCGCACAACATGGCCGTCTTCGCCGCGCGACAACGCCAGATTGGCGAACTCGTCGGCGCTCGTAAAGCCACGCTCCACGCGCACGGTGAAATCGCGATCGGTCGATTCGATGGCGCCGCCGGGCAGTTCGATATTTTCGCGGCGCAAGGCCGCCTGCACGTCGGCAACGGTCAAGCCGCGGGCCGCCAGCGCCGCCGGATTGGGCCAGATGCGCATCGCGTACAACTGGCCGCCGCCGAGATTCACCTGCGACACGCCATCAATGCTCGACAAGCGGTCGACGAGGTACCGTTCGGCGTAGTCGGTCAACGCCAGCGTGTCGAAACTGGCGCCGGTCAGGTTGGCCCACAGGATCACTTCCGAATCCGAATCGGCCTTCCTCACCTGCGGCGTGTCGACGTCGTCGGGCAACTCGTCGATGGCACGGCTGACCGCGTCGCGCACATCGTTGGCGGCGCTTTCGATATCGCGCTTGGAAGAGAATTCGATGTTGATGTTCGAGCGGCCGGTACGGCTGCCGGAGGTCAGCAGGTCCACGCCTTCGATGCCGCTGACGGCGTCCTCGAGCACCTGGGTGATACGCGTTTCCACCACCGCCGCCGAGGCGCCAGTGTAAGTGGTGGTGATCGACACCACCGGCGGATCGATGTCCGGCAATTCGCGCAGCGGCAAGCGGGTGAAGGCAAAGATGCCGAGTACGATCAGCAACAGGCTGATCACGGTGGCGAGCACCGGTCGGCGAATCGACAGATCGGAGACCAGCATCGGCTAGGGACTCGGCGGCGACGACGGCGCCGCGACCGGCGACGGCGTGGGCTTGGCCTCGGTGATTTTCGCGCCTGGCTTGAGCTTGACGATGCCTTCCACGACCACGCGATCGCCGGCCTGGACGCCCTCGACGATCTCGACCCAGCCCGGACGGCGAGCGCCGATGCGTACCGGCACCTGCGCAACCTTGTCGCCGTCGACGCGAAACACGAAGGCCTGGCGGCCGACTTGCTGCAGCGACAACTCCGGCACCTGCAGCGCGTTGCGCGTGGCGCGCTGCAGTCGCACTTCGAGCAGCATGCCCGGTCGCAACTTGTGTTCCGGGTTGTCGAACTCGGTGCGCATCGCCAACGCGCGCGTCACCGGATCGACGCGGGAGCCGAGCGAGGTGACCGTGCCGCGAAATGCTTCGCCCGGATAGGCGTCGCTGGTCGCGACGACGGCCTGGCCCGCGGCCAGCAATGAGAGGTGACGCTCGGGAACGGAAAAATCAAGCCGGATGGTGGAAATGTCGTCGAGCGTGGTGATCACCGTGCCCGGCGTTACCAGTGAACCCGGACTGACCTGGCGCAAGCCGAGCACGCCATCGAACGGCGCCACGATCACCCGGTCGGACAACTGCGCGCGAATCTGGTCAAGGCGACCCTTGGCCGCATCGCGCTCGGCCTTCTGCGTATCCAGCTGGCTGGCGGCGATCAGTTGCCGTTGCGCCAACGCCTGTTGCCGTTCGAACAATCGCTGCGCCTCGCGGTAGGCGGCGCTGGCCTCGTTCAAGCCGGCGACCTCGGCGCGATCCGACAGCGTCACCAGGATATCGCCGGCGCGCACCTGCTCGCCGCTGTCGAAACGCACTTGCGCCACGGTCTCGCTGACTTTGGCCGTGATGCTGACCGATTCGCGCGCGCTGGCCGTGCCCAGCGCCTCGATGCTGTCCGCCCAGGGCATCGGCGCCAGCACCATGGTGGTCACCACCGCGGGCGGCCCGCCGGCGCCGCCCTTGCCCGCGCCCTTGTCGCTACAGGCCGACACTCCTGCAGCCAGCATCGCGACCAGGGCCAGGCGCGCGGTCGCGGCCATGAACGGCGCAGTTATCTCCATGACGGCTCGGAGGCGGTCGATTCTGCGCATGGGCGGGGACATCGCTGGGTTCATTGAATGATCCCGGAGTTTAGGACAAATGGAGTGGCTTTGATGGCAGGGGGTGGACTTGGTTCCGACAAAAAAGAAAACGCCAGCGCGAGGCTGGCGTTTTACCGGTGCTACCGAACGGCTGGCGCCGTAATTACGCGGTCTTCTTCCACTGACCGAGCGCGGCCAGGCCGTTGTCGCGGGCGCGGCCAAATACCGTCTGCTGGGCGCTGGCGATGTTGCCGACCAGGTCCTGCGACCAGAGCTTCATCGCCGCCGACTGCATGGCGCGTCCGTAGCTGAAACTGAGCGGCCAGGGGTGCGGGCCGAGCTGGTTCATCGCGTTCAAGTGCGCAGTCGCCGCCTCGTCGGACTGGCCGCCGGACAGGAACACGATGCCCGGCAAGGTCGCCGGAACGGTGTTCTTCAGGCAGCGGATGGTCATCTCGGCGACTTCATCGACGCCGGCCTGGTCCGGGCAATCTTTTCCGGACACGACCATGCTGGCCTTCAGGATGGTGCCTTCGAGCATCACATTCTGGTCGTACAGCGCGGCGAACAGGGAACGCAGGGTGACTTCGGTGACTTCGTAGCAGACGTCGATGTCGTGGTCGCCATCCATCAGCACTTCCGGCTCGACCATCGGCACGATGCCGGCTTCCTGACAGAGCGCTGCGTAGCGGGCCAGCATGTGGCTGTTGGCCTCGATGCAGGTGCCGGACGGAATGTCCTCGCCGATGGTGATCACCGCGCGCCACTTGGCGAAGCGGGCGCCGAGCCGGGCGTATTCCTTCAACCGGTCGCGCAGGCCGTCGAGGCCTTCAGTGACCACTTCGCCGGGGAATCCGGCCAGCGGCTGCGGGCCCTTGTCGACCTTGATGCCGGGCAGGATGCCGTTGTCCATCATGATCTTGGTGAACGGCACGCCGTCGCGCGTCGACTGGCGCAGCGTTTCGTCGTACAGGATCGCGCCGGAGATGTACTTGTTGAGGTTCGGCGTGGTCAGCAGCATTTCGCGATAGGCGCGGCGATTTTCTTCCGTGCAATCTATGCCGACGCCATCGAAACGCTTCTTGATGGTGTTGTTGGACTCATCGATGGCGATGATGCCCTTGCCGGCCGCTACCATGGCCTGGGCGGTTTCGGCGAGCTGATCGATACTCATGGGGGAATTCCGGCTTATTTTTCGAACCCGAATTATAACGCCGGGACTCCACCCGCACGAAACCGTTCGTTCACAGTTCGCCCAGGCCCTGGGCGGTTCCTCCCGCTCCCACCTGCAGCAGGCGCAGGGTGTTGGTGGTGCCATGCACTTCCATGTGGTCGCCGCTGGTGATCAGCACGCGGTCGGCTTCGGCCAGCAGCTCCAGATCGAACAATTGCTGGATTGCGCCGCGGGCGGCTTCCCGGGTCGGCAGGCCGCGGCTGTCGAACGCGACCGGAAACACGTCGCGCATCAGCGCCATTTTCCGCCGCGAGCCGTCATGCCGCGACAGGCCGAAGATCGGCACCGAGGAGCGGAATCGGGACAGGAAGCGCGCGGTGCCGCCGGACTCGGTGAGGGCGATCATGGCGCGCACCTTGATGTGTTCGGCCAGGAACATGCCAGCCATGGCGATGGCCTGGTCGGCGCGCTCCAGATTGCGCGGCGCCGCCTCGAAATCGGTGTCGCGGTCGAACTGGCGCTCGGCGCCCAGGCAGATGCGCACCATGGCCTCCACGGCCTTGACCGGATAGCTGCCCGATGCGGTTTCCGCCGACAGCATGACCGCGTCGGTGCCATCGATCACGGCGTTGGCGACATCGAGCACTTCGGCCCGGGTCGGGATCGGATTGTCGACCATCGACTGCAGCATCTGCGTGGCCGTAATCACCACCCGGTTGTATTCGAGCGCGGTGCGGATGATCCGCTTCTGCAGGCCGGGCAGCTCGGCATCGCCGATCTCCACGCCCAGGTCGCCACGCGCGACCATGACTGCGTCGGAAGCGATGGTGATCTCGACCAGGTTCTCGATCGCCTCGGCGCGTTCGATCTTCGCCACCAGCGCGGCTTCGCTGCCCGCCGCCTTCGCGAGTGCGCGCGCTTCGTGCATGTCCTCGGCCGAACGGCAAAAGGACACAGCGAGGAAATCGACGCCCAGGTGCGCGGCAATGACGATATGCGCCTTGTCCTGCTCGGTCAGCGCGCCCAGCGACAAGCCGCCACCAAGCCGGTTGAGGCCCTTGCGATCGGACAAGGAGCCGTCGGTCAGAATTTCGGTGTGCACGGTATCGGCGCTGATTCGAGTGACCCGCAGCGCGATCAAGCCGTCGTCGAGCAGGAGCATGTCGCCGACGTGCACGTCGTTGACCAGCCCCAGGTAGCTCACGCCGACCTGCATGGTGTCGCCGGGCGGCGCGTCGGCGCGACAGACCAGTGCGAACGGCTCGCCCGCCTTGAGCACGACTTTGCCGCCTTCGAATTTTTCGATGCGGATCTTCGGCCCCTGCAGGTCGGCCAGGATGCCGACTTCGCGGCCTTGCCGGGCCGCCGCCTCGCGTACGGCGGAAACACGCTCGGCGTGATGCTCGGGCGTGCCGTGGGAAAAATTCAGGCGCACGACATTGACGCCGGCGCGTACCAGGTCGTCGAGCACGCCGGGCACATCGGTGGCCGGGCCCAGGGTGGCGAGAATTTTCGTGCGGCGCAGATCAAAGCTCATTGAAGGATTCCCATGACAGGCCGTCACGCTAGCACAGGCGGGCGACAGCTTTGCGATCAGCCGCGCGCTTCCAGCGCCGCGACGGCAGGCAATTGCTTGCCTTCGCAGAATTCGAGGAAGGCGCCGCCACCGGTCGAGATGTAGCTGATGCCCGAAGCGACGCCGTACTTGTCGACGGCCGCCAGCGTGTCGCCGCCGCCGGCGATGGAGAACGCGGACGAATCAGCGATCGCGTGCGCCAACACTTCCGTGCCGTTGCCGAAGGCATCGAATTCGAAAACACCGACCGGTCCGTTCCAGATCACGGAGCCCGCCTGCCGGATCATCGCCGCGTAGCGCGCCGCCGTCTCGGGCCCGATATCCAGGATCATCTCGTCGGCGCCGACCTCGGCCACCGGCTTCACCGTGGCTGGCGCATCGGCGGAAAATTGCTTCGCGACCACGACATCGGTCGGGATCGGGATATCGGCGCCGCGCGCCTTGGCGTCAGCCATGATCGCTTTCGCGGTGTCGATGAGTTCGACTTCGCACAGCGACTTGCCGACCGGATATCCCATCGCCGCAATGAAGGTATTGGCGATGCCGCCGCCGACGATCAGCTGGTCGACCTTGCCGACCAGGCTGCCGAGCAATTCCAGTTTGGTCGAAACCTTGGAGCCGGCGACGATCGCAATCAAGGGTCGGGCAGGATTCAATAGCGCTTTCGCCAGCGCATCCAGTTCGGCCATCAGCAAGGGGCCACCGCAGGCAACGCTGGCGAAACGAATTACGCCGTGGGTGGACGCCTGCGCGCGATGCGCGGTACCGAACGCATCCATGACGAAGACATCGCACAGGGCCGCGTATTTCTTCGCCAGGGTTTCATCGTCCTTGCCTTCGCCGACATTCATCCGGCAGTTTTCCAGCAACACGATGGCGCCGGGCTGCACGTTCACGCCATCGGTCCAGTCGCGAATCAGCGGAACCTGGCGACCGAGCAATTGCGACAGCCGCTCGGCCACCGGAGCCAGCGAATCCTCGGCCGTCCACACGCCCTCCTTCGGCCGGCCCAGGTGCGAGGTCACCATCACGGCGGCGCCCTTTTCCAGCGCCAGCCGCAGTGTCGGCAGTGCGGCCGTGATGCGTTGCTCCGAGGTGATCCGGCCGTCCTTGACCGGAACATTCAGGTCCTCGCGAATCAATACGCGTTTGCCGGACAGATCAAGATCGGCCATTCGCAGGATCGACATCGGCAACGCTCCAGGGGAAGGAATACCGTCCATTGTCCTCCGTCCGGCCGCCAGGGTTCAAACCACTGGCACTGGAGCCCGCGAAAAGCTGTGGGACAATGCGCCATGGCTGACCAGGACGACACCGGCGTACCGGTATTGGAGACCCCGCGACTGCGGCTGCGGCCGTACCGCGCCGACGATGTCGAGGCGATGTTCGAGCTGTATTCGGACCCGCGGGTGATGCGCTACTGGAGCTTCCCGCCCTGGGTGGAGATCGCGCAGGCGCGGATCTATCTCAATCGCGCCCTGGCGGGCATGCACGCCGGGGAGATCTTTCCGTGGGCCATCGCCGAGGGCAGCAGCGATCGCCTGATCGGCGCGCTGACCTTGTTCTCGCTGCACGCCGACCAATTGCGCGCCGAAGTCGGGTACAGCCTGTCGCCCGACTACCAAGGACGCGGCATGGCCGCCGAAGCGCTGCGCGCCGGCCTGGCGTACGCGTTCAACGAACTCGGCCTGGTCCGCATCGAAGCCGACATCGATCCGCGCAACGAGCCCTCGTGGCGCTTGCTGGAAGCGCTCGGCTTCCAGCGCGAAGGCCTGCTGCGCAAGCGCTGGCGCGTCAACGGCGAAATCTGCGACACCGCCTTCTACGGCCTCCTAGCCGAAGACTTCATCCCTGTGGGAGCGGCTTCAGCCGCGAAAACTCCCGCCCAAACCCCATGACCGCGACCCCCACCCAAATCCACGAAGCCATCGCCGCCCTCCACCGCGGCGAAGTCATCGGCCTGCCCACCGAAACCGTCTACGGCCTGGCCGCCGACGCTTCGAACGTCGAGGCGGTGAACCGGATTTTCGCGTTGAAAGGCCGCCCGGCCGATCACCCGTTGATCGTGCACATCGCCGACGCGTCCTTGCTTGGGCACTGGACCTACGGCCGGTCGGAGGCCGCCGAAAAACTGGCGCAGGCCTTCTGGCCCGGCCCCTTGACCATGATCCTGCCGCGGCATCCTTCCGTGCCCGACGCGGTCACCGGCGGCCAGGCCACGGTGGGCCTGCGCTGCCCCGCACACCCGCTGGCGCTGCGCGTCCTGCGTGAATTCGGCGGCGGGCTGGCGGCGCCGTCGGCCAATCGCTTCGGACGCATCAGTCCGACCACGGCCGCGCACGTGCGCGAGGAGTTTGGCGACGCGGTGCCGCTGATTCTCGATGGCGGCGAATGCGACGTCGGCATCGAAAGCACGATCATCGATCTGAGTTCGGGCACGCCGAGAATCCTGCGGCCCGGAATAATCACCCACGCGCAGATCGAAGCCGTCATCGGCCCGGTGGCCGAGCAGGCCAGCGAGCTCAGCCCGCGCGCTTCGGGCACGCTGGAGGCGCACTACGCGCCGCGCACGCCAATGCTGCTGCTGCCGCGTGACGCGTTGGAGAAGGAAGCCGGCGAGCAACGCGCCTTCGGCAAGCGGATTGCGGTGTTGGCCATCGACGCTCTGCCGGCCGGATCTACGGGCATGGTGCTGCCGGGCAATGCCGAAGGATTTGCCCACGGTCTGTACGCTGCGCTGCGCGAACTCGATGCCGGCGACGAACACTTGCTACTGGTCGAGCGCCCGCCAGAAGGCGACGCCTGGACTGCCGTGCATGACCGGCTGCGCCGGGCCGCCGCAGGCGCCGGCCCGGACGACGATTCGCCGTGAGCACCGCCGAGAAGAGGCAGAAAAAAGCCCCGGCGAACCGGGGCTTTTTTGCAGGCATCAAGACGGATTACTTTGCCGCCATCAGCGCCTCGGTCATGTCCAGCATGCGATTGGAGAAGCCCCATTCGTTGTCGTACCAGGCCAGGACCTTCACCAGCGTGCCGCCAACCACCTTGGTCAAGGTGCTGTCGTAGACCGAACTGCGCGGGTCGTGGTTGAAATCAACCGACACCAGTGGAGCTTTGTTGAATCCGAGAATGCCCTTCAGCGCGCCTTCCGAAGCGGCCTTCACCACTTCATTGATTTCGGCGACGCTGGTCTCGCGCGCGGCCACAAAGGTCAGGTCGACTACCGAGACATTGATGGTCGGCACGCGCATGGCGAAGCCGTCGAGTTTGCCGTTGAGCTCCGGAAGCACCAGGCCCACGGCGGCTGCGGCGCCGGTCTTGGTCGGAATCTGCGACATCGTCGCGCTGCGCGCGCGACGCAAGTCCGAGTGATAGACGTCGGTGAGCACCTGATCGTTGGTGTAGGCGTGGATGGTAGTCATCAGACCGTGCACGATGCCGATCTTTTCGTGCAGCACCTTGGCCAACGGCGCCAGGCAGTTGGTCGTGCACGAAGCGTTGGAGATCACCGTGTGCGCGGCAGTCAGCTTGTCGTCGTTGACGCCGAACACGAAGGTACCGTCGACGTCTTTGTCGCCGGGCGCGGAAATGATCACTTTCTTGGCGCCACCGGCGAGGTGCGCGCTGGCCTTGGCCTTGGACGTGAACAGGCCGGTGCACTCGAGCACGACGTCGACGCCGTGCGAGCCCCAGGGAATGTCGGCCGGATTGCGCACCGCGTACACTTTGATGCGATCGCCGTTGACGATGAGGTCGCCGCCGTCGGCCGAGACGGTGCCTGGGAACTTGCCATGCGCGGTGTCGTACTGGGTCAGGTGCGCATTGGTTTCGGCATCGCCCAGGTCGTTGATGGCGACGACCTGGATCTGATTGTTGCGCCCGGATTCGTAAATCGCACGAAGGACGTTGCGGCCGATACGGCCATAGCCGTTGATCGCGACCTTGATCGCCATGGTTTGCTCCTGGGAAGAGTGGGAAACTGATTCAGAACGGCTATTTTATCGCCTGACTGCCACCCGGCGACACCCCTTGGAAGCCCTGATGTCCATCATTCGCTTGATCCTGCTCATGGCAGCGCTGATTTTCACCCCATCCACCGCCCGGGCCTGGGGTGAGACCGGCCACCGGGTCGTTGGCGATCTGGCCGAGCGCCAGCTTCGACCCGCCGCCCGCGCCGAAGCCGCTCGATTGCTCTCCGGCGAGCCGGTGCCGACCCTGGCCGGCGTTGCGAACTGGGCCGACGAAGTACGCGCCGCGGAAGGCGGAAAGGCGCGCACCCGGCGCTGGCATTTCGTCAACTTCAAGGGCGGCAAGTGTAGCTATGAGCCCGCGCGCGACTGCCCCGACGGCGATTGCGTGATCGCTGCGATCAATCGAAACTTCCTGGCCTTGTCCGATCGCCGGCGGCCCGATGCCGAACGTCGCGATGCGCTGAAGTTCCTCGTGCATATGATCGGCGACGTGCATCAGCCGCTGCATTCCACGCCGCTGGACGATCACGGCGGCAACGAATTCCAGGTCGCCTACCACGGCAAGGGCCGCAACCTGCATGGCGTCTGGGACGCATTGATACTGCAGCAAAGCGGGCTTCCGGTTCCCGAATACGCCGACCTGCTGGCCCGCCGGCCGCCGCTGCCCGCCGATCCGACCCGCCGCTCGGACCGCCCGGCGGTCGACTGGGCCCTCGAATCCTGCCGCATCGTCCTGAACGGCAGCATTTACCCGCGCAAGCACGTGGTCGATGATCGGTACCTGGAGGGCCACCGTCCGCTGGTCGAACTGCGACTGCGCCTTGCCGCCGGACGCCTTGCCGACATGCTCAACTACGCGCTGGACCCGAACGCGCCAAAGGCCAAGCGATGACCCTGCCCTTCGTCCATTCCCTGTATCACGCCGACACCGGCACGTGGAGCCACGTGGTCGCCGATGTCGCCTCCGGCTCGGCTCTGATCATCGACCCGGTCTTGGATTTCGATGCCAAGTCGGGCCGCACCGGCGCTGGTTTCGCACAACAGCTGCTCGACATCGTCAGCCAGGCCGGCTATCGCGTCGAATGGCTGCTGGAAACGCACGCCCATGCGGATCACCTGTCCGCGGCGCCGTGGCTCAAGGCCCGGCTCGGCGCGAAGATCGGCATCGGCGCCGGCATTCGCGCGGTGCAGACGGTGTTCAAGCCGATCTTCAACCTGGAAGCAGACTTCCCGACCGATGGTTCCCAGTTCGATCATTTGTTCGCCGATGGCGAGCAGTTCCGGCTCGGCGACATCCACTGCGAAGTGATCGCCACGCCCGGCCATACCAGCGACAGCGTCAGCTACCGGATCGGCGACGCCGTATTCGTCGGCGACTCACTGTTCATGCCCGATGGCGGCACGGCGCGCTGCGATTTCCCGGGCGGCTCGGCGGCGACTTTGTACGCGTCGATCCAGCGCCTGTACCGGCTGCCTGACGACACTCGCGTTTTCGTCTGCCACGACTACGGCCCGGGCGGGCGGGCTGCCTGTGGAGAAACCAGCATCGGCGCGGAAAAGGCCGGCAATATCCACGTCCGCGTCGGTGTTGGCGAAGCTGAGTATGTGGCGCTGCGCGAAGCCCGCGACGCCACCCTGGCGATGCCGGCACTGATCATTCCCGCAGTGCAGGTGAACATTCGCGCCGGCGAGTTTCCGCCGGCGGAAAACAATGGCGTGCGCTACCTGAAGATTCCGCTCGACAAGTTATGACGCGGGCGGTCCGTCCGGACTGAAGTCGACGGGTATGCGAATCCGCGCGCTCGTTTTTCCGGGCGTGAATTTCCATCCGCGTGCGGCGTCAATGCTGACTTGATCGAACACCCCGGCAGGCGTCGAGCTGACCACGTGCACCTCGCGTGCGCTGCCATCCTCAGCAACCAGAATTTCCAATACGACTCGTCCGGACGTCTTGCTCTGCACCGCGCCCGCCGGGTAACGGGGGGGCGGTACCGAGACCGCTTCAACTTGTCGCGCTTGCTCGTGCGCCTTGGTTGGCGGCTCCGCTGGACTACGCGCCCAGGCCGCATAACTTGCCACGACGCTGATGGCGATGGCGAGAACCGTGCCGGAACGGCGGCGCAATGGACTGGGCAGGGGACGCTTGAGCATGGAAATTCTCTCCTTCAAGGGATGGCAAGATTGCCAGTGGCAGCCAACCGGCAAGCGCCAGGCGGCATCGACAGCTAGTTGGGTTTTGAGCATCGCGTCGGCATAACGACGCCGGGAGGTTCCAGAGCAGCTGAGCACCTCCGCGTCGCAGGCCAATTCCTGGTCGAAGCGAAATCGGCTCGCGGCCCAGTAGATCAGTGGGTTGAACCAGAACAAGCAGATTCCGAGTGCGGCGAGCGCATTGAACAGCGCATCGCTACGGCGCAGGTGCGCCTGTTCATGCGCGAGAATCAGCAACTGTTCATCGTCGTTGTATCGAGCCTCGAAGTCATCGGGCAACACCAGGCGCGGTCGCCAAGCTCCGATCACGGCAGGACCGGCCATGGTCCGGCTGCGAAGGATCCCGTTCGAATCGCGACGCAGCTTGCCCATTGCAGCGACGAATGCGCGTTGCAGGTGGGCGAGGACGGTCACGGCAAGCAGACATCCAGCAACCCAGGCAGCCAGCCACGTCGCGCCGTGGCTGTCGACGGACAGCGCGGCGGCCGTGCTTCCGGTGACGCCGGCAATGACCACTGGCAATTCGCCGCCCAACACGAGACTCGAGGCCGTCGGTGACGGCAGCCAGACGGCCAGCACGGCCATGGGTACGAGCAGCCACAGCCAGTAGGCTGGACGGGCACCGAGGAAATGTCGAAGTGGCCTGCGAAGAAGCGCCACCAGGGTGATCGCCATGCTCGACGCCACCGATGCCTCGATTAGCGAACGAAGCAGGTCATTGCTCATCGTCAAGCTCCTGTATCAAGCGTTTCAAGTCGGCCAGATCCTTCTTGCTCAACTTTCTGTGCTTGCCGAAATGCGCCACCAATGGCGCCACGCGTCCACCGAACAGGCGATCGAGTAGTCCTTCACTCTCGCTGGACAACCATTGATCGCGGCGCAGGATGGGCGAGTACAGATAGCGCCGACCGTCCTTCTCGGCGCTGATGGCCCGCTTCTTCAACAGGCGGTTAAGCAAAGTCTTGATCGTTGCTTCCTGCCAATGCTGCTGGTGCGCTAGCGCCGCAATCACGTCCTCGGACGAAACCGCGCCCTTCTTGCTCCATAGCACTTCCATGACTACGGCTTCGGCTTCGCTTATCGAAATTACTGATTGCATTCCCGGCCTGCCCAAGTTCGGTTACATGTGTAATCTGTGCGTACAATTACATGCGTAAACATAAAAGTCAATCGCGGGTGTTTCTTGCGATACTGCAGCCATGGCAGCACACCAATCTCCCGGCCCCGGTCCAACGCGCTCCTCTGCCGCGCTCGATGCGAAACTCGAATCCGCCGTTGACGACCTGGTTGCCCGCGCCGGTCCGCACCTGATAGTCGCCGCGCCGTTGGGACTGGGCAAGCCGCACAGATTATTGAATGCGCTTTACCGTCGAGTGGCTACGAATCCCGCCCTGTCCTTGAGCATTTTCACCGCGCTGTCGCTGGATCCACCCGTTGCCAGCGCCTCGCTTGAAAAGCGTTTCCTCGACCCCTTCGTCGCCCGCCATTTCGGCGCCGATTTCCCACGGCTGGATTACACGGTGGCGCAGAAGAATGACGCGCTGCCAGCCAATATTCACGTCGAAGAGTTCTATGTGCAGTCTGGCACCATGCTCGGTTCGGAACAGGCGCAACGCCATTACAGTTCGCTCAACTACACGCATGTCGCACGCGCCGTGGCGGCGCGTGGCATCAACCTCCTGGTGCACAAGGTCGCAGCGCAGCCTGGCGGTTCGCGGTTGAGCCTGAGCTGCAATCCCGACCTGAGCTTCGACCTGCTCGACGAGATCGCCGCGCGCGGCCTGCCCAGACCCCTGACGGTGGCGGAGGTCGATTCCCACTTGCCGTACATCGATGGAACCGCGGCGGTGGATGCCGATTTCTTCGATCTGGTTCTGGAGCTGCCCAGTCCGGGGCCGAAGCTCTTCGCGCTGCCGAGGCAGCCGGTCAGCGATGCCGATTTCGCCATCGGCCTGCATGCCAGCACGCTGGTCAAGGACGGTGGCACGCTGCAGATCGGCATCGGCTCGCTGTCGGATGCGCTCTGCCACGCGCTGATCCTGCGCCATTCGCGCAATGCCGAATATCGGGCCACGCTCGAGGCGCTGTCACCGGGACTGGCGGACAGCGCGCTGGTGCGGGAGGCCGGCGGCGCCGATCCTTTTGCGCTCGGTCTTTATGGCGCAAGCGAGATGGTCAACGACGGTTTCATGCGCCTGCAGCAGGCCGGCATTCTCAAGCGACGAGTACTCGAGGACATCGAAGCGATGCGTCGGATCAATGCCGGTCGCGCGTCGTCGGAGGACCTGCAGGCGCTGGAAGCGCACGGGCATTGGCTCGACGGCGGCTTCTATCTTGGTTCCAACGATCTCTACCGCTGGCTGCGCGAGATGCCGGCCGAGCAGTTGCGCGGGCTGGGCATGACCCGAATCTCCCATATCAACCAACTGTACGGCGGCAACGAAGTGCTGGAGCGGCTGCAGCGGTGCGACGCGCGTTTCTTCAACACCTGCATGATGATGACCGGCCTGGGCGCGGCGGTATCCGACGCGCTGGCTGATGGCCGGGTGGTCTCCGGCGTCGGCGGCCAATACAACTTCGTGGCGATGGCGCATGCCTTGCGCGACGGCCGCTCGATCCTGTTGCTGCGTTCCAGCCGCGATCAGGGCGGCAGGAGCTGTTCCAACGTGATCTGGAACTACGGCCATTGCACCATCCCGCGCCATTTGCGCGACATAGTGATCACCGAATACGGCATCGCCGACTTGCGCATCGCCAGTGACGAGCAATGCAGCAAGGCCATGCTGGCGATCGCCGACGCGCGTTTCCAACCTGGCCTGCTTCGAGAGGCAGTCCGTGCCACGAAGCTGGCCGGTGACTTCCGGCCACCCGCGATCTGGGCACGCAATACCCCGGCCGCGCTGCGCGACACACTGTCGCCGTTTCGCCGCAACGGGTTGTTGCCGGACTACCCGCTCGGCTGCGATTTCAGTGCGGAAGAACAACGCCTGGTGCGCGCCCTGGGCTGGCTCAAATCGGCGACAGCCACCCGGCGCGGCAAGCTCACGACCTTGCTCAGTGCGCTGCGTCACGGCAAGTCAGCCGACCAGGCCGCCATCCAGCGCATGGGCCTGGACGCGCCACGCGGCTTTGGCGAATGGATCGAGTCGCGCCTGGTCGCCCTGGCCCTGAATCGCACCCTCCGCTAACCCCCGCCGCCCTCTTGTAGGAGCGGCTTCAGCCGCGATGCCCCCTGCTTTCAATACTGAAGCCAAGCCGAAGCTTCGCGGCTGAAGCCGCTCCCACAAGAGCTCTAGCCAGTTTGTTTGGCGGCGGCTACTACGGCTTCGACGGTGATGCCGAAGTGTTTGTAGAGGGCGTCGATCGGCGCGGAGGCGCCGAAGGTGTCGATGCCGACGACAGCGCCGTCGAGACCCACGTATTTGCGCCAGTAATCGGTCACGCCAGCCTCGACGGCCACGCGCCTGCGGCAAGCGGACGGCAGCACGCGCTCGCGCCATTCGGCGGGCTGGCGATCGAAGTGATTGGGCGATGGCATCGAGACCACGCGCGCCGGCACGCCCTCGCCGGCCAACTGGCGCGCGGCCTGCATCGCCAGCTCGACCTCGGAGCCGGTGCCGATCAGGATCACGTCGAAGCGGCCGTCGGCCGGCTCGTGCAATACGTAGCCGCCGCGAGCGATATCGGCGACCTGTTGCGTCGTGCGCGCCTGGTGCGCCAGATTCTGCCGGCTGAAGATCAGGCAGGTCGGCCCGTCGCGACGTTCGATGGCACGCTGCCAGGCCACCGCCGATTCCACCGCATCACAGGGGCGCCAGACATCGTTATTGGGAATGTAGCGCAGCGATGCCAGGTGCTCGACTGGCTGGTGGGTGGGACCATCCTCACCCAGGCCGATCGAGTCGTGCGTGAAGACATGGATCGCCCGGGCCGGGATCAGCGCGGACATGCGCAGCGCGTTGCGCGAGTAATCGGAGAACACCAGGAAGGTGGCGTCATACGGAACGAAACCGCCATGCAGTGCCAGGCCGTTACTGATCGCGGACATGCCGAATTCGCGCACGCCGAAATAGACATAGTTTGCGTCGGCGTCCTTGGAGGTGACCGACTTGCTTCCTGTCCACAGGGTCAGGTTGGAATGGGCCAGGTCGGCCGAGCCGCCGATCAACTCCGGCAGATGCGGAGCGTAGGCTTCAATTGCCATCTGCGACGCTTTTCGCGACGCGACCACGGGGCCTTCGCTCTGCAACTTCGCCGCGTAGGCCGCAGCGACATCGGCAAAGTCTTCCGGCAACTCGCCATGCGAACGCCGCACCAGCTCATCGGCCAGCTGCGGATGATGTTTGGCGTAGTCATCGAACAAGCGGTTCCATTCCTCTTCGCGCACCAGCCCGGTATTGCCGGCGCGCCAGCCATCGGAAATAGCCTGCGGGATGTCGAACGGCGCGTACGACCAGCCCAGTTGCGCGCGCGCGGCGGCAACTTCATCCCTGCCCAGGGGCGCGCCATGCGCGGATTCCTTGCCCTGTTTATTCGGCGCGCCGAAACCGATCACCGTGCGGCAGCAGATCAGCGTTGGCTTGTTTGCTTCGGCCTGTGCGGTGCGGATGGCCTGGGCCACTTCGACCGGATCGTGGCCGTCGACACTGCGAATCACCTGCCAGCCGTAAGCCTCGAAACGGGCCGCGGTGTCGTCGGTGAACCAGCCGTGCGTGTTGCCATCGATGGAAATCTTGTTGTCGTCCCAAAAGGCGATCAACTTGCCCAGCCCCCAGGTGCCGGCCAGCGAACAGACTTCGTGCGAGATGCCTTCCATCAAGCAACCGTCGCCGAGGAACACCCAGGTGTAGTGATCGACGATCTCGAATTCCGGACGGTTGAAGCGCTGTGCGAGCAATTTTTCCGCCAGCGCAAAACCAACGGCATTGGCCAGGCCCTGGCCGAGCGGTCCGGTGGTGGTTTCCACGCCCGGGGTTTCGCTGGCTTCCGGATGCCCTGCAGTCTTGGAATGCAGCTGACGAAATTGCCTCAGTTCCTCGATCGGCAGGTCGTAGCCGGACAAATGCAACAGCGCGTACTGCAGCATCGAGCCGTGGCCATTGGACAGCACGAAGCGATCGCGATTGAACCACTTCGGATTGTTCGGGTTGTGGCGCAGGAAATCGTTCCAGAGCACCTCGGCGATATCGGCCATGCCCATGGGCATGCCTGGATGGCCGGACTTGGCCGCCTCCACGGCATCGACGGCAAGGAAGCGGAGGGCATTGGCTAGATCGCGGCGGCTGGGCGTCGGCATGGGTCAGGGCTCGAGAAGGTGGGGTGCGCTGCGGGCGGCGGGCCAGCGCAGGCGGTCTATTTTCCCTGATGCCGGCGCCGCTGTCGCGCCTGTAATGCCCGGGGGCGCCAAGACCCCCACGAAATCCGCCGGAGGCCGCTAGACGCCGGGCTGCAGCTCGGCGTCGGGCTCGCCCCGGGACACCACCACCGCGGCGACAAGGTCGCCGGTGACGTTCAGGGTGGTCCGGCACATGTCCAGGAAGCGGTCGACGCCAAGGATCAGGCCGATGCCCTCGGGCGGCACTCCGACCAGGGCCAGGATCATCGCGATCACCGGCAGGGAACCGGCCGGCACGCCAGCGGTGCCGATGCCGCCCAGGATGCATACGAACATCACCAGCAGTTGCTGGCTCAGGCTGAGGTCGACGCCGAAGAACTGCGCCAGGAACAACACGGTGACGCCTTCGAACAAGGCGGTGCCATTCTGGTTGGCCGTGGCGCCGACGGTCAGCACGAACCGGGAAATTCGCCGGGGCAGCTTGAGATTTTCCTCGGCGACCTTCAGTGCCGTCGGCAGCGTGGCATTCGATGACGCGGTGGCGAAGGCCATGACGATGGCCTCCTGCGAGCCGCGAAAAAACGCGATCGGCGACCAGCCAGCAAGCCGCAACGCCAGCGAGTAGACGACAACGAAATGCAAGCTCAGCGCCAACACGACCACGCCTACGTAGCCGGCGAGCTTGGCGAGTAGGTCCCAGCCGAACAGCGCCGCCAGGTTGAACACCAGGCAGGCCACTGCGTAGGGCGCCAACCGAATGACCAGATGGATCAGGGTCATGGAAACGTCGAACAGCCCTTCGACCATGCCCTTGAGCTTTTCCGCCGCCGCCGTCTTGGTCAACACCAGCCCGATGCCGAACATCAAGGCAAAGAACATGACTGCCAGCAGGTCGCTGTTGGCGGCCGCGGCGACCACGTTCTTGGGCACGATCTGCACCAGCAGGGCCATGCCGGAACCGCTGGTGGCGTTGCCCGAAACGATCTGTTGGGCGCGCTCGGAACCTTCGGCAAGCAGGCGTTGCGCCAGCACCGGATCGACGCCGTCGCCAGGCCGGAAAAAATTGACCAGCACCAGCCCGATGATCACCGCGATGCTCGACACGATCACTGTGTAAGCCAGCGTGCGCCAGCCAACCCGCCCAAGCGCGCGAATATCGCCCATCTCCGCCACGCCCATCACCAGCGCCGAGAACAACAACGGGATCACCAGCATGAACAGCAGATTGAGGAATATCTGACCGACGGGTTGCGTAACGTATGTGGTCAGCAGGTTCACCCATGCCGCGTCCGGTGCCTGCATGTGCACGGTCAGTCCCAAGCTGATGCCGACGACGAAGCCGATCAGCATCTTCAAGTGCAGTGGCATGCCTTTGCTCGGGGTTTCGGGTGCTGGGGTCGAAGCCATGCTGGGCCTTGGTAGTGATGGACCGGCCGAGCATACACCAGGAGCCGACCTGGACTAAGTCAGCGCGCCCCGGGCTCCCGGGCAATCAATTCGTCGAGCGTTTGCGGCTTGCCGATCAGATAGCCCTGCGCGTACTCGCAACCCATCGTGCGCAATGCCTCCAACATCTCCTCGGTCTCGATGCCTTCCACGACGATGTCGGCTTCCAGCGCCTTGGCCATCCGCACCACCGCCTCGACGATTCCCATCGAGCGTGGATCGGAGAGCATGCTGCGGCTGAAGGCCTGGTCCACCTTCAGCGTGTCGAAAGCCAACCTGTGGATCTGCGTCAGATGCGAATATCCCGTGCCGAAATCATCGAGTGCAACGGCGATGCCGTGGCGATGACACAGGTCGATCGCGGCAGTAACCAGCCCATGGTCGAGGGCTTGGCTCTCGGTGATCTCCACCTTCAGACTTCCGCGCGGCACATCCGCCGCCTCGACGCGAGCCACCACGCGTTCGATCAGTCCCGGATGCTCCAGTTGGCGCGCCGACACATTGACCGCAATGAATGGCTTCGGGTCCGCGCCGCTTGCAATGAAACGCTGAACCGCCTTGCACGCAGTGTCGAAAACATACTCGCCCAATAGCACGATCAGCCCGGACTCTTCGGCCAGGCCGACGAATTCCATCGGGGAAATCGGCCCCCGATCCGGGTGGTTCCACCGAACCAGGGCTTCGTAGCCGGCGATCCGTCCGCTGGCGACGTGCATGATCGGCTGGTAGCGCACGTCGAGTCCGTCGCCAGCCAGGGCTTCGCGAAGATGCGTTTCCAATCGAAATTTCTCGCCAGCGGAGATCTCGGCGATGCTGCCTGGCTCGATGCTTTCGCCACGCTGGACGCCGCGAATCGCCTGGATGGCGCCGCGATATCGCTTCACCTGGCCTTCGAGCAGCGCACGGATAATGGGGTCGGCTTTCGAGAGGCGTTCGCTGATCTGGGTGCGATCGATGGGAAACAGGACGCAATCGCTAACCGCCGTGGCGGTGGCGGAGCGCGGCTCGCCATCGAAGACAGCCATTTCGCCAAGCAGGTCGCCGGCGCGCAGGTGGCTGAGCACGATGGCCCTGCCATGGATGGTCGTTGCGATTTCCAACTCGCCGCGTTCGACCAGGAAGCCCGTGGTCGGCGCATCGCCCTCCCGGAACAACACGTCGCCGGCCTGGAGGTGAACTCGCAGCGGGCTTGTTTCAGACATCCGGAAACCTTTTCGCTATCCAAACGACACAGGGCCGCAAAAGCGGCCCTGTGGGGAAATTATCAATCAGGCGACTCAGCGCTTGGACACCTGCAGGACGCGTGGAGTCACGAATACCAGCAGCTCTGCCTTCGCGTGTGATTTGCCCTTCTTCTTGAACAGGTTACCAAGAATCGGGATGTCGCCGATCCACGGCACCTTGGTGACGTCATCCCGATTGCGAAACTCATAAACGCCGCCAATCACGACTGTGTCGCCGCTGTCGACCATGACGCCGGTGGTGATCGAGCGCTTGGTCAACGAGGGCACGCCGAGCGTGAAGCCCTTGATGTCGTCCTTCTTGATCGCGACTTGCATGAACACGCGGCCATCGGTGGTGATGGTCGGGGTCACCTTGAGCTCCAGCAACGCTTCCTTGAACGCCGGAGTGGCCAGGGCCTGGCCGGCGCCGGCCGCTTGCGGCGTCGTGTAGCCGATCTCGTCGCCTTGGGTAATGGTCGCTTCACGCTGGTTAGTGGTGATCACCCGCGGATGCGAAACGACCTCGCCACGGCCTTCCTGCTGCAATGCCGACAGTTCCACGTCCAGCATGCTGCTCGCACGCAGGATCGAGAAAGCGATCGAGCCGGCAGCACCCGGTACCGCGAGATCAGTAATCAGGCCTTGGGTGAAGGTCGGCGGCGTCACATTACCGCCGTTGATGCTCGAATTAATCGAGTTGATCGTAGCGCTGTTCGCCTCAAGGTTTCCGCTGATGACCGAGGTCGAATTATTGTTTACATTCGGATTGTTGATGCCGAACCGGGCACCCAGCTCACGACCGAAGGTTTCATCGGCAATGACGATTCGAGCCTCGATCAGAACCTGATCCACTGGCCGATCAAGCACAGCCAACATACGCTTGATTTCGTCGATCTTCTTTCGCGTGTCACTGATCAACAGGGTGTTGGTGCGCACATCGGCGCTCGCGCTGCCTCGAGCCGAGAGGAAGCCACGTTCCCGAAGGGCCCCGGTAGCGCCGCCGCCGCCACCCGCTCCGCCGGCACCCTTGCCGGCCGACGTTAGAATCTCGACCAAATCAGTGGCGTTGCCATAATTGATCGGGATGTACTCAATGATCAGTTCGCCGGAGTTTTCAAGATTGATGCGCGCGTTATTCTGCGCCAGCTCGTAGGCGGACAACTCGGCCTGCGGAGCGACCCATACGACGTTGCCATCCCGACGCTGGTCGAGGCCCTTGGCGCGCAGCAGGATTTCCAGGGCCTGGTCCCACGGCACGTTGATAAGTCGCAAGGTGACGCTGCCGGAAACGGTGTCGGCAACGACGATGTTGAGGTTGGATTCCTCGGCGATCAACTGCAGCACTGTGCGCACGGGCACGTCCTGGAAGTTGAACGTCACTGGCTTGCCGACGTAGCGTTGCGGCCCGCCTATGGTCGCGACCTGACCCGCTGCGCGGGCGTAACCGGGGCCGCCGGCAGAAATGACGCTGCCACGCTTGGGCGTGATCTCGACTACGTACTCGTTGCCGGTCTGGTACGCCATGCTGTCATAGGCGCCGTTGGTATTGATCACCAGGCGGGAGCCGCCGGCGTTGGCGCGCGGCTCGACGCTCACCACAGGGGTGGCGAAGTCGGTGACGTCGAGGCGGCGGCGCAGGTTTTCTGGAATTTGTGCGTTGCTGACGTCGACAAAAACCTGCTTTCCATCGTTGCGCATGTCGGTTGCGGCACCGGCGCCGTCGAAGCGCAGGATGATGCGGCCAGCACCGTTGTCCCCGCGACGAAAGTCGATGTTGGAGACGCTCAGGGTGCTCGGCGCCCGCTTGGACGGATCAACCGTCTGTACCATTGCGCTTCCGGTGGTCGTTGCGGCTACGCCGGAATCGACCGTGATGACCAACAGGTTGCCGGAGCTGCGCGTGGCGTATCCGGCGGGGCGCAGCAGGTCGACCACGACCCGCGTCCGGCCACCGGCTTCGGCCGCCGACACCGCAGAAGTGGCGCCGCTGCCCACCACGACACGACGTTTGGTCAGCGCACTGGTGGTGTTTGGCAGATCTATGGCGATCCTGGGCGGGGCGTCGGTGGTAAAGGCCTGGACCTCACCTACCGGCTGGGAGAACTGCAAGGTGATATCGACCTTGCCGCCCGGCGCGGCCGCATAGCGGACGTCCTGCAGCACGTTGTCGGCTAGCGCATAAGCGCTGACCATCATCAGGCCCAGGCTTATGGCTCCATTTCGCAAGAGGCGCTTCACGCTCCCGCTTTCGCCGATCATTTTCGTCGTGGTCATCGTGCTTTCCCCCAATCAATTGTCTTCAAGGGCGATTTGGGCCTGCCGTTCCAGCCAGCCGCCCGCCCCATCAGGTACCAGTTCGACCATTTCGATGCGGTCCTCGTAAACCGCAGTGATTCGGCCGTCGTTCTGTCCCATGTACATGCCCGGCCTGACCCGGTAGGTAACCCGATCCGGCGCCAGGACCAAACCTATCAGGTTTCCGCCCGCACCGATGGTACCGACCATGTTCAGTCCATCCAGCGGGAAAACCTCAAGCGCTTCCTTGCGTCGATTCGGATCCGGACGCAGCCCGGTACCCGAATCCCGATCCGGCACGGGCACCGCGAACGGATCGCGCAAACCTTCCGGGTTGTATTCAAATGTCTCGAATTGCTTCATGACTGGCAGTGGATCCAATGGCGGCGCCGGACGCGCCTTCACCTCGGCGACCCATGCTTCCACTTCCTTGGTGTCGCTGGTGCACGCGGCGAGCGCGCAGCACATGACCGCCAGCAGCAATACGGATCGAACCTCGACAGCGCGTCGGAAGATAAGCATCACTTCTTCCCTCCTTTTGCCGTCGGCGTCGCCGCGATCTCTTCCTCATCGAGATATCGGTAGGTCCGGATAGTGCCCTGCAATACCAGCAATCCCGGCTTGCTCTTGCGCGGGGTAAGCGAAATATTGTGCATGGTCATGATGACCACGCGCGGTAGGGAAGCCACGCCGCTGACGAACGCTCCGAATTGGTGGTAGGTGCCGACCATCCGCAGATTGATCGGCTTTTCGGCATAGAATTCTTTTGCCGTTTCCGCACCGGGCTGGAACAGTTCGTTGCTGATGCCGCTAGCCAAGGCCGTCTGCGAAACGTCGACGATCAAGTCCGGCATTTCGTTCTTGCTCGGCAGCTGGCGAAGCATTTGCTGGAGCATGAGCTCCATCTGCGCCAGCTGCTGTTTGAGCGGCTCCAGATTAGCTGCGCGCCCTTGCTTGTCCTCGAATTCTGCTTTGAGCGTCCCTTCCTTGTTGACCAGCCCTTCGAGTTCGGTGCGACGGTCCGCGACGAAGAAGTACCAGGCGATACCGATGATCGCCAGCCCGACGAATACGCAGGCTGCCATTTTGATCGGAAACGGCCACGATCCGGGATTGCTCGTATCCAGATGGCGAAGATCCATACTCTTGCTCATGGCGTGCCTCCTGCTGCCGCGGCGGGTGGCGTGGTCGGCTCAGGTGCGGAAGCAGCGGGCGCTGGCGGCGGGGCAGTCGCTGGCGCCGGAGTCGGAGCGGCGGGTGCCGGCGTAGACGCGGGAGCCGCCTCACCGGCTGGCGCCTCGCCGGGCGTGGCCGT
>Ga0209211_10003240_pt1 | contig 26874 bp, 21 predicted proteins | sample RifGroA2_FD_183992 | JGI IMG/M metagenome (GOLD analysis project Ga0209211, IMG submission 183992) | Groundwater microbial communities from Rifle, Colorado, USA - Groundwater A2 (SPAdes) (version 2) | ecosystem: Environmental > Aquatic > Deep subsurface > Groundwater | place: Rifle, Colorado...
GAGATGAATAACCGTAATTTTGTAATGTAAAGTTCAACTTTTTACTCAAAAAAATGTTAACTTAAAATTTTAATCTCTAAAATGCGATTTTTAGAGGTGGCCTTAAGTTAATATATGGAGACAACGGTTGTTAACTAATAATTTTCTTGACATATACATAGTATATATGTATCATGTATATGCATGTTTGTTGATAATAATATAAAAAAACATAATAGTGCTGCTTGGTTTGCGAAGGTGAATCAGGATGTTCAAAGCGAGCCGTTTTATAGGCAGATAAAAGGCCAGATTTTAAAGGCTATTTCAAGCCGGGCGTTTTTGCCGGAAGATGTTTTCCTAAGCGAGGTTGAGATAGCGAAGATAACCGGCGTGACTCGTGTTACGGTTCGACAGGCTACTAATGAACTTGTGGCCGAAGGGGTGCTGATACGGGAAAAGGGCAAACGGCCACGTGTTGCGAAACCTAAAACGATAGTGCATTTTCTTGAACTTGCTGGTATTAGCCAATACATTGAGCATGGTAATAGCAGGTATGCTTGCAGGGTATTAAATGCAAAATATGAACTTACGACCTCCGAAATAGCTCAATTACTAAGAATACAAAAAAACCGCATGGTGTTCGTTCTTGAAAGACTTCGTTCAGAGGGTGATATTGTCTTTGGTTGGGAGAAAACATGGATGAATAAGCAGTTTTTTTCTGGAATTGACCGCTACGATTTTTCGCGAGAATCGCTGTATCATGTTCTTAAGCATGATTACGGGATAGTACCATCATATGCTGAAGGTGTTATTGATGTTTTAGTTGCCGATAGTATCAATGCGAAAATATTCGGGATAAGAGAAGGAACTCCGCTGGTTTCTGTACATAGAACTGTTTCTACGGAAGATTCGCGACCAATTCAGGTTAATCATGAAATATACCGTGGAGATTGTTATAGTTTTGCGTTTAAGGCCAGCAATAAAATATGAAAAACAAAGTTGTTGTATTTGGTGCAGGGGCTATTGGCCGTGGTTTGCTTGCGGATATCACGTTTAACAGGGCATATCAGGTGGTTTTTGTGGACGCAGTAGGTCTGCTGGTAGATAAGCTTGTTAATTGTAAAGAGTATTGTGTGCATCTTGAGGGCAGGTCGGAGGCAAGCCATATTATCAGGGGCTATCGGGCTTTGAAGATTGATAATATTAATGATATTGCGAATGAAATTGCCGATAGCGCATTTGTAACTGCATCTGTCGGAGGCGCTAATCTTGGCGATATTGCCGGGCTGATTGCGGTTGGATTGGCAAAAAGAAAGGGAATTCTTAATATACTTGTTTGTGAGAATTGGCCTAAAGCCGATCATATTCTTTCGGATATGCTTTTGAGCAGGGGGTGTGATAAAAAAAGCTTCACATGTGTACCGTGTTCTGTTGAGCGGATGGCCAAAAGTGCGGAGAATAGTCTTGATGTTATAGTAGAAAGCGAGCAATCTCTTTATGTGGATGAGACGCACTGGGTGGGCGATAAGCCCCCAATTGAAGAGTTATTATTTTGTAAAAATATAGAGGCGTATTATAAACGCAAACTATACACAAATAATGCCGGGCATGTGTTATTGGCCTACGCAGGATATTTGTCAGGGTGTGAGTTGCTATACGAGGCCTTGGGAATCCAGAAAATCAGACAGGATTTAATAGATTTGCTAAATGCGGCTTCTCAGGTTTTAATTAAAGATTATAATTTCACTAAAACAGACATGGAATGTCATGTCGACGAGCTGATTTGTTGGCGTTTTTCGAATCGTAAACTTGCAGACACGACAAAAAGGGTGGCCAGAGATCCTCCGAGAAAACTTGGTCCGGAAGAGCGTTTGGTTGCTTTGGTTCGACATTTGGAAAAATATGGTTTATCCACAGTTCCGGTATCACGAGTTATTGCTGCGGCGATGCGTTATTATGACGAAGATGATGCAGGGAGTGTCAAACTCGCTGAAATGATTGTGGCTGGTGGCCCTGAAATGGTTTTAAAGCAAATATGCGGGTTTAATCTTATGGAGCGATGTTATCAGGAATGTCTCCAGTTTTTTTGCGAAAAGAATTAAATACTCTCCATGGTGGTATTGTGTATTTAAAAGCTCTTGAGAAGGCTATAAAAACTTTCTGGCGGTAATTTTTTTTAATTTTTCTATTGACAGGAAGATGTTTAAAGTGTAACCTGTATATATAGGTTAGTCGAGCGATACCTGGCTATTATATTTGATGTTTCTTTGATGCCCATAAAGAGAGCTATGAGTTGTTTATTTGTGCAGTAGTGCTTGCTGCCGCATATATTGGGCGTGGCGGTATTCTTTTTTAAGTTAAAAACGTGTATATACACGTTTGAATCGTTTTGAAAAAATTATAGTAAAAGATTTTAGTAAAGGAGTAATGAAAATGTCCAAGAGTGAAAGCGGTTTACAGGCAATAGGTCTCGTAGAAACGAAGGGGCTTACAGCGTCAATTAGTGCAGCAGATGCAATGCTAAAAGCGGCTACAGTGAGTTTGCTGCGTAAAGATTTCATCGGTGGCGGTTATGTAACGGTAATTGTCCAGGGTGAAGTAGGCGCAGTCAAGGCAGCTGTTGATGCCGGCGCTGAAGCAGCTAAAAAGATTGGGGAATTGGTGTCAGTTCTTGTAATTCCTCGACCGCACAAAGAACTCATCAAGATAGTGCCTGCGGATGAAGCGTCAGTTTAAGTTGTTTTCAATAACATTGCAGTCTACTAAGAAGAATTAATATGCGAACTACTTTGTCAGATTTGGGAAGAAAGAAAAAAGAAGGAAGTAAAATAACTGTCCTCACGGCGTATGATGCGCCATTTGCCAGAATGATTGACCATGTTGGTATAGACATAATTGTGGTAAATGATGGCGTGGTTGGGGCGATTGCACTCGGAAGGGATGAAGCTTTTTCCACGACTATTGATGAAATGATATACCATACAAGGGCTGTTAAAACTTCTACAAGTAAAAGTCTGATTGTAACATCAATGACATTTGGTTCATATAATGAACCTCGTCAGGCGGTGATTAATGCAACAAGACTGACAAAGGAAGGGCTTGCTGATGCTGTGCATTTGGAAGGCGATAGTTCTATTAGGGATTCAGTAAAGAGTATAGTAAATGCAGGAATACCGGTTGTCGGGCACATAGGGCTGACAAAGCAGATAATTGCTCGCACGGGGCAGACTCGGCTGCAGGCCAAAGATTCAGATGGTATGCTTGGCATTTTTAACGATGCGCAAATACTGGTTGATGCCGGTGCATGTGCTCTTGTTCTGGAATGTGTTCCGGAGTCGATTGCAAAGATAATCACCAATAGTTTTAATGTGCCCATAATAGGTATTGGGGCTGGAAGATATTGCGATGGACAGTTTCTTGTGGCGCAGGATATATTAGGTTTGTACCCTGGTTTTGACGCAAGATTTTTGAAGCGTTACGCTGATCTGTCGGCGATTACCGTGAGCGCTTTGGCCGAGTTTAAGAAAGATGTTGAAACGGGTGTGTTTCCGGAGTCAAAACATACTTATAAAATGAAAGCGGATGAGTTGGAAATGGCGCTGAAGAGAATGCGCTGAGCTAATTTTCTGGAGAACAGTCATGATAATTTGCAAAGTAATTGGTACCGTGGTCGCGAGTGTAAAACATAAGGATTTGGTTGCGTCCAAACTTCTGATAGTTCAGGAGATAATCTCTGAGAATGAGATGAAAGGCAAGGACCTTTTTGTGGCGACCGACTCGGTTGGAGCTGGTGATGGTGATGTTGTACTTGTAACCAGGGGCAGCAATGCCTGTGCTGATGGTTCTTTCGCATCTGCGATGAAAATGATTCCTATTGATGCATCTATTGTTGGGATTGTGGACAACTTCTCCATAGATGGGAAAATTAAATTTAGGAAGTAAAAGAAAAATTTTTATTTGAGAGTGATATGGCAAAAAATAATGGATCAATTCTAAGGGCTTGCGTTTACATAGATAAAATGCAGCCGCAGTATAGTGCGCTGTTTAGTAAAGAAGTAAAAGGTGATATGCCCATAGAAGGTATGGCGCAATTGTATGTCGAGGTCAGTCCCTCGACAGAAATTTTGAGAGCAATGGATGCTGTTTTGAAAGAGACGAATGTTCGTCCAGGCGTTTTGCTGGTCGAGAGAAATAATGGCAGTATGGAAGTGCATTCTCATTCCAGGACGGACATAGAGCATGCGAAAGCTACGATTGAGGCCCGTTATGGTCTGGTTGAATCTCAAGTCAAGCCCCGAGTGCTGTCTGCCGAAATCATAACAAAGGTTGATGCCTACGAGGCTCAGTTGCTTACTAATTTTGTTAGAACATCATATATGATAGCAGATCAAAGTTTGCTTATACTGGAGGTTGTGCCATCGTGTTTCGCAACGCTTGCTTGTAATGAGGCGGAAAAACATGCGAATGTTACAATTGTTGGTTTTAGTTGGACAGGCGCAACAGGTCGTGTATATGTGGCGGGTACCGAATCTCAGGTTATTGCGGCCAAAGAAGCGGCTCTCGAGGGCATAAACGGGATACCAGGTGTTGAGATGAGCAGGTAGTTGTCTGTAAACGGAAAGGGCATAGAATGAGTACCAGAAATTTTTATACGGCTACGGATATTGAACTGCTTAACGGCAAGGGCATCACTAAGCTTGACGTTGGCGAAAATGATACCGTAACCGCGATTGCATTTGAAGCAGCAGAAAAACTTGGTGTGACTATAAATAGAGCTAAGTCATCAGGCGGTAAAGCTGGTATTATGTATAGTTCACAAGTAAACACAACAGCGGGGCCGACCAGACAAAGGATTATTACGGAGGCATCAAAAGTATTGGCAGAAAATTCTGTCGGAACATCTCTTCCACAGATTGCGACACCTTCTCGGGCTGCTCAGATTGTTACCGCTTCTGTTGTGAGCAGACCTGTCAGTCCTGTATTACCGGATGACTGGATGATGAAGTATCATACTTTTTTGGATACTGCGGATGTTTCGCAAATCAGGGATGCGGTCAGTACTGGTCTGATTGATGGTATTGCAACTAACCCAAATAAAGTTGCACAAAGCGGCAAAAGCTATCGACAGGTCGTAGAAGAAATACGCAAGTTTTTTAATGGACCTATAGCGGTACAGGCAATTGGTAAAACTACACAAGAGGTTTGTGAATGTGCCAGACGATTGCATGCAATAGATCCATTATTGGCGATTAAGATAACAGCCAATAAAGAAGGTTTAGCAGCGGTGAAAATCCTGGTTAAAGAGGGTGTGAGGACAAATGCTACTCTTATGTTTAATCCCACGCAGGCGTTGCTGGCTGGTCTTGCGGGATCGCCATTTATAAGTCCATTTATTGGCAGAGCAAAGATGGCAGGGCAGGAAGGGCTTGATGCTATCCGAAAAATGCGTCAATTGTTGGATGCATTTGGTCTGAACAGAACAAATCTTATTGCTGCCAGCATCAAAGATGTAGATCAGGTGATAGAAGCGATTCTTGCCGGCGCCCACAGTGTTGCGATTACGTTTCCTATTTTTGAGGCGATGTGCGAACACCCACTTACTACCGATGGTTTAAATGGGTTTATCGAAGAATACAAAACTATTCCACAGAGTTAATGAATAGTTATATCAAAAAAATAGTAAAGGAGCTGATAAATGATGACACTTACCCAAAATGATACACAAAAAATATTGGAACAGGCTTATCAAGCAGCTATTATAGAAGAGTCGTTACTGAGAGTTGATAAAAAAGGCAAAAAAACCACAACAAAAATGCATATAGTTGTAGTTGATCGAGGTGGAAGAATCATAGGCCAAAAGTCTATGGAGGACGCATGGATGGGGAGTATAAGTATTGCTCGTGCCAAAGCATTTACTGCCGTGGCATTCAGCAGCAACGAAAATGCTCTATCTACACGTGCCATAGGTATCCTTTCTCAGCCAGGTCAGCCTTTATGGCAAATAGGCAATAGCAATATATCTGAAGGTGTTATAGAATTCCCGGGCGGGTTGCCGTTATATAAAAATGGTGAACTTGTTGGTGGGATTGGCGTGAGTGGCGATGGTGTTGATAAGGATGAAAATGTTGCAATTGCAGGGGCGAAAAATTTTGAGGCGCCTGAAGCAATAAGAGTTGATGTTGTTACTCGGAATTTAGTCTCTTATAAAGGCTGATACATGAAACGGGCAGTTCTCTACGATATAAAGAAATTGGTACTTGAAGAAAAATCCAAACCCGAGTGTCCTCTTGACGGTTTGCTCGTTAAGGTGAAGGTTTGTGCGGTATGTGCGACCGATGTCAAAATCTATAATTATGGCCACCGTCTCATTCAGTTACCGCGAGTACTTGGCCATGAAATAAGCGGAACAATTGAAACGGTTGGGGAAAAACTAAAAGATCGTTTTAAGGTTGGTCAGAAAGTAGCGGTTTGTGCCGTAGTAAATTGTTGTGAATGTCTTTATTGTCAACGAGGCATTCCGAGTATGTGTACGAATCTGAAAGCATTTGGTTACCATTTTGATGGCGGGTATCAGGAATGCATGGTGGTGCCGACCGAAGCGATACGATGCGGAGGAGTAAACATTCTTTCGGATAAAATAACATTTGAACAAGCTTCGATTGCCGAACTTTTAGCCTGCTGCATTAATGGTCAGTGCCTTTCTGATTTTAAACTTGGGCAGAGTGTGCTTATTGTTGGCTCTGGTCCGGTAGGAATTTTACATGCCCAATTGGCAAGGAATCAGGGGGCTTCTTCAATTTATATAGCCGATATTATGCCGGATAAACTGCAACAGGCGCAAAGTATTTGTGGGGATATGATAGCAGGTACATTAAATAGCAGTGATAAGGAAAAGTTTGTAAGTCAGGTCAAACAGATTAGTGGTGGATTGGGGGTTGACCAGATAATGATTTGTTGTTCAGCGCCTGTAGCTCAACAAGTTGCGCTGGAATGTGTAGCTAAATGTGGATGTGTGAATTTTTTTGGCGGCCTGCCGCAAGGTAAGAGTGAAGTTCTTCTTGATACCAATCATATTCATTATAAACAATGCAGAGTAGTAGGTACGCATGGCTCAAGTGCTCCGGAAAATCGTATAGCTCTTGATATGATATCTAAAGGGATAATTAATGTTGAATCTCTTATAACTGATACAATTTGCCTTGAGCAGCTTGAAGAGGCGTTATTGATAAATGAAAAAAACAACAACAGGTTGAAAACTTTGGTTAAATTCTGATAGATATAGACGGATTTTCAATGCGGACTGATGTTCTTATTTTAAATTTTGCTGTTGTAGATTTTCGCAGAAGTGATTTTGCTTTTGTTTCTCAATTGGTAAGTCATGGGGGAATTTATTGCGGTAAGGCGGAAGAAATGCCTGCTTATTCGCAGGGGCAATATGCACAATGGGCAAAAGATGGGCTGGCAACGGCTGGTGGGGTAGGCAATGCAGCGCCATTGATGGCAAAAGCGGGCTTGAACATAGCAATAGGAGCAAATCTTGGTAAGGGCGACTTTGGCGGGCTGGATGCACAAGGCCGGTTCTTATATGATGAAATGGTCCGATATGGCGTAGATATGAGCCATATCTATATTCATCCTGAATTGGCTACGGGGACAGCTTTTATTTACGATGTGCCGCAAAAAGATCGTGGAGGGATAGCTACCTTTCCTAATGCTATTAATGACTTTGACTTCGAAATATTCAAGAAGTCTATAGAAAAGTTGAATCCGAAAGTTGTCTATTATATGTACTCTGGCCTGTCGGAAAGAGGGGACGCAAATGAAGGCAGAGATTTAGCGTCATTTATTCGGTGGTGCACTGAACGAGGTATTGTAACAATTGTTGATAATCATACTTTAACAGACAACCCTGAGCATTTGATAAAAATAGGTGGAAAAGTAGAGAAGTACAAATTGCTTGAGCCGCTGCTTCCCGAAGTCGATATATTCTTCACCTCATCAGATGAATCGAAGTTGATAGGCAATACGCTTTTTGATTGTTGTAATTGGTATGATTTCACTAAAAAAGATTATGACTTCTTTCTGGGAACACTTGCCAAAAAGTACTGGAGAAAGGAAAAGAGAACCAGGCTATTTGGCGTAACCGTGAAAGATGGCGCTTATCAGAAACATTGCATTCCTGATGGCAGCTCTCCGTCTCCGACGAAAATCACATCCAGATTTATTGCTGATGGCGATATTAATCTTGTAGGAGCAGGCGATTCATTTCGGGCCGGAGTTGTTGCATATATTGCTTATTATTTGGATGATTTCAGAAATGGTACGATTAATTTTGAAGAAGCGGTTCAGATTGGCAACTTGTTTGCATCGTGTTATATACGAAACCCGCTTCGGGATAGATTCCGTGGGTTCAAGCCATTAAATGAGATGCTTGGTACCATACGGATTAAATAAAAAAGATTACATAGGTGTAAGTGTGGTACATGGAGAGATACGCTGCATATTATGTCGGCGTGCTGGTTTTGACTACGAAATAAAGATTCTTGATGGATGGTAGAAGAACATAAACAATGCAGATGTCAAAGAGATTTCAGATGGTCAATATACGTGTCTTAATGACATATTTGAAGTTTTAAAGAAATCTATTTTTATTACAAACTTATCATATTTATATCGAATTAACTCAATAGGTTATTACTGTTTTTTAGGATACCAATTACATGCGGGCGATGGTACAAACAGAACAGCGGGCAATCATTACGCCAACAAGATTAGCGGATTCCATTGATGTTCAGTTCCCACAGAGTCGCTGGCATGTGGCCATCGCTGGTGTGGTTATACAGATGATATTAGGGACGGTCTATGCGTGGAGCGTGTTCAAAAATCCTTTGATTAAGAATCATGGCTGGTCGGCGCAGCAAGTTGGTTTCACATTTACGCTTACAATATTTTTTCTCGGGTTTTCGGCAGCACTTGGAGGCAGGTTTGTCGATAAGGCCGGAACAAAAAAAGTGGCATCGATAGCAGCGGTTTTATTCGGCCTTGGTACGCTGCTGGCCGGGGTGGCGGATTCGATTGGGAATCTGTGGCTGTTGTGGATTGGCTACGGCGTTATCGCAGGCATTGGCAATGGCCTTGGATATGTAACGCCGGTGGCGGTACTGTTGAGGTGGTTTCCGGACAAGAAGGGTTTTATCACTGGCCTTGCGGTGATGGGGTTTGGGCTCGGTGCGGCTGTTATGGGACAGATTGCACCGATTCTGATTGAGCATTTTGGGATTGCAAATACATTTTATATTTCTGGGATTATCTTCTTCATTGGGCTATTTATAGCTGCCAGAAAATTAGTCAATCCTCCTGCCAATTATGTACTGACGGGCAACGGAATTAAAACCGCTCCCGCTGTAGTATCACTTGACTTTAAGACCGCTTGTGGCATGAATCAGTTTTATATCTTATGGGGAATTCTGTTTCTTAATGTAACGGCTGGAATAGCAATTATCAGCAACCTTTCGCCAATGGCTCAGAGCCAGTTAAAACTATCTAATCCGGCTGTTATGGCGGGTACGATAATTTTTGCAGCATCGCTGTTTAACGGTCTTGGACGGTTATTCTGGGGTTCATTATCTGAGAAGATTGGAAGAAATACCGCTTTTATGCTAATTTTTGGAACCCAGATTCCATTATTTCTTATTCTGCCGCATGTTACGAGTGTTGCGGTATTCACAATTATCTGTTGTTATATCATGCTTTGCTATGGTGGTGGATTTGGAACCATGCCCTCGTTTGCCGCTGATACGTTTGGCCCTAAAAATATCGGTAGTATTTATGGGGCAATACTGTTTGCCTGGGGTACTGCAGGTGCTATAGGACCCATGCTGATGGAGTGGGTCAAAAAGACTTCTAACAGCTTCACTATGGCATTTTCTATTGCCGCGTGTTTACTTACACTGGGCTTAATTATAACTTTATTCTACCGTAAACCAAAATGTAAAATAAAAGGAGCATTATATGAAGCTTGATCCAACGAAAATGAAAGATTGGCAGATAGCTGAAGCTGCAGAATTGACGATGAAGCCTGTTTCAAGGATAGCCGCTGAGATGGGGCTTAAAGATGAGGAACTGATACCTTATGGCCGTTATCTTGCAAAAGTTGATTATCTCAAGGTACTTGATCGTGTTCACAGTAATGGCGATGCTAAATATGTCGATGTTACTGCCATTACGCCGACTCCTTTAGGTGAAGGCAAAACGACAACCTCAATTGGCCTTGTGGAAGGTCTTGGTAAGCTTGGCAAACGTGTTGTTGGTGCGATACGTCAACCCAGTGGCGGGCCGACGTTCAATATCAAAGGCTCTGCGGCTGGTGGTGGGCTAGCACAGTGTATTCCGCTGACGCCTTTTTCGATAAGGCTTACCGGTGATATAGATTCGATTACAAATGCGCATAATCTCTGTATGGTTGCACTGACATCGCGTATGCAGCATGAGAGAAATTACGACGATGTACGTCTGGCAAAAGGTGGACTCAAACGCCTCGACATTGACCCGAAGAGAGTGCAGATGAAATGGGTGATGGATTTCTGTGCTCAGTCACTTCGCAATATCACCATCGGCAGGGGTGGAGATAAGGATGGCTTCGAGATGGAATCTGGGTTTGCGATTACGGTATCGAGTGAAGTGATGGCGATTCTGGCGGTCTCAAAGAATTTGAAAGATATGCGAGAACGCATGGCAAAAATCGTTGTCGCCTATGACAAAAAAGGCGGCGAAGTTACAGCACACGACCTGGAAGTTGACGGCGCGATGACTGCATGGATGGTTGATGCGCTTAATCCTAATCTCCTTCAAACTGTAGAAGGCCAACCTGTTTTTGTACACGCAGGGCCGTTTGCTAATATTGCTATCGGCCAAAGTTCTATAATCGCTGATATGGTCGGAACTAAACTGGCGGATTATCATGTTACCGAAAGTGGTTTTGGCGCCGATATCGGTTTTGAAAAATTCTGGAATCTCAAGTGTCGCATGTCAGGCATAAAACCAAACGCGGTGGTTATTGTTGCTACAGTGCGAGCGCTGAAGATGCATGGCGGCGGGCCGGCGGTCAAGCCAGGCGCTCCACTTAATGAGGTTTACGCAAAAGAAAACGTTGCACTTGTTGAGGAGGGCTGCCAGAACCTTGTTGCTCACATCGAGACGGTCAAAAAGTCTGGTGTGCGGCCAGTGGTGTGCATCAACAGCTTTTATACCGATACCAAGGCCGAGATAGAGGCTATTCGTAAAATTTCTGAACAGAGTGGCGCTCTTGTGGCGGTGAGCGAGCATTGGCTCAGGGGCGGGGATGGTGCAAAGGAACTGGCAGAGGCAGTCATTCAGGCATGTAATGAGAAGAATAATTTCAAATTTCTATACGAACTCAGTACGCCGTTGCGGCAGCGGATTGAATTAATCGCAAAGGAAGTTTATGGCGCAAGCGGTGTTGAATATACGTCCGTGGCATTGGAGAAAGCAAAAGCTTTTGAGGCCGACCCTGTTGTAAAAACATTAGGCACATGCATGGTCAAGACACACCTGTCGCTTTCACATAATCCTGATTTCAAAGGCCGCCCAAAGGATTGGTTGTTGCCGATTCGGGATATTATGATTTACAAAGGTGCAGGCTTTATTGTGCCGATTGCGGGCGATATCAAACTAATGCCTGGCACAGCGTCAAATCCGGCCTTTAAAAACATTGATGTGGACGTTGAAACTGGAAAAGTGAAAGGATTATTCTAAAAATGGCAGCACAAATAATCGATGGCAAACAAATTGCTTCGGATATTCGAACCGAATTAAAAGCAGAAGTACAATTGCTAAAGAGAAAAGGGATAACTCCCGGGTTGGGGGTAATTCTTGTTGGAATTGATCCAGCCTCAATTTCTTATGTAACTGCCAAGGGAAAAGCCTGTGAAGAAGCTGGCATATACTCCGATGACAATCGGTTACCAGTTGAAACATCTGAAGCAGAATTACTGGCTTTAGTTGATAAAATGAATAAAAACCCAAAAATTCATGGTATTCTTATTCAGTTGCCTCTTCCCAAACATGTTGATGAACAAAAAGTTTTATTGGCAATAGACCCCGCTAAAGATGTTGATGGTTTCCATCCTATGAATGTTGGCAAGATGGTCGTAGGCGATAAAGCTTTTCTGCCTTGCACACCACACGGTGTTGTGCAGATGCTTATACGTTCAGGAATAAAGCTTGATGGTGCAGAAATTGTCATCGTTGGCCGCAGCAACATCGTTGGAAAACCGCTTGCGAATATGCTTATACAAAAATCTCCTGTTGGCAATGCCACCGTTACTGTTTGTCACACACGCACGAAGGATATTGCCTGGCATACCCGAAATGCAGATATTGTTATTGCGGCAGCGGGCAGGCCGAATACTGTTACCGCTGAAATGGTCAAGGATGGAGTTGTTGTTATAGATGTAGGTGTGAACAGAATAGATGACTCAACTAAGAAAAATGGGTTTCGCCTTGTTGGTGATGTTGATTTTGAAGCAATAAAGAAAAAAGCTTCCTATATCACCCCTGTTCCTGGTGGAGTGGGACCAATGACCATAACCATGCTTCTTTATAACACGGTGGAAAGTGCTAAAATAATGAATAAAAAAAGCTCTATGACCCCATAAATGCCATAAAATTGGATATGTGCATGAAGCGATATAGTTGTGAATAAAATAAAAAAAACATCAGTAGATGCGGAGCGTATAAAACGTGCGGTTAAAGAGATATTACTTGCAGTCGGTGAAGATGTTTCGCGGGAAGGCCTCATCGACACACCTGATCGTGTTGCCAGGATGTATGTCGAATTGCTTTCCGGCATGAGTGATTCTCCGGATGTTTATTTCGAAAGTGCATTCACTGAAAACTACGATGAGATTGTGCTTTTACGAAATATACCATTTTACAGCATATGCGAACACCATTTAATGCCATTTATCGGCAAAGCGCATGTTGCTTATTTGCCAAAAGGCAAGGTTCTTGGTGTAAGTAAGCTTGCTCGCATAGTTGATAGCTATGCTCATAGACTTCAGTTGCAGGAGAGGTTTACTTCTCAAATAGCTGATTCGTTGATGAGTGGAATAAAACCAATGGGGGTTGTTGTGGTGATTGAGGCTTCGCATAGCTGTATGACTATCCGCGGCATTAAAAAGCCAGGTGCAGTTATGGTTACATCGACAGTGCGAGGCCTATTCCGTTCAGACCAGCGTGCTCGCAGTGAGGTGATGAGCCTTCTCCATGATAATCATATATAGGGTTGATAAACTATATAGAGAGGTACGCTAATGAGTTATGGAACGGTATAGTCTCAAGGCAAGAATTGAAAGAATTTCGGATTGGAACCGATATTACGGCGGTGGTAAATTAAAGATATGGTGTGCGGAATTTGGATGTTACCAGGGTGGTGTAAAATCTGCTGACCGCATACAATATATTAATGACTTGCGAACTATATTTGAAGCGAATAAAATTGGCTGGTCATACAACGAGATATTTTCGGCTATGACCTCTGACAGAACGGTTTTTGAACCAGCCGGTGAGCAGACACCGGATAGAGAGATGCTCAGAACCTTTTTGCCGGACAAATACAAATTGGATAAAAAAGGGAAATAGGATTTATGCAGTACCCTGAACAGCAATTAGACAGTTTTAACCTTGAAGAACGCACATCTGCGCTGGCTAAGATATATAAAAGTCAAATTGGCGAGATGAAGTCAAATCCAATTGGTAGTTACGTTAATATTCATATTCATACTTTTTACGGATATAACGCTTATGGGTATTCGCCCAGTAAGGCGGCGTGGCTGGCGTGCAAACATCGGCTTGCGGTTGCCGGGATTATTGACTTTGATGTTTTAGATGGGCTTGACGAATTTCTGGAAGCTGCAAAATTAACGGGCATCAAGGCATGCGCTGGTATGGAGACCCGTGTTTATGTTCCTGAATATGCAGACAAGGAGATTAATTCTCCGGGCGAGCCGGGGATAGCATATCACATCGGAATAGGCTTTCCGCGAGTGCCTCGTGAAGAACACCTGTGCAAATTCCTTAAGGAATTAAAAAGAACTTCACAGCAAAGAAACATTGAACTTACAAATCGCGTCAATGAATTTCTTGCTCCTGTTGTGGTTGATTATGAGAATGACGTTTTACCGTTAACTCCCAATGGCAATGCGACCGAGCGTCATTTGTGTCAGGCATACGCGATAAAAGCGGCAAAGATGTTTACTGACAATGAAAAGCTTATTAAGTTCTGGACAGATAAACTTGACTGTTCAGTGGAAGGTTTTGATATTCCGGATGGTACCAAGCTGCTTGGTGAAATTCGGAAGAAAACGATGAAAAAAGGAAGTGTCGGATATGTACAGCCCGGCAAGGGTTTATTTCCGACGATGGCCGAAGTCAATCGGTTCATTATCAACGCTGGCGGGATACCAACGCTTTGCTGGCTGGATGGCATTTTGGAAAGTGAGCAGGAAGAGGAAAAACTGATTGAAGTCGCTATGAACAGCGGAGTTCGGGCATTCAGTGTGATTCCAAATCCTGCTTATACCCCTCATGATCCGAAAAAGAAACTCGAGAATTTACACAAAGTTATTGAGTTGGTTGACAGTATGGGACTGCCGATTGTGTCCGGAACGGAGATGAATAATCACGGTCAGGGAATTGTTGATGATTTTAAGTCAGAAGGACTAATGCCGTTGGTACCGTTTTTCTTAAAAGGAGCCCGGATTATCTATGCCCATTCCGTTCTGCAACGACAGGCCAATATAGGATATATTGGCCCGTGGGCGGAAAAAGTTTTCAGCAACAAAATAGAAAAAAATCAATTCTTTGAACAATTGGGCAAAATAGCAAGTCCGGAAAACGAAAACCGGTTATCCGGCTTACCAACCGATCTGATGCCGGAAGATATCCTGTCAATATTAACAATCGATTCAATTTAAGGGAAATATTGTGTTGCAGCCAAAAAACTATATTGCGATTGACTTAGGGGTTTCAAGTGGCCGAGTTATGCTTGGTTAACCAAAGCTTGTGTCGCATAATGGTGAGAGATTTCCGCGAAATGGCGGTTCGTGGGGTGCAAAAAGTGTACAATAACTATGTGTACAAGAGAGAGATTGTATTATGATAACGAATTTTGGTCGAAAAAGGATAATTTTCAAAGGAAGTGAAAATGTGTAGAAAAGTTGTGTATATGGCGTGTGTTGCGGCGATGCTGTCAATGGCGATGCAAGTGTTAGCAGCAAATGACTGGACCAACACAACCGGGGACGGCAAGTGGAGTACGGCTGCGAATTGGAGTGAGGGTATTGTTCCGACGATAACGCCGGATAGCATTGGCGACCCTCGGATTAACCTGACAGGTGCGAACGCCTGTACTATTGATGGGACTATGCCTCAAGCAGTCGCCCAGTGGCTGCATATTGGTAATTTCTGGGGCGAAACCGGCACACTGAACGTTGTGGCTGGTGGAAAAATTGGTACCCCGATATGGGGTACTGGCGAGACATTTGTCGGCGGAGAAAATACTTCCGCCACTGGAATACTCAACATAGATGGCGCAGGATCTGTTGCGAAGAGTGAAGGTTGGCGTATAGGGTCAGCAGCAGCTTTTGGCAATGGCACTGTTAATATCACCAATGGCGGTGTACTGCAAAGCGGTACGTATGGGTGGGGTAGCTATATTCGCGCTACGGGAAGAGTTAATATCCGTAGCGGTAGTGTAATGCAGATTCTGGGCACAGATCTTGTAATCGATAACGGTGGAGTGATAGACATCAGTGGAACTTCTACGCTTATTCTGGGTAGCGATCAGAGAGACCTGGTTAATGGATTTGTTACCAGCGGCAAGATCAGAGGGGGTGGTATTACCGGAAACGTTGCTGTCACGTTTGATGGGAACAATACTTTGGTTGTATGCAAGAGGGATTTAGCCGGCCAACAACTGATGTCACTTAGGAAAGGAGTTGTTTTTGATAGACCGTTCCACCAAATACCTGTCGAGGGTGCCGCCGAAATTCATCCGGCGGATGTTAATTTAGTTAAACTTATGGGGCTTGATTTTGCAAAGGTACTCATTAATCCTGAACTGATGATGAACGCTGTTGATGGTACTATAAACACAACCAATATTTGGTATATAGAGGACCTTGTAAATAAATTTTTGACTCAGGGTATTCCTGTTGTTGTGTGCATTCATCCGCACCCTGGTTTTAAAGAGTATTATCTTGGCACCCCTGAGGGCTTTACTAAATTGCTCGTGTTTTATCATGATTTCGCAGCGTACTTAGCAGCAAGGTGGGGACGAGGCGAAGTTGCATTTGAGCTTATGACTGAACCACACGAGAATTATCAGTCATGGAATACGATGCTGCCGCAGATGTGGCAGGCCGTTAGAAGCGTTATGCCGGATAATATGCTAATTCTTGACGCGGATGGTTGGGCTAATATTGACTACCTGACCAAATTGACACCAGTGAATGACCCAAATGTGTATTATGGTTTTACAACATATTGGCCATGGACATTTACCTTTCAGGGTGGATATTTTATAGAACCTTTCTATTCCTATTTAAGTAACGTACCTTATCCATCGAGTACATCAAATAATCCTGCTGACTATATTTTAGGGGATATTCCAGAGGGGGGGTATGCTACTGCATATAACGAAGTAAATACGTATTGTGACACCCCCTGGAATAAGAGCCAGCAGCAGGCTCTGTTTGCACCGATTACTGCCTGGAATAATTCACATGGCGGTAATCTCAAGGTATTTTGTGCAGAGTGGGGTGTTTTCGATGCTAACCAAGCTAGAAGAGTTTTGAGTAACGGTTCTGGTAGCGTTCCGGCAGACCGCATACAGTTTATCAAGGATCGACGAGAAGCACTTGAAGAAGCTAACATAGGTTGGGCATATTGGTCTTTCAACGAACCATTTACTATTCTTGATCCCTCAGTAAGAGTGCCGTATGGTGATAGTTTATCAAGTTGGGTTGATAATCCCACATTGGATGCGTTAGGACTGCCTCTTTGTGGTTGTGCTTGTAAAGTCCACCTTCCATCTGACTTGAATAAGGATTGCTACGTTAATTTCAAGGACTTAGCAATGTTTGCAGGTATGTGGCTTGATTGTACAGAACCTACTGACCCTTACTGCTTGTAACAGATAGTGAATGGTGCATTTGGGCACTTGTCTAAGTGCCTAAATACTTTTGTTCGGATTTTAAAAGGATATGGTGTACGAATTGCAGAAACGTAAAGAAAAAATTGATATGTAGAAGGAAAAGATGTTTAGAAAAAAGTTGTATATATTATGTGTTGCGGTGGTGTTGTCGATGGTGACGCAAGTGTTAGCACAAAATGTTTGGACTAACACAACCGGGGATGGCAAGTGGGGCACGGCTGCGAATTGGAGTGAGGGTATTGTTCCGACGATGACACCGGATAGCATTGGCGACCCTCGGATTATCATGGCGGGTGCGAACGCCTGTACTATTGATGGGACACAGCCTCAAGCAGTCTGCCAGTGGCTGAGTATTGGTAATTCCTTTGGCGAAAACGGCACACTGAACGTTGTGGCTGGTGGAAAAATCGGTACCCCGTTATTCGGTCCTGGCGAGACATGGATTGGAGCAAATGGTGGCATTGGAATACTCAGCATTGATGGCGCAGGATCTATTGCGAAGAGTGAAGGTTGGCGTATAGGGGCAGCAGCTTCAGGCAGTGCGGTTGTCAATATCACCAATGGCGGTGTGCTGCAAAGCGGTACGCAGAGTTGGGGCAACTATATTCACGCTACAGCAACTGTTAACATCATTAACGGCACAATGGTGATTCTGGGCGGGGGACCTTTTGATATCAATGACGGTGGAGTTATAAAAATCAGTGGAACTTCCACGTTTACTTGGGCTGGTGATCATAGAACTCAAATTAATGGGTACATTGTTGCCGGCAAGATAGCCAGTCCGAGTAGTTGTTGCCCTCTGGTGGTTTCTTACGTCGGTCTTATGACCAATGTGGCCGTCGCAGGAGGTTGCACTTGCACAACTTATTCTCCAGGGGATTTTAATCACGATTGTTATGTTGATTTTCTTGACTTTGCTGATTTTGCAAGCCAATGGCTTAGCTGTACCGATCCCCTTAACGCGGCTTGCTCACAATAGGTTGGGCATTCCTAAAGAAAGAAATATCACGGATTAGGAGCAGTTAAAAAGAGTGAAAGTATTATCAGCTTGACTTGCGATATTTATGACCTTGTGAGTTTTATGATGTAAATTGAAAAATTGAGTTGAAGAATGAGTATTTTGATTGGTGAATGGTGAAAGTTACTCGGTGTGTGCCGGGCAGAAAATACTTGTTCCAAAATGAAAGGAATGGTGAAATGATTTTAAGGGCGCTGATTTTAATTTGTGCAATGTGTACGGCATGTAGTGCGGCGTTAACGGTCTATATATTGCCCGATAGCACCAGGGTGTGTTATTTGGGAAAGCCGATAGAAATCGACCTTGTAATAAAAGGAGACGTATCTTCAGAGTTTAAAGGTACTCTCCAGCTTGAGTTGGTCGATTACTGGGGCAAACAGGCCAAAGTCCATGAACAACCGGTTAAACTGGTAAATGTTCCAAGGACGGAAGTGGTCATGAAATTGGGTGTGTCTGAAGTTGGTTACTATGAAATAAATCTCAAACTTATTGCCAAAAGTGGAACGGTTTTGGAGCAGAAAAAAGTATGGTCTGTGGCCGTTTTCGATCATCCTCGCAACTTTCCTTCCGATTCGCCTTTGGGGACATATATCATAGGAATGTTAGATCCTCTTGCCGAAATTGTGCCCATGGGATTCTATGAAAATATGGCTCAAATGGGAGCCCGATGGGGAACTATCGATCTCTGCTGGAAGTATCTTGAGCCGGAGCAAGGAAAATATAACTGGGCATATTACGACAAGTGGTTCACTAAAGCATTAAATGCTGGAATCACGCCCATTCCTCACCTGTACGGCATTCCACGGTGGGCTTCATCGTGGCGGCCCGGAGATCCAGGCGATGCAGAGACCTATCCTCCGATCTACTTGGAACAATGGGAACGATTTGTTTATGATTTTGTCAACCATTACAAGGATTGGCTGGTTTACCTGCGAATCTGGAACGAGCCAAATTTAGAATCCTTTCACGGCACTCCGGCTGAATATGCAAAATTGGCCAAAATAGCTTATCAGGCAGCCAAACGAGCCAAGCCTGATATTAAAGTCATAATTGAGGCTGCTGCCACTTGGGAGAAAAATCCGATCGACTTTTTTAATGCGGTATATAAGGCCGATGACTCTTCGTATTATGACGTAATTGGCATACATAATTATCTGTTTAATAATGCCAATTTTCCGGAAAAGACACAATTTTTGCCTATGTATGATAAATTTATTGAATGGCGAAATAAAAATAAACCCAATGTCGAAGCTTGGGATACAGAATTTGCCTGTATGGCTGATAATTGGGTTTGGTTCATAGGCGTTGGCGAGAAACATCAGGCCCAATGGCTTGGCCGCACGCACGTTTTAGGTTTTGCCAAAGGTCTAAAGAAGATGATCTGGTTTCCAGGCTACTCCTGGCCGATTCAGGAAAAACCATATTACAATCCTGCCGGACTGCTAAGAGTGAACAATCTTACTCCCCGGCCAGCTTATGTAGCTTATCATACAATGGCATCTGCCTTGAGCTGGGCTAAGTATGAATGTGCCTTATCATTGCCCGATGACAGGTATGGAATGGTTTTCAAAATACCAGAAGGCTATGTAACGGCTATGTGGAGTGTCAATGCGAATAGTGCGTGTCCTGTGAAACTGGAATTTGAACAGCAGCAGCAAAAGATATCGGTTGTGGATATCATGGGCAGAACCAGCGAGAAAGCTCTCGGAGGTAAAGGAGAGATGACTGTTGATATAAGTGAAGATATTATATACGTTTATTCAAAATCGATTCCTAAAACGGAGTTAACTGTTGGTGTGTTGCCCGATAGTACGAGGGTGTGCTATTTGGGAAAGCCGATAGAAATCGACCTTGTAATAAAAGGAGACGTATCTTCAGAGTTTAAAGGTACTCTCCAGCTTGAGTTGGTCGATTACTGGGGCAAAAAGGCCAAAGTCCATGAACAACCGGTTAAACTGGTAAATGTTTCAAGGACGGAAGTGGTCATAAAATTGGGTGTGTCTGAAGTTGGTTACTATGAAATAAATCTCAAACTTATTGCCGAAAGTGGAATGGTTCTGGAGCAGAAAAAAGTATGGTCTGTGGCCGTTTTCGATCATCCTCGCAACTTTCCTTCCAATTCGCCTTTGGGTACCTATACCATAGGATGTGTGAATTTGCTTGCCGATATTGTGCCCAGGGGATTCTATGAAAATATGGCTCAAGTGGGAGCCCGATGGGGAACTATCGATACATGGTGGAAGGAACTTGAGCCGGAGAAGGGAAAATATAACTGGGCATATTACGACAAGTGGTTCAATGAAGCATTAAAGGCTGGAATCACGCCCATCCCTCACCTATACGCTATTCCACAGTGGACTTCATCGTGGAAACCTGGCGATCCGGGCGATTCCTGGACATACCCTCCGATCGACTGGGATCAATGGGAACGATTTGTTTATGATTTTGTCAACCATTACAAAGACTGGCTGATCTACCTGCGGATATGGAACGAGCCGAATTTAGAATACTGGCATGGCACTCCGGCTGAATATGCAAAATTGGCCAAAATTGCTTATCAGGCAGCCAGGCGAGCCAAGCCTGATATCAAAATCATAATTGAGGCTGCTGCCACTTGGGAGAAAAATCCGGTCGACTTTTTTGATGCGGTATATAAGGCCGATGACTCTTCGTATTATGACATAATCGCTATTCATAACTATCGGTTCAACGATGCCAATTTTCCGGAAAAGACCCAATTTTTGCCGACGTATGATAGATTTATCGAATGGCGAAACAAAAATAAACCCAATGTCGAAGCCTGGGATACAGAATTTGCCTGTATGGCTGATAATTGGGTTTGGTTCATAGGCGTTGGCGAGAAACATCAGGCTCAATGGCTTGGCCGCACGCACGTTTTAGGTTTTGCCAAAGGCCTAAAGAAGATGTTCTGGTTTCCCGGCTATTCCTGGGGGGTTCCGGAAGAACCATATTACAATCCTGCCGGCTTGTTGAGGGCAGATCTTACACCTCGGCCTGCTTATGTAGCCTATCATACAATGGCATCTGCCTTGAGTTGGGCTAAGTATGAACGTGCCTTATTGTTGCCCGGTGACAGGTATGGAGTGGTTTTCAAGATACCGGAAGGCTATGTAACAACACTCTGGAGTGTCGATGCGAATAGTGCGTGTCCTGTGAAACTAAGATTCGAGCAGCAGCAAAAGATATCGGTTGTGGACATCATGGGCAGAACCAGCGAGAAAGCTCTCGGAAGTAAAGGAGAGATGACTGTTGATATAAGTGAAGATATTATATACGTTTATTCAAAAACTGTTCCTGATGTTAATGTTTCGCGATAAATAAAAAGTTTTATTCTTATGGTGAGAAATGCGGGATATTTGGCGATTTGAAAGGATTATGAGAGATTGAATATAGTCAAAAAAGGTAAGTAACTATGAATCATGTTGAACGTTTTCGTGCAGTTATGAATTTTCAGCCTGTGGATAGATTGCCTCGATGGGAATGGGCAACGTGGTGGGATGAGACAACTAAACGCTGGAAATCAGAAGGTTTGCCGCAATGTCTGGACAGTGTTACTGAAATATCAGACTATTTTGGTTTAGATCCTTATGTCCAATTCTGGATTAGCACGACAACCAGCGCCATAGATGTGTCACAACATCATGTTGAAGGTGCTATAAAAAATGAGGATGATTATTGTGCCTTGAAGCCGCAGTTATTCCCCAGCCATAGGGTCAGCATTGAAAAGATGATGCCTTGGGCTGCTCGTCAGCAGAATGGTCAAGCCGTAATATGGATAACCTTAGAAGGCTTCTTCTGGTTCCCGCGAACACTTTTTGGGCTTGAACGGCATATGTACTCTTTTTTCGATATGCCTGAGCTTATGCACAGAATGAATCAGGATCTCGCAAATTACCATATTGCCACTTTGCGTGAAATTACAAAAATATGTAAGCCGACCTTTATGACCATTGCCGAAGATATGTCATATAATCATGGACCAATGCTGTCGCGGCAGCTCTTCGATGAATTTCTCGCTCCGTACTATCGTCGTGTAGTGCCAGTGGTCAAAGAGTTGGGTATAATCCCGTTCGTGGATACTGATGGTGATGTGTCTGAATTAATACCGTGGCTTATGGATATTGGGATTGAGGGTGTTTTGCCGCTGGAAAGGCAGGCCGGTGTGGATGGAATGAAACTGCGTCGGCAATTTCCGAATTTGCGGATGATAGGCCATTTTGACAAAATGGTTATGAAGGACGGCGAACAGGCTATGAGAGATGAGTTCGAACGGTTGCTGCCTTTAATGAAAAGCGGTGGTTTTATTCCGAGTGTTGACCATCAGACTCCGCCTGGAGTTTCTATGGCTCAGTATCATACATATCTAAAATTGCTGGAACAATATACGCAGGCTGCTGTCGACTAAATCTTACACAGATAATTAGCTGATTTATATTTCTTATTCTTGTTTTAAGGAACATTAACAATAAACAATGAAAGGAAAGAAAAATGTGTAGAAAAACTATGTTGGTAGTATGTCTTATGGTGGTGTTGTCGATAGTGACGCAAGTGTTAGCAGCAAATGACTGGACCAACACAACCGGGGACGGCAAGTGGAGCACGGCTGCGAATTGGACTGAGGGTGTTGTTCCGACGGCGACGCAGGATACCTTTGGCGATCCTCGGATTAACCTGACAGGTGCGAACGCCTGTACTATTGATGGGACTATGCCTCAAGCAGTCGCCCAGTGGCTGCATATTGGTAATTTCTGGGGCGAAACCGGCACACTGAACGTTGTGGCTGGTGGAAAAATTGGTACCCCGATATGGGGTCCTGGCTGGACATATGTCGGCGGAGAAAATACTTCCGCCACTGGAATACTCAACATAGATGGCGTAGGATCTGTTATGCAGAGTGAGGGGTGGTGTATAGGATCGGCAGCAACTTTTGGCAGTGGCACTGTCAATATCACTAATGGCGGTAAAATGTTAGGTGTTTGGTGGGGCACATCTATTCGCGCTACGGGAAGAGTTAATATCAGTAGCGGCGGTGTAATGCAGATTACGGGTGTAGGAGATTTTGTAATCGATGCAGGTGGAGTGATAGATATCAATGGACTAACTGCTAAACTTATGCTGAAGACCGATCGTCGTCCTCTAGTTAATGCGCTTATCGCTGCTGGCAGGATTACAGGAAATGGTATCGCTGGAAATGTTACTGTCGCATATGTTCCTGCCTATGATTATACATACGTTACAGCGACGCAAGGGTTAGCAGCATATGCTTGGGCTAACACAACCGCGGACGGCAAGTGGAGCACGGCTGCGAATTGGAGTAAGGGTGTTGTTCCAACTGTGACACCGGATAGCAATGGCGATGCTCGGATTAACTTGACAGGTGCGAACGCCTGTACTATTGATGGGACACAGCCTCAAGCAGTCGCCCAGTGGCTGCATATTGGTAATTTCTGGGGCGAAACCGGCACACTGAACGTTGTGGCCGGTGGGAAAATCGGCACCCCATTATGGGGTCCTGGCGAGATATGGGTCGGCGGAGAAGATACTGATGCCATTGGAATACTCAACATAGATGGCGCAGGATCTGTTGTGCAGAGTGAAGGTTGGCGTATAGGGTCAGCAACTTTAGGCAGTGGCACTGTCAATATCACTAATGGCGGTAATATGATAGGCGTTTCGTGGAACAACTATATCGAGAATACTGGAAGAGTTAACCTCATTGATGGTACTATGTATATGTTTACCCTCGACATCTATTCAGGTGGATTTATAGACATCCATCCGGGTTCTACGCTTATTTTAATAGGCAATCAGACAGACAAGGCTAATGGATTCATTGATAGCGGCAAGATCAGAGGGGGCGGTGTTATCGGAGACATTGTTGCCACGTTTGATGGTAATAATACTAATGTTGTATACCAAGTGAATCCTACCGTATGGGTTAATACGACCATGGACGGTAAGTGGAGTACGGCTGCGAACTGGAATACTGGTGCAGTTCCGGTGATGGAGCCGAACTTATCTGGAATGGCCAAGATTTACGGGTCAGGTAGTAACGCCTGTGTGATTGATGGGACACAGCCTCAGGCAGTCTGCCAATGGCTGTATGTTGGTTATGCCGCACCAGGCACATTGAATGTTGTGTCTGGGGGGAAAATCGGTACCCCGTTATGGGGTCCTGGCGAGATATTTCTTGGAACAGGCTACGGTGTTGGCGTAATCAACATAGATGGCGCAGGATCTGTTGTGCAGAGTGAAGGTTGGCGTATAGGAGGGTCAGCAACTTTAGGCAGTGGCACTGTCAATATTACTAATGGCGGTAATATGATAGGCGTTTCGTGGAACAACTATATCGAGAATACTGGAAGAGTTAACCTCATTGATGGTACTATGTATATGTTTACCCTCGACATCTATTCAGGTGGATTTATAGACATCCATCCGGGTTCTACGCTTATTTTAATAGGCAATCAGATAGACAAGGCTAATGGATTCATTGCCAGCGGCAAGATCAGAGGGGGCGGTATTATCGGAGCCGTTGCTGTCACATTTGATGGGAACAATACTTTGGTTGTATGCCAGAGGGATTTAGCCAGCCAACAACTGATGTCACTTAGGAAAGGAGTCGTTTTTGATAGACCCTTCCATCAAATACCTGTCGAGGGTGCCGCTGAAATTCACCCGGCGGATGTTAATTTAGTTAAACTTATGGGGCTTGATTTTGCAAAAGTGCTCATTAATCCTGAGTTGATGATGAACGCTGCTGATGGTACTATAAACACAACCAATATTTGGTATGTATACGAGCTTGTAAACAAATTTTTGAATCATGGTATTCCTGTTGTTGTATGCATTCATCCGGAGCCTGGTTTTAAGGAGTATTATCTTGGCACCTCTGAGGGCTTTACAAAATTGCTCGTGTTTTATCATGATTTCGCAGCGTACTTAGCTGCAAGATGGGGACGAGGCGAAGTTGCATTTGAGCTTATGACCGAACCACACGAGAATTATCAGTCATGGAATACTATGCTGCCGCAAATGTGGCAAGCAGCCAGAAGCGGTATGCAGGATAACATACTAATTCTTGACGCGGATGGTTGGTCAGATATTGGCCATTTGGTTCTATTGAATCCAGTGGCTGATGCCAATGTATATTATAGTTTTACAACATATTGGCCATGGGTATTTACCTTTCAGGGGGGGTATTTTAACGGCTCTTTCTATCCTTATTTAAGTAACGTACCTTATCCATCGAGTACATCAAATAATCCTGCTGACTATATTCTGCCTGCGATTCCAAGTAACTTGTATACTACTGCATATAACGAAGTAAATATGTGTTGCGACACCCCCTGGAATAAGAGCCAGCAGCAGGCTCTGTTTGCACCGATTACTGCTTGGAATAATTCACATGGCGGCAATCTCAAGGTATTTTGTGCAGAGTGGGGTGTTTTCGATGCTAACCAAGCTAGAAGAGTTTTGGGTAACGGTTCGGGTAGCGTTCCGGCAGACCGCATACGGTTTATCAAGGATCGAAGAGAAGCACTCGAAGCAGCTAACATAAGTTGGGCATATTGGTCTTTCAACGAACCATTTACTATTCTTGATCCCTCGGTAAGGGTGCCGTATGGTGCTGATCCAAATACGAGTTGGATAAGCGTGGATACGATGTGTGCTCTCGGGATTTACGGTGTTACTATCATAGAATCTGGCGGTTCAACCGATGTCAACGAGCAAGGTACAACCACCGATACTTATACCATTGTTCTGAATAAACAGCCGACCGCCAATGTGAATATCACCGTTGACCCGGACCCCGATACTCAGGTAAACAATAACGGTGCCGGTAATTCGATTGTGCTGACTTTTACAAGCGGTAACTGGGACTCTGCACAGACTGTCACTGTCAAGGCCATAGATGATGCCTATGTCGAAGGTAACCACACCTCGACCATAACGCACACTGCGGCCGGCAGTGACCCTGACTTCAACGGTATCAGTATCAACGATGTAGTAGCTCATGTTACTGATAATGATGTGTTGTTCAGCGACGGCTTTGAGAGCAATTTTGATAAGTGGACTGATGGCGGAACAACCGACTGGGACAGGGCAACGAGCCAGAAGAAAACCGGCAGTTATTCGGCTCATGCAGGTAGTGCTGACAATGATTTGATTTCCGATAACCTCAACACCGCAGGCTATTCCAGCATGACAATATCTCTCTGGTTTAGGGATGACGACATCGACAATGATGATGATGCTTATCTGCAGTTCTATGACAGCGGCTCAGTTTATGACAATTACTATGAGTTGGGAAATAGCACTGAAGACACATGGAATTTCTATACAGTAACTATTTACAATACAGGTGGCGACGCTCAGTACTTCCACTCAAATTTCAGGCTCAAATTTGAGGGAACTTCGCTTGATTCCGGCGAAAACCTGTGGATAGATGATGTATCTGTGGTTGTGTATTAGTAAATGGTCGGATTTTTATCAACTGGGTTACTGGAATTAAGTCGTGATGATTTTATGAAAGCGTGTGTCTCCTCTTGCGGTTAGAATGCCGCAGAGAAAAACTTTATTCAGCGACTACAAGTCGCGGAAAGGAGACACACATGGA